>WPCH01171782.1_pt1 | contig 24919 bp, 25 predicted proteins | sample 5399881 | NCBI WGS metagenome assembly WPCH01 (sample SAMN12869468, study PRJNA574797) | sludge metagenome | isolation source: wastewater treatment of pH5 | place: China:Beijing | collected 2019-05-20
AATTACGCTAACCTACTGTCACGTAAATACTTTTAGCTTTTCTGGCTTACGGTAGATTACCCCTGACTTTCCTGGGCTCGCAGCGTTGCGTGCAAACTCATAATCCCTTGGTCGTAGGTTCAAGTCCTACTGGGCCCACCAAATAAATCAGTAAGTTAGCAATTGTCTCTGGTGAGTCCCCTAGTCCAAGGGTACAGTTTCGGTACAGTGCCGATCTTTCAGACCCTGGAGATTTTTTGTGGCCACCATCGTCAAGACCCCTTCTGCAACCTGGAAAGCCGTCATCCGCAAGTCGGGTTGGCCAACCATCGCAAAGACCTTCCGCACCAAACGTGACGCCCAAGATTGGGCACGCCGCACTGAAGACGAAATGGTGCGCGGCCTTTATATCCAGCGTAGTGCCTCAGAACGAATGACGCTTGAAGCAGCGCTAAAGCGCTACTTGGCTGATATAACTCCTACCAAGAAGCCCAGCACCCAAAAGAGCGAACTCCACAAGGCCAAAACCCTTATTGAGCACTTTGGCAAATACTCCCTCGCAGCCCTAACGCCGGAGCTAGTCGCTAACTACCGTGACAAGCGTTTAAACACTTTGGGACGCCGAGGGGAGTTAATCAGCCCGAGTACTGTGCGCCTAGAGCTTGCTCTACTTGGACACCTCTACACCGTGGCCATCCAGGAATGGGGCCTCGGCCTGACCTATAACCCCGTCCAGAACATCCGCAAACCCAGCCCTGGAGAAGGCCGCGATAGGCGCCTGAGCCCCGACGAGGAGAAGCGCCTGTTTTCCGTGCTATGGCAGCACAGCAACCCCATGCTGGCCTGGATCGCCAGAATTGCCCTGGAGACGGGCATGCGCTCCTCGGAGATCCTGACCCTCACTCGCTCCCAGGTCGACGTGAAACGCCGCGTGGTGCGCCTCACGGACACCAAGAACAACGAAGCCCGCCTGGTGCCGCTGACTCAGGCCGCCACGGAGGTGTTCAAGCAGGCTCTGAACAACCCAGTGCGCCCGCTTGACTGTGATCTGGTGTTCTTTGGTGAGCCTGGAAAGGATGGCAAGCGCGGCCCTTACGCCTACACCAAGCTCTGGAACCAGGCGAAGAAGCAGGCCAGGCTCAATGACTTCCGCTTCCATGACCTGCGCCATGAGGCCGTCAGTCGGTTGGTAGAGGCGGGGCTATCCGATCAGGAGGTCGCCGCGATCAGTGGGCACAAGTCAATGCAGATGCTGAGGCGGTATACCCATCTCAGGGCAGAGGATTTGGTGAAGAAGCTGGATGGTCTGCGTGACAGTTTTATTTAACTGTTTGATCTGTTCTAGCCAGTTGGAGATAAAGACAGGAAGTCCTGAGTAAAATCAGAATAAACATGCGAGCTCTAGATGGTGATGATCACTCTAGTGCTCATATTGTAACATGAGGCGATATTAAGCAAGGTGGTGGTTATGGATAAAGGAAGGCTGGAAAAATATTTATATGAAAATGTCGCTAGTGTGTTTTGGTCAGCTGTTCTTCTTATAGGTGGTGTGATTTTTGTAATTTATTACGCTCTTATAGGATACATGCCGGATTTTGATTTAAAGTCTTCGGTAACTATAACGGCGGCAGCTTCGGTCACCTCAATTGTGATCATCATAATGATGCTGATTATGATGGTTTTCGCTGGGTCGTTCTGGAGAGGGGTGTGGGAGTTCTTGGGGGATAATTCAGAACTTAAAAGGTACTGGCTGGAGGGTAGTGCTAGTTCTGGCTTTCGTAACCTGTTGATTTGGTTTTCTATTCCCCTGTTTACTGTCTATGTCAGTTTAGGGTTAAGCCTTTTTTTAGGGAATTGGAGTTGGATGTTAACCCTGGGTCTTGTTGCGTTGATGTATTTATTCTATCTATGCCTTTATAGTGGCTTTGGTGTGGTCAAGGGAGGTAAAGAGTTTGTTTTCTTAGTGGCTGCGACATTCTGCTCTGCTGTTTTTATCTTTTTTCCACTGTATCTGGTTTTCAGGCTGTCAGTCGTTGAGTTTGAAAGCATTAGTGATAGGTCATGGTTTTTGGGTTTTTTGTCAGCGATGTTTATTGTTTTTATAAATACTGCATCCGCTTCACCTCAGGGGGCTTCCTCTCCATACGCAAAAGAGTTTGTTCTAGGTCTTATGGCTATTATTATGATATTCATATCCTTTGGGAGATTCGATAGGATTCCGTATGGTGTGATGGAAATATATAAATTTGGAAATATAGAAGCTTCTGAGTTGGTTCTTAAGAGGGAGGGGTGCGAGCTTTTTAAGTCGCTTGAAATCAATGTGTTAGATAAAGATGGTGGTCTTTGTGTGGTTAAAGATGTGCTCATTCTCTCTAGGTTAGGGCGAGAAGCTTACTTGGAAGTCGACAGAGATGATTTAGAGTCATTAAAGCTGACACTATCGTCGTCATCTATTGCATCTTGGACTCTTCGGGAGAGTCAAGGCGATGAAAGCTGATGCTTGTATTTATGATTGTTAATGAACTGTAAGCAAAGGCGGTTGGCTTTCTTGGGTTTGTATGTAGTATGTTGTAGTAGTATACAACATACTACATCGATTGGAGGGTGATCATCCCTCAGTGACGCATAAGAAAAATTTAGCGGCTAAAGTTTCTTCTGCCTTTCTGGTGTAACCTCAGTGGTGCGCTACTCAATGCCATCCTCTCCTGCCTAGCATTCCTCATGCTGGACATTTTTTCCCATATGCATATGTGCCTGAAGGATTGTGGTTATAAAAAGTGCTCCTCAAGTGTCAATGAAATAAAATGCATTGACCAAGTCTCGTGCATAAGGTGATCGACTCAAGCTGTTTGTTGACACTTGAGGGGCAGGGTCGCTTGGTTATTGTTCGAGTTTTATGTGCGGGATTGATGGTTCTTTTGTTTTAACTGAGGTGCTGATGGAAAAGTATAGATAAACTTTTAAGTTGGCGTATAGCTATACTTTTTTGACAACAAAATCAAAGTGTTGAAAGTTTTTTCAAGATGGCGTAAATATTGAAAGTGAAGTCTTGCTTTGCGTTATCTTGAGGTGTTTATGACAACCGAAGAACAGTTGCTTGAACGTTATGGACCACTGCTCTCCCTGACCGATTTATCGGAATTATTGAAGCGTAGTCCCGATGGTCTCCGAATATCTTTGCAGAGCCAGTCAGAGTTTGCAGTGAAATGGAATGCCGCCAAGAGGAAGGTTGGAAGGCGTGTCTATTTCCGTGCAACCGACGTTGCAGGGCTGATTGATGAAGCCTGAGCGACTAGAGCGGCAAAGTGAAGCGGATACGAAGGGGTAAGGCGTGAGTATTGTCGCCATGAACTGGGCATGGGATGTCCAACTGAGCTACCTGAACGAGCGTGACAACAAGGCTGGGCGTCGCTTGCTGTTGGTAGCGTTGGGCGACAACGCCAACGAAGAAGGGGTGTGTTGGCCAGCCATCTCCACTCTGGCACGTCGCTGTGAGTCCAGTACCAAGAGCGTTCGCCGTTGGTTACGTGAGTTCGAAGAGTATCAGTTACTCAGCATTCAGCCTCGTCGGAATGCGGCGGGGCAGACCAGCAACCTGTATCAACTGAGACTGGCAAATCGAGTCGCGGAGAGGACTGACACCCCCCTGGACACCGAGTCCACCCCCCAGGGACGTGGAGTCCGGGGCCCCCGGACACCTGGTGACCAGGGCCCCTGGACATCTGGTGTCCCCCTAACCACCAATGAACCATCAATGAACCTCTCTCACTCTCTGGCGAGAGAGTCGATGCTTGGTCGAGCGGATCAGAACAGCGATGCAGTTCCTTTTCAGGAATCTTCGTCAGCCATCCCAATACGTTCTGATCGCTTTCCCATGACCCTCGAATGGACGCCGGACCCTACTGAGCTGTCGATGGCCTGTTTACGAGCTGGTCTCTCAGCTGATCTGGCTCCCGAGCGATATCAGCTCGCCAAGTTCACGGCCCACCATGCCGATACTGGTCGCACGGCCAGTACGGCGGCCTGGCATACCAAGCTTGCCGACTGGCTGCGCAAAGATGTGCTCGCAGCTCAGTCCACTACCGGAGGACTCGCTAATGGACATCGCCGCCAACGCACTCCATCTCGCCGTGTTACCGCCGCAGAAGCACGCGCACGCGCCAAAGCTCAACAGAGTGGGGAAATCATCGACGAAGACTGTTCCGCTGATCGGAGAAGCTGACGTGGATCAGTTGTTTGATGCCCTGGGTGTGTTGTTCGGCTGGAAGTTCACGGGCCAGTGGGGCGCCTTCGATGAATCAGGTGTCTGGATGGCTGAGCTGGCTTTTCTGACTCGCCGACACCTGGAGCTGGGGATTCAACGCTGTCGTGAAGCGGTGCAGGAAGCAACGCGGACGGGTAACGAATCCTGGCCACCGCAACCTGCTGTATTCGCGGTTCTCTGTGAGCCGCGCCCAGAGGACTTCGGAATGCCCGGTCTGGAGGAGGCGTGGCGTGAGGTATGCGCCCATGCTCATGAACCGAACCGATGGCACTGGAGCCATGAAGCCGTGAGGATGGCGGGTAGCGCCGTTGGCTGGTGGGAACTTACGCATAGCACGGCGTTGTCGGCTTGGTCACGTCTCGAACGTCACTTTACCCAGGAGTATGGCGCCTTGCTCAATCGGTTGATGAATGGCGAACAACTGGCGGACTACTCGCTGCTGGAGGATGACAGCAATCGTAGCCCCGCCGATCTTGCAGAGCGAGCTGGGCACGAGGTTGCGAACCGAGCGGTCAAGGCGGCGGGTCTTCCGCATCGAATGAGTTCCGCGCATGGGCTTACAGCACTACGCAACGCGGTCGGCAAGATTTGAGCGCTTTCATTGACACTTGAGGGGCAGCGCTTCTGATTCATTGACATTTGAGGGGCCGTGCGGAAACCGCGAGGAAAGCTGTGTATTTGAATGTGGAAAGCGCAAGGGCGCCGCTATGGAGAAATCGCTATTAGATCGCTGTTTTACCGCTTCTGAAGTGCTGCATTATCGCCGCAAGTATCGACTTCATCAGAGTTCGGGGCTGTTTGTCATGGATGCACAGGAAAAAACAGACCCGTGCAACGAAATGCAGAGAAATAGCGATGCTTTGCACATGGCGTACCTACAAAAATCAACGCTGAAGTGCGGGCAGGATGTGTGAAGTAGTCCCACCCCGCAAGCGTGGTGTTCCTCTTCACTGGTCCTTATTCGCACCTGCGGTGCTCAACGGAAATCCTGCTCTGCAAGGCATGACATCTGAGATAGGAGCTGGCATGAGTGAGAAGCAAAGAGTGACACGGAAGAACAGCACGCCGCTCAAGGTGTACTGCCTTCCGGAAGAGAGAGAAATGATTGAATTCAACGCCAAGCAGGCAGGGCTAAGCGTTGCCTGTTATCTGCGGGAAGTGGGGCAGGGCTATCAGGTTAATGGTGTTATGGACTACGAGTATGTCCGCGAGCTGGTTCGTGTAAATGGAGACTTGGGTCGTTTGGGAGGATTACTGAAGCTCTGGCTGACAGATGACGTGAGAACGGCTCACTTCGGGGCGGCTACCATCCTTAGCCTGCTTGGAAGGATCGAAGCCACTCAGGAGGAAATGAGTCAGGTGTTGAAATCCGTGGTGCAGCCAAGGGCCAGAACGTGAATTTTTTAGCCGCTAAAATGCGAGACTGGAACTGATGATCGCCAAACACGTTCCCATGCGCTCCCTAGGAAAGTCAGACTTTGCTGGTCTGGTGAACTACATCACCGACGAGCAAAGCAAGGAGCACCGTCTTGGTGCGGTACGGCTGACCAACTGCGAGGCGTATTCGGTCCAGGATGCTGTCAGCGAGGTACTAGCGACCCAGTTCGCCAATACCCGAGCGAAGAGCGACAAGACCTATCACTTGATTGTCAGCTTCCGGGCCGGGGAACAGATCGAGGCTGATACCCTGGTGGCCATCGAGGACCGTATTTGTCAGGGGCTGGGCTTTGGAGAGCATCAGCGTATTAGTGCCGTTCACAACGATACCGACAACCTGCACATCCATATCGCCGTCAACAAGATCCACCCGACGCGCAACATCATCCACGAACCCTACTACCCACACCAGACCCTGGCCGAGTTATGCGAGGTCATGGAACGGGACTATGGGTTGCAGCAGGATAACCACATGCCGCGCCGACGCGGGGCCGAGTCGCGAGCCGCCGACATGGAGCGTCACGCCGGTATTGAAAGCCTGATTGGCTGGATCAAACGCGAGTGCCTGGACGAGATCAAAACCGCGCAGTCCTGGGCTGAGCTACACCAGGTCATGCGTGACAATGGCCTGGAACTCCGGGCGCGGGGGAATGGGCTCGTTGTCGTGGCCGGTGATGACGCGGTGGTCAAGGCGAGCACCTTGGGGCGGGATTTCTCCAAGCCGAAGCTAGAGGCCCGTTTCGGCCCGTTCGAGCCTGACCAGGCGAAACAGGCCAAACCCCGCCGCAAGTACCGCAAAGACCCGGTACGGCTGCGCGTGAACACTACTGAGCTTTACGCCCGCTTTAAATCAGAACAGCAGAGCGCCGCAGCCAACAAGACGGCGGCCCTGGACAAAGCCCGGCGGCAGAAAGACCGCCGGATTGAGAACGCCAAGAAGAAAGGCAAGGCCCGGCGGGCGGCCATTAAGCTCACCAGCGGCAGGCTGACCAAAAAGGTGCTGTATACGCAGGCTAGCAGCGCCCTGAAAGCCGACATTGACGCGATCCAGAAGCAGTACCGGGAGGAACGCCAGGCGATCCATGAGGCCCACGGACGCCGCTCCTGGGCCGACTGGCTCAAACGGGAAGCCTTGCAGGGCGATACCGGGGCCCTGGCCGCGTTGCGAGCCAGAGAGGCCGCCCACGGCCTCAAGGGCAACACCTTGAAGGGTGAGAGTCAGGCGAAACCCGGCCATGCGCCGGTGATCGACAACATCACCAAGAAGGGCACCATCATTTACCGGGCCGGAGCCAGCGCCGTGCGCGACGATGGCGACCGGCTACAGGTGTCCAGGGAGTCCGACCAGGCAGGCATCCAGAACGCGCTAAGGATGGCGATGGAACGCTACGGCGAGCGCATCACCGTGAACGGTTCGCCGGAGTTCAAAGCGCGGGTGATCAAGGCGGCAGCGAATGGACAGTTGCCTATCCGGTTTGCGGACGCTGGGCTGGAACGTCGCCGCCAAGCCCTGGCGAACGGCGAGAACACCGCCTCGGCCAAGACCCGAAGCAAACGGGCGGGAGTGCCGCCCATCGGTCAGCCGCCACCCCCGGTGCGCCGGAACCGGCTGCAATCGTTGTCCCAGGCCGATGTGCTTCACCTTGAGGGACAAGCGGGCAAGACTCCGACACCGCCCCCACGGGGGCCGAGCGAGCAAGAGCGCCGCAAAGCCAAGTTACGGGCAGAGATGGACGCCAAAAGGGCAAAAAGACAGCAAAAGGGACGTTCACTATAGTGCTTTCCCTTTGGAAGGCGGCAACAAACAGTAGATGCGATTAACCCTTGGGAAGCCTAACCGTTCCCCAGGACAATGACACCGATGTTCAACAACAATTGGCCGCGCGTTCTGACGGTGTCGCGCAGGTCGGACGCCGGGATAGTAAGTGACGAGCTATCCCTGTAGAGGTCCACACTTCACCGCTGGGTTCTCCGGCAGGGGTAGTGGCTCGCAATCTTCATGAGCGAGCCGCTACAGGTTGGTGAGTGCAACTTAGTCACGATGAAGCTAAGAGCACTCAATCATGAGAAGAGAACGAATTTTAGCGGCTAGAATTCCTGTCGCGGTCATGTCCTTTGCGTTAACCGCTTCCATGCCTGCCCAAGCGGGCATCCCTGTCGTCGACGGTACCAACCTGCAGCAAAACGTTATGACGGCGATGGAGTCCGTCTCTCAGACTCTCAAGCAGATCGAGCAGTACCAGACGCAGTTGCGGCAGTATGAAAACCAGTTGCAAAACACCATGGCTCCAGCGGCCTATATCTGGGACAGGGCACAATCCACGATTAATGATCTGATCCAAGCCACCAATACGCTTCAGCATTACCAGAACCAGCTCGGCAGCCTCGATGCCTACCTGGGCAAGTTCCAGGACGTAGCGTATTACCGGAGTTCCCCCTGCTTCAATGGCGGCGGTTGCACGGATGCCGAACGTGCAGCGATGGATGAAAACCGTCGCTTGGCGTCTGAATCGCAAAAAGCGGCCAACGATGCGCTCTTCCGAGGGCTGGATCAGCAACAGGATAACCTGGTCTCTGATGCCCGACAGCTTGAGCGTTTGCAATCCGCCGCCCAGGGCGCGGATGGCCAGCTTGCCGCCATTGGGTACGCCAACCAGCTCGCCAGCAACCAAGCCAATCAACTCCTGCAAATCCGCAGCTTGCTGATTGCTCAGCAGAACGCTGAAGCCGCCGGTCTCGCTGCCGAACTGGATGCTAACGCCAGAGGTGAAGCGCGGGAAAGGCAGATGCGTACCTGGAATTACCAACCTAGCGCAGCAGATCGCTATTAAGGAGGCTGCGATGAAGAAGATCATCCCACTTGTGGCAGCTGTTGCGTTGGTAGGTTGTGAACAGGAAACGGTACCAGAGGCGAGTGCGATCACGTGTGTGCCAGTTGCGTTTCAGCAGACTATCCGCGAGCTGAGCCGAGAATCGAACCGAAAAGCCTTTACCGAAGCCTGCCGGTCGTTCGAGAGGGCCCAACGCATGCGGGAATGGGAGTTCGAACCCAGCTCCCCCGAAAGATATTGAGGGAGGGCGTCGCATGAAACGATTCGTTTTTGGTGGTTTGGGCGTGATGGCCATCGTTATTCTATCCGATACCGCAACGGCTCAGGAGCTATCCAGCAGCAACATAATGGATGATGTTTTGGATCGCTTTCATTCCGCGGCATCAACGTGGGGGCCTGCCATAGAAGCGGCCGCCAGTCGGTTGTTCTGGACCCTGGTAGTGATCTCGATGGTCTGGACGTTCGGCATGATGGCGCTGCGTAAGGCCGACATTGGTGAGTTCTTTGCCGAGCTTGTTCGTTTCACCATCTTTACAGGCTTTTTCTGGTGGTTGCTGACGAACGCGACTCAGGGCATGAACATCGCGGGAACCATAGTACAGTCATTGCAAACCCTTGGGGCACAAGCCGGTGGCCTCTCCAACGCCAACTTGGGGCCGTCCAGCATCCTCGATATCGGTTTTGAACTGTACGACCAGACAGTGAAGGCTACGTCAGAGTTGAGCTGGAAACAGTTTGCCACTGCATTGGTGATGGAAGGTATGGCCTTGGCCGTATTGTTGGTGTTGGCGATTATCTCCGTCAACCTGCTCCTGCTGCTAGCCGCGAGTTGGATACTGCTTTATGCGGGAGTGTTTTTCCTGGGGTTTGGCGGCTCCCGTTGGACATCAGACATGGCGATCAACTATTACAAGGCGATTCTCGGCATAGCGGCTCAGTTGATGGCAATGGTGCTCCTGGTCGCCATCGGTAGGGAGTTCATTACTCACTACTACTCGCAGATGAGCGAGAACATGGCGTCCCAAGAGTTGGTCGTAATGTTGGTCGTTTCGGTGATCCTGCTATTTCTGGTTAACAAGATTCCACCGATGATTTCCGGCCTGGTGTCGGGTGGCAGCGTGGGAGCAATGGGCATCGGGTCATTTGGTGCCGGTGCTGCGGTAGGAGCAGCCATATCAGCGGCAGGTATGGCCCTCACGGCGGGCAAGATGGCTGGGAGCGCGATGTTGGGCGGTGCGGCGAATGCAGTAGGTGGCGGGTCAGCCATCAAGGCTGCCTTCGAGAAGGCCCAGTCCAATATGTCAGGGTCAGGAGCGGACATGCCGAGCTTTGGCACTGGAGTTGACAGCAGCGGTGGTGGGAGTGGCAGCAGCTCCACCGGAAATGAAGCTGGCACCGGTGACACCCCATTTGCGCAGGCGGCCGGCTTCGCTGGTTCTGCTTCCCGATCTGGTGGCGGTAGCGGATTCAAGCGAGCAGCATCCTTGGGAGTGGGAACGGCTGGCGAGCTAGCTAAAGGGGTTGGGTCGAAGATGGCAGGGAAGTTCCAGAGCAAGGTTGATCAAACCGCTGGTGGCCGCATGGCGTCCTCGCTCCGCGCGAGCATGAAGCCGGAAGGTGATAGTGATGTCGCAGGATCGGATGATTCTGCCCCATCGTTCGACAGAGATAGTTTGGGCGGTAGTGAACGTCAGCAGGAACGCGACGACGAGATCGCTAGCCTTGTGAACCGTGGCCAGCAGGACACCTAAGGAGGCCCCACGATGAAACAACGCCATTTTATGGTAGCCTTGGATATGCTCGACGAAGCGCATGAAGCCTACACAGAAGCCGCTTTCGTACCGGCTGTCGAGCTATCGGCCGATGGGGTGAGGAACCTTGAGGCAGAGATTTCCGCTTTCGTGAACCATCCGGCCCACTCGAGCCGAGAGGATACACCGCGCAGCGCGCACACCAGCGATGATGGAGGAGCTGGAACCGAAAGAACCCCGTTTTCAGAGGCGGCGGGATTTTTCGATACTGGCTTCTGACACTATGGGAGTCATTGACCAGCGATAGCTCAGGCGGCCAATGGCCGCCTTTCCGCAAGGAGGAGGACATGGACGAACAGACACGCCGACAAAGGCGGAAAGAGCTGGAAACCAAGACCGTCGAGCAGGTCGGCGAGACGCACCCAGAAGGCGGGGAGCCGGCGGTTCGGTGGCTGACTTCCGAGGAGATCGACGAATTGCGGCGGGATATGAAAGAAGCATCTGCTTGGGCGCGGGCTGAGCTGAAGCGGCGTAGAGAGGGCGGATAGTCAAATTCAAGGTGGTTAGGTAATAATCGATGGTAACTATCGCGACCTCGGCTTTCTGACCATGTTTCGACTCAGAGTTCATGACTTGCTGTCCCGTCACTTGGAATTGCGACATCTCCGCAAGGTGGCTCAATCCCATAAAACTCCAGAGCCACCGAAGCTGGTGAAGGTCGATCCATTCAAGGCAGTCTGGCGGGTTTCAATACCTAATTGCGAGCCACGCTTTATGTCAGTTAGCTCTGGTGCAATCGACCACGAGTTTTTTGTCGTGCATTTGGATGCTGCACGCTTCTATCATGCATGGCTTAAGGCCAGTCCAGCGATAACAAGGCGCCGTAGTTCAGATTGTATTTGCCGAAGCAAGATGCCTTCCGACTACAAATACAAATGGGCAGTTGATGGCTTTTCTCATGGCGTAAATAACCCTGTGCCTCTAGCTGAGGCGGGAGCTCATGTCGACACCAGTGGACGGCTGCACTTGGACTTTACCAACGGGGTTACACGTACCTTCTGGCTTTTGGCAAACCGCTGCCCAACTTTTCCTGTAGAGGTCTACGGAGAGGAGAGCGCACAACTCCTCCACCAAACAGTCGGCCTCGGCCCAGGTCCAACTACCCTGGCGGAGCTCTTTTCGAAGACCACGCGACAATACGTATAGAGTTGTATGCAGCCTAGCTTGCAGAAGTGCATGCAAAACCATAGCATGCATTCATCGACGTTCAGGAATCATCGACCGATGGCAATGCTTACAGTTCGCAACATACCAGACGAGGTACACCGCGCCCTGCGGGTCCGTGCAGCTCTGCATGGGCACAGCATGGAGGCCGAGGTGCGCGAGATCCTGGAGGCTGCTGTAGCGCCCGAGGGGCGGGTCAAGCTGGGCTCTCTGCTGGCCGACATAGGCAAGCAGGCCAAGCTGACCGAGAACGAGTTTGCCGTGCTTGAGCAAGTCCGTGACAAGACGCCAGCCAAGCCGGTGAACTTTGAATGATCCTGCTCGACACCAACGTCATCTCCGCGCCACTGTGCCTGGAGCCAGAGCCTGGAGTTATCGAGTGGATCGACGCACAGGCTCTGGAAACCCTCTACTTGTCCGCCATCACCGTGGCAGAGCTGCGGTCGGGCATTGCCCTGCTTCCGGCAGGAAAGCGTCGTACCGGCTTGCTGGAGAGCTTGGAACGGCGGGTACTACCGCTATTTACCGGGCGTGTGCTTCCGTTTGATCTCCCTTGTACCCAAACCTACGCCGAGCTCATCGCAAAGGCTCAGAAGTCGGGGCTTGCGATTGCTGCCGCTCATGGCTTTATTGCTGCTACTGCGGCAGCCAACGGCTTTGCGGTGGCCACACTAGATACCAGCCCTTTTGAGGCGGCAGGGGTAGAAGTGATTAACCCATGGGGCGAGGCGGGATGAACGCAGTAGAAATCGAAGTCGCAATATCCGATCTGGCACAGCAGCCCTTTGACCCGACTGAGTTTCCTTATGCCTTTCTGGAGGCCTTCGGCAATAAGGCTACTACCATAAAGCGGCTGCGCTCAGGGGCATCTAATAAATCTGATCTTGGCGGCGTGTTGCAGACCAATAATATCCATATCGCTGTGGCGGATGGAGGGGCCGTTACTCAAACCCTTGAGGCCCTTAAGGCTAGCCCGGCGACCAGCCGCGCCAAGGCACGCTTCATCCTGGCCACGGATGGCGTGGATTTTGAGGCAGAAGATCTGGACACCGGCGAGACCATCGCGTGCACCTATGAGGCCTTTCCGGACCACTTTGGCTTTTTCCTGCCGCTTGCTGGAATCACCACCGTCAAACAGGTGCGGGATAGCTCTTTTGATATTCGCGCAACTAGCCGCCTGAACCGGCTGTATGTGGAGCTGCTGAAGGACAACCCGGATTGGGGCACCGAGCAGCAGCGCCACGAGATGAATCACTTCATGGCGCGCCTGATTTTCTGCTTTTTTGCAGAGGACACCGACATTTTCGCTGGTAGCGGTCTGTTTACCGATACCGTCGCACAAATGAGCGCCCGAGATTCTGCCAACACCCATGAGGTGATCAGCGAAATCTTCCGAGCTATGAATACCAGGCAGGCTGAGCGTGCCGCAGCTAACATTCCCCGCTGGGCTGATGGCTTTCCCTACGTCAACGGCGGCCTGTTCTCTGGCAGTGTTGCGGTGCCGCGCTTCAGTAAAATTGCGCGCTCCTATTTGCTACATATCGGCAGCCTGGACTGGACCCAGATTAACCCCGATATCTTCGGTTCCATGATCCAGGCAGTTGCCGACGATGAAGAGCGCGGCTCCCTGGGCATGCACTACACCAGCGTGCCCAACATCCTAAAAGTGTTGAATCCATTGTTTCTGGATGACCTGCGTGAAAAGCTGGAGGATGCGGGTGACAACTCCCGCAAGCTCCTGAACCTACGCAACCGTATGGCCAAGATCCGAGTATTCGATCCGGCTTGCGGTTCGGGAAATTTCCTAGTGATCGCCTACAAGCAAATGCGGGCTATCGAAGCCGAGATCAATCAACGTCGTGGCGAACCCAATCGGCCAACAGACATTCCGTTGACTAACTTCCGTGGTATCGAGCTGCGGGATTTTTCCGCAGAGATAGCTAGGCTTGCTTTGATCATTGCCGAATACCAGTGCGACCTGCTATATCGCGGCAAGAAGCTGGCATTGGCCGAGTTCCTTCCGCTGGATTCCCAGAACTGGATTACCTGCGACAACGCCCTGCGGCTGGACTGGCTTAGCATCTGCCCGCCCACGGGAACAGGGGTGAAGCTCCACGCAGATGACCTGTTTGATTCACCGCTTGATCAAGCGCATATCGATTTCGAGAACGAAGGCGGGGAGACCTATATTTGTGGCAATCCCCCCTATCTCGGGAACACTTGGCAAAGCGCTGAACAGAAGTCCGAAATAAGAAAGGTTCTTAAAGGAAGAACCGCCTCTAGCGGTTTCCTTGATTACGTCTCAGGCTGGTTCGTAAAGGCAGCAGACTATATTGAAAAATCCCCAGCTGTTGTTGCATTTGTAACAACAAACTCAATATGTCAAGGACAGTCAGTTCCAATCCTATGGCCAATAATCTATGGTGCCGGAGTCGAAATTCGATTTGCTTACACTTCATTCAAGTGGGCAAATTTGGCGAGCTACAATGCAGGTGTGACAGTGGCTATTGTCGCGCTAGGGAGAGTCTCTTCTGGGCCTAAACTAGTTTATGAGCATGAAGAAAGTGGAGAGGTCGTCGTACGTCAAGGAGTATCGATCACGCCTTATTTGACAATTGGTACTCCAGTTATTGTTGAGAAGCGGAGAAAACCAATTTCAACCATCGCGACCATGGAGTTTGGAAACAAACCCTCAGATGGCGGTCATCTTTTGGTTGGACCGTCAGAGCTCCCCCTCCTTTGTCTTAGCCCTTTGCAACATAAGCGTTTCATTCGAAGAATTTATGGGTCAGAAGATTTCATTAAATCCAAGCTGCGTTATTGTGTTTGGATTGAAGACAATAATTTAGAGGAAGCGTTATCTATCCCCGCTTTACGCGAGCGAGTAGAGGCAGTTCGCGAAGTCCGGCTTGCGAGCAGAGACAAAGGGGCAAATGCACTTGCAAAAAGAGCACATCAGCTTAAATTGATGAGAATTGGTGTTAATCACACGATTGTTGTGCCAAGCGTTTCTTCAGAAAGAAGGCCTTATTTACCAGTTGGCATTATTGATTCAAAAGCAACTCTGACAAATCTTGCATTTGGACTCTACGACGCCCCGCTCTGGAGCATGTCGTTGATCGCATCTCGCCTTCATCTGGTATGGATCGCAACAGTTTGCGGAAAAATGAAAACCGACTTTCGCTATTCCAATACAATGGGCTGGAATACTTTCCCAGTCCCAACCCTGACTGAGAAAAATAAAGCTGACCTGGCCCGCTGCGCCGAGAATATTCTGCTGGCACGAGAGGCGCATTTCCCGGCCACCATTGCAGACCTTTACGACCCTGAAAAAATGCCTGCCGACTTGCGCCATGCCCATGAGCAGAACGATGAAGTGCTGGAGCGCATTTATATTGGCCGACGCTTCAAAAACGATACCGAACGCTTGGAGAAGCTGTTTGACCTGTACACCAAAATGACGGCTGCGCCCAACTCAGCTGTCAAGCTGAAACGGGAAGCACCCTGATGGCTCAATACTCGCTGTTTCAAATGTGGGAGCCTCACCGACAGTCTCTGATCAAGGGGCATCTTTTCTACGTGGAACAAGCGAGGAAGCGGCTGTTATCACAGTTTAACGACATCGAAGGTGAAGCAGAGAAGGCCGCTGAGTTCTGGCTTGAAGCAAACAAGCGGCACTTCAATCCTGACTTTCATGATCCCGGCGATTTTTATGAAAGTGCTCGCGATGAAGGAATTGAGTTCTACCAGCTTCTCTGTGAAATGCGCGACCGCACCCGGCTAAGTGTTGTCGCTGGAATGTATCACGAGTGGGACAAGCACCTACGCAAATGGCTCACAGACGAAATCCGTCATTGGCATGGCGGTGAAACTGTTCCAGGTAAGATATGGGCTGCCGATTTTGGAAAGTTGGCAGACCTTATGGACAGCCTTGGCTGGAGGGTTCGTGACCAGGCCTACTTTCTAAAACTTGACGCCTGCCGCTTGGTGGTCAACGTCTATAAGCATGGCAAGGGCAACTCCTTCGACGAACTGAAAGAAAAGTATCCTGAGTATCTTCCTGACCCCTTGAGCAATATTAGCGGGGCTTTCTCAGGCTTGGGGTATCTGGACTACACGCATCTAGTAGTGAGCGAGAACCAGCTTCAGGGCTTCTCTGATGCGATCGTCGCCTTCTGGAAAGACGTACCTAAAGATATTTTTGATCGTGAAGACTTGGAAGTGCCTGGTTGGTTCGCAGGAGCCATGTCGGTTGACCAGCAGGCTGCGAGTCACCAGCAAGGAGGCTTGAACCCATGAGCGAATTGATCCTATACACCACGGATGATGGCCGAACCCAGCTGCACCTTCGGGTGGAGGGTGACAGCATCTGGCTCAGTCAGCTGGAAATAGCCGCGCTGTTCCAGACCACCAAGCAGAATGTCTCCCTGCACGCCAAAAATATATTCGAAGACAATGAGTTAGACCCAGAGGCAACTGTCAAGGAATCCTTGACAGTTCAATCCGAGGGCAACCGCCAGGTCAAACGAAAGATCAGTTACTACAACCTCGACCTTATCTTGGCTATCGGCTACCGCGTTCGCTCACCTCGCGGCGTCCAGTTCCGCCAATGGGCCAGCACGCACCTCAAGGAGTTCCTGCTCAAGGGCTTCGTGATGGATGATGAGCGCCTGAAGAACTCCGGTGGCTGGGATTACTTCGATGAGCTGCTGGAGCGCATTCGGGACATACGGGCTTCAGAGAAGCGCTTCTATCAGAAGGTGCGTGATCTGTTTGCCCTCAGTTCGGATTACCAGGCCCGCGAGCGAGAGACCGCTCAGTTCTTCGCCGAGGTGCAGAACAAACTGCTGTACGCCACCACCGCCCATACCGCTGCCGAGCTGATCCTGAAGCGTTCGAACCCCGACCATCCCAATATGGCGTTGACCAGTTGGAGCGGTTCACGGGTACGCAAGCAAGATGTCATCGTGGCCAAGAACTACCTAACGGCAGACGAGATCGACACACTCAACCGGCTGGTGGTGATCTTCCTGGAGCAAGCGGAGCTGCGGGTCAAGCAGCAGAAAGAGCTGACCCTGGATTTCTGGCGCAACAACGTCGACAAGATGCTGGCATTCAATGATCAACCCATTCTTGCAGGGGCAGGCTCCGTCAGCCGCGAGAAAATGGAACGGATCGCCCGTGAACGTTATGAGGTTTTCGACCAGCAGCGGCGAATTGCGGAGGCCAAGGCCGCCGATGCCGCTGACCTGAAGGAAATCGAACAACTGGAACAAGACCTCAAACACAAGGGCAAGAAGCCGTGACAGGTATCGCACTATGACCAAGATAGTACCTTCAGTTTCCGTCTCGTATGCCAGCAATGGCAGTTCGGCAAAGTCGAATGCGCTGGGCATGCGCCCTATGCAGGAGCGCGCCTATGAGCGCCGGGGCGAGCAATACCTGTTGATCAAGTCACCGCCAGCCTCGGGTAAGAGCCGTGCCCTGATGTTTATTGCCCTGGACAAGCTGCACAACCAGGGACTGAAACAGGCCATCATCGTTGTACCGGAAAAATCCATCGGCTCCAGCTTCAATGACGAGCCACTCAGTGACTATGGCTTTTGGGCGGACTGGCATGTAGAGCCCAAGTGGAATCTGTGCAATGCGCCAGGCTCCGACAATGGTGGCAAGGTCAAATCCCTGGGCGCCTTTCTGGAAAGCGATGACAAGGTATTGGTCTGCACCCATGCCACCTTTCGCTTTGCGATAGATCAGTTTGGCGTTGCAGCCTTCGATGACCGTCTGATCGCCGTGGATGAGTTCCACCACGTTTCGGCCAACCCAGACAATAAACTGGGTGCCCATCTTGGGGACTTCATAGCCCGTGACAAGGTACACATTGTCGCCATGACCGGCTCATACTTCCGAGGTGATGCCGAAGCCGTTCTGGCACCACAGGATGAGTCACGCTTTGATACCGTCACCTACACCTACTACGAGCAGCTCAACGGCTACGAGCACCTGAAGCAGCTGGATATCGGTTATTACTTCTACTCCGGCTCCTACGCCGATGACCTTCTCAAGGTGCTCGACCCTCGCGAGAAGACCATTGTTCACATCCCTAACGTCAACTCCCGTGAAAGCACCAAGGACAAGATTCGTGAGGTAGAGCACATCATCGAGGAGCTGGGGGAATGGCAAGGGGCTGATCCAGTGACAGGCTTTCAGCTGGTTAAAACCAGCGATGGCAGGCTGCTGAGAATCGCTGACCTGGTGGATGATGATCAGGCCAAGCGTGACCGTGTTTCCAGCGCATTGAAAGATCCAGCGCAGAAAAACAACCGTGACCACGTGGACATCATCATTGCTCTGGGTATGGCCAAGGAAGGTTTCGACTGGATCTGGTGTGAGCACGCGCTGACTGTGGGCTATCGCTCCAGCCTGACCGAAATCGTACAGATCATTGGCCGCGCCACGCGGGATGCGCCGGGCAAGACGCGGGCCCGTTTCACTAACCTGATTGCCGAACCGGATGCTGCCGAGCAGGCCGTGACGGAAGCCATCAACGACACGCTGAAAGCCATTGCCGCCAGTCTGCTGATGGAGCAGGTACTGGCCCCACGCTTCGAGTTCAAGCCAAAGAACCCAACCAGCGGCCCGCAGGAAGGCTTCGACTACGGTGAAGGTGGCTATGACCCCAGCAAATGCAACGTGGGCGTGAATGAAGAAACCGGCAAGTTCCAGATTGAGATCAAGGGGCTGGCAGAGCCGAAGAGCGAGGAAGCCACCCGGATCTGCCAGGAAGACCTGAACGAGGTGATTGCCGGTTTCGTTCAGGACAAGGCCACCATCGAGCGCGGGCTGTTCGACGAGGAACTGGTACCTGAAGAACTGACCCAGGTACGCATGGGCAAGATCATCAAAGAACGCTACCCCAACCTGGACGAGCAAGATCAGGAGGCTGTGCGTCAGCACGCCATTGCCGCCCTGAACCTAACCCAGCAGGCCAAGCAATTGCTCGTCGGTGATGAGGCTGTTGATATCGGAAGCAACGAACCCAAGCCAAACACAGCGCTGATTGCTGGTGTGCGCAAGTTCGCCATGGACGTGCGGGAGCTCGATATTGACCTGATTGATCGCATTAACCCCTTCAGTGAGGCTTACGCAATCCTGGCCAAGACCATGAGTGAAGAGAGCCTCAAGCAAGTGGCTGCGGCTATCTCAGGCAAACGCACCAACCTGACGCCAGAAGAGGCGAAAGACCTTGCCCTGCGGGCGGTGAAGTTCAAGAAAGAACGAGGCCGGTTGCCGTCAGTCAGCTCTCAGGATGCCTGGGAACAGCGTATGGCCGAAGGTGCTGCCGCATTCGTTCGCTTTAAAGATGAGGGTCGTTATGATTGATCTGGACGAATTGCGCTCCGAGTTGGATGAGTTCGCCCAGCCGGAGAAAAAGAAGGGGCTGTCTGCCAAGGAAGAGCGCATCATTGCCGGCTTTGAAGAGATTCAGCGCTTTGTAGATGAGCACGGCCGAGCCCCTCAGCATGGCGAAGACAATGACATCTTTGAACGGCTTTACGCCGTGCGACTGGACCGCATTCGAGCGCTTGAGGAATGCCGCGACCTGGTAACACCCCTTGATCATCAGGGCCTGCTCGATGGCAACTATGCCAATGAAGCTGAATCCATAGATGCTATGGACGATGACGCACTGCTTGCTGAGCTGGCCGGTGCTGCAGGGGCACCTGAGCTCACCCAGCTAAAACACGTTCGCTCCACTGCCGAGAAGCGCGCGGCTGAAGAAATTGCCAACCGGGAGAAGTGCGAGGACTTTGCGACCTTCGAGCCATTGTTTGAGAAGGTAGATCGCGAGCTGAAAGCCGGAGTGCGTATCACACGCCCCTTCGGCAAGAACTCGACTATCGAGGTGGGCCAGTGGTTCATCCTGGACGGGCAAACTGCCTACGTGGCTGATGAGGGTGAGGAATTCGATTCCCCCCAAGGCAAGAAAGATGCTCGGCTGCGCGTGATTTTCTCCAACGGCACGGAAAGCAACCTACTGCGCCTATCCCTGGTCAGGGCGCTTTACAAGGATGAATCCAGCCGCCGCATCACAGAACCTGATGCTGGGCCATTGTTCAGTGAAACCTGGGAAGACGACGACATAGAAAGCGGAACCATCTATGTACTGCGCAGCCTGTCTGAACATCCGTTCGTTGCCGAGCATCGCGAGCTGATTCACAAGATTGGCGTGACTGGCGGCAAGGTTGAAGCCCGCATCGCCAATGCCGCGCATGATGCCACTTACCTATTGGCTGACGTTGAGGTGGTGGCTACCTACAAACTGGCCGGAATCAACCGCCACAAACTAGAAGCGCTGTTCCACCGTATCTTTGCCCCAGCTCAACTGGAGCTGACCATCCAGGATCGCTTCGGGCACCCAGTGAAGCCGAGAGAGTGGTTCTTGGTGCCGCTGCATGTTATTGATGAGGCTGTGCAGCGGGTTCGTAATGGTACTATTACATCCGTAGTTTACGAACCAAGTAAAGCCAAGCTGCTTATTATGGACTGAATTTTCAAGGAACCGCTGGTACGGATCGAAGCACCCATTCGTTATCATGCAAATGGAATAGCATATGTGGACAGATCAGGAGTCAGAAAAGGACTACCTCAATTTTGGGGAAGTATCTCAACTAGCTGTTGACATACTTACTGCAGACGGCATGTTGCCAGTCTCGGTTGGGATCTTTGGCAATTGGGGTGCTGGCAAATCCTCGCTATTGAAATTGATTGAGCAGCAGCTTGAGCAGGATAAGAGAGAGTGGGTTGTCATCAAGTTTGATGCCTGGCTCTATCAAGGCTATGACGACGCACGAGCAGCCCTATTGGAAGTCATTGCAACTGCGCTTACTGAAGCTGCTGATGGGAACGCGAGCTTAGCCCAAAAAGCCAGAAAACTCCTTGCCCGAGTTGACGGTTTCCGGGCCATGGGGCTGCTGACTGAAGGCGCTGCACTGTTCGCCGGGATTCCCACCGGTGGTCTCATTTCTAGAAGCGTTGGCGCCCTAAGGAATGCCACTGACGGAATTCAGGATCAGGATGAATACCAGAACCTTGGTAAAACCGGTATGGAAGCAAAGGCACAGCTCGGTGGGCTGTTAAGGCCTGAACAGCAGAAAAGCCCGCCACAGCAGATTGATGCCTTTCGGAAAGAGTACGGGGAGATCCTGGAAGAGCTCGGTAAGCCGCTTGTGGTTGTTATCGACAATTTGGATCGCTGCTTACCAAGCAACGCCATTCACACGCTTGAAGCCATCCGGCTCTTTCTCTTCTTAACGAATACTGCTTTTATCATCGCAGCTGATGAAGAAATGATCCGTTCATCAGTGGCCGATTACTTCAAAGGGGCGTCTGACCGGCATCAGATAGACTACTTGGACAAACTAATTCAGGTCCCTATCCGCGTACCTAAAGCCGGTGTCCGAGAGATCCGCTCTTATTTATTTATGCTGTATGCCATCGACTACCGTCTGCCTGAAGACAAACTAGAGAAACTCCGGAATGGCCTAGAGCAGGCCCTTCAGCAGTCATGGAAAGACGATCCAATAACTCGGCAAGATGCACTCGCCCTGACAGGGGAGTCTGAGGATGGTGAACTAGCTAGGGCGCTTGCCCGAGCAGACCGTATTGCCCCTCTCCTAGCTAACTCCCCTATCATCCACGGGAACCCTAGAATCGTGAAGCGGCTATTAAATGTCGTAAAAATGCGTTCACGGATTGCACAGCGCCGCTCAATGCCTCTAGACGAGGCGATCATCACTAAACTGGTTATTTTTGAGCGGTGTATGGGTGTAGAGGCAACTGCGGACTTGTATCGCCTGGTTGATTCCGAACATGGAACGCCAACACTGCTCAAAAATCTGGAGGAGATGGACGGTCAAATCCCCTCTGATGCCCCGAAGACATGGACAGACAATCCGACCACAAAATCTTTCTTAAAAGAGTGGGCGCAACTCGACCCGCGGCTTAGTGGGATCGACCTAAGAGCTGCAATTTACCTGTCTCGTGAAACAATGCCGATTGGCGCCTATGTGGTTGGACTGTCACCAACTGGTCGGGAAGTACTCAAGGCCCTAGTAGATACCAAGAGTACCAGCTCACCTACAGCGGAAAAGTTTTTGAATACCTTGCCGCTAGAAGACCAGGTTCCAGTAATGGAGGGTGTTATAACCCATCTGCGACAGTTCACCGACTGGACAAAGCAGCCGAAAGGATTTGCGGGGGCTTGCCTACTAGCTCGTCACTCATCCGATGCTGCCAAAATCTTGGTTAGATATCTTCAGGAAATAAGTGCGGGTGAGAAATTTCCACCGTGGATGGCAGCGGCCCTAAAAGAAGAAAAATGGCATAAGGACAGGTAATGGGAACTTCACAATCAAGCACTGGTCCCGGGGGCGGCTCACCACTGGTACCGCCATGGGCGGATGACCAACCACAACAGACAATACAACCACCGCAGGCAAGCAGATTTGCGCAATTCCGAACATCCCTGGGTCGGGCGGTGTCTAGCGGCAATCGAGATGATTTTAGGAAAGCTGTTGGGCACTACGCACGCAAAGCAAGTGGTGGAGGCGGAAGCGCAGCTAGGAGGATGGGAAGCGTAACCCTGGCAGGCGCAGGACTCTTTGGCGCCTTGACTGGAGCTCCTGCAGGCCCAGGTGAGACTAGCATTGATCTTGGTAGTCTCGCTGGCCTGCCTTGCGAACTTGCAATTTCCACTATATCCCAAGCTCTGACTACAGAAGACGGAGATTCGGATAAGATTCGAGCAGCAATGAATCATGCTTTGGTTGATGCGCTGGATGGTGTGGAGGTCTTTGATCCTCAATGTATCACCGACGATGTGATTGTTGACACTATGATTGGGTATCTGGCTGAAAGTATATTTCTTCAGATGGTGATGGATTCAGATAAGGCCTGGAATAAAGCAGATACCCCCGCCAAAGCGATGCGGGCGGAAACGGAGCTCCGCGAGCTGGTAAAGGTTGTAGTCGACAAACACATGGCCCCTAAGCTTTCCAAGAATGTGAGAGCATTTAATCGACAGCAAATGGTCCAAATTGAACGTCAAGCCATTATCGATTCATGGAAAGAGTGGGAGGCTTACCAATGACGAAACTAGTATTTCATTACGATCACCTTCATCTCCCGCCTGCCAGTGACGACTTATTACCCGTTCAGATATATGGGTTAAGCGGGAAGAGTCGAGGCGACATATCATACATCGGAAATCAGGTTATCGATAAGGTGCGGCGCTTGGGAGTACAACTCCCCAGTCAAGTTATGGACTTTCTGACAATTGCTCTTGCTGTAACTGCCGCAGATACCTTTGTAAAGCGTACGGACACTGAAGATGGCTGGACTCGCCGTTTATCCGTCCACCTTCCACTCCATGAGCCAACACGCTGGCTTCCACTGAAAAAAGATCTAGAGCGGGCTCTTCACTTCCTTAGTGGTGATATGTGGGACTTCGAATTCATGGAAGGTGGTTATCCTCCTCCAGCACCATATCACCAGAAAGACCGATTTAAGCTTATCCGGTTGAGGGATCTTGATTGTGTATGCCTGTTCTCAGGGGGGCTAGACTCAGCCATTGGCGCAATTGACCTATTAGAAAAAGGGCGCGCTCCGCTGCTGGTAAGCCATGCATACAAGGGAGATAAAACACATCAGGACAGAATCTCACAAGTGCTCAAAGGGCAATACTCCCGCTTTGAGATAAACGCTGACCCACACTTGTGCAGCGGCAAGACTGACATCACGATGCGAACGCGAAGCCTCAACTTCCTAGCGTTTGCCGCTGTAGGCGCATTTGCTGTGCAAGCTGTATCTCAGCAACGAACAGTTGACCTATTTGTACCTGAAAATGGTTTTATTTCATTAAATGCACCACTAACTCCCCGGCGAATCGGCACGCTGAGTACGCGGACTACCCACCCACATTTTATCGAAAGCATCCAGAATCTCTTTGATGCAGTGGGCATCTCATGCCGAATTATCAATCCATATCAATTCAAGACGAAAGGACAAATGGCTGCTGACTGTCAAAATCGAAGAACCCTAAAGAACATCGTAGACAGCACTGTTTCTTGTAGTCATTGGAAGCGATCAAACCAGCAGTGCGGTATTTGTGTGCCCTGCATAATTCGTCGATCCGCAGTTTATGCAGCTGGGGTCAGTGAGGAAACTCAATATATCTTTGACAACATGTGCCAAGTTCTGAATAAAGCCGATCTGCGAGATGACCTGCAGGCTCTACGAATTGCCGTCACACACAAAACATCACGAAAGCCAGGTCCATGGATTGCTGACAGCGGGCCACTTCCCGCGGCGACATTTGAAGATTATAAGAAGGTTTTTCTAGATGGGCTGGGGGAGGTTGAAGATTTCCTTAGAGCCAAAGGCTGCTTATGACTATCGACATGCATTGTCATCTCGATCTGTATTCGGAACCATTCAAAATCGCCGAGGAATGCAGACGACGCAGTGCGTATGTTTTGTCAGTTACAACGACCCCTAAAGCTTGGAGGGGGACATGTAGGCTTGCAGAAGGCTCAAAAAGAATCCAGACGGCCCTCGGGCTGCATCCACAACTTGCGCACCAGCGTCAAAACGAGCTAGAGCTTTTTGATGAACTAATATCGCAAACGAAATATGTTGGAGAAGTTGGGCTAGATGGTGGCAGGGGATTCAAGGAACACTGGGACGTTCAGATGGCAGTTTTTCGCCACATCCTCCGTAGCGCACATCGTAATGGAGGAAAGATCATGTCTATCCATAGTCGCGCAAGTGCAGCCGCTGTGATTAATGAAATAACAGGCATAGATGGAACTCCAATACTTCACTGGTTTACAGGGACACCTGCACAGCTTAAAAAAGCCATTGATATCGGGTGCTGGTTTTCGGTAGGCCCTGCCATGCTATTGACCAAGTCTGGCCGCCAGTTGGCATCAATGATGCCAAAAGATCGTGTCCTCACAGAGACAGACGGCCCTTTTGCAAAGAGCGATGGAAAGCTACTTATGCCATGGGACAGTGATTTGGCCACACGCCAGCTAGCATCACTGTGGCAACTCCCAATTGAACTTGCCGAATACCAAGTCAAAAGCAATCTAAAAAAACTCGTTACGACGTAGAGAAAATGTAAATGCGCGGGACGACGGCCAGAAGGGTCTGCTTGGCTAGGACCTCCCGAAAAGTAAGGCTGATCGGTACAGTAGCGGTACACTCACCCGTTCTGGCCATCTTCGCAAAATTACGCTAACCTACTGTCACGTAAATACTTTTAGCTTTTCTGGCTTACGGTAGATTACCCCTGACTTTCCTGGGCTCGCAGCGTTGCGTGCAAACTCATAATCCCTTGGTCGTAGGTTCAAGTCCTACTGGGCCCACCA
>WPCH01221623.1_pt1 | contig 24524 bp, 15 predicted proteins | sample 5399881 | NCBI WGS metagenome assembly WPCH01 (sample SAMN12869468, study PRJNA574797) | sludge metagenome | isolation source: wastewater treatment of pH5 | place: China:Beijing | collected 2019-05-20
GGTACCAATCAGCTTATAGAGCAAGGCGCACGCCCACTGCTGAAGATGAGTGAAATTTTAGAATCACTCAAACTTGAACAAATCCCAGAAAAACAACAAATGCGCAGACAAAACCCCATGAACCCATCGGAGATAAACTTACTGCAGCATCTCTCTACAGACCCCCTTCACATTGATCAGATCTGCGTGTTGACTGGGTTACCAATCAGTGACGTTTCTGCTACACTCATCATGATGGAGTTAAAAGGATATATTTCACAAGTAGGCGGGATGAATTATGTTGCTGTACGCGAAACCAAATCAAAATACAGGGTGAACTCATGAGCGAACATCATTTTGCCGTGATAATGGCTGGCGGTGGGGGCACGCGGCTCTGGCCGGTTTCACGGCGTGGAACACCCAAACAAACACTGCGCTTGTTTGACGACAGATCTCTGTTTCAGTTGGCTGTTGAACGCCTCGATGGGTTTATTTCAGCGGAAAACACATATGTTGTTACCTCAGCTGAGTTGGTTGATCAGCTTCACGAGCAAAAACCCCAGCTTGACCGAGCCAATTATCTGATTGAACCGCAGCCCCGCGGCACTGCCGCAGTGGTTGCCATGGCTGCCGCAGCGCTGCTTAAGAAAGATCCGAACGCTGTTCTGGCGGTATTAACCGCAGACCATTTAATCGGCAACATACAACGCTTTCATCAAAGCCTAAGCTCGGCCTATTCGCTGGCAGAACAGGGGTATATCGTCACACTGGGAATTACCCCGCTTTTTGCTGCAACGGGTTATGGGTATGTGGAACGCGGGACAAAATTGGGTGAGTTTACAGGGTTAACCGGTTATAAAGTGGTTAATTTCATCGAGAAGCCTCATCAAGAACGCGCCGATGAACTGATTAAAAATGTAACCTGCTCATGGAATTCTGGTATGTTCATCTGTCGGGCAGATGTGGTTTGGCAGGAGTTTAACAAGCTGATGCCTGATCTCTATAACAATCTCAATGCGGGGTTACTGTATCTTAACCATGATCATTTAAACCCTGCCTTTGTTGAAACCTGGATGAAGATTAAACCGGAGACGATTGACTACGGGATCATGGAGAAAACCCCTTTAGCGGCAGTGATTCCGGTGGCCGATTTGGATTGGAAGGACATTGGTAGTTGGGATTCTTTTTTTGATGTGATTCAAGCAGACGAAAACGGTAATATCATCCTGCAGGCGCAAAATACTGGAATTGACACAACCAATACCTTGATTTTCTCTACACAGCCCGATAAATTAGTGGTTTCGCTGGGGGTTAAGAACCTGATTATCATCCATACGCCAGATGCGGTGCTGGTATGTCAGCGCGGCGAGAGCCAACGCGTAAAAGAACTGGTAAACTACCTTGATCAACATCACTACACCCTTTTTCTTTAGGAGTGCGAATCATGGAAGCTTATTGTGTGAAATGTAAAGAAAAACGAGAAGTTCTGGAACCGAACGCTGAGTTCAATGCGCTTGGCACGCCAGTTACCCGTGGCAAATGTTCTGTGTGTGGCACCACAATGTATCGCATTGGGGCAACCCCCGATCATGAAGGACTGGAGAAACCTCCGCGGCGGCATTCGCGTCCGCGAAGCGGTAAGCTGGTGATTGTTGAATCTCCGGCCAAAGCTAAAACAATCGGCAGATTCCTCGGCAAAGGCTACACTGTACGCGCATCTGTAGGGCATGTGCGCGACTTGCTGCGTTCGGAGCTTTCGGTTGATGTTGAGAATGAATTTACGCCTAAGTACCGCGTTCCCAATGAGAAGCGGCCAGTCGTTAAGGAACTGAAAGCTTTAGCGAAAGAGGCAGCTGAAATCTACCTGGCCACAGACCCTGATCGAGAAGGTGAAGCCATTGCTTGGCATTTGTTGGAAGCCGCTCAAATCGAACCAAAATTATCGCACCGCGTTGTATTTCATGAGATTACCGATCATGCTATAAATGAAGCTTTTGAAAACCCTCGAGAAATCAATATGGATTTGGTGGATGCCCAACAGGCGCGCCGCGTATTGGATCGCTTGGTGGGGTATTCGATCAGCCCAGTATTATGGGAAAAAGTACGCAGCCGTCTTTCGGCAGGGCGGGTTCAATCTGTGGCGCTGCGCCTAATTGTTGAACGTGAACGCGAGATCGAAGCTTTCAACCCAGTGGAATATTGGTCCATAGAGGCGGAACTCGCGCCTGAAGGCAAGAAAACCAGTTACCTGACCAAGTTGGTGAAGGTTGATGAGGTTGAACCTGAGCTCGGCAATCAAGAAGAAGTAGAACGCTACCTGGAAGACATCGAGGCAGCGCCATTCACCATTACCAAGATTAAAAAGAGTGAGCGCAGGCGCAAACCGTCTGCTCCGTTTATTACCAGCACGCTGCAGCAAGAAGCCTCACGCAGGTTGGGTTACACAGCCCGCCGGGCGATGATGATTGCCCAGCAGCTGTACGAGGGGCTTGATATCGGTGAAGGCGGGACGGTTGGTTTGATCACCTATATGCGCACCGATTCAACAAACATTGCAGAAGTGGCACAGGAAGAAGCACGCACCTTTATCCGCAACACATATGGCGAGAATTTCTTGCCGGAAAAACCCCCACAATATAAAACGCGGGCAGTATCAGCGCAAGAAGCGCACGAAGCGATTCGTCCGACCTCGGTGGTGAGGCAGCCGGAAAAAATTAAACAGTTTTTATCTCCAGAGCAGTTCAAGCTTTACCAACTGATCTGGCAGCGTTTTTTGGCTTCACAGATGGAATCGGCGGTGTATGACACCACCTCTGTCGAGGTGACCGCTGCCGGAAAAGATCACAATTATCTCTTCAGGGCATCTGGTTCGACGATTAAATTCCCGGGTTTTCTGGTTGTTTATGAAGAAGCGAAGGATGAAGACCTGAAGGCTGACGAGACAGAAAACGTTAAAATTCCGGCGAAGCTGGAGGAGGGGCAGGCGCAAACACTGATTCGTTTATTACCGCTGCAGCATTTTACTCAGCCGCCGCCGCGCTATACTGAAGCAACCCTGGTGCAGGTGCTTGAAGAATATGGCATCGGCCGACCTTCAACCTACGCGCCGATTCTCTCGACGATCCAGCAACGCGGGTACGTTTTGCGTGAAGCCAAGCGCCTCTCTCCCACGGAGACGGGAGTTTTGGTGAACGACCTGGTGATGGAGTACTTCCCTGATATTGTGGATTATAACTTCTCGGCAACGATGGAAACCTCGCTCGATCAGATTGCAGCAGGAAAAGAAGAATGGCATAAAGTAATTGCTGATTTTTATCGAACTTTTGAGCCGGAAGTGAAAAAAGCTCAGGCAGAAATGCCCGTGAACAAGGCTGAACCTGAAAAAATTGGTCGAGAATGCCCTGACTGTGGCCATGACCTTGTCATTCGCTGGGGACGGTATGGCAAATTTATCAGTTGTTCGAACTTCCCTGCCTGCCGGCATACTGAAGCCTTGCTTGAAAAAATAGGTGTTACCTGTCCTAAAGATGGTGGCAATGTTGTTTTAAAGAAAACACGCAAAGGACGAATTTTCTACGCCTGCTCCAACTATCCCAACTGTGATTTCACCAATTGGAAACGCCCCGTGGCTCTTCCGTGCCCCAAATGCGGCGGGATGCTGGTGGTTGCCAACAAACGCGAGGTTCAGTGCACCCAATGTGAAGAATCTTTCTTGATAGAAGATCTTGGGTTGACAATCTCTGATTAGGCATAAATATTGCAACATAGTTAACGAGATTACTGGAACCAATACTATCTCCAGGAGTTAACTATGGAACAGATAAAAGAATTTTTAATCGGAATCTTCGACCAAATTAAATCCCGCCCGTTGTACGCTGCGATTGCAGGCTTTGTGATCGGCCTGATCATCGGCTTACCGGTGCTGGGGTGGGGCTTATGGCCAGTCAAATGGAAAGATGCTGATGCCAGTTTCTTGCGGCAGGATTTACAACAGCACTTTCTATGCATGACGCTGGATTCATTCGCGATGAACAAAGATGCTGACTTGGCACGGCAGCGGTTCAATTCTTTGGGATTGGATCTTACTAAGAGCCCATTGTTGTTTGACAACCTGGCGATTGGCGGATGCCACTACAACGCTGATGATGAGGTTGTACGAGATTTACAAGCGGCATTGAGCGGGCTCGCACCGGTGATGGTGGAAACTGAGGCAGCGCAAAAACCTGAAGAACCACAACCAACGGAGGATGTTGCAGCCGAGCTTACGACCCAGCCAGAGGGCGCAGCGGTGGTACAACCGACTATTATTCCTCTTTCTGGCACCACGAATACTGCCAAGAAGTCAGGCGGGTCAGCGGTCTTACTTTCATTGCTCTGTGCGCTGTTTCTGATGATCGGCGGTGCGCTTGTTTATATCTTCTTCATTCGAAATCGCAGAGTGTTTAATAATGCTCCCTCTGATACTGAGGATGATGACTATTACGAAGAGGATGAAGAGTATGAAGAAACGCCTACAGCCAGATCTCCAGTAGTCACGCCGGCACCTGCTTACCAGACACAGCATGAGAGTGACCTTGATGAAATGGATTATTATGCTCCGAGCAGCGGCAGCCGCTATGAAGAAGAAATAATTGCCCCCGCTTCAGTGCCGAAAGCCACTGTACCCGCTGCAGCCGTAGCTCCTGGTTCAGGACCTGTGGCACATTTTATGACGACCTTCGTAATCGGTGATGATCTTTATGACGACAGCTTTAGTATTGATGCTCCCAACGGATCCTTTTTGGGTGAATGCGGTGTGGGCATCTCAGATTCAATCGGCAGCGGAGATCCGAAGAAAGTTACGGCTTTTGAAGTCTGGCTTTTCGATAAAAACGATATTCAGACCGTTACCAAAGTGTTGATGAGTACCTTTGCGATGGCTGATGCGGGCATCAAGCAGCGGTTAGCCTCAAAGGGTGAGCCAGTACTCATCGAAGCCGGAATGCCGCTTTTGTTGGAGACTGCGACGCTGCAACTGGAAGCGAAAGTAATTGAAATGGTTTATGGACAAGGTGCATTGCCTTCGGGAAGTTTCTTCCAGCGGATGACGCTTGAATTATCTGTGTGGCAAAAATAAACCAATGAAATCTAAAAAAAATCCGGAATCATTCCGGATTTTTTTGTTTTCAGGTGATTTTGAGAATCGTAAATCGTAGTTCGCCGCCGGGTGTGTTAGCTTTGACTGTGTCGCCTTCGCGATGCCCCAACAGGGCTTGACCGATTGGTGAATCGTAAGAAATTCGCTCCTGCCTCGGATCTGCTTCCTGGGGACCGACAATTTGGAAGGTTTCTTTTGGTTCGTGATCCTCTTGAATGGTCACCGTGGAGCCGATTTCCACCAAACCGGAATTACGATGGCGATCATCAATAATAATGACATCCTTCAAGATCATGTTTAATTCCTGAATTCGACCTTCGATAAAAGCCTGGTCTTCTTTGGCAGCAGAATAATCTGCGTTTTCAGAAAGGTCGCCCATCTGAATGGCGGAGCGCAGTCGCTTCGCCAAAGCTTCGCGGGTTGGACCTTCCAGTTCTTGTAATTCGGCGCGCAATTTTGCAGCACCTTCTTTGGTGAGATAAGAAGGTTGGGTCATCTTTACTCCATTTTTGAATTATAGGTTTCTAATTATGGCAAGAGCGAAGGATCAAAGAGTTTCTGGTATTCATCTACAGCAAATCGATCAGTCATGCCGGCGAGATAGTCGCAAACGGTTTGTTCTTTTCCTTTATGGTCGAGCTGTTCCTGAAATTGCAGTGGCAGCATGGTCGGGTCGGCGATATATGCGGTGAACAATTCTGATAACACGCGCTCAGCTTTGTGCTGCATGCGCACGACGCGGTAATTACGGTACATGTTGTGGTAAAGAAAATCCTTCAACTCTCGATTGTGATTCCGCATCAGCTCATCAAAGCCAACCACATTGTAAGGCAAAGACTGTAAATCGTTAAGCGTTTCCACGCCGCTTTTTTCCAATCTTGCGTTTGATTGAGCAATCATAGTATCCACCTCGAGCCCAATTAACTCACGGATGACCTCGTGCCTTTTACGGTCATCCAGCTGGCATGTGGGCAGTTCGAGGCGGTTGGCTACCATGGTCCAAAGGTCAATATCTGCCAGCATCTCTGCAGTAATCATTCCTGATCGCAAGCCATCATCCAAGTCATGCGCTGTGTAGGCTAACTCATCTGCTACATTGGTAATTTGAGCTTCAAGGTGTCCACGCAAATGGGCATCAAAATCCAACGCATCGGTTTTGTCGTATTCTGTTTCGTGTTTGACAATTCCCTCCAGAACTTCCCAAGAGAGGTTCAGTCCCAAGAAATGCGGGTAGCGGTGTTCAAGTTCAGTGACAATGCGGTAGGACTGGTGATTATGGTTGAATCCGCCATGCCCTTCCATAAGCTTATTGAGAATCGCTTCCCCTGAGTGCCCAAAGGGAGGGTGCCCCAGGTCGTGCGCCATGCAAATGGTTTCAACGAGATCTTCGTTGGCGCCTAAGGCACGCGCAATTGTACGCCCGATTTGTGTAACCTCAAGTGTATGGGTAAGGCGAGTGCGGTAATAATCGCCTTCATAATTAATGAAAACCTGTGTTTTATATTCCAGGCGACGAAAGGATGTGGTGTGCAAGACACGGTCGCGGTCACGCTGAAAGCAGGTGCGGTAAGCCGGCTCGTTTTCAGTGAATTTTCTTCCCTTTGAGCGGCTGGCATGCACTGCAAACGGAGCGAGGGTATCTTCTTCCAATTTTTCGAGATACAAGCGGTCGTATTTCACGGTAGTTCCTTTTCTCTACAAACGAATGCGGCTGCCTATCTGGTCGCCTCTGAGAGCGAGTAAGAGGTTCTCCGCCTCATTTCCAGAGAAGATGGCAATTTCTTCACAGGCCGCTGATTGAATCATTTTCATCATACTCGTCACCTTGCTTTGCATTCCGCCGGTAACGTCAGGGCTCTCAGACGCGGCCAGGGCTTGGCTGACTTCAGCGATGTTCTGAGGAGTAATTATTGGAAAATACGTTTTTCTCGCGGGGAACTCCTGCCAAACTCCGGTTTCGATACCAGCAAGGAGTACACGTTTGGGTTTGAAAATAGCAGCGAGATGCTCAAACTGCTCCTCAGTTGAGAGAATTGTACCGCCGATTTCTTGATCGAAAACGACATCGCCATAGACTACCGGCACGATTCTATTCTCAATTGCAGCTTTAATTTGCATAGTATCCCAACGGATGATTTTATTAGAAGCTGTTTGAACCTGGGCGCAAGGTGGAAATGAAATTGCAGCAATATGCTGTTGATGCAAGGCTTGCATCACAATTGTGTTCAGCGCGCGGGCGGCGTGCCATACTTCAGAAAAACCGCGCCATTGTTCCTCTGTCTGCACACCATTACGTGTGTTGTAGCGTTTAGCGGGGATATGCCCGAACGACCCTGAGCCATGCCCGAGTAAGATCTGGCTTGTGGGCTGTTCACTTAGAAAGCGTGCTATTTCACTACTCAGACGGTTGAGGACGTCCAATCGGGCGTGTTGCGGGGTGTTTTTATCTGTGATCAGTGAGCCGCCAAGTTTGAGGAAGATGAGGTTGGTGTTCATACCTGTTCTCCGGCGGCGGGAATGGTGGTAATGATGGTGCGGACAGCGCCATGGGCTTCCAACTCGCGGGCAACTTTGGCAGCATTTTCTGGTTCGGTTACAGCAATGATATTACCGCCGCCACCGCCGCCCGAAAGCTTGGCGCCGCTTGCGCCTGCATCGAGAGAGGTCTTTACAAGCGCGTCCAATTTTGGGGTTGAAACACCCAATTGTGTCAACAAATTATGATTCATGGTTAACAGGCTGCCATTAGAGGTGAGTTCAGCGGTTTGGAGCACACGTTTAATCTCGCGTGAAATTTCACCGATATTGGAAATGATATTGTCGTAAACATCCGGGTTTGCCTGGCGTCGTTTTCGCACGCCGGAGACCGTCTTGACTGTCAGGCTGGAGGTACCTGAATCTGCGATGACTAATGTAAAGCCGTGAAGGATTTGAAGTAGCTGTATGGGCTGATTAGATTGAAAAAATACAGGTTTTTCATAAGAGATCACCGTATTATCGATGCCCGAAGGTTTTCCATGGGTGATCTTTTCAGCTTCAAATGCGATTCGGTTGACGGTTTCGTTATCCAACGGATGCCCAAGAAATAGCCCAAGCGCGCGCACCAGTGAAACGATCACCGATGCGCTTGATCCGAGACCCGCACCCAGCGGAATGGAGGAATGGATGTGAATCTCACAAGAAGGCAGTCGGGATACTCCGAGTGCTTCTTTTACAAGCCGGATAGCCACGCTATAGGGAGTTGCGGCTTCGATTTCATCCAGTTTTTTGTTCAACTGAATATTTGGAGCCAGAATCGTCACTGCTCCTTGTACTATAGCAGGCTTTGCGAAAATACTGGTTTTGGAGCTTACCTGAAAAACCGGCAGGGCAATGGCCGGAGCGCCATAAACTACCGCGTGTTCTCCACAGAGGATTACCTTGCCGGTTGCTGTAGCGTAAATTGAGGGCATCATCCACCTCAAAACAGATAGAAAATGAGCATTACTGCCAATCCCCATAATAAGACAGTAATCTGTATAGGACGATCTTTAAGCAAAATTTCTTCCGGCTCTCCACCTTCATTACGTGTATTGATGAGAAGGAGGTAACGGAACACTCCATAAAGCACGAATGGAATCGTCAGCATCATCACGTGGTTTTCAGGCAGGTTGGGGGCAGAAAAAGTGTAAAGGGAGTAAGCGATGATGGTGGTAGCAGAAACAATGGTAATAAATTGGTCGATGAGTGCGACAGAGTAACCTGAAAGCACTTTCCGATGAGACTGTGGATTGTCATTCACCAGAACCGCGAGCTCAGCCCTGCGTTTGCCGAAACCAAGGTAGAGTGCAAATAAGGTTGTGACCACATAAAGCCAGGGCGAAAAACGCTGTACATCGATGACGGAAACGCCTGCTGCGACTCGCAAAACAAAACAAGAGGCGATAACCAGTACATCGATAATCACCACGTGCTTAAGCCATTTGGAATACAGCATGTTGATCGCAAAATAAACCAGAGAAATCAGGAAAAATCCCCTCGAGAGAAAGAAACCTCCGGTTAGTGAGATGACGAGCAAAATGATGCCTGCACCAAGCGCAATACTCACCGGCAGTTTGCCTGATGCAATCGGACGATTCTTTTTTGCCGGGTGTGCGCGATCAGCCTCGCGATCCATAATATCGTTAATCAGATACACACTGCTGGCAAGCAAACAAAAAAGGAGAAATGCGAGCAAGGTTTGTTTGAGAGCGGAAAAATCGAGCAGTTTTCGGTCAAATATCAGAGCCGCGAAGATAAAAGCATTTTTCGTCCACTGCCTGGGACGCATTGCTTTGAAAAGATATTTGACCATAGAATAAATATATCACAAGTCTCATATTCGCTATTAAAATAAGAACATGGAAAAGAAACGCCTGGATTTGGTTTTGGAAGAAAAAGGGCTTGCGCATAGCCGTTCTTTGGCACAGCGGCTGATTATGGCTGGGTCAGTAAAGGTAAACGGTCAAGTGGTGCTAAAACCCAGCACAAATGTCACTGTTCACGATGAAATCCAGTTGGTGGAATCTGCTCCTTTTGTTTCGCGCGGCGGAGAGAAACTATTGGGTGGGTTGGTAGCTTTTAACCGCGAATCATTGGCTGGCAGGGTGTGTGTGGATGTTGGCGCCAGTACAGGAGGGTTCACTGATTGTCTCTTACAACATGGAGCTTTAAGAGTCTATGCCGTTGATGTTGGGTATGGTGTGCTTGATTGGAAGCTGCGCAACGATCGCCGTGTTGTGGTGATGGAAAAACAAAATGCCCGTTTCATTCAGCATTTTGAAGAACGAATTCATTTGGTTGTGGTAGATGCATCGTTTATTTCTCTGAAAACCTTATTGCCGGTAATTCGTGAATGGTTTGAAGGTTTTGATGGGGAAGTGATTGCCTTAATCAAGCCGCAATTTGAAGCAGGCAGGGCTGAAACTGCACGCGGCAGCGGCGTAATCCGTGACCCCGAGGTGCATCGTTCTGTTTTACGCCAGGTGCTGGCATTTTCGATTGCTGCCGGGTTTGGCATTAAGGGGCTTACTAAATCACCCTTGACCGGTCCGAAAGGGAATATCGAATTTCTGGTTCATCTGGAATACCCCTGCAAAGCCGAAGCTGACATTGATGGATTGGTTGAAGCCCTGGGTTGGCCAGAAAAGCCGGAACAAGCAGAAGCTGATGCGGGAATAGTAAACTGAAATAAGGTATACTTCAAGCCGACATGCCTTCTGAAAAAATCCGCAACTTCTGTATTATTGCTCATGTAGACCACGGTAAATCTACCCTGGCAGATCGAATGCTGCAGATTACCGGCACGATTTCTGATCGTGAAATGATGGAACAGGTTCTCGATTCGATGGATCTGGAGCGCGAAAAAGGGGTAACAATTAAAGCCTCCGCCGTGAGGATGATGTATCAACATCAGGGTGAAGAATACGAACTCAACCTGATTGACACCCCGGGGCATGTTGACTTCAATTATGAAGTAAGCCGGGCATTAGAAGCCTGCGAGGGTGCACTGCTGGTCGTGGATGCGACCCAGGGTATTGAGGCGCAAACACTTGCCAACCTTTACCTGGCGATAGAATCCAACCTCACTATCTTGCCCGTCATTAACAAAATTGACCTCCCTTCGGCGCGCGCAGATGAAGTGGCAGAAGACCTTGAAGCCCTGCTGGGCACACCCGCTGAATCTGTGGTGCGCGTTTCTGCCAAGGATGGTGTTAACGTTGATCAGGTTCTGCAGGCAATTGTTACAGAAATTCCCCCGCCAAAAGGTGAAAGCTCAGCCCCTTTGAAAGCGCTGATTTTCGACAGCCACTATGATTCCTATAAAGGGGTGGTGGCTTACGTTCGTGTAATGGAAGGCACGATTGAAGCAGAGACGAGTTTGCGGTTGATGGCAACCCGTGCGGATGTAAAACCAGTTGAAATCGGAATCTTCTCGCCGGGGATGGTGCCGGCAAGTACGCTGCGTGCCGGTGATGTCGGTTATGTGGCGACGGGTTTGAAAACGGTAAAGGAGTGCCGCGTCGGTGATACTTTTACGCTAACCGCAGCACCCGCAGCCGAACCGCTGCCGGGATACAGACACCCCAAACCAATGGTGTTTGCAGGGATTTACCCGGTAGATGGTGAAGATTATGGCTCTTTAAAGGAAGCGCTCGAAAGATTGCAGCTAAACGATGCGTCGCTGGTTTATGAACTCGAAACATCACAGGCGTTAAACTTTGGCTTTCGCTGCGGATTCCTGGGGCTTTTCCATATGGAAATCATCCAGGAACGGATTGAACGGGAATACAACCTGGATATTGTCGTAACGGCTCCTTCGGTTGAATATGAAGTGGTTCAAATTAATAATGAGACGATTCGCATATCTTCTCCGGCGAAACTCCCGGAAGAAGGATTAATTGCTGAAGTTCGTGAACCTTGGATGCGCCTTGAAATCATTTCACCGACCGAATTTTATGGCGTAATTATGGAGTTAACCAAAAAACGTCGCGGATTGTTTATCTCTCAAGATTATCCCTCTCCGAACCGCGTACAGCTCAATTACGATATCCCCTTATCCGAGCTTATTGTAGATTTCTTTGATGAGTTAAAGTCGCGCACGCGTGGTTACGCATCGATGGATTATCATTTTTTGGATAACCGACCCGGAAACCTGGTTAAATTGGAAATTCTTGTAGATGGTGAAACAGTAGATGCCCTGGCTGCGATAGTCCACAAAGAAGACGCCTACCACAAAGGGCAGGCGTTGATTACGCGTCTGAAAGCCTTGATTCCGCGCCAGCTTTTTGATGTGGCGATTCAGGCATCTGCCAGCGGCAGGGTCATCTCGCGTGCGAATGTAAAGGCGCTGCGTAAAGATGTTTTGGCGAAATGCTACGGTGGCGATATCTCTCGAAAAAAGAAACTTCTCGAAAAGCAAAAAAAGGGGAAACGCCGTATGAAAATGATCGGTGATGTCGAAATTCCTCAGGAAGCGTTTATGGCAGTATTACGCCTGGAGAAAGAATGAGTGAGGGGCGTGGCGCAAACAAATCGGGTCTTTGGCTGCGCTTGCTGCCGGGTATTATCATCAGCGGCGTCGCAATTTACGCAATTGTTCATTTGACGCGCGGTCAAAACCTGATTGAAAACTTACGTTCGGTTAATCCGAGCTTTGTTCTTCTATTAATTGGAATCACACTTCTCTCTCTGATTTCGAGAAGTTTTGCCTGGCGCGCGATTCTCGGAAATAAAGTTTCGCTGGCAACTTCTTTTTTCGGGGTCTGCGAAGGGTATTTGTTGAACAATATTTTCCCTTTGCGCGCTGGCGAGCTCGGCCGTGCGTTGTTTGTGGGTCGGGCATCTGGGCTGGGTACATTCCACGTTCTCTCGACTATTTTAATTGAGCGCGCTTTTGATATCTTTTTTGCTGCCAGTCTGATCTTGCTCACACTTCCGATGGTGGTGGGGTCAGATTGGATCCAACCGATTGCCATTGCGGCATTTGTGATAGTTATCTTGGGCATGGTCATGCTGTTGGTTATCGCAATAAACCGCGAACGAATAAGTGCCTGGATCGCTCAGCGCGATTTCCGTGCCGGTTTTTTCAGAGATAAGATTCTGCCGCAGATTACTAAACTCATGGATGGACTTTCCGCACTGGTGAATCCCGGTCAATTCTTCTTAAGTGTATTTTGGATTGCCTTGACCTGGTTTTTTTGGATATTGCTCTATTTCTCGACCATCTCGCAGATTTCTCCGAATCCCCCATTCTGGTGGGGAGGTTTTATCGCCGGATTGATTGCGTTAGGGGTTGCAATTCCATCTGCGCCAGCATCTGTGGGAGTTTACGAGGCTACGATCTTAGGCGCATTTGCGCTGCTTGGGGTAACCACCCATGCCGGGCTGGCATATGCCATTGTCCTTCACCTGGCACAGATACTGGTCACAACATTTTTCGGTATTTGGGGTTTGATTCGAGATGGTCAGAGTCTTTCTACTCTGTTTGAAACCGTTATTTCTAAAAAAGCGGAAAATCATCCCCATAAGGCAGGAGAACTATGAAAGGTTATACTTTAATTACAGGTGGCGCTGGTTTTATTGGCTGTAATTATGCAGCGCGCTGCCTTGAGCGCGGCGAAAAAGTAGTGATCTTTGATAATTTGTCACGAAAAGGCGCAGCGCTGAATATTGAATGGTTGAGCGACCGCTACGACCGCAAAGCCTTTGAGTTGGTTCGAGAGGATGTACGCGATGCTGCGGCAATTAAGACAGCCGCCAAGGACGCGAATCGAATTTTGCATTTGGCCGGACAGGTGGCTGTAACCACATCGGTGACAGACCCGCGCACTGATTTTGAGATTAACGCAGGCGGCACATTCAATACGCTTGAGGCGGCGCGGGCATCAGGCAACAACCCCATTTTCATCTATGCCTCCACCAATAAGGTGTACGGCGGGATGGAAGAAGTGGAAACCCTTGAGCTTGACCAACGCCTTGATTATAAAAATTTGCCATTTGGTGCTTCTGAAGAACAGCCGTTGGATTTTCATTCACCTTACGGATGCTCAAAAGGCTGCGGCGACCAATATGTGCGCGATTATTATCGTATTTACGGACTGCCAACTGTGGTGTTGCGACAATCTTGCATTTATGGAACACGCCAATTCGGTATTGAAGACCAGGGCTGGTTGGCATGGTTCATTATTGCAGCGGTTACCGGCCGGCCAATTACGATTTATGGCAACGGCAAACAGGTGCGCGATGTTCTGTTCATTGAAGATTTATTGGATTCTTACGATGCAGCCTTCGAAAAACCTGAACAAAGCAAAGGGCAGGTTTTCAACATCGGCGGCGGAAGAGAAAATTCCATTTCAGTGTGGCTGGAGTTTCAACCCATTTTGGAACGCCTGATTGGAAAGCCCGTTGAGACCAAACGCAAAGAATGGCGCCCTGGCGATCAGCCGGTCTTCATCTCCGATATTCGCAAGGCGAAACGTCTCTTAGAATGGGAGCCGAAAATCCAGGTAGAGCAGGGAATCAGACGTTTATTTGATTGGGTGAAGGAGAACCAGAACCTGTTTTGAAAATCCTGATTGTGCTCACTTATTATCGGCCACATATCAGCGGGCTGACGATTTATGCTGAAAGGATCGCCACAGAATTTGCACGCCAAGGCCACCAGGTGACGGTGCTAACCTCTCAATATGAAAAAGACTTGCCGAGAGAGGAAAGCGTCGAAGGAGTACGCGTTATACGTGTACCGGTGTTAACGCGGTTGAGCAAAGGTGTAATCATGCCAGCGTTTGGCAGGATGGCAAGCAAATTGGTACGCGAAAGTGATGTGATTCAATTGCACCTGCCGCAATTTGATGCTGCTGGCGTTGCACTGCGGGGCAGGCTGCTGAAAAAACCAACGGTCATCACCTATCATTGTGATGTTGAACTACCGCCAGGGTTTTTCAATCGTGTTGCTAACGCGGCTGTGCTTTTTATGAATGAACTCGCAGCCAAATTTACTCACCGCATTGTAACTTACACAGAGGATTACGCGCATCATTCAAAGTACACCAGCCGCTATTTGAGCAAGGTAAAAATAATCCCACCGCCGGTAGTGCTGCCAAAAGTCAGCCCTGAAGAGGTGCAGGCTTTTAGAGTCCAACATAACCCCCACAATCAACACCCGGTTATTGGTATGGCGGCGCGTTTTGCCACAGAAAAAGGGGTAGAGGTGCTGCTGCGCGCTATGCCTGAAGTCATCAAACAGTATCCACAAGCTTTATTCCAGTTTGTTGGCCCTTACCAGGCCATCATCGGTGAAGAGCAATACTTCCAGCGCCTTGAAAGTGAGATTCGCTCCTTTGAGCAAAGCGAACATTGGAAGTTTCTGGGTTCCATGTCTCCGCAGGAGATGTCGGCTTTTTATGCCAACCTTGATCTTTTAGTCGTACCCAGCCTCAATTCAACTGAGGCTTTTGGGCTAGTTCAGATCGAAGCCATGATGAACAATGTTCGCTCAATCACTTCCAACTTGCCAGGTGTCAGGCAGCCCGTTAAAATTCATCGAATGGGCGCGATTTTTCCCATTGGAGATTCTGATGAAATGGGCAAAATGATAATCGAAGCGCTGCGAGATTCTGATTGGCAGAAAAGCGCAAACAAAGATTTTTCAGTTTATTCACCTGCGTTAGTCGCAAATGAATATGAAACCTTGTTTGCCCAAATAGCGTCTGAAATTACTAACAAATAATCTTCGGAGATTATTCTGGTGACTGAACGAACCGAGATGCACTCTCATCCCCCTTATCAATCAAGAGTATCAAAAAACCGGCAATGGATCTTTGATGTGCTGCTCGTGCTTGTATTAGCGGCTGGCGCACTTTTTCGGTTTACTGGGGTTGAGTGGGATGGGGATCAGCATCTGCATCCGGATGAACGATTTTTAACGATGGTGGAAACCGGTATCAGCCCGGTGGATAAGTTGTCCGATTACTTCAATACGGAGACTTCAACCCTCAACCCCAAGAACCGCGGCTATGGGTTTTATGTTTATGGCACGCTGCCTCTGTTCCTTGTGCGCTATGTGGGGGAATGGGTTGGGATGACGGGATACAACCAGATTAATGTCGTGGGCAGAGTTCTCTCGGGGATTTTTGACCTGGGGACAATTTTGTTTATTTACCTGATTGCGAAAAAGCTTTATCGCAATGGCTTTATGGGCTTGCTGGCGGCAGTATTCAGCGCGTTGGCAGTGCTTCAAATTCAACTTTCACATTTTTTCACGGTTGATAATATCACCAACTTTTTTGTTTATGCTGCAATTTACACAGCGGTGCATATCGCTGTCGGCGAGCGCACCATCAGCCAGAAGAGTGAAGCCACAAACAGTGGGCATGCCTTTCCAGATTGGGTTGTAAAGGATTGGGGTACCGCCATTACATACGTAGTATTTGGTCTGCTCTATGGGATGGCGCTTGCATCTAAGGTGAGTGTTTATGCGCTCGCTGTGTTATTGCCCGTAGCAGCGTATATACAATATCTCAATTTACCTCAAGAGAAGAGAGTAGCATCTGTTGCTGTCCTCATACGCAACCTGATCATTGCGGGGATTGTCGCGTTTTTTACCTTCAGAACCTTTCAGCCTTATGCCTTTGCCGGTCCCGGCTTTTTTGGGCTTAGGCTGGATCCAAACTGGATCAGGAGTATGAAGGAACTTTCAGTCATCATGAAAGGCGATGTAGACGTGCCGTATGCATTGCAGTGGGCACGGAGACCGCTGACTTTTACAGTAAAAAACCTCGTACTGTGGGGGATGGGCATTCCGCTTGGCGTGCTATCACTTGTCGGACTCGCCTGGATGACTTGGCGCGTCGTAAAAGGTGAATGGAAACAGCATATTCTCATCTGGCTTTGGGCTGTCTTTGTTCTCGTGACGCAGTCATTAAATTTTGTAAAGAGTATGCGTTACATCATCACCATCTATCCGGCGCTCGCTTTGATTGCCGCTTGGACGGTGATCAGCCTGTTTGAGAAGTTGAGTAAAGGTCAACCAAAGCCAAAATCAAAGAGCAGTAACTGGAAACAAATACTGGTTTCAGCCTTGCTGATTTTCACCATAATATTTACGGCTGTGTGGGCGGCTGCGTTTACGACCATTTACACTAAGCCGGTAACCCGCGTTGCTGCAAGCGAGTGGATTTATGATAACGTTCCTGGCGCGCTGAACCTGCAGATTCACACCTCCGGCGGTGAGTTGATCACGCAGCCTTTGGCGTACCAAAACTCAGCCAATATTTCGGCAGTAACGCCATACCGTTATGTGATTACTGCAGACGAAGATCTTCAGGTAACCGGTGTCATTCTGCAGCATGTTTTGCAGTACTCTGTTTCGAACCAGCCGCATTCTTTGGTGATGTCCATCAGTGAACTCGGCGAGACGGATAACCCGCTCGGCGAAGGGATTGTACAATCCGATTATTGGGGGACTACTGACACTACCGGTGACAAAGCCACAATTACGTTTGCTGAACCTGTCAGCCTGGCAAAAGGCAGTCAATACATTGTGACTCTGTCAGTGGAGGAACCTGGCGCAGAACTTATCATCAGTGGAAGCCTGCTTCTTGTCACCGACCAGGGCCTGAAATTTCTGCCGCAGCCTGTTTTCAGGCTTTCGAGCCAAACGCCGTATCAGAAAACGTTTTACCCGCGAGAGAGCGGCGAGCTTGCTGAAATTAAACTTTTCAGGGTCGCGGATCTGGCAGCGACTGGCATGAAATCCACGCTTACCCTTTCAGTTGCTTCACAGAGCAACCCCGATGTCATCCTTGGTAAGGCGAAAATAACCGATCAATTTTTAACTGCAGATGATCCACGCGGAGAGGGTATTACTCTCAATTTTAATCCGCCTGTTACAGTAGAAAAAAACAATGGGTATATTCTCTTTTTCGAAGTGACGGGCAGCGCTGAGCTTGGAATCTATAACAACCTGACTGTCATTGAATCCAGTTGGGATGATGCACTGCCGGTGGGGTTGTATGGCTACAATCAGTTTGGCGTTTGGGATGGGATTTATGGTAACCATCTCAATTTGGAATTGTATTGGGAAGACAACGCTGAAAAATTAAATCGCCTCACAACGACCTTGGATCAGGCAGACAGCATCTTCATCAGCTCGAATCGCCAATGGGGCACCATACCGCGTGTGCCAGAGCGCTATCCGCTGACCAGTGAGTTTTATCGTGCGCTTATCGGCTGCCCGGTGGATAAAGATATTCTCTGGTGTTATGCGGTCGCAGAACCGGGAAAATTCAAAGGTGAGCTCGGTTTTGAGTTAACCGCTGTATTCCAAAATGATCCTGCAATTGGCAGTATTAAAATCAATGACCAGTTGGCAGAAGAAGCCTTTACTGTATATGACCATCCCAAGGTACTAATTTTTGAGAAAAGCCCTGATTTTAATGCGGATTCTGTGGCGCAAATCTTAGGGGCTGTAGATTTGAGCAATGTGGTACACATGACGCCGCGGCAGGCGAGCAATCTCAACGGGAGCCTGTGGATGACTGAGGCGGAAAGACTCATTCAACAGGCAGGCGGCACCTGGCGTGAGCTTTTCCCCGCGAATTCAATCCTGAACCTGTATCCATGGCTGGCTGCGGTGGTCTGGTATCTGGCGGTTATGCTCTTGGGGTGGCTGGTGTACCCCATTTCGCGTTTGTTCTTCAAAGGGCTGGCAGATAAGGGGTACGGTTTCAGCCGGCTGATCGGAATGCTGCTGCTCGCCTACCTTGTTTGGCTGGCAGGGTCAGCCGGTATTGCTTATACCCGACTAACAATCTTCATATCACTGCTTATCCTGCTGGCGGTGAGCGTGACCACAGCGCTGGTAAAGCGGGATGAACTTGCCGCAGAGATCAAGGCAAACAGGAAGCGCTATCTGATGATTGAGGGCTTGTTCCTAGCGTTATTCTTGATTGATCTCGGCATCCGCGTCGTGAACCCGGACCTCTGGCATCCGTGGAAGGGCGGCGAGAAGCCCATGGATGTGTCGTATTTCACAGCGGTCTTGAAGAGCACCATTTTTCCGCCTTACGACCCATGGTTTGCAGGCGGCTATATCAATTATTATTATTATGGGTTTGTTATCGTCGGCGTTTTGGTCAAATTGCTCGGCATTCAACCCGCTATTGTCTATAATCTCATCATCCCAACCTTGTTTGCGATTACTGGTGTTGGTGCCTACACCATCGGCTGGAACCTTTTTGCCAGGAGAAAACATCAAGACGGGTTGATTGAGATTCGCGACACCCGAACTGCTGAGAAGCGTAGTTTGCTGGCCGGGTTGGCGGCTGCGCTGGGTGTATTAATCGCCGGTAACTTGGGTACATTGAAGATGTTTTCACAAGGGTTCATGAAACTTGCCGCACCGGATGGAAATATTGACGGTGTTGGTTTCTTTGATTCAATTTCATGGTTTTTCACAGGACTGGTGAAATTCATCAGCGGGACACAGCTTCATTTTGGTACTGGCGAATGGTATTGGAATCCTTCGCGGGCAATTCCCGGCGATGTGATCACCGAATTCCCATTCTTCACATTTATCTATGCTGACCTGCACGCCCACATGATCGCGCTGCCGATCACGATTCTGGCACTTGGCTGGGCGATGGCGATTTTGTTCAGAAATTGGGAGGTTTTTTCATTGAAGAACCCCAGAAGTTTCATTGGTTTGACAATGACGCTCTTGTTTGGCGGTTTTATCGTGGCGACGCTGCGGCCGGCAAATACATGGGATCTTCCGACATTCTTTTTATTTTGTGCGATCGTGATTTTCTACAGTGGTTATCGGTATGCAGGTGTGCCGGCGGAGCTGCTGCCATCAGCTTCAAATTGGCTGAGGCGGAGCGTTTTCGCGGGGATGATGGTGGCGATCTTTACGGCTGGTGTACTGCTTTTTTACCTGCCCTTTACCAATAAATATGGTCAAGCTTACGGCTCAATAGATGTGTGGAAAGGTGATCACACACCGCTTAAATCTTATCTGGTTCACTGGGGTTGGCAGCTATTTTTAATCAGCAGCTGGCTGGTATGGGAAACTCGTGAATGGCTTGCGGCAACTCCGGCTTCTGTAATGCGGCGCATAAGGCCATACTTTGGTTATCTGCAGCTGGTGTTGGCGCTTCTGTTCATGGTGTTAATCCTGCTGACGCTGCTGGGGATTTCCATTGGGTGGATTGTCGGTTTGCTCGGAGTGTTGGCGCTGCTGCTTATGCTGCGGACAAATCAGCCGGATGAGAAACGCCTCGTGTTATTCATGATCGGTACCGGGCTGTTATTAACCCTTTTTGTCGAATTGTTTGCCCTGCAGGGAGATTTGGGACGGATGAATACCGTGTTCAAATTCTATTTCCAAGCCTGGACGCTGCTTAGCATCAGCGCTGCGGCATCTTTGATGTGGCTGATGCCTGCGGTTCAAACTACCTGGAAGGCGACAGTTGCCAATATTTGGCAGGCTGGGTTGGTTGTGGTACTTGCCGGTGCATTGCTTTACCCGCTTACAGCCGCAGCCGATAAAATGCGCGATCGAATTTCAGACATCGCGCCGATGGGTTTGGTTGGGGATACATTTATGCAGACTTCCACCTATTATGATCAAGGTGTGGAGATGGATTTGAACCAGGATTACAAGGCGATTCAGTGGATGAGAGCCAATGTTCTCGGTTCACCGGTTATCGTGGAGGCGAACACGGTGGAATATCGTTGGGGAAATCGCTTTACAATTTATACCGGCCTCCCAAGCGTTTTGGGATGGAACTGGCACCAGCGTCAACAACGTGGATTTCTGGACAATGACAATATCAACAACCGGCTAAACGAAATCACATTTTTCTATCAGACCACATCGCAAGAAGAGGCGCTTGCCTTTTTGCAGCGATATCATGTACGCTATATTATTGTCGGGCAGTTGGAGCGCGCTTACTTCGGCGGACCAGGTTTGGAGAAGTTCACTCTATTTGAAGGAACGCATTGGCGAGAGGTTTTCAGATTCCAGGACACGGTGATCTATGAAGTGCTCAATTAATCAGGATATAGGCTCTGATGAGTGAAATCATCCACAGTATTTCCTGGTATCTTTCGTTGTCAATCCTCGGATTGAGCGTTTTGCCGGTTGCTTACCGTCTCTTCCCTGCGTTGCCATCACGCGGATTTGCAATTCTGCGTCCGCTGGGGCTTTTAATTTGGGGTTTCGTCTTCTGGCTTTTCACATCGCTCGGGGTTCTGCAAAATGACCTTGGCGGACAGATTCTGGCTTATGTTGCGCTATTGGCATGCTCAATTTTACTCATGCGTGGCGGGCATTTGCGTGATTTATGGGCATGGCTGAGTGAGCGTAAAAAAGACCTTCTGATCATTGAAGGATTTTTATTGTTAATCTTCATACTCTGGGTGCTGGTGCGAGGCATGAACCCAGAAGTAGCCTACACCGAAAAACCTATGGAGCTGGCGTTCATAAATTCAATTTTGCGCTCTCCCACTTTTCCACCGCAGGATCCGTGGTTATCAGGGTATGCCATCTCTTATTATTATTTTGGCTATGTGATGGTTGCCATGCTGGCACGCGCTGCTGCTGTTCCGGCAGCGACTGCGTTTAATCTTGCCAGCGCTACCTGGCTGGCAATGACAGCAGCGGCACTCTATGGCATCGCCTCCGATTTAACCGCCATCTGGCTGAAGCAAACTTACAATTATGCGCCGGAAAGGATCGCAAAAACAAGCCGCCGGGCTGGATTTTTAGCGCCATTGTTTGTTTTGATCATCAGCACGATTGAGGGCGTACTTGAGTTTTTACATTCTGCCGGGGTGTTTTGGGCGCGCAATGCAGACGGCGTTTTAACTTCCAAGTTTTGGAGTTGGCTCTCGATTTTAGACCTCAACCAGGCACCGCAAGAACCGTTTAAGTGGCTGCCTAACAGGACGAGTGGTTGGTTGTGGTGGCGCGGTTCGCGCGTGCTGCAAGATCTTAATCTGGGGAACCAACACGTCGAAGTCATTGACGAGTTTCCTTTTTTTTCATTTTTACTTTCTGATCTGCACCCCCATGTTTTGGCACTGCCTTTTACGGCATTGGCGATTGTATTAGCTTTGAACCTCTTTATTGGCGGCAAGTCTTTCTTAAAACGGCCGAATGTTTTATTAGATTGGTTGAAGGACTGGACTTTCTGGATAACGGCGATCATCCTGGGCAGCTTGGCTTTTATCAACACTTGGGACTTTCCGATTTACGTTGCACTTTTTTGCCTCGTGTGGGCTTTCAGGCACTATCAAGAAACTGGATGGCACACAGGGATTCTGTGGGAGTTTGTCAGGAACGGATTGGTGCTTGGAATCGCCGGCATAGTATTGTATTTACCGTTCTATCTCGGCTTTGACTCACAGGCAGGAGGCATTCTCCCCAGCCTGGAGTATATGACCCGCGGCGTACACTTTTGGGTGCACTTTGGGGCAATACTTACACCCGTTGTTGTGCTTTGCATTTACATTGCAATAAAGCGCTTGGATGGAAAAAGCCTTAGAAATGGGGCGCAAGTTACTGCCATTCTCTTTGCTGGTCTTTTTTTGCTTATGATGGTTTATGGCGCGCTTTTGCTATCATTTCAGACTTGGGGCTCACAACTGGTGGGTTCATCAAACGCATTTCTGGCGGCATTGGGCGAGAAGATGATTCTCGGCGGCAATGCATTTGCCGGAGTGCACGGAAATTACCCGATTGCTGAGATTCTCAGCCAGGCGTTTCTCCGTCGCATCAATGCGCCAGGAACCTGGCTGACGCTCGTTTTCTTGTTTGTGATCGTTTTAGGTGCTCTCTTGCAGCGGCGGGATAGCACCCAACACGAGGCAGGAGAAAGAGACAACGAGGCATCTGATAAAACCGTGAATGTGAAGTATTTTGTCCTGATCCTGATTCTCTTTGGAGCGTTGTTAACAACTTTCCCTGAATTCTTCTATCTGCGTGACCAATTTGGCACGCGCATGAACACGATTTTCAAATTTTACTTCCAAGCGTGGACTTTTTGGGGGATTGCTGCGGCTGTCGGCAGCGTTTTCTTGTTTACCCGGCTTAAGGGTTGGAAGAGCGCGGCGTTTCAGGTGCTGTGGATTTTGACTGTCACCGCTGGGCTGGCGTACCCATTGTTGATGTTGTGGAATAAAACAGATGGCTTCAACATGCAGGATTGGACGCTTGACGGCAACACGTACATTCAGCGCTACAACCCAGATGAACACGAAGCCATCACCTGGCTGCAAGAAGTACCCATGGGCGTGGTGGTTGAGGCGGTAGGTGGAAGTTACACCGATTTTGCGCGCGTATCAACAAGGACAGGATTGCCTGCTGTATTAGGTTGGCCTGGGCATGAAAGTCAGTGGCGCGGCGGCGGTGAAGAAATGGGCACAAGGCTTACCGACATCCAACTGCTATATGAAACCAACCAATGGAATGAGGCAGCAGAAATTTTACAGCGATATAATGTTAGATATATCTTTATCGGCAGCCTGGAACATTCTGCCTATAATGTGGAGCTTAACAAATTTGAAGAAAACCTGCCCAGCATTTTTTCAAACTCAGGCGTAACCATTTATGAAAATGCAGGTCAATCAGGAGTAAGCCTACCTTGAACGAAAACCAGCGTTTGCAAAAACAGCTAACCCCTGAATCCATGGTATATCTGGCGATTCTCTTCTTGGCTGTACTGCTGCGTTTTGTGCACCTTGGCCGCCCGGCGATGAACGACCATGAGGCGGGGTTGGCGTTACAGGCGCTCAAATGGGCTGCTGGTGAATCACCCCTTTTATCAGGCGAACCTGGTTATCTCTCACTGACAGCTGCGCTGTTTTTTGTATTCAGGTCGACTGAATTCCTTGCTCGTTTTTGGCCGGCACTGGCTGGATCGCTGGTGGTCTTGCTGCCACTTTTCATACGCGAAAGTTTTGGAAAACTAACTGCCTTAATTTTGGCCTTTTTGCTGGCTATAGACCCCATATTGATTGCAGGTTCAAGAAGCGCAGAAGGCAGCATGTTGGCGTTACTGGGTTTGCTGGCAGGGCTTGGTTTCTGGTTTAAGAAACGAGCTGTTTTAAGTGGGTTTTATCTGGGCGTGGCTTTTCTGGGTGGCCCAGGCGTTTGGTTCGGGGTGCTGGCGCTGGTTATCGTACTAATGATTTTTAGAAGGTCATCAAAACAAGGTTTTTCCGAGGCACAATTATGGCAACCCTCGGGCAAGGAATTGCTTTTAGTTGTTGCAGCCGCGATGACCACCTTGACGGTTACGAGCACTCTCTTTTTTACTTACCCACGCGGTCTAAGCGCCATTGGCGCCAGCTTTGCTGAATTTTTCAGCTCATGGCAGAGCGCAGATGGAATGACAGTCAGCGGTGTGCTCATTGCCTGGAGCTTGACTTTACTGCCGCTCATTCTCATTGCTGGAATCTCGGTAATTGATGGGTTTATTAGGGGTGATAAGCGGGTGAAATGGCTTGCAGTTTGGGCTTTGGTTGCTCTCCTGCTTGTGGTGGCAAATCCATCCCGGCAGCTTAACGACTTATTTTGGGTTTCGATCCCCTTGCTCTTGCTGGGAGCGATTAAGATAGCAGCAATTTTCAGTAACTGGAAAGTTGACAATTCAATTGTCACTATCGCTGAAGCAGGCCTGACGGTTTCCTTGGTGGTTTTCTCATTCTTCAATGGTCTTTACTTATTGAATAATCTGCAAATGGCGAATGATGAATATCGTAATCGGATTATCGGCATGATCTTGCCGTTAATTTTGCTTGTGGGGTTGACTGTGCTGCTTGCCTGGGGCTGGTCTGAAATTTCTACCCGCAAAGGGCTGGCCGCCGGTGTTGTAATCCTCTC
>WPCH01124147.1_pt1 | contig 24455 bp, 21 predicted proteins | sample 5399881 | NCBI WGS metagenome assembly WPCH01 (sample SAMN12869468, study PRJNA574797) | sludge metagenome | isolation source: wastewater treatment of pH5 | place: China:Beijing | collected 2019-05-20
AAGGCTCGATCAGGCAAAGCTCAGTAGTGATCAGGTCATGGCTACGGGCCCGGTAAAAACCAAGAGTAGGCTTTCCCTCAATCAGATCCAGCGGATACACCATTTTATTACGGTAATGCGCAAAAGGCTCATCCGAACCAAGGATTGGCTTGATCTTATCCTCAAGCTCAAGATCTCCGATCCGGCTAAGTGCCTGCCTGACGTTGTTTTCTTTACAGCGCAGACTGGCGGGATAGGATAGAGCCTGAGTCTGACAGCCGCCGCAGTCATCAGCAATCGGGCAGGGTGCAACGACGCGATCCGAGCTGTCGTCAATACGTCTGCTCATATTTGCCACCCGATAGTTTTTACGGGCTTCGACGACTGTGACAAAGCCGCTTTCGCCCGGTAATAGGCCGTCCGCAAAGATAATGCTTTTGTCTTCTGCCGGTTCACCATTTGTAGCCAGCTCGACGCAGACTGCCTGCCCGTAGCGATTAAGGTCCCTGCAGTATACTTTTATGTCATTGTTATTCATCTCATCTCCTGCCGGCTGTACTCGTATACCACCTGGTGCGCAGCTTTGCTGCGTTCGACATCTTTGCTGGGGTTCTTTCCCACCAGGTGCTCGACCAGTAAATAAACAGTGGATCCGTTTTCTTTGGAAAAGGCGGCTTCGGCCATTTCTTCAGGCTTTTCATAATTATATTTTTCGGCCAGTTCAAGAAGCCTTTCCCAGCGCTCCTTGTACTCGATACCCTTGACACTACGGGCTATTTTCTGCGGTACGTCCTTACCTATCTCTAAACGGTGGCGGCGGCGAGCCCTGTCCATAGCATTTTTGATAAAGTCGGCTGTTAATTCGTAATCCGGCATATGCTTTTTATATCCCGGAATGTAATAGCGAAGCTGTGCATAGATTCCGTCGCGATTCAATTTATCGATCGGATCTTCAAAGTGAAGGAGTAACCAGAACTCGAAATCTGGTTTGCTGATACCCAGAAAATTCTTTTTGCGGGCAGCTGCCCAACGATAAGTCTCGGCAAATTGCTCCGGCGTCCAGGAATCAACGTCGAAAACCAGCCATTGCTCGTCATCCTGGTCTAGGCTGATTCGACGTATGCGGCGATAATCTTCAATTTTTCGCCGGATGTGGGGCGGGGAGGAGTGGCCGACTTCTTTCAATTCGCGCTTAACAATCACTAAACGATAGTTTTCGCGGACAAAGGGTCTCAGTCTTTCAAAATATTCAGGCTCGGTCACCATCCCTTCGCAGGATACGTAAACCTGATGAATGAGAGGACGGTCACCGGCACGCCGCTGCCAGTGTGATTTGGCGATTGTATTCAAATTATCAAAGGGAGATCCCGTACCGGTCTTTTGCTCAGTGGCCATTTTCAACCTCTGCATCTTGTGGCCAGTCACTGAGGAGGAAAGCGTTCAGATTGGGGATACCGCCCAAACGCCCCTCCAAATATAGTTGACGATAATCTACTTCATCTTCCTGCAAAGCCTTGAAGTCCGAAAGCGGAATCAGGGTTGAACTGCCATCCGAGAGGCGCTCGGTTATCCAAAGCTCATCGCTGCGAAACATCTCACGGTTCAGCAAATTCAGGTCGTGGCTGCTGATAATCAGCTGGGTGCGACTATCCGGACGTCGCTGGTCCAAAAAGAAATTCAACAGCTCCTGAGCCAGAAGGCTATGCAGATTTCGATCCCACTCATCAATGACCATCACGTGAGCCTGGGAGACCTCGTCATCCAGCGACAGGATCAGAGGCGGAAGGATATCCAATAAATGCCGAATGCCTGATGATTCCTGCTGCAGGGGGAATCGGATTTCCTTGCCGGAGGTGTCGCGATGAACGGCAAAGAGCTGTTTATCTTTGTTGGCAGCCAGCTCGAAGTGGTCAATACTGTTATCGAGCAGTGGCAGCAGCTTGTTGATCAGGTCAAGCAGTTGTGGCTTTTCTCCCAAAGACTCAATCAGGTCAAAGCGTGCTTCTTCTGAAAAACGGCTGTTTTGTACAGAAAGACTTTCCCTGAACCACATGTAGGCAGATTCCGCTGCATCCGATTCCGCTATCAGTTGCCGTAAGAGCAGCCGCTTGGAATTGTCGCAGGCCAGGTATTCCTCAGCTCCGGCAATAGCCTCTTCCGACAAAGAATCGGAATGAAGCAAGTCATCCAGCTGCCTTTGAAAAACAGTAGTCTCAGCACTTAAATCCCGGTCAAGTTCGTAGAGAGCCTCATGCAAGACCCGGCTTCTGTCAATCGAAAGCTGGTAGCGCAGGAGCTTTTCACGATAAAGGAAATCTATTTGAAAATTTGTAGGCGATTGTCGTTTTTTTTCATCTAACAAAAAGGGCAGGCTATCTTCAGGAAGATAATGTCCCAGCACTGAACCGCGTAAATACCCGATGGCATCAAAGAAATTAGATTTACCCGAGGCATTGCCTCCGAAGAGCAGGCTGGTCGGCAAGACACGACGTTTGCCCGGAATGATCGCCAGATGTGAAGAGTAGGTTTCGCTGGGAGTAGCCATCATGGAAAATCCATAGGGCTCACGATAGCTCATCCAGTTTTCCAAACCAAAAAATAAGAGCATCGTATTTCTCCTTATTTAGATTTACGCTGTAAAAAATGGGCGCATACCATACACGAGTTTAGTGTATCACGTTTCGTTCCATTCCTTGTGCCGCTACCATGTTGCTGTAGATACCTTTTTGCTGGATCAGCTCCTGATGTGTGCCTCTTTCCACGATATGTCCCTGGTCAAGAACGTAGATCTTTTCCGCGTGACGGATAGTGGAGAGGCGGTGGGCGATGATCAGCGTGGTGCGGCCTTCTGCCAGACGCTCGATACCGTGCTGAATAATTGATTCAGTTTCTGTGTCAACATGTGAGGTGGCCTCATCGAGAATAAGAATATGCGGATTCTGAGCCAATGCGCGGGCAAAGGAAATCAGCTGTCTTTCTCCGGCGGAAAACTCTTTTCCGCCTTCCTTTACTTCAGTCGCCAGCCCGTCTTTGAGTTTGCTGATAAAATGTTCGCCGCCTACCTCGATCAAAGCATGGCGTGCATCATCGCTGTCCAGGTCTTTTCTGCCCAGGGTGATGTTGGACTCGATGCTGCCCGCAAAGAGGAAAGGATCCTGTGAGACGATTGCCATATGCGAGCGCAGGTCGTCTTCATTCAGGTCCTCAATATCCTTGCCGTCGATCGAGATCCGGCCGGACTGGGGTGAATAGTAGTGGAAGATCAGGTTCATTAAAGTCGACTTACCCGAGCCCGTCTGTCCGACAAAGGCAGCGGTTTCACCTGCTTCAACAAAAAAGTTAATATTGCGCAGGACATCCTCATCGGCTTTGTAGGCGAAAGTGACGTCTCTGAACTCAATCTCACCCTCCATCTCAGGCATGGGTTCGCCGCCAAAGTCCGGTACGGGCTGGTCCAGAAGTTCGAAAACATGGTCGGCAGCACTGCGAGACCGCTCCAGTTCACCCAGCCTGGTCATAGCATTATTCATCTGACCGAAGAAGCGAATCATATAGTCGATGAAAATATAAAGGTGGCCTACGGGCACCACATAGGCTGCTTGCAGGTGGCCGTAACCGAAGTAGAGCAGGGCCAGAGCCAGCAAAAGATAATTCAGTGCCCCGGTGGCGGTGTGCGTATTGTAGGCAAAGAGATGGGACATGCCCAGCCCCTTGTGGTAGACATATTCGTTGACTTTGTTGAAGTCGTCGTACATGGCGCGTTCTTTACCGAAGGCCTGAATCACTTCCATGCCCTCAATGTTCTCATTGAGGCTGGCATTTAATTCGCTGACGCCGCGACGATACTGATAATTCAGCTTGGAAGCTTTGCGCCGGTAGTCGCGGAAAAGAAAGAAGAGTGCTGGGAAGGAGAGCATGGCAATAGCCAGCAGCCTCAGGTCGATACTGGCCAGGGCAATCATTATGCCCAGTGAATAAAGCAATGCCGTCAGCATCTGTGACAGGACAACCTGGAAGAAGGAACGCAGCGCCCGGGTATCATTGGTGACGCGCGAAACTACCTTGCCGGCCGGTAAAGAGTCGAAGTAGGAGATGGGCAGCTTCTGCACATGACGGAAGATGTCCTTCTGCACACTTTTTGACACTTCATTGGCAGCTCTCTGGTTGCTGATCTGTCCCAAAAAGCGCGTTAAAGCGGAGGCCAGGACAGCCAGGGCATATAAAACGATAAGCAGGTAAAAGGTGCGCGGTTCCACGCGGCCATGGACGGATATCTCACTATCCATAATCCTCCCGACCAAATAAGGACCGGCAAGATCGAACAAGACCGATATCAGGGAGAGAGCAATACCGATGGTCAGAGGTTTTTTGACGCGCGAAGTCAGAGCAAGAATCCTTTTCAGACTTGCCCTTTCCTTTGCTTTACGTGCTTTTTTATCCTGACCTTTTGACATCAGCTACTTCTCCGTTCCAACTGCTGTTTCAGATACTGGACCTGATACCAGCCGCCTTCTTTCATCAATTCCTCGTGCGTGCCGCGTGCTGCGATTTTGCCGTCTTCCAACACCAGAATCAGGTCTGCTTCCATTACGGAAGACAGGCGGTGGGCACTGATAATTGTAGACCTGCCCCGGCGCTGTTTGCGCAGTTCGCGCAGAATATTCTCCTCGGTAGTGCCGTCAACGGCGGACAGTGAATCATCCAGAATCAAAAGCTCCGGGTCGGAAATCAGGGCTCGAGCAATAGCGATACGCTGTTTCTGACCGCCTGACAAGGCGATACCCTTCTCTCCGGCCATAGTCTCCAGGCCCCTGGGCAAAATCTCCAGGTCCTTGCAAAAATCAGCAGTGTCAATAGCCAGTTGGAAAATCGGATCACATTCCAAAAAGCATGATTCGTCACCGACTTCTTCTTCCTCTTCCTCGCCTGCCTTGTCCCAATAAAAGACAGCTGCCGCATCACGTTCTTTCATTTCCTGCTGGATTTCGCGGAAACTCAGCTTGCGCAGTTCCTTTTCTTTTTCCAGATCCTGCTCATTTAAGGGCCAGTTTTCGGAAAGAGAGCGATCGCCCAGCAAAATATTCTCCCTTATGGTTTTTGAAAAAAGGATAGTCTGCTGAGGCACATAGCCGACCCTGCTGCGAACATCACTGCGGCGGTATTTATAGATGGGCTTGCCGTTAATTAGCAGACTCTCAAGGTCTGCTTTCAGTGCGTTGGCCTGGTCTGCCTTTTGTGGATAAAAACGAAGAATCTGCTTTAGCAGCGTTGTCTTGCCGCTGCCGATACGTCCGACAATACCCACGGTCTGACCTTCTTTGATGGTAAAGCTGATATCTTTCAGGACATCTTCTTTCAGGTCAGGCCAGGCAAAGGAGAAGTTTCTAAATTCAATGTCACCGATTTTTTCAAGCACCTGAGTATTTGCAGCATCCGCCATGTCTTCCGGATAATCCCAGACTTCCTGCAGCCGCTCCATGGCAGCAGAGCCCTGCTGCGACACGTTGATAAACTCACCCATGGAAATCATGGGCCAGGTCATCATGCCGAGGAAAAATACGAAGGAGATCAGCGCTCCCAGTGTGATTTCACCATTGCGGATCAAAGCTGCACCTAAAGCTATGGCTATGACGTAAGTCATGCCGGAGACCAGTCTTGATGCAGGCATGAACAAAGCCGACCAGCCGGCCACCCGCATATTTTTGCGGTACATTTCTTCCGCCAGTTCATCGACGCGCTCAGTCTGAGCTGCTTCCAGCCGGTAGGCACGTACTATGCGGACACCGGAAACATTTTCCAGCACATGGTCATTCATGGCGTCAAAAGCACGCTGTGCATCATCAAACTCTTCATAGAGATGGGCGCCGATTTTTTTCGAAGCAAAGAGCAGAAGCGGCAGGGGAAGGATCGTGACCAAGGTCAGCTTCCAGGAGATGCCGAGCATGAAGAAAAGGATTGTGGCAGGGTAGAGGCTGGAGTCGAACATGGTCATAACACCGTAGCCAGCCATGTCAGCCATGAAATCCACGTCATTAGTTGCCTTGCCCATCAAGCTGCCTGTGGTATTGCGTCCGAAGAAAGGTGCGCTCTGGGAGAAAAGCTTGCGGGCCGTAATTTGCCGGCCCAAAAGCGGTGCGACATCAGCAGCTTTGAAAATATAATAATTCCAGACATAGTTTAGAAAAAAGTTCAAAACTACCAAACCTACCAGTATGGATACATAGTTAAGAAAAACAGCAAAGCTGATGTCTTGCAGGATGATGCGGTCGGCCAGATATCCGGCCAGGCGTGTAGGGGCTACTCCTGCAATGTTGCTCAGGATGATAGCGATGAGCCCAATAAAATATTCAGACTTGTAAGCCTGAATAAACCACGCCATCTGGCGTGTGATCTTTTTAATCATCGAAAAATAGATCCCCTACAGTTATTTTCCCTTTTTAAGACCGGCTTATTATACATTAAATGAGAAGAAAGTATAGCGGGTCTGTTCAATGTTTTGCAGATTCCGGTCGCAAATAATCATCAGGAAGCGGACCTGGCTGTCTGCGGATAGCTAAGCAATCAGAAGGGTCTGGAAAAATGCAATGGCAGTGGCAAACAAAGATGTAAAAATCATTATGGATACCAGGGTCAGATTCATAGTCTGATTTTCGGTTAAATGGGTAATCACAGCAACAGACCGGGCGTGGATCAGGCAAGAAAAGGCAAAACCCATCAAGACCAGGAGGAGACCGAAGAAGCCGCCCTGCATAGTTGTGGGCAGGGCTATCAGCATGAAGAGGACCAGATAGGCCCAGGCTGTTTTGCCGACAGCAAGAGTATGTGAAAAGGGAAGACCCCCCTGCCTGAAGAGAAAACGTGCCAGGATCCAGAGGATGCCGGTATATAGTAGCAGGAAGAAAGCGCTGATCAGCACACCGGTGAAGTATAGTCCTGCTCCTTGCAGATTGGGAGCCGTCAGCCGCTGGTTGAAAAGTACAGAGTAAAGCCACTTATTGGCGAAAGCAAAGTGAGCCCCGCCCAGGAAAGCACCGGCGATCAGTAAAATACTGTGGGCCAGAGACCAGCGAGGAATGGCTTGCGCTTTGATGGCGTCAGCCGGTCTTGTCAGGAGCTGGAGGAGATCACGTCCAAAATCGCGTAGTTGCTGTGTTCTGTAAGACCCGGCTGCAGCACCGGCCTGATATGACTGACGGCGGCGTTCTTTTTCCGCCTTTGACCGGCGTTTGGCTTCCGCTCTAACAGCTTTCAGGCGCTCACGTTCCGCCTTTTGTTTGTCTTTGTTTTCCTGTCGTTTGCTCTTATTATTATTTGTTGTTTGAGAAGGATTTGAAGAAGAGCTTGAACTCGTTTCGGCAGAAGTGTAAGTATATGTGTTTTGGCTTGGATTGTTGCCTGCTGAACTGCTGCCTGTATCAGGCTGTTCCTGATAGGTATTCTCCGGCTGGCCATAAGATGCAGACCTGGCTGCAGACTCAGCTCTGGTGCGGGCCCGACAATTACATTTTTCATTATCCTCAAGCTCTGCTCCGCAATAAAAACAATACCTTGCCATTAAAAAATCATCCTCAACTAATAATATGACTGTCCGATAAGCGACTAATGAAAAGTATATCAGACATTATTTTTCAATCTCCTGTAGATTACGGAAAGATTGTTAATACAATGTGACAAGAAAAGTAAGCTGTATCTTGAGTATTCTGTTAAACTTTGAAAAAAGACTCCACAGGTCTTAAGTTCATGATAATATATTAAACGGTATTTATTTTTACATAGGTGCAAGTATAATTTGTAAGTATAATTATTAGCAACTCAGGTTCAAATAAAGATATTGACAGGAGGAACTAATTTTCGTGGCAAATCAGGATTTCATCGATAAAATTCGAGTCGCAGAAGCTGAGGCTAAGCGCTTAAGAGCTGATGCACGCGAAGCTTCAGCAGAAAAGCGTAAAGAAGCCCGGCTGGAGGCGGACAGGTTTGTCGATCAGGCATATAAGGATGCCCAGATTGAACGCCAGGAAGTCATGCAGGAAGCGGAAGCCAAATATCGCGAGATTTTAGCTGAAGTTTCTCAAGAAGCTAAGGAAGTGGAAGGCGATGCAGATGCAGAATCTGTGAAGCAGGCCGCAAATGTTGTGGCAGAAAGGATCGTGACTCTCCTTGGCAACTTCTAAGATGAGCTACATGACAATTATCGGCATGTGTCATGAACGAGACGCTGTTTTGGAAGCTTTGATGAAGCAGGGATCTGCTCAGTTAATCGAAGAAGATCCGGATGCCAATGAAGGCGTATGCAAAACAAGCGTCGTTACGAGTGGATTTGCTGAAAATGTTGACTTGCGCAACCGTTTAATCCGCTCGATTGAAACAATTGACCGGCGTTTCCCCATGAAAAAACCCATGTTCTCAACTAAGCCCTCTGTCTCAGAGTCTGAGTTTGATATGTCTGAATATGATGAGGAGCTGAGCCGTCAACTTCTCTATAAATACGAGTCTGCAGTGGAAAGAGAAAATGAACTGCGAGCTGAATTAAACACGATAGAGCAAAGACGTGAAGAGCTTTTTGCCTGGGAAGACATACCCCTGGATCTCAATGTGCGTGAAACGGAATTGACTGAAATCATCTACGGCACACTGCGTGACCAGAGAAGTCTGGACAATCTGATAGCAGAGATCAATGAAGAAATGTCGACTGCTACAATTTTCAATCTGGGTTTCACTGAAGCCAAGTCTCCCTTATTAGCCCTGGTAGAAATGAAAGAAGATTCTCCGCATCTCCGAGCCAGGCTTTCAGCTTATGAGTTCAAAGCTCTGCCTATGCAGGCAGTACTCGGCACTGCGAAGAAATCACTGGAAACTCTTAACAGTCACGCAAAGACTGTTAGGGAAGAAATCGGCCGGCAAACGGAGATTATGAAAGATGTTGCAGATAACCGCGAACAACTGATGCTCTATCATGATGTGCTTTTGGTACGGTCAGATAAAGAATCAGCAGACCGCATTCTGTCGTCGACACAATATACATTTTATTTCAATGCCTGGGTTGATGCCGACAAAGCAGAAAGCATCAAAGAGTTTTTAACAGAAAATTTTGAAGTGGCCTGTTTCTACCGTCCCGTAGAGGCGGAAGAGGAATACCCAATCCTTCTCAAAAATAATAAATTCACGGAAACTTTCAGTGTTGTGCTTGAAATGTATGGCGCCCCCAGTCCGGGAGAGTCGGACCCTATGCCAGTGATGGCACCTTTTTACATGATCATATTCGGCATGATGCTGTCAGATGTCGGCTATGGCCTGCTTCTTCTTCTTGGCTGTCTCTATCTGATCTTCAAGGCTAAAGTGACGACAGGCATGATGGGGCAGATGGCGCGCATGCTTACTTTATCAGCTGTTTCTTCAATTATCTGGGGTTTTATCTTCGGAGGTTTCTTCGGAGACTTGTTGACCGCTGTTACTGATGGCAGAGTCAATTTTCCGGTTTTGTGGTTTGACCCGATGGGCGATCCCTTAAAACTACTGACATTCAGTATGTTCTTCGGAGCTATCCATCTTTTTGCCGGCATGGCTCTTGATATTCGCAACAGTAAATTAAGAGGGGATCTCTTTACGGGACTTGTAAACAACGTTCCCTGGTTTCTGATAATTACAGCTGCACTTATGTATCTCGCAGGTCCGCTGGGTTTTATCAGCTCAGCCGGCACGATAGCACTCCTTAGCGGGATTGCAAAGTGGATGATCATCATCGGCGGGCTTGTGATTTTGCTTTTTGCAGGTCACGGAGGCTCCTGGAACCCAATCATCCGCATCGGAAAAGCCTTGCTGAATGTATACAACAATCTGACCGGCTTTTTGAGTGATATTTTATCTTATTCGCGAATTCTGGCTCTGGTTCTTGCAACAAGTGTTATCGCTCAGGTTGTTAATATTCTGGCTACCGGGGGCAGCGGTATCGGCGGAGTGATTGTTTTTATTCTTGCGGGAAGTGTCGGCCATCTTCTGAACCTTGCTTTATCGGGCCTTTCTGCCTTTGTCCACGCTGCACGTTTGCAGTATGTTGAATTCTTCGGCAAATTCTTTGAAGGAGCCGGTGAATATTTCGCCCCATTGCGTCGTAAAACCAAGTATGTCGAGATAAGGACAGACAAGCTGGAAGCGAAAAAATGATCATTATGACGGCAAACCGATCCAAGGAGCCGTTTATAATTAAATAAGAAATAATAGATAAAGATAATTAGGAGGAAGACTAATGTTTTTAGAGAATCTAGGACCTACCCTGACCATACTGGCGGCATCACTTGCGGCTTTGTTTCCCGGTGTAGGTTCGGCAAAAGGTGTTGGCGGTGCTGGTGAAGCTGCTGCAGGCGTACTGGCCGAAGATCCGTCAAAATTCGGTAGAGTCCTGATCTTGCAGGCACTACCCGGCACGCAGGGAATTTATGGTCTCTTAAGCTGGTTTATGATTATGAGTCAGTCAGGCCTGATGGGTGGCAATATGAATATAAGTTGGCAGAGTGGTCTGGGATATTTGGTTGCCGCTTTGCCGATAACAATTGTTGGTTGGCTTTCCGCAGTTTATCAGGGAAAAGTTTCGGAAGCGGGCATTGCACTTGTAGCTAAGCGTCCGGAAGAATCCGGTAAAGCCATAGTATTGGCAGTTATGGTTGAAACCTATGCTATTTTGGCGCTGCTTGCAACTATTCTGGCAGTATTTAGCATTCAAGTTTAATTGACCCTTTAACGATTAAGGAGTACTTACGTGGAAGGAATCGAGAGAATCACAAACAAGATCCTCGAAGATGCCAAGGCTGAAGTCAGCCGCATTGAATCTGAGACAGAAGATTTTATGCGCGAACAGCAGGAGGGTGCAAAGAGCATGCGCGAGCGTGTTCTTGAGGACTCCAGAAAAAAGGCGAAAGAGGACGCTGAAGCAATGCTCAGGCGGGCCGAGAGCCTGGCCTCTTCCGAGCGGAGGAAACGCGATCTGACTGCAAGCCAGAGTGACGTGCGCCGCTCTATAGATCTTGCTGTAGAACAACTGGCAAACGCTTCTGCTGAAGAGCGGGTCAAACGTTATCTCAGCTGGATAAAATCTCATAAGATCAATGAAGGTGAAATCACCTTATCCGAGCGGGATCAGGAGCTGGCCGAGGCCCTGCTGAAAGAGCTGCCACAAGGTAAATTCACAGTTTCCGACAACCCCGGCAATATGCGGGGAGGCTTTATTGTTGCACATGGCAATGTGGAAGATAACCTGACCTATGATCTTGTTATTCATAATTACATGCCACGTTTAGCCCAGCTGGCCCAGGATCGGATTGAGGCAGCCCGGCACGAAGGAGAATCTGATGAGTGAGCTTGCTGCAGATACATTGCTTCTGCCGCCGGTTAAGGACAAGAAAATCGGCTCCTGGAGCTATGCTTCCGGCAGAATCAGCAGCCTGGAAGTAAATCTTTTCCGGAAAAACGGGCTGGATCGTCTTTATGCTGCTGATAATGAGCAGGATTTGCGCCTCTTAATGCAAGAGCACCATTATCCGCAGGAAGAGTTCAATACAGCACTCAAGCTTGAAAGGATAGAAACTTTCGGACTTTTAGAACAGGTAGCTCCTCAAGACGGCTACCGTGTTGCTCTGATGCTTTTCGCAGACGTGCATAACATCAAATTTATGCTCAAGGAGAATCTCAAGAGAGATAACAGGCGGAGCTTGGACGAAATGTCCCACTTACTGCTGCAGCCATCCCTGGTCGACCCTGCACGGTTGAATGAACTCGTCTGCGGGATCAGAGACAAAAGTGACGGACCCGGATGGGTTATCCCCTTGATAGAAGCCGGAGAAAAAGCTTACAGCGAGTCTTATGAATCAGCGGCGATCGACCGTGCCCTTGATAAAATGGCACACCGCTTAGCGGAGAAAATGGCAGACCAGCTGAACAATGAGTGGTTTATTCGCTATTTTGCCCTGCAGCGGGACCTGATAAATCTGGAGACTCTTTTACGTGTCAGATCTCGTTCGGTTTCAGAAACTGTTTATAAGGATAGTTTGCTGCCATCAGGACTGATCTCCGTAAAGCTTTGGGAGAGCCTTTACGATGCTGAGGATGAAAAAATAAGTATGGCTTTTGCCGGCACTCCATATGAGATATTTGCCGCCTATCCTGAGGAATACAATGAGGGCGGTCTGGCCGCAAATTTCGTCCGTGACCGTGACCGGGTTCTGATTGATCATATTGAAAAAGGCCGTCATGTTTTGTCCGGGCCTGAGCTTGTTTTGTCCTATGTACTGGCCCGTGAATATGAGATCAAGAACCTGCGCATTGTGGATGCTGCGATTCGCAACCACCTGAGTCTTGAACAAAGAAACGCGCTACGGCGCGATTTATGGTAAGAAAATAACCGAGAAGGGCAATAAATGAAAAACAAAGTTGGAGTAATCGGTGATTTAGACAGTATTATCGGCTTTCGCGCTCTCGGCATGACTGTGATGGCATGCGAAGAGAAGAATCGAGCCAATGAAATACTGAAGCAGTGGCAGGAAGATTGCTACTCTATTATCTTCATAACTGAACCTCTGGCACGCGAGTTAGGCGAAGAAAACATGGAAGAATGGCGCAATACCTGGCTTCCTTCCCTTGTAATCATTCCTTCCGCCAAAGAGGATCCCTGCTTAGGCCGCGATACCTTGCGCACAGCAGTGCGCAGAGCTACCGGTATTGACCTGCTCAGTCACATATAATTTAAAGGAGTCGTCATGAATAAAGAAGTTCAAGGTGAAATCGTCAAAGTATCAGGACCGCTGGTCATTGCTAAAGGCATGCGGGAAGCTGACATGTTCGATGTTGTTGACGTGTCTGAGCTCAATCTGATCGGCGAGATTATTGAGATGCACGGTGATGAAGCATCCATTCAGGTATACGAAGAAACTGCCGGCCTAGGTCCGGGTGAAATAGTCAAATCCAGAGGAACTCCATTGTCAGTTGAACTGGGTCCCGGTCTGATCGGCGGTATTTTTGACGGTATACAACGTCCTCTGGACGTCCTGGTAGAACTGGAAGGAAGCAATATCAAGCGTGGTTCTTCGGCACCTGCTCTCAAACGTGATACAGTTTGGGAGTTTGAAGCTTTGTGCAAGGCAGGTGACAGGGTTGTCGGCGGTGATGTCATCGGTACCGTACAGGAAGGCAAACTCCTGCAGCACCGCGTCATGGTTCCGCCCAACATGTCCGGCGAGCTGAAATCAATAGAGTCCGGCAAGTTCACAGTAGAAGATGCAGTTGCTGTTTTACTGGATGACAAGGGTGAAGAGCATAAGCTCACCATGATGCAGCGTTGGCCGGTACGTATCGGCAGACCTTATAAAGAAAAACTGGCTCCATCTGAACCTTTAATTACAGGTCAGCGTTCGATAGACACATTCTTCCCGGTCGCCAAGGGCGGCACTGCCATGGTTCCCGGACCTTTCGGCAGTGGCAAGACGGTCATTCAGCATCAGCTGGCCAAATGGGCGGAAGCTGATGTCGTCGTCTACATCGGCTGCGGTGAACGCGGTAACGAGATGACCGACGTTCTGAACGAGTTCCCTGATTTGCTTGATCCTAAATCCGGAGAGTCTTTGATGGAGCGCACGATTCTGATTGCCAACACTTCAGACATGCCGGTAGCAGCCCGTGAAGCTTCAATTTACACAGGAATCACCATTGCCGAGTATTTCCGCGATATGGGACTGTCCGTATCTTTGATGGCTGACTCAACCTCCCGTTGGGCTGAAGCCTTGCGCGAAATGTCAGGCCGTTTGGAAGAAATGCCAGGTGAAGAAGGTTATCCTGCTTATCTGGGCTCACGTCTGGCCAGCTTCTACGAAAGAGCCGGCATGGTTCGCTGCCTGGGCTCTGAAGATCGCACCGGAATTTTGACGGCAATCGGCGCAGTGTCTCCACCCGGTGGCGACTTGTCCGACCCTGTTGCCCAGTCAACTCTGCGTATTGTTCAGGTTTTCTGGAGCCTGGACTCAGACCTGGCCTATCGCAGGCACTTCCCGGCGATCAACTGGTTAACCAGCTATTCTCTGTATCAGGATAAAGTTGACCAGTGGATGAACGAAAGTCTTTCTCCGGATTTCAAAAAGTTGCGCACCGAAGCTGTGGCACTCCTTCAGGATGAATCGGAACTGGAGGAAATTGTGCGTCTGGTCGGTCAGGATTCACTGTCTGAATCTGACCAGCTCAAACTTGAGGCTGCACGCTCACTGCGGGAAGACTTTTTACATCAGAACTCATTTGACGATGTGGATACCTTTACTTCCTTACATAAGCAATTCAGCATGCTCTCCCTAATTATGAATTTCTATTATGAGGCCAAAGACGCCCTGGGACGTGAGGCTGATTACTCTGAAATTATTAGTTTGCCGGTACGGGATGCGATTGCACGCTTCAAGAATGTACCGGAAAAAGATGTTAAGGCAAATTACGATAAGTTAATGGATCAACTCAGCCATGAGATGTCTGAGTTGATTGCATAGATTAGCGGAGGACTGCATGGCAAGAGAATATCGCACAATCGAAGAAATCGCGGGTCCATTGATGATGGTGCGCGGCGTCGAAAACGTTAAGTATGATGAAATCGGTGAAATAGAATTACCTGACGGTCAGATCAGACTCTGCAAGGTATTGGAAATTGACGGCACGGATGCCCTCGTTCAGCTCTTTGAGAGTTCTATCGGTATCAACATTGAAACTGCCAAAGTCCGCTTTCTGGGACGTGGGCAGGAATTAGCCGTTTCCCCTGATATTCTGGGACGCGTTTTTAATGGCATGGGTGAGCCGATTGATGATGGACCGGACATTATTCCTGTTGACATGCGTGACATCAACGGTACCCCGATCAACCCGGCTTCGCGTGACTATCCGAACGAGTTCATTCAGACCGGGGTTTCAGCGATTGACGGACTGAACACGCTGGTCCGCGGCCAGAAACTGCCGATCTTCTCAGCTTCAGGTTTACCCCACGCACAGCTGGCTGCTCAGATTGCACGTCAGGCACAGGTGCTCAACAGTAAAGAAAACTTTGCCGTCGTCTTCGGAGCTATCGGTATCACTTTTGAAGAGTCGGATTTCTTCATTCGCGATTTCCGCCGTACCGGCGCCATTGACAGGGCTGTTATGTTTATGAATCTGGCTAATGACCCGGCTATCGAGCGTATATCGACTCCGCGTATGGCCTTGTCTGCAGCTGAATATCTGGCATTTGACCTGGATATGCATGTTTTGGTTTTACTGACGGATATTACCTATTATGCTGAAGCACTCCGTGAAATCTCGGCTGCTCGTAAAGAGGTGCCGGGCAGACGTGGCTATCCCGGTTACCTTTATACCGACCTGGCCAGCATGTATGAACGCGCGGGACGTATCAAGGGCAAAAAGGGCTCGATTACCCTGGTACCCATTCTAACCATGCCGGATGAAGACATTACCCATCCTATTCCTGACCTGACCGGATACATTACTGAGGGACAGATCATCCTTTCCCGTGACCTGCAGAGAAAGGGTCTTAACCCGCCGATCAACGTCCTGCCCTCACTGTCACGTCTGAAAGATAAGGGAATCGGCAGAGGCAAAACCAGAGAAGACCACGCCGACGTAATGAACCAGCTTTTTGCCTCTTATTCACGGGGCAAGGATGCGCATGAACTTCAGGTCATCCTGGGTGAGGAGGCTTTGTCCGAGGTCGACCTTATTCACGCGGATTTCTCTGAAGCTTTCGAGACAAAATATGTATCACAGGGCTTTGAGGCTAACCGCAGTATCGAAGAAACCCTTGAACTGGGCTGGGAGCTGTTGTCCATGCTGCCGAAGAATGAACTTAAACGTGTTCACCAGGAATATATTGACCAGTATTACATTGAAAAAGACTAAGACGGCAGTTAGTGTTTCTTAAGCAAAGGGGAAGCCACTATGGCAGTTAAACGTGTTAATCCGAATCGCATGGAATTGCTCCGCCTGAAGCAGCAGCTCCAGGTCGCACGACGTGGCCATAAGCTTATGAAAGATAAGCGCGATGAATTGATGCGCCAGTTTTTGGAGCTGGTGCGTGAGGTTGCGGATTTACGTATAAAAATGGAAAAGCTTTTGAACAAGGCCAATGCTGAGATGGTTCTGGCCAGAGCCAGCATGGGTTCGGAAGTCGTTGAAGCTGCTTTGATGACTGACTCCCCGCCGCTGGAACTGATAATCAGTGAAGAGAACACAATGGGAGTGCGTTCTCCGACTTTCCAAATGCCGGCAGCTGACAAACTGGGCGATAAGGCTACTGATCTTCCTTATGCCATGACATCTGCCACCGGTGAACTGGATCAGGCGGTAGACGCTCTCTATAATGTCTTTCCGGTAATGATGGAGCTGGCTGAACTGGAGCATAAGGCGCTTTTGATGGCGGATGAAATTGAACGCACACGTCGTCGCGTCAACTCACTTGAATATGTCATGATTCCTGATCTTCAGGATACTATCCGTTCAATCACCATGAAGATGGAAGAACATGAACGTGAGAGTCAGACTCGCCTGATGAAGGTAAAAGATCTGATTCTGGAGGCCGAGATAAAGAAGAAGCAAGAGCAAAGTGACCAGCGCAGAGCGCAGAACTTATAAGATCAATCTTGCCCCTGTCCCTAAATTATGCAATAATGTATAAAATATTTCCGAACTCCCTTGAGTGGGATCAATGGAGCGGAAACGAATTAGAGTATGAATTGTTCTAATTAGGGGGAATCTATGTCTTATACACCTGGGGTACACGTGTATTCTGAAATCGGTCCATTGCGACGGGTCATGCTCCACAGGCCTGGCAGAGAACTGGAGAATGTCACTCCGTTAAATATGGAGAGCCTGCTTTTTGATGATATTCCGGAGGCTGTGCTGGCAGCAGAGGAACATGACAAGTTTGCTCAGCTTCTTCGCGCTTGCGGCACAGAGGTGATCTACCTTAAAGATGTTTTGGCCGAGCTTTTGGAAGACTCGGAGAGGCGTGAAGATTTTCTCAGAAAGTTTTTACTTGAAGCTGAGGTCTACAGCAAACGTTGTCCTTATTTGCTGGAACATCTGATGTCATATGAAACGAATAAATTGGCAGACACAGTGTTTTCGGGACTGCGGCGTGAAGAGTTGTCTTTGAATACTTTTCATTTGGCAGATAATGATTACGCGGATTTATTTTGGTTTGATCCTATTCCCAATGCTTTTTTCATGCGTGACCCTATGACTGTCATCGCAAACGGGGTGGCCGTGAACTGCATGTGGGCAAAGACACGTAAACGGGAATCGATGATCCTCGAGTATCTGCACAGCTATCATCCTATCTTCGCCTCAACTCCCAAGTATTATAAAAGGACGGAAAATGCCCATATTGAAGGCGGCGATGTTCTTATTCTTTCAGACAAGGTTATTCTTATCGGAGTATCAGAACGTACCGAAGCTACCGGAGCGGAACTTCTCGCCCGCAAGGTAATCAGCGACCCCGATAACACAATCTCCCATGCCCTTGTCTTTATGATTCCGCGTAAACGAGCATTCATGCATCTTGATACAGTATTTACCATGGTTGATCGTGATGTTTTCACCATCCATCCGGAAATACTTCCCACCCTGGAGATTTTTGATATCACGGTGGACCTGTCCGGCAATACTCAGATCAAATCCTATGGCAGCGATGCAAAAAAAGCACTGTCGGAACTTCTGGATCTGCCGGAAGTGGAACTGATTCCTTGCGGGGGTTCCAGCATGATTGATGCCCGGCGTGAACAGTGGGGCGATGGCGCCAACACTCTGACCGTTGCTCCAGGTGAAGTTATCGTCTATGAACGCAACCGCATCACCAACAGACTCTTGCGTGAGGCGGGAGTAAAGGTGCATGAAATCAGTTCTTCAGAGTTGTCTCGTGGCAGGGGCGGTCCTCGCTGTATGTCAATGCCTCTGTGGAGGGATGATCTTTAAAAATATATATACAAATTATATTATTTCTTACTAGAGCGGGTGTCATTTATTCTCCGCTCTTTTTTTATTAAATATTCTTTTAGCAATCTGCCCTAAAGATCTTGCAATAAAGTGGAATCATTTGTATCATTTATGTATTCAAGTTAGTCTCAGCGAGAAAAAAGGAAAGTTGGGTCTTTCATGAAAAAAATTTTCACCGAGGAGAAAAAGGAGGAAAAATCATGAAGAAGCTGAAGAAGCTTGCATTACTAGTTCTGATTATGAGTATGTGTCTGACGCTGATTGTTGCTTGTGATTCAGGCGATAAGGAACAAGGCAACGTTGCAGGAAAGACAATCAAAATCGGCTGGATCGGTTCACTGACAGGAGACCAATCAGTTTTCGGTATCTGTGAACGAGACACAATCCAAATGCTCGTCGACGAAGTCAACAAAGCAGGTGGTATCGACGGAAAACAACTTGAATTCATTCCATACGACACCAGAGGAACCCCGGAAGAAGCCGTAAACGCAGTTAACCGCCTGGTTAACAATGACAAGGTCCTGGTCATCTTGGGACCCAACTCGTCAGGTTTGGCAATTCCGATTGCCTCTGTCCTGGAAAAGGGCAAAGTTGCTGATATTGCAACTGTAGCTACAAACGAAAAAGTAACAGTAGACAATGGCGTGCTGAAACCCTATAACTTCCGCGTTTGCTTCATCGACCCCTATCAGGGTGGTGTAGCTGCAACCTTTGCATATAAAGAGCAGGGCTTCAAAACCGCAGCAATCCTGTCCGACATCTCGGATGAATATTCACAGGGCATGGCCGAATACTTCAAAAAGACATTTGTAGAGCTCGGCGGTGAAATTGTCGCAGAAGAAGCCTTTAAGACCGGTGACGTGGACTTCCGTCCGCAGCTGACCAAGATTAAGGAAAAAGCACCTGACTGCATCTTCCTGCCATACTTCTACAAAGAAGTTTCGCTGACAGCTCAGCAAGCTGATGAAATCGGCATTGAGACCACCTTCATCGGCGGTGACGGCTGGACATCCGATCAGTTGATGGAGATGGGCGGAGCCTATCTGCAGGGCAGCTTCATTGTAAACCACGTAGACTTTGATGACCCCGAAGTACAGGGTCTGACAAATCAATTCATGGAGACCTATCCCGGACAGCCGGTTCAGCTTAACACCTTCATGGGTCATGACGCATTTGTAACAGCTAAAGCCGCCATTGAAAAGGTAGCAGCTGAGCAAAGCAAGATCACCTCTGAGGCCGTTGCCAAAGCACTAGAAGGCATACAGGTTAAGGGAATCACGGGAACGATCCATATTTCCCCGGACGATCACAACCCCATCGGTAAAGAAGCAGCTATTATCACCATCGAAGGTGACCAGTACAAATTTGTCATGAAATATGCTGCAGACATGAGTAATTAAATAACTGTCAGAAATAATTTGTGATTCAGGGGAGGGGTCTTCTGCCCCTCCCCTTTAATAGGGGGACGTATTATGGATCAATTTCTGCAACAGCTGATCAACGGCGTTTCGATTGGAAGTATTTACGCCTTGATGGCTGTAGGTTACTCGCTTGTCTACAGCATAATGAACTTCAGTAACTTCGCCCACGGCGGTGTTATTATGCTGTCAGCCTATATGGGCTACTTTGCAATTGTTTTGCTTAATGTATCTTTTGGCGTTGCCTTGCTTCTCGCAACTCTGGGAGCGACCTTAATCGCGGTCCTGATAGAGCGCGCCGCTTATAGACCATTAAGAAAAAGGAGTGCACCCACTCTCTATTTCATTATTTCCGCCATGGGTATGTCTATATTGTTGGAAAATCTCGTGATAGCAACAATAGGGCCACAATTTAAGACCTATCCGATTATTTTTGCCGAGTCTACCATTCAGGTGGGAAATCTCAGCATCAGTAAGATGGATATTTTTATGCTGATAATCGCAGCCGTAGCCTTGGTCGGTTTGGTTTTCTTCTTAAACAAAACCAGGACCGGGGTTGCTGTACGTGCTGCTACTTATAATGCCCGTGCCAGTCAATTGATGGGTGTCAATGTCGACAGGATCGTATCAATTGTCTTTGCTCTCGGTGGTGCATTAGCAGGTATAGCCGGTGTCTTCTTCGGCATCAGATACACTGTTTATGCGCAAGCCGGCATAATCACCAACAAGGCATTTGTCGCAGCTGTCTTTGGTGGTTTGGGCAGCCTGCCCGGAGCAATTGTCGGGTCAATTCTATTAGGTATCATTGAAACTTTTGTTGCCGCCTGGAGATCACAGCTCCGGGACCTGACGACATTCGCTATCTTGATCGCAGTTCTGGTTTTCAAGCCTACCGGACTGATGGGCAAGAATACGGAAGACAAGGCATAGGGGGTTAAATATGGAATATTATTTGCAAGTACTAACTCTCGCCGGCATAAACTTAATGGTAGTTATGGGGCTTGGTCTTTTGACCGGCTTCACCGGATTGTTCTCTTTCGGACATGCCGGTTTCATGTGTATCGGAGCTTACACCTCAGCTATCCTGACAGTAACTCTCAAAGTGCCCTTTCCCATTGCCTTGATTGTAGCCGGACTCGCAGCAGGAGCCGTCAGCTTGCTTCTAGGTCGCCTGACACTCAAGCTGAAAGGTGACTATTTCCTGATCGCAACTTTAGGTTTCGGTGAATCTGTGCGTCTGATATTCGATAATATCGAGCCTTTGGGCGGTGCACGCGGATTTTCCGGCATTGCAAAGAATTCGAATTTCGTTTCTGTTTGGATTGTTTGTATTGTTGGAATATTTTTCCTGGTACGTTTGATCAATTCCCGTTATGGAAGAAATTTTAAAGCCATCAGAGAAGAAGAACTGGCCTCTTCAACCATCGGCATCGATGTGTTCAAGACCAAGTTGCTTTCTCTTTTCATCAGTGCGATTTATGCCGGTATAGGCGGCTCGCTTTATGCCCACTACATGACCTTTATCAAGCCAACGAACTTTGCATTGATCAAATCAACCGAGTTCACGATCATGGCTATTATCGGAGGTCTCGGGTCTATCACCGGTTCAGTTATAGGAGCTTTGCTACTGACTGTCCTGCCTGAATTATTGCGTTTTGTTGCCGACTGGAGAATGGTTATCTATGGAGCTGCAGTGGTCATCCTGATTATTGTTCGTCCTAAGGGAATCGCCGGCGGTAAGGAATTTAAAGATTACTTTTTCGTAGTTTGGATCAGGCGGTCATTCAAAAAACTCTTCGCCAAAAAAGATCCCGGGAATGGAGGTAAGGTATGACAAAAGTATTAGAGATCAATAATCTGACCAAAAAATTCGGCGGTCTTACAGCTGTTGATAATCTTACTTTCCATGTCTGGGAGAAGCAAATTTACGGTTTGATCGGCCCGAACGGAGCCGGTAAAACAACTGTATTTAACATGATTACAGCGGTTTACGCTCCGACATCCGGAGACATAGTTTTTAACGAGGAGAGCCTGCTAAAGAAGTCCTCCTATGAGATTGCACGAGCCGGCATTACCCGTACTTTCCAAAACATTCGCCTGTTTAAAGAGATGACTGTTTATGAGAATGTGCATACAGCCTGCCACCTGAATACAAATTATAATATCTGGGACAGCCTTATTCACAATAAAGGCTATAAATCAGGTGAGAAACAGATCAGGCAGGAAGTAGCAGAGTTGCTTGAACGCATGGGTCTCTATGAAAGACGCGATGAGATCGCCATGAACCTGCCCTACGGAGACCAGCGGCGGTTAGAAATAGCGCGTGCGGTTGCTCTTCAACCCAAGCTCTTGCTTCTCGATGAACCTGCTGCGGGTATGAACCCGGATGAAACCAATGAACTGGTGAAAACAATTCGCGGCATTCGTGAGGACTTTGATCTGACGATTCTTCTGATTGAGCACCATATGGATCTTGTTATGAATATCTGCGACCAGATTGTGGTTATCAACTTTGGTAAAGAAATCGCCAAAGGAACTGCACAGGAAGTCCAAAGTCATCCTGAGGTTATTGAGGCTTATCTGGGCAAGAGAGAGGAGGAACTGCCACATGTCGATGCTTAGAGTTAGAGATCTCCATGTTTATTACGGTGGTATTCATGCCCTGCGCGGAGTGAATATCAATGTAAAGGAAGGAGAGATTGTTACAATTATCGGCTCCAACGGTGCAGGCAAATCCACCTTGCTCAATGCCCTGAGCGGAGTAGTCCCATACAAGGACGGCAGCATAGAGTATCAGGGAGAAATCCTTCCGAAACAAGCTGACCGGATTGTTAGAAAAGGTATATCTCAGGTACCTGAGGGCAGAGAAATCTTTGCCAACCTCACAGTGCGCGAGAACCTGATCATGGGTGCTTATCTCAGGCGGGACAAAGCAAAAATCAAAGAAGATATGGAAATGGTTTTTGATATTTTCCCGCGTCTGAAAGAGCGGATAACACAGATTGCCGGAACCCTTTCAGGTGGCGAGCAGCAAATGCTGGCTATGGGACGCGGGCTTATGAGTGATCCCCACCTTGTGATGCTGGATGAACCTTCTTTGGGTCTGGCTCCTCTGCTGGTAGAAACCATATTTGATATTATTCAGGATATTCATGACCTGGGCAAGACGATACTACTGGTAGAACAGAATGCCTACAAGGCTTTAGCTGCAGCAGATTATGCCTATGTTTTAGAACAGGGTGTAATCGTTAAGGAAGATGATGCAGCAGTAATAGCGGCTGATCCAAGTATTCAGGAAGCTTACCTGGGAGTTGCGAAGAGCTAATCCTAAAATATAATTTAACGGGAAGTAGTTTGCTTCCGGAGAGCTGTACGGCAGCTCTCCGGGAATAAACCTGCAGCACACAAGCAAGTTATCCCGGCAGTGTGCACTTAAGCTCGCTTTGTCGGATATTGCATGTTGGTGATCTGCAGTGACGTATACACAAACAATAATAAATAATAATAATAATAATTAGGAGGTTGGTATGGGTATTTCATTGAAGGGCAGACATTTTCTCACTTTAAAGGATTTTACGCCCGATGAAATTAGATATCTGCTCGATTTGTCAGCAGATCTCAAGCAGAAAAAACGTCTGGGAATTAAAGGGAACTCACTGGAAGGGAAGAACATAGTTCTTTTGTTTGAGAAAACGTCTACCAGAACACGTTGCGCCTTTGAAGTAGGAGCAATGGATGAAGGCGGTGGTGTGACCTTTTTAGGCTCAGCCGACTCGCAAATGGGCAAGAAGGAATCAACTCCTGATACAGCCCGTGTTCTTGGTCGCTTTTTTGATGGTATCGAGTTTAGAGGTTTCAAGCAGGAAACAGTTGAGATGTTGGCCAAATATGCCGGCGTGCCGGTCTGGAACGGTTTAACCGATATGTATCACCCGACCCAGGTTCTGGCAGACATGCTGACAGTGCGTGAATTCGTACCGAAACCATTGAATCAGGTGAAGTTTGTTTATGTCGGAGATGCACGCAATAACATGGGTAATTCACTCATGATCGGTTGTGCAAAACTTGGTCTCGACTTTGTCGCCCTGGCTCCGAAAGAGCTCTGGCCTGAAGAGGGACTGGTCGAAGAAATGAAAGAAGTTGCAGCTGTAACAGGTGGCAGCATCACACTTAGCGATCAACGCGATATCGTTGAAGGTGCAGATGTTCTTTACACTGATGTCTGGGTTTCCATGGGTGAGGAAGCTTTCTTCGCTGAACGGATAGCACAACTAAAGGATTATCAGGTCAATGCCGACCTTATGGCCCGCACCAAGAATAAAGACGCAATCTTCCTGCATTGTCTGCCTGCCTATCACGATCTGAACACAATTACCGGCAGTCAGGTCTACGAAGAGTTTGGTCTGGATTCCATGGAAGTGTCGGACGAAGTCTTCGAAGGGCCTCAATCCCGTGTCTTTGATCAGGCAGAAAACAGACTTCACACAATTAAGGCTGTAATGGTCGCTACGATAGGACGCTAAATGACTTATCATAAGCTTCCGCTTTCTGGATAAGTACAGAGATAATCATTAGAATATAATGTAAATAAACATTATTAAGGAGAATAAAAAAGATGACACAAAAAAGGATTGTTGTTGCGCTTGGTGGTAACGCGTTAGGCAACTCAGCAGAAGAACAAAAGGAACTGGTGCGTCAAACGGCAGTTCCGATCGTAGACCTGGTTATGGAAGGCCATGAAGTGGTCATAGCCCACGGTAATGGACCCCAGGTCGGCATGATAAATCTTGCATTTGACAGTGGTGATACCCCGGCTATGCCCTTCCCGGAATGTGGAGCGATGAGCCAGGGTTATATCGGTTATCACCTGCAAAATGCTATCCGCGAAGAATTACGCTCGCGTGGTAGTGACAAGGCAGTTGCCACTATAGTTACCCAGGTTGAAGTCGACATTAATGATCCGGCCTTTGAGAACCCTACTAAGCCGATCGGCAGCTTTTATTCTAAGGAAGAAGCAGACCGGATAGCTGTGGACAAAGGTTTTGAGATGAGAGA
>WPCH01052222.1_pt1 | contig 24437 bp, 24 predicted proteins | sample 5399881 | NCBI WGS metagenome assembly WPCH01 (sample SAMN12869468, study PRJNA574797) | sludge metagenome | isolation source: wastewater treatment of pH5 | place: China:Beijing | collected 2019-05-20
TCAAACTCATCGACGGCTCATTCTCACAGCAAAGCTTCCAGGTCGGCGCCTATGCCAACCAGACCATCAACGTCAACGTCGGCGCCGCCACCACCGACCGCATCGGCATCAACAAGGTCAATAGCAACAACGAAGTGGCCAGTGATGCGATTACTGCAGCAACCTACACCAAAACCGGCGTGACAGTTGATGGCACCGGAAAGGTGGGCAGCGGCGGTAGCGCTGCAGCCAACCTGACTGCCGCTCAGGCCGCAGCCTCCCCGGCACAGACCTTGTCCTTCGGCAAGGCTGACGGGACGACGGTAGATGTGGCCGTCACCGCTGGCATGTCCGCGGTAGATATTGCTGGTGCGATTGATGGAGAAATGAGTGCGGCTGGCACGCCCACCTACGGCAGCAACAGCGTATCGCTGAGCTTTGATGTTGCCAACTGGGAAACAGATGACGAAATTACGCTGGAGGTCAGCGGCTCAACTCTGACCATAACAGGGGGGGGCACGCCCGATTTTGAAACAGATCTGGCAACAGCAGCGACTGCCTTGCAAACAGCCCTGGGCGCCGCAAACTACACAGTTGCTACCGAAGGCAACCGACTGACCATAACCGCTGCGAACGCTTCCGGGGTCAATACCGGCTTGAATATCGAGCTGTCTGAACTGGCAGTGACAGAAGATACCGGTACAAACCTCTCCGCCAGCGTCAGCTTCGCCGGCGCCAACAACACAACCGGCTCCCTCGACTCCGACGAAGCCTATGTCCAGACCGCTTCGCTGAGCTACGAGATCAACGACACCGACAGCGCACTGTTCACCAGCCTGAGCTCGACCGCTTCCGGTAGCAGCGCCGAACTGGTCGGTATCGGCAACACCACCGCCGGCGCCAACAACGTCGCCGCGCAGCAGCTAACGATCAACGGCCAGGTGGTCGAGAAGGTCGACATCGCCGCCGGTTCGGACGCCAAGACCATCGCTGCCGCGATCAACGCTGTCGCCGACAAGACCGGCGTGGAGGCCACCGCCCGCACCACCGCCACCCTGAGCGACGTGGACACGGCCGGAGTGTTGTCTTTCAAGCTCAACGGTCAGGACATCTCCGCCAACGTTGCCGACACCAAGAACCTCACCAACCTGGCCGACGCAATCAACAGCCAGACCGCCAAGACCGGCGTCACCGCCAAGCTGAGCGTGGAGAAGGACCAGATCGAGCTCGTCGCCGAAGACGGTCGCGACATCAAGATTCAGGACTTCAACAATTCCACGGTGAATGGCACCGATGTGACCACGGCCAGCATGAAGGTGCAGGGTGGCGGCATCGACCCGGCATCGCGCAATGGTCTCGCCACCGTGCTGAGGGATACCAACAACCCCACTACTGACACCGACTCTACTACCGTGGGCGGTAACGTGGAACTGAAGTCCTCCGGTGGTTACTTCAGCGTGGCCAGCGACAAATCAGAAAGCCAGGGCGGGCTGTTCCAGGGCATGGCGAGCGAACTGCAAGCCGGCGACCTGCAGTCGGTCAACACCATCGACATCTCCACCGTGGCCGGAGCCACCAAGGCGCTGGACATCGTCGATGGCGCACTCGCCAAGGTCAACAGCATCCGCGCCGACCTCGGTGCCGTGCAGAACCGCTTCAGCTCCACCATCACCAACCTGCAGACCAGCACCGAAAACCTCTCGGCCGCGCAAAGCCGCATCCGCGACACCGACTTCGCAGCCGAAACCGCCAACCTCACCCGGGCGCAGATCCTGCAGCAGGCCGGCACCGCCATGCTCGCCCAGGCCAACGCCCTGCCCAACCAGGTGTTGAGCCTGCTCGGCTAAGAGAGGCCACAACAAGCGTGGTGAGGCCATGGTGCCACGCTGAAACCTGAAACAACAATAGCCCTCTCCGGAGGGCTTTGTTGTTTCAGGTTTCAGCCGCCCGGAAACGCCCAGAAGGTATTCACCCGGCCTTGAGAATGTGGTTTCCATTCGCCCTGAGCTTGTCGAAGCCCAAGGCCCTTCGACAAGCTCAGGGCGAATGGGCATCGGTAAATTGAAGGACCGGGCTGGAAATCAAAAGGGATACTCCGTGAGTCTATACCTCCGCCTCACCAAAACCATGCCCTTTTTGTTCTAAAGTTTCAGGAGCAGCAGCCGTTAACCACATCAGGGAACATACGAGCAGACCATCAGGTCGCTGGCAGCTCAGACAGTCGGCTACCCGATGACGGCTGCACAGAAATGACTTGGCCGATTCTGGGGCGCGGGCGAAAATAGGCGCTCCCCCGCCCCCTTCCGGCTTGAGGAGTGTCAAATGAACATCCAGCCCATACAAACGACGCCCCAAGGTACGCTCACACCCGGCCAGGGGAGCCCGCTGGGGGCGAGCAGACAGCCAGACAACGACCCGGCTTCCGCGCTGCGCGAGGCACAATCGGCTTCGCGCAGCGGTGGGTCGGAACCTGCCGATCCGATGGAAAAGGTCAGCCCGGTCCCAATGGCCGAGCAGAAGCAGAAAGTGGAGGAAGCCACGAAAGATGTGCAACGCTTCGTCGACCAGATGACCAACAACCTGAAGTTCAGTCTGGACGATGAATCCGGGCGAACGGTGGTGAAGGTGATCGACCGCCAGACCGATGAAGTGCTACGCCAGATCCCGGCTGAGGAAATGCTGGAAATTTCCCGGGCGCTGGGCAAGTTGAAGGGACTGCTGGTTGAACAGCAGGCCTGAAGCTGCCTCATGCATCTGGCCCTGTTCTTGCTTTATTTACCGCAGGGACAGTTGAAAAGCCGGTATCTGCAGGAACAGAGTCTGGCAGGATTGAAGGAGAATCGTCATGTCATCATCGCTCGCGGTATCCGGACTGGGCTCCGGCCTGGACGTCAACGGCATTGTCAGCCAGCTCATGGAGTTGGAACGTCGACCGCTGGCAGCCCTGGACACCAAGGAAGCCAGCGTGCAGGCGAAGATTTCGGCCTTCGGTTCGCTGCGTGGCTCACTGTCAACGCTGCAAAATGCAATTGCCGGCCTGAAGCTTCCGAATGACGCCAATGCACTGGATTTTTACTCCACATACAAGGGCACGGTGTCGGATGAATCGGTGGCGAGTATCACCGCCAGCGACGGCACTGTGCCGGGCAAGTATTCGCTCGAGGTGGACAAGCTTGCACAGGAGCATCGCATCATCTCGGCTGGCGGCACGAGTATTGGCACCGGTACGCTGCAGATCAGCCTGGGCACGGCCGACGGCACCCTCAACAAGACCACCACCATAGACATCAACAGTGGCAACCTGAACAGCGTGCGCGACGCAATCAATGGCGCCAATGCCGGTGTGACGGCTGCCGTGGTCAACGGAGAGAACGGCCCGCAGTTGGTCCTTACAGGCAACGAAACCGGCGAGCGACAGTTCATCCACCTGTCTGGAGTAAGCGGACTGGAATACAGCCCCGGAGGCAGCAGCACCCACTTCACCGAACAGCAGGCCGCACAGAATGCGGAGCTGAAACTCAACGGAATTGCGATCAGCTCCGAGTCGAACAAAGTGACCAGCGCACTGGAAGGCGTCACGCTCGAACTCAAGAAGACCACGCCCTCTGGCGAGCCAGTGCGCATGGAGTTGACCCGCGACACGTCGAGCATCAACCGCGCGCTGGAGCGCATGGTGACCTCCTTCAACGAATTTCACCAACTGTCACGTGAACTGGGTGGTTACAACACCGACACGAACAAGGGCGGCACTCTTCTGGGTGACTCGGTCCTGCGCGGTGTGGATGGAAAACTGCGCAGCATGCTGTCGAGCGTGCCTGCCAGCCTGCAGTCGGGTGCCGCAATGCGCACGCTGTCAGACATCGGTATCTCGCTGCAGAAGGACGGTACGCTGAAACTCGACACCGACCGACTGAGCAAGGCACTGGAGAAAGATTTTGCCGCAGTGGCAAATGTTGCCGCTGCCTACGGCAAATCGATGGACGAAACGATCACCGGCATGATCGGCTCGAACGGCCTGATCTCCGGACGTACCGATGGACTGAAGCGCACGGAGGACAGCATCGGCAAGCAGCGTGCCACGCTGGAGCGTCGTCTGGTGGATATCGAGACGCGCTACAAGTCACAGTTCGTTGCGCTCGATTCGCTGGTTTCGGGCATGATGCAGACGAGTGACTATCTGCAGCAGCAGCTTGATTCCCTGTCTGGGATGTTCAAGAAAAAATAGGGCTTAATCATGTTCGGAACCTCTTTTGGACAACGTCGGGCAGCCGCCTATCAGCAGGTCGAGGTGCAGACCGGGGTCACCACGGCCGATCCGCACAGACTGGTGCTGATGCTCTACGACGGCGCGATCATGGCCATCACCAGTGCCGAAGTGGCGATGCAGAACAAGCAGATCGCGACCAAGGGCGAGTCGGTTTCCAAGGCCATCGAAATCATCACCAACGGACTGAAGGTGAGCCTGAACCTGGAACAGGGCGGAGAGTTGGCCGAGCGCCTCGCGGCCCTGTACGACTATCTGTGCGACCGATTGATCTACGCGAACCTGCACAACAATCAGGCTGCGCTTGAAGAAGTCAAAGGCTTGCTGGTGGGGCTGCGCGAGGCCTGGCAACAGATCGCCCCCGGAGCAGGCGGCACGGCAGCAACAGGCGTATCACAGCAGGCGGTGGCATCATGAGTACCGCTCGCCCCAATCCGATCGAGCAGTTGCAAACGCTGGAAGCCCGCTATCGGGCAATGCTGGAACTGGCAGTAGCCAACGACTGGGATGCGCTGGCCAATGCCGGACGCGAATGCGTGAGCCTGCGCCAGTCGCTCGAGCACTTGGGCGGACTGACCGCAAGCGTGCGCGACGAACATACTGCCGGACAGATGCAGGCGCTGATCCGCTCGATTCTCGAACTGGATGCGCGGATACGCGAGCACACCGTGCCCGCGCTGGACAGCACCCGCAAACTGCTGGCCGGACAGGTGAAGAAGGGCCGGGTACAGAAAGCCTACGGCGCCACCCAAAGTCCCTTTGGTCAGCAAGGCGCTTACGGAGCCGGTGACGGCCTGTAAGCCAGGCGCCTGACACGCCCCAAGGCCCCCGGAGGACACACCATGATTCCTTCCGACCTCGCTGCCCGCTTGCGCATGATGTCGGAGGCGAGTTTCTTCGACAGCGAACCTCCGATACAAGGCACGGCCAGAGTCCGCGAGTTGCAGGCCCGCCTGCCCCAGCTCCTGCCCGGCCAGCAATTCACCGCTTCGATACAACGCCCCTTGCCGGACGGCACCTTTCAGGCCGTGGTGGCCGGGCGTGAGTACACGCTGGCACTCAACCAGAGTGTGAAAGCAGGCGACACGCTGGAGTTGGTGGTTACTCGCAACACGGCCGGTACGGTATTTGCCGAGCTGGCCAACCCAGCGAGTGCCGCAAACGCAAACGCCAGCCAATCGCAACTGAGCCCGGCCGGACGCCTGATCAGCTTTTTGCTCACCGGCCAGCCCACACCACAGGCAGCCCAGCTGGCTGAAGGCAAACCGCTGATCAACACGCCACCCACGGCCACAAATGCCGCACAAACCCTTGCCCCTGCCCTGCGCAACGCAGTGTCACAAAGCGGGCTTTTCTTTGAATCGCATCAACAAAAGTGGCTTTCCGGCAAGGCGGACATGGTGAGCCTGCTGCGCGAACCACAAGGCCGCTTCAGCCCCGCCTTGCAGGTAGCTGATCCGGCTGCTGCTTTCAAGCTGCCACCGGGCGTGACCCCGGCCATGCTTGCCGCTGCCGCCGCTGGCGCAGTGCCGGGGGCCGCCGCACCCACCACCCCGGGGGGCGGTCTGGCAGGCACGCTGGCTGGCGTTCTGCTGGGCGTGGGGCTGGGCGTGGGGCTGGGCGGTGAGGGCTCGGGTGGCGAAGGGAGTCCTCTACGCGCCACACCGGGCGGAAGCGGACAGGGCGCCGAGCAGGCCGCCGGTCGTGCGGCGGCACAGCGTGGCGCCGAAGCCGAAGCTGCACTGCGCCTGGCAGAATCATCACAATCCAGCGCCCGGCAGACGAGTGTGCCCGAACGTCTGGTACCGGTGGTACATCAACAACTCGATGCGATGGCCACCCAAACTTATGTGCTGCAGGGACAGGCCTGGCCGGGGCAGATGTTTGAACTGGAAATCGAGGACCCGGACGAAGGTGACCAGGAAGGCGAATCGGGCAATCAGGACTGGAAGACCACGCTACGCCTGACCCTGCCCAGACTCGGTAGCGTGGAGGCGCAGATACAGCTCGACAAGTCGGGCATTGCGTTACGCCTGAGCGCGGATGACGCAGACACGGTCGAGACCTTGCTCACCGAGCGCGAATCATTGGCCACCGCACTGGAGGCCGCCAATCTGCCGTTGACGGGTTTCAGGGTGAGCCTGCGCGAACCACCATCGGTTGAGCCACAAGCCAACACTACAGGCACGGGCGGACCGGGCATGGATGCAAAGAAAGAAGGAACGGGCGATGACCGTGCCTGATCTCCCCTCCTCCTCTCCCCCTTCCGGCCATCGTGACCAGGCGGTGGCCCTGGCTTACACCCCTGGTGATCAGGCCCCCCGTGTGGTGGCCAAGGGCAAGGGGCTGATCGCGCACGAGATCATCGAGCGCGCACGTGAAGCCGGAGTGTTCGTGCATGAGTCCCCTGAATTGGTGGGCCTGCTCATGCAAGTGGATCTGGACGACAGGATTCCACCCCAGTTATATGTGGCCGTAGCCGAACTGCTCGCGTGGCTGTACCAGGTGGAGCAGCGAAAAATGCCGGAAGAAGGCAATACTGCACACGCCACACCTGCCAAGCCGTGATATAAAACCACCCACACCACGTTCCGCCCACGGAGCGACAGCGCCCTCCTCCGGCTTTCGAAAAAAGCACTGGGGCAATCCATGAACATAACCGACCCAGATAACCAGGCATGACAGACAACAGCGTTTATGAGGCCGCCCGCAACGAGATTCTGGAAATTGATCGTTTTCCAGACTATCTGATTCGTGATCCGCGTTCGATAGCGCAGATCATTCGTTCCCTGGCCGAAAAACGCTGCATGGTAAGCGTATACATCACGCCCGGACTGAGCTTCGTCAGCGCCGTGCTGGGTTTGAGCGCGAATGGTGAAGAAGTGATCCTGGACAGCAGCCCGGACCAACAACTGCAGGGGCGCGCACTGGAAGCCGAAACACTGACCTGCGTGACCCGTCTCGACGGCATCCGTGTTCAGTTTACGCTGGACGGTCCATACCAAGGCTTCGAAGAGGGTTTGAAAACGATTCTCTGCGCACTACCCGAAGTGGTATTACGCTTGCAGAGGCGGGAGTTTTACCGCCTGCCGGTGCCGGTGAACAACCCCGTCACCTGCCAGATCAACCTGCCACAGGCCGATGGCAGCATGAAGGCGTTTTCATTACGTGCGCTGGACATCAGCAACGGTGGGGTTTCACTGCTCATGGCTCTGGACGAGTTGCCACTCAACCCGGGAATGCTTTTGGAATTTTGCCTGCTGAACATTCCCGAATCCGAACCAGCGCCGGTTACCCTGAGGGTGCGCAACCGCTTCAATGTGGAGTCGCGCACCGGATCGCATTCGTCGAGGATCGGTTGTGAGTTCCAGAGCCTTTCTGCGCGGTTGTCCAACAACATCCAGCGCTATATCTTCAAGGTGGAACGCGAACGCCGGGCACTGCAGCCCGGCGCATGATTCAGTTGCTCATCTGGCCCCAAAACACCTTCTGTCCGCTCCGGCCCGGATTTCCCGGCCGGCTCAGGCTTCCTGGCGATAGGGTGCGAGCACGCGGCAGACGACTTCCATGGGCGCACCAGCATGAACCATGGTTTCAGCAGCCAGATCGGCGGAGATGACGTTACGACCGACCAACTTCAGTGCGTGGTCAATGAGTCTGCGCAGGCGGTGATTATGACGGCTATCCATGTCTGACCAGTCAGGAAGAAGAGGATGTTTTCACGGGAATCGCTACGATGCCCGGAGAATATCTTAAAAGGGTAGAAATGAAAAGCCTTGGGCACCAAAGAAAAGGGAGACAGGCCCGGTTGCCGTCTCCCTCTTTACCTCAGGCCGTCGTTCCACACGACCCGATCCAGCATCCGTCACGCCGCAATCACACCGGCATGTTCATGATGTCCTGAACCGCATAAAATCGATGCATACCAAGCAATACAGGCATTTTCCGGAGACGGCCTGAGATCTTACCCACATATTTACCCGCATGATGATCTGATGCTTGGTGCGGCAAACGTCGCCGCCAAGCTGTCCGCGTCGCGCATCGCATGCAGCCCTGGACCCGTTTCACCACACGCCGCACGCACAACGGGTCCAGATTGAGCGCCGCCAGCAGACAACATCGTGATCGAGGCGCGTCCACGACACAGGCGAACGAAGCGCTCAGCCCACTGCGGGTAGCGGAGCACGGATCCTTTCCCAGCCCATCGAAGACCAGGTCAGTTCGCCAGAGTCGAGGGTCTCGTTCCTATGCGAACCACCCGCTCTATGAAGCGGGACAGCTGCTCGGATGGCGTCGCATTGGAACGAAGCAAGAACGTAGTGACGACAAGACTTCGATCCGACAATGGACGCACAACCACTTCTGGATGACGACAGGAGGCGGCGTACGCGGCATTGGAAAAGCCGACGCCGTAACCTGCCGCCACCAAGGTCAGCATCAGGTCAGTGCTCGAGACACGTTCCGCGACTTGAGGTTGGGAGTCTATGGAACGCAGCAGCCGCTCCAGTTGCTGGTCGCACCCCGCACATGTCTCGGGATTGCAGAGCACCAGCGGATAGTTCAGGACCTCCCTGAGTGCGACGCACTTGTGCTCAAGCAAAGGATGCCTCGGAGGTATCGTCACGACGATCGGGTCTTGCCAGACCGGCTGGGCGACAACGTCCGCCTTGAGGCCGTCGAACAAGGTGAAGCCTGCATCGTAGAGATCGTTCTTCAACCCTTTCAACTGCTGCGACAGGGGCATCTCGAAAAGTCGGATCTCGATATCCGGCTCCTCCTCCCGGCACAGCGCGAGCAACGCCGTCAAGCGTGCCTGGGCAATGCCGTCGGAAAGCGCGATTCGCAGCCGACCGCGGAAGCCTGCGGCCGCGGCTCGGACGTTCCCCTTGGCCTGCTCGATCACCAAGAGGATACGACGCGCATCCTCGATGAACACTTTTCCCGCCCAGGTCAGTTGCACGCCGCGAGACGTGCGCTCGAACAGCCGCGCGCCGACATCGGATTCCAGCTTCTTGATGGCGCGAGACAGCGGCGATTGCTCGATATGCAGTCGCTCGGCGGCCCGCCCGAAATGCAGTTCTTCGGCAACCGTGATGAAGCAGCGAAGGTGACGAAGGTTCACTTGAAACTCCCGGGCACGAGCATTGAGCCGAACTGGCGTCGCGCTCGAGTTGGTTGCCCCCTTCCCCGCCTCCAGTCGTCCCCTGCCGCAATCCGGCGCAGCTCAATGCAACAACACCCGTTCCGAACTCGCTCGCTCCCCGGCATTGCCGATGACGAGCGCGACCGGCGTACCCCACACCGCTCGGCACCTGGCGCGGCAGCACCGAAACGCCGTGCTCATCCGCCCAACGTGCGCGCTGGTACGCCGACGGCAGTCGCGAACGGTGGCACGCTCTTGAGGACGACACTGCCGGCCCCCACTGTGGCGCCGCGGCCAATCTCGATGTTTCCCAGGACCGTGGCATTCGCCGAGAGAAGAGCGCCATCGCGAATCTTCGGGTGACGATCGCCCCGGCCCTTCCCCGTGCCTCCCAGGGTCACGTGCTGGAGGATCGACACGTCGTCGCCGACCATTGCCGTTTCACCAATCACGATGCCGGTGCCGTGATCGATGAATACGCGACGCCCCATCGAGACCGCCGGGTGAATGTCGACACTGAACACCTCCGAGACTCGGCTTTGCACGATCCGTGCCGCAGTGCATCGCCCCTGGCTCCACAGCCAGTGTCCGACGCGGTGGCATTGCAGCGCGTGAAAGCCCTTGTAGCAAAGGAACGGGGTCAAGATGTCTTCGATCGCAGGATCTCGGGCGACGACCGCCGCCAGGTCCTCCTGCGCCGTCGCATCAAGGTCGGGGCAGCCCATCCTCGCCTCGGCGAACAGTGTCTCCCACATGCTCGATGGCAAGATCGAATCGCGCAGTTTGTGTGCCAGCAACCCACTCAGGGCCGAATAGAACTCCCCTTTTCCAAGGATGACATCGGTGATGATCGCATGCAGCGCAGGGTCGGTTGCGCAGACATGCTTCGCCTCACCGATCAACCGCTCCCATAGCGCATCCGCTGCAGCATCGGCCCGGAAATGCTCTTCGAGCCTGTCGAACGAAAGATCGAGTCGGTGATTCAATGCGGCCCCCACGCCAACTGATTCTGCTGCAGCGACCTCGCTGACAACGAAAGGAGCTTATGAATGGGATCGTCGGCACTGCCACCCGAAACGGGATGGAATCGCCCAAAGGCGGATATTCCTGTCAGTTTGAATCGGTCGTGACGGTTCACGGATCGAGAGGAGCGACACGTTCGCCCAACACCGCATGCTGCCTGGATGACTGTCCTTGCACTCAATCGGCGAACAGGCGACCGCGTTCTCAGGACCAATTGGCAAGCCGCTTCCGAATACGTGAACGAAATGCTTCGACCTCTTCCCCGGACAGACGCTCTGCCTTGTACAGCGACAACATCTCGAACCGGCATGCGGGCGCACATGTGCCAAGAAGCGCGGTTTTCAGGACCCGTTTCACCGGTTGCCGCATCAGCAGGCGATCCACCCACCACGGAGAGCCAAGCGACGTAATGGCGAGTCCGCGTCGCAGCTTGTGGAGCCGTGGCTTGATCGGGCCGAGGTCGCTTGCATGGTCGTAGGCAATCCCAGGCGCCCATACACGATCGAACCAACCCTTCAACACGGCTGGAAAGCCAAACCACCAGGTGGGAAACACCAACACCAATGCTTCGGCCGCGAGCAGGCGCTCGGCCTGGGGGTGGACAGCCGACATGTCAAACGGGGAGAGATAGTAGGATCGGCGTTCACTGACTGAAAGCGAGGGCGAGAACCCGGCCTGGCATAGATCCTCCACCTCGACGTCGTGCCCCGACTCCCTCAGGGCCTGGATGGCGGATTGCGCCAGGGCGTGGCACAGGCTGTCTGCAACGGGGTGGGCAATGACGACAAGGCACTTCATGTTCGATCCAGGTTGTATCTGTATGGCAGTGCCGCACGAGCACTAAACGCCCAACCCGGTCGAAGAAGCGCGGAGACGCCAACTTCAACCTGGGCGACACCGTGTCAGCTTGTCGCTCGCTCGTAAATCCCGTACGCCCAAAACCCCCTGCCCGGCTTCGACGGGCCATGCCAGCCGAGCTTTCGAAGTTCCTGGGCGATGAAGTGATTGATGAACCCATGGCCGACAAGCAGTACGTTCCGATGCTGCTCGGCCAACTCCACCAGCCTTGCCGCCGCTTGCCTCGCGCGCGCCCTTGCATCCGAGAGGGATTCGCCGTTTCGCGAAAAGCCGAACACCCACAGAATCCTCAGAACAACAACCCAGACTCCGATGGGCAAGGACAGGGCGCCACTTCGAAAGTGCGGTATGGCCGTCTCGCGGAACAGCGGGTCCTGGAGATGCACATCCGAGAAACCCAGCGCCCTTGCCGATTCAACCGAGCGTACAAGATGACTGCATACAACCAAGTGGTCTCCACGTGTCGCTGCAACCGTCTCTCCTGGGGGGCGGTCGGCGATCCCTGACAAATCATATGATTGTGCAATTTCCCCCAGATCCTTCGCGCGAGCAATCCCCTTGAGTTCGAAGGCGGGCTTGCCGTGCCGCAACAATGTAATTCGCATCATCCCTGAAACTCTCGATTTCTGGCGCACCGATGCATGCCAAGGCTCGGCTGGCACCACACGGAAGATGACGTGGTCAGTCCCATGTGGCACCCCACCGCATGGCAAGCGATGGCGCAACGAACCGAGAACGATACCGGGCCGATCACCGAGAAGGCCTCGACTGGTCGTTCCAGGTCTTCTTCCATATCCCATGGTTACTGCCGGATATGCTCGACTCGCTCAGAGCGAAGCAGCGCTCCAAGGTCTTGCACAAGACCCCTATTGCCATCATGCGAGAGACCATAGGCATACGAAAAGACTCCTGACGCATCCGGTCTGCATTATCCGATAGCTCTACGCGAAGATCACCGGGCAAGGATCTCTTGGATCGGAGATGAGGCGACCGTGGCTGGAATTCGTCCTGGCGAGATGCCGGAGCAATCGGCAATCGGGATACCCGCAACAACCCATTGTCGCTGTTCGTCGCCACGTCACCCGTCTCAAATGCCGGCCATGTCTCGACGAACGCCACCGAGCGTCAAGGAGTGCCCACCATGACTTCGCAGACTGCTCTCGATCTTCCCGTCGAACGCCGTATCCTGCGCCGCGCCGAGGTCGAGGCCAAGACCGGCTTCAAGCGCGCCCACATCTACAGCCTGATGAAGGAAGGCAAGTTTCCCAAGGCCTTGCGCCTGGGGGTGCGTGCCGTCGGGTGGGATTCGGCCGAGATCGACCAATGGATCGCCGACCGCCTCAAAGAGCGCGTCTGAGACCCGCTCCTCCCGTCATTGCCATCGAGGAGCGACGCCATGCAGGTGGTCTCCATCATTTCGACCAAGGGCGGCGTCGGCAAGACCACGACCGCGGCCAATCTCGGCGGCTTCGTCGCCGACGCCGGGTTGCGCGTCCTGCTGGTGGACCTCGACGTCCAGCCGACCTTGTCGAGCTATTTCGCCCTCGACAGGCGGGCGCCTGGGGGCATCTACGAGCTGCTGGCCTTCAACGAGCAGCGCGATGCGCAGCTGGTGTCCAGCACGGGCATCGCCGGCCTCGACTTGGTGCTTTCCAACGACGACAAGGGCCAGCTGAACACCTTGCTGCTGCATGCGCCGGACGGGCGGCTGCGGCTGCGCAACCTGCTCCCCGCCTTCGCGCCGCATTACGACCTGATGCTGATCGACACGCAGGGCGCGCGCAGCGTGCTGCTGGAGATGGCCGTGCTGGCTTCCGACCTAGCCATCTCCCCGGTCACCCCGGAGATCCTCGCCGCGCGCGAACTGCGCCGCGGCACCTTGCAGTTGATCGAGGACATCGCGCCCTATCGCCGCCTCGGCATCGCACCGCCGCCGTTGCACCTGCTCATCAATCGTGTGCACCCCGTGTCGACGAACGCTCGCGCGATCCAGCAGGCGCTGCGCCAGATCTTCGGGGACCACGACGGCGTCCATGTCCTGGATACCGACATCCCTGCCGTCGAGGCCTATCCGCGTGCGGCAACGCTAGGGTTGCCGGTACATCGCGTCGAATACCGCCGCCCGGCGACACGGGTGGCGCCGGCCGCGCTGGAGACCATCCGCTCCCTGGCCTGCGAGCTGTTTCCCCAATGGATCGATCGGTTCCACACGGTTGCCGGCAAGCCTCGAGGGAGGCGCTCCCATGCCAAACCCGCGTGACCTGTGCCGGGGCCACAAGCACCTGCGGCCCTTGATCGAGTATGCGCTGAGCGAAGGCTGGCAGGTCGTGCGAACGCCCGGTGGCCACCTCAAATTCACCAAGGCAGGGCTGGCTCCGGTCTTCACGGGCTCCACGCCCAGCGACCACCGGGCCGATCGCAATGCCCGCGCGCAGCTTCGCCAGGCTGGACGGCGAGCCGCCGCCAGCGATGACAACCTCGGCAGCGGGGGACCGGAGCATGGCTGACCTGCCCCCACAGGACATGGCCGGCAAGCTACTGGCCGAAGGATTCGCGCGTACCGGCCCGGACGCCGCGGCCTTGACCGATCCGATCGCCGACACCCCGATGGTGGTGACGCTGGATGAGCTGCGCCCCTATGACCATAACCCGCGCGTCACCCGCAACCCGCTCTACGACGAGATCAAGGCCTCGATCCGCGAGCGCGGGCTGGATGCACCGCCAGCGATCACCCGGCGCCCGGGCGAAAGCGCCTACATCATCCGCAATGGCGGCAACACCCGGCTGTCGATCCTGCGCGAGTTGTGGAGCGAGACGAAGGACGAGCGCTTCTTCCGCATCCCCTGCCTGTTCCGGCCCTGGCCGGCTCGCGGCGAGATCGTCGCGTTGACCGGCCATCTGGCCGAGAACGAACTGCACGGCGGCTTGAGCTTCATCGAGCGCGCCCTCGGCGTCGAGAAGGCACGCGAACTCTACGAGCAGGAAGGCGGCCAGGCCCTCTCGCAATCCGAACTTGCCCGCCGGCTGACCGCCGACGGCTTTCCCATCCAGCAATCCCACATCAGCCGCATGCGCGACGCCGTGCAGTACCTGCTGCCGGCCATCCCGAACGTGCTGTATGGCGGACTCGGCCGGCATCAGGTCGAGCGGCTGGCCGTTCTGCGTCGCGCCTGTGAGCGCATCTGGGAGCAGCGCGCCCACGGCAAGCGCACCAGCGAGGATTTCCACGCGCTGTTCCACGAGGTCCTGGCGATGTTCGACAGCCCGTCCGAAGCGTTCTCGGTACAGCGCGTGCAGGACGAACTGGTGGGCCAGATGGCCGAGCAGCTCGGCGTCGATTACGACACGCTCAACCTGGAGGTCGGAGACAACGAAAGCCGACAACGCGCCTTGGGTAGCGAGCCCACCCCGGCCACGGCGCACCCGCGGCGTCCAACCGCCACCACGCCGGCTCGACCACCCTCGGACGCGGCCGGTACGCCGCCCCATCCTGCGCCGCCACCCTCGCCCGTTGCGACGACGACCTCGTCATCGACCGAGGACGCTGCGGCACCGGCGCAGGATACCCACGCCTCACCGTCGCCCGATGTCGATCGCCTGCAGAGGCATATCGTTTCGCCGGCTCCGACCACCGAACGCCTGCAGTCCATTCAGCGCATGGTGGCCGACCAATTGGGCGATACAGTGCCGGACTTCGAAGCCAACGTGCTGCGGGCCATCCCGGTGCAGGCCGGCGGCCTCTATCCGATCTCGGATGTCTGGTACATCGAGCCCGGCCTGGACGCACCCGAGCGCTTGCGCGTGCACATCGCGCAGTTCGCGCGCGAGATCGCCGAGGAGGCCGGACAGGCCGACTGCATCGAACCCACCGATGACGGCTTGGGTTTCGTCTGCAACGCCGACGCCCTGTCGGCGAGCGCGCATGCGCTGCCCTTTCTTGCCCGGGCCGTGCTGACCCTGCTGCAGGCCTTGAGCGCTGGATACCTCGCCGCATCGGCGCCGCTCTCGACATTGGACGACCTGCGCCTGACCGATGCACTGGGCCCGCTGCTGCAAGGGCGGCGGGACAGACCCGCCTCGGATCGTCTGAGCGACAACGGCCTGGTGAAGCTCTTCCGTCTGTTGCGCCTGGCGCGCCGCCTGCTGGATGTTGAAGCCGGCGCGAATTCGCCCACCGCCACCTGAGCCGGGGGACATACGCCATGTCGGCTCCGCATCCCCTCAATCAGGCCGTGATCGCCCAAGCCCTGCACGACCTGCGCAACGGCCAGTTGCGTCGCTGCAAGGCCATGGGATTCGGAGAGCAGGAGCTGGAAGCCCTGAAGCATCCCGCGCTGGTCAGCGTACTGGTCAACGCGACGGTGTCCTGGTGTTCGGTGAAGGTGAACCGGGACGTGCTGCAGCGGCTGCTGAGTCAGGTCGGCGACGTCGAGAAGGAGATCGCCACCGTCGATCGCATGCTGCGTCTGGGCGCCAGCACCGAGATGGTCAGCAGGTTCTATGGGCTCACCCACCAGGAGGTGGCGCTGCGTCGGGACATCCTGGGCCTGCCCAAGCGCAAGGGCCGACATCCGGTGCTCAGCGAAGCGCAGGAGAACACGGTGTGGGAGCACTGGAAGCCGGCCGTAACACAGCGTGGCATCGCGATCGGAGACGACACGGCGATGCTGGAGCTCACCCTCGACCTCGCCGAGGAACTGAAACTTCCGGCTTCCGTCATCTGGGCCGTCATCCGGAGTTGGATCGACCAGGGACTGGTGTAGGCCGTGGGCACCGGCGGATCTTCCTCGCGCGATGGCCCGGTGCCGTTGTCGGCACTGCTCGATGATGCCGCCCGGCGCATGCCAGCGCCCGCGAGCGGGCCCTCGCCCAGCGACGGCTTCCTGTTCAGTGGGAACCGCCACGACAGCGTGCCCCGCCGATTGCTCCTGGACACCCGGCTCACGCCGCTGGAGCGCAATGCCTGGCAGGTGTTTCGTCTGCTGCTCAACGACGACGGGATCACCGCCTTCCCCACCTACGAAGCGTTGCGGCCCTACCTGGCATCGATGCCCTGCACGCCGAAGGCCTCCCACGAGACGGTGGCCAGGGCGCTCACGCTGCTGCGGCTGACCCGCTGGCTCAGCCTCGCGCGCCGGCGGCGCGATCCCAGGACCGGGCGCATCCAGGGCAATCTCTACGTGCTCCACGACGAACCGCTCACGCCCTTCGAGGCGATGCAACTCGACCCCGACTACCTGGGCCTGGTCAGCCAGGCGCTGACCCACGCCAGCAAGGCCGTGCAACGGGTCGGCCTGCATACGCTCCGGGAGATCGCCGAGGACCCGCTGCTGAGCGGTCGCAGCCTGCCCACCCGCCTGCAGGTGCTCGCCCACAGGCTGGCGGACCAGCACATCGGCGAGGCCTCCGGTTATCCACAGGAGTCGGACGCGGCGAAATCCGAAGAAGGCGAAGAAGCCCTGCTTCGGAATGTCGAATCCCCCGCTTCGGAATCCGAAGCGGGCCGCAAACCCGCACCAGACGGCATTCTTCGGAATCCGAAGCAGGACCGTACAGTACGTAGAGATCGTATGTATGAAGTACGTACAGTACCGCGCGCACGCGACACCGGGGACGCGCAGCCGCCATCCCCGCCCCGGCGCTTCCAGACCTTGAAGGCCGAGCAGCAGGCCGGCGCGCTGGTCGCCCTGCAGCAAGTCGAGGCCTCGCTGCGCCAGGCCGTACTCGACGAATGGGACGCACGCTGTCGGACCAGCACAGTGCGCAATCCCGCCGGCTACCTGTTCGGCATCATCCAGAAGGCGATCCGCGGGGAGTTCAGGGCGTGGGTAGGCCAACATCCGCCCAACATCGACAAGTCGGTGTCGCCGCCACACCAGAGCGCACCCTCTCCATCATCCCCACCCGCCGATCCCGAGGTGGCACGGCAGCATATCGAGCATCTGCGATCGTTGCTGCGCATCACGTGATCGCCGCCACCTCGCCGGAGCTATCCCCTGGGGATAGCTGGAACAGACGGCCTTCCACGAACGGCAATCCGGGCGGGCGACGACTGCGGTTTGTTGACTGACGTCCTTCCGGCCGGCGCCGATGCTGGCGACTCGTTCCCTCACCGCGAGTCGTCGCCATGGCCAACGAGCCGCTGCAACTGAATCTCGGATCGCTGCGCAGCGCGATGTCGCTGACGCTGCACACCCACCACGCTTCGCGCATCTGGCACGGCCGCGCACCGGCCGAGGGGCGTCCAGGCATCGTCGGCCTCAACGGCTTCATCAGTGTGATGAACAAGATGAAGCGCGGCGCCGAGCAGGACGACCCCTATTCGGATTGGTGGATGCTGCGCGTCGAGGACAAGCTGGCCGATACGAAGGTCCGCCTGCAGGCGCTGCGCGAGCAGGTCGAGCAGGCGCTCGCGGATGTCCCTCCTGCGCTCAGCCTCGGCGAGAACCTGAACGTGCAGCCGGTGAAGCTGCCGCTCTTCGTCAATGCCCAGCTCGGCTTTGCCGCCGTCTACCTGTTGGCCGACTACGACGACCTGGCGCGCAAGCTGATCCTGGCCCACCACACGGCGCTGATCGACCGCAGTACGTTGGAGCGCTGGCTCAACGACGGCGCGCATGCGCTGCGCAGCCTGTTTTCCCTGGCCCAGCAATACCGCTATTCCGGAGCGACGCGCGACGACCTCGCGGCAAAGAATGCCGTGGCGCGGGCGGCGCTGGAGAAGTTCGGCGAGCTGCCCCGGGAAGTGCTCGAAGGCACACGCCGTTCGCGCTTTGCGCCACCCATTGCACGGCGGGGAAACCCGCCCGAGTCACCGCCCCCTGAGGACTCGGAGCCAGGAGTCGCCAACGGCGCAGCCGCCATCGCAGCGGAAGACGAAGGTGCCAAGACATGACGTCAGCAACTTCTTCCGGCCGTCCACCGCGCTTCACTCCGCTAGCACAGGCGGACTTCCAGCGGCTGGAACACGCAGGCTACCTAAAAGGCCTTTTACAGCCCTTTAAAGGTAAGGGAAGTCTGGAGACCTGGGCCAGCCAGTGCATGGCGCTGCGCGACGATCTCATCGTCTTGGCACAACGGCGGGTGTTACCGCAGGCGCGCGCCTACCCCTTCACTCTGCTCGATGTGCACCTGGCCCAGCAGACGACTGGCGCAGGGACGACCTTTCTGCGCTGGCGCAACCTCGACCGCTCGGCCATGGGCGTGGCCTTGTGGGAGTCGCTGCTCGACCACCCCGCGACACCAGCCCCGCTAATCGACGACCTGTATGCGATCGAACTGCAGCGCATCGCGCTCAACATGCAGATCAGTCTGACCCACAGCATCGCCCGCCTTGGCCTGGAATGCGCCAGCAGGATGGACCGGGCCGAGGCGATCTACCTGCGACGAGTCCAAGGGCATGCCGAATCTGCTTCTACGACACCCGCCACCACCCCCAAGGAGTCACCATGAGCACGCACTTCGTCGGCGAGGGCAACATCGGTTCTGCGCCGGAGTACCGCGAATTCCCCAACGGCAACGACGAACCGCACAGGCTGCTGCGCCTGAACGTCTATTTCGACAATCCCATCCCGAAGAAGGATGGCGAGTACGAGGACCGCGGCGGCTTTTGGGCACCCGTGGAGTTGTGGCATCGCGATGCCGAGCGCTGGCAGTCGCTGTACCAGAAAGGCATGCGCGTGCTGGTCGAAGGCCGCACCGTACGCGACGAATGGGAGGACGCCGACGAGAACGAGCGCGTCACCTTCAAGATCGAGGCCCGGCGCGTCGGCATCCTGCCGTATCGCCTCGAGGCCGTGACGCTCGGCACCAAGCCCGCCGGGAGCCAGTGACCAGGCATCGCGGGCGGCTGTAGCAACCGTCAGACGCCCGCCATGCACCAGTGGGCTATCCCCTGGGGATAGTTCCACTGGGGTCCACCGCGTTCCAGCCGCCCTCCCGACTCGAATCTCCCGCCCCTCATACTGCCACGATCCGCGCAGTCCGCTGCGGCAACGCATCCCCAGCCGATCACAATTCGGGGTCCATGCCGTCCGGCTTTCTCGCTGTCGGTCTGATCTGGCCCAGCCATGCTGTCGCTCACCTGATGAACCGCACATTCCGGAGGAGGCCTCATGCGCGTGTTCCTGTGCGAGAAGCCCTCCCAGGGCAAGGACATCGCCCGCGTGCTGGGTGCCCGCCAGCGTGGATCCGGCTGCTACAGCGGTAACGGTATCGTCGTGACCTGGTGCATCGGTCATCTTGTCGAAGCGGCTCCGCCCGAGGGCTACGACGAGCGCTACAAGCGCTGGACCCTCGAGCAACTGCCCATCATCCCCGAGCGCTGGCGCGTCGAGCCCAAGGCTGCGACCGCCGCGCAGTTCAAGATCGTCAAGCAGCTCGTCGGCCAGGCCGCCGAGTTGGTGATCGCCACCGATGCCGACCGCGAAGGCGAGATGATCGCCCGCGAGATCATCGAGCTGTGCGCCTACCGCGGGCCGATCCGGCGCCTGTGGCTGTCGGCGCTCAACGATGCATCGATCCGCAAGGCACTGGGCGCGCTCAAACCCTCGGCCGAGACGCTGCCGCTCTACTACTCGGCGCTGGCCCGCTCGCGTGCTGACTGGCTGATCGGCATGAACCTGAGCCGGCTGTTCACCCTGCTTGGGCGGCAGGCCGGCTACACCGGCGTGCTGTCGGTGGGCCGGGTGCAGACGCCGACGCTGAAGCTGGTGGTGGATCGCGACCGAGAGATTGCGAGCTTCCTCTCGGTACCGTTCTGGGCCGTCAAGGTGACACTGTCCCATGCCGGCCAATCCTTCATCGCAAGCTGGACGCCGCCGGAGGGTTGTGCGGACGACGCCGGCCGCTGCCTACAGCAACCAGTCGCCCAGCATGCCGCGGAACACATACGCGCCGCCGGCAGCGCCAAGGTGGTATCGGTCGATACGGAGCGTGTGCGGGAAGGTCCGCCGCTGCCGTTCGACCTGGGCACGCTGCAGGAGGTGTGTTCCAGGCAATTGGGCCTGGACGTGCAGGAGACACTGGACATCGCCCAAGCGCTGTACGAGACGCACAAGGCGGCGACTTATCCGCGCTCCGACTCGGGCCACCTGCCCGAGAGCATGTTGGCCGAGGTGCCGACCGTTCTCGACAGCCTGGTCAAGACCGATCCCGGTCTGCGCCCCTTGATCGATCGCCTGGACCGCTGCCAACGCTCGCGCGCCTGGAACGACGGCAAGGTCACGGCGCACCACGGCATCATCCCGACGCTGGAGCCCGCCAACCTCTCGGCCATGAACGACAAGGAACTGGCCGTCTACCGACTGATCCGCGCGCATTACCTGGCGCAGTTCCTGCCCCACCACGAGTTCGACCGGACAGTGGCGCAGCTCGCCTGCGGCGGGCAGTCGCTGCTGGCCATCGGCAAGCAGATCGCCGTGGCCGGCTGGCGCCAGGTGCTGGCGGCGCCGGAGGAAAGCGATGGGGATGGCGACGACGCCCCGTGCAGCCAGGCGCTGCCGGCGCTGCGAGCCGGTTTGTCCTGCCAGATCGGCCATGTCGATCTGAAGGCGCTGAAGACTCTGCCGCCCAAGCCCTACACGCAGGGCGAACTGGTCAAGGCCATGAAGGGCGTCGCCAGGCTCGTCACCGACCCGCGCCTGAAGCAGAAGCTCAAGGACACGACGGGTATCGGCACCGAAGCCACGCGCGCCAACATCATCAGTGGCCTGCTCGGTCGTGGTTATCTGCTGAAGAAGGGGCGTGCCATCCGTGCCACGGATGCTGCCTTTACCTTGATCGACACCGTGCCGACAGCCATTGCCGATCCGGGCACGACGGCGGTCTGGGAGCAGGCGCTGGACATGATCGAGGCCGGCCAGATGACGCTGGACACTTTTATCGCCAGGCAATCCGCCTGGGTGGGCCAGCTCGTGCAGCAGTACAGCGGCGCAACGCTCGCCATCAAGCTGCCGCCTTCGCCATCCTGCCCACGATGCGGCGCACCCATGCGCCAGCGCACCGGCAAGAGCAGCGCTTTCTGGTCATGCAGCCGCTATCCGGACTGCAAGGGAACGCTGCCGATCGATAGCCCGACAGGCAAACGCGGGCCGCCGCGCAAGCAGCGAGCTTCCCGCAAGGCGTCCTGACGCCGACGAACCCCCTCGCCACGCCGGCCGTTTCCACCGGCGAGGCCAACCTCCCGTACCCTGCGGGACTCCCCAGCACACGCCTCCTTCTGCAACGGTGTGCGCGTCTCGCTGTCCTGTGACAGGCCCGCGAGATGAGAAGGCCGTTCCTCCGCGAATCGCGTCTGCCGCGATTCCATTGATCGAGGTGCTCCCGTCGATGACGAGAGGTCTCCTGACGCCTGGTCGACCGTGCCGTGGCGAGCCATCAGGAGACCCATCGGGTCGATGGTATTCGGTGCCGGTGCCCGCCGGCGGAACAACGGGCGCCCTTTGTGCGCGGATGTGTGCCGAAGGATGTCGACCCCAGCCACGACACGGGTCGAGTGCGATTGCTGATGCGGTGAGCGGCTTTGACGACGGCCGGAACTGCCACAGCCCACGGGTGGTTTCTCTCTTCTCCGGCTGAGGGCTCAAGGGCCTTCAGCCTGCTGGTCTGTGCCTGATCCCAATCGGCATCACACCAGCTCAAAACGGCCTGGGGGCGATACGCATTCCCCAAAGACGCCTGCGATGCGTCGCGTTCATCCTGCGGCCATGTGTTGCTGACGGTCGTCAGCACCATGCCCTGGCAGTTCCGATCTTCAAGGCTGCAACGCGGTTGGCCGCGTGGATCGAGCCAGTCCGCTTCGCATCGCCCACCGCGGATGAGCGTCTTTCCGACGCCGATGCTTCTTCCTTCAACCCCTCGGGAGGTATCCGCTCCCGTCTGGGTGTGGGGCTCCCGGTCCCTCAACCAAGAGAGCCCTATGTCCCTTGCATCCGCATCAGCGCCGCTGAGCGCTGCACAGGCCCGTGTCGAAGCCATTGGCTATCTGGCCCTGGCCTGCACGGGCAAGCGCCTGCCTCTGCAGGTGCGCCACAGCGCCGCCGGCCATTACATCGGCACCGCCGATGAAGACGGCCCGGTGTCCCGAGAGTCCGTCGAGTACTTCCCCTCGCAGCACGCCGCCGAGCACGCCCTGGCGACAGGCCGCTGGCAGCAACGCATCCACCCCTGACTTCCACTCACCAGGAGCCATGTCATGAACCAGTCTTTGCCCCCGGACGTAATTGATCAGATCGCCGCGGAAGAGCGGCATTTCGCCGAAGCACCGCAGGCCTTCTTCGAAGCCTGGAAGCGCGGTGCGGAAATCGCTGGCCCCGAATGGTTCGGCGACGGCACGCCCGAAGGCCTGCAGCGTGCCACCAGCAAGTGGGACCTGCGGCCCAAGGTGCTGTTGCTCAACGACGCCCTGAGTGTCCTCAGCGGCGGCCAGCGCATGTTCCTGTCCGCGATGGTGAGCTTCTACAACGCCCGTGAGGGTGGCGCGATGCTCAAGCGTTGCGGTTTCGAGGGGCTTTCCGATCTGGGAGGTCTCGATCTGGAGCGCCGCAAGGTCATCGCCGATCTGGTGCTGAACTACAGCGGTTGGTGATCCCGATTTGCTCGTTCTCCACCTGCTTGTTTTCCACCCGCGAGGGACATGCGCTTCCATGCGGGGCCATGTCCCTCTTGCCTTCAAGTTCTCTTCATCCACCCGCCGGGGCTCCATCCCCGGCAGGGGACTGGCCCCGTCCCTCCTCTGACGGAGCAATCCCATGTCCCCAAAATCAAATCCCTTTCTTCGCGGCTATCGGAACCTGAGTATCGACCGCTCCGTGTGCATCACCTACGAGGACGACTGCCCGCCGGTCTGGCGCCCGCTGCATCCCAGCCAGGCGCACCTGCCCGACGACCAGGTCGCGCTCTTCCCCTGCATCTTCAGCAACGACTTCGCCCTGATCACCGAAGGCCAGGATATTCCCAACGACCTGGAGGCCCAGTGCCAGACCGAGGGCGTAGTACGCACCGTGGTCTATGCTGTCAGCGGCGACGACTTCGGCCAGCCCGTGCACGTCGGCGACACTTACTGGGCGGAGGCCGCGCGGGAAGTCGTGCGGCGACTGAGCTTCGAGACCGGCTTCTACAGCCGGTGCTGGGAGATCAGCAGCACTCATCTCACCGTCGAGGCGGGCCACTTCCTCGCCGAGCTGGCAGACATCGCCACGCCGAGCGGCTTCCTGTTCGTCGCCTTCCGCATCCCGTACAGCCCCGCGATCGGTGTGAAGCTGATCGCCACCCCCTGGACGGACGCGAACCTGCAGCATGTCGAGGGCATCACCGCCGAAGAGCTGCGGCAGGAACATCGGGCCAAGGGCATGCCGGAATCCCTCGTGGAGGTACTGCACCTGGCTGCACTCGCCGACGTTCGCATGCTGGTGTTCGATGCCGATGCACGGATACTGCAGGGATTGACGGTATGCGGTGACGAATGACCCTCACTTGAGCCCCCTCGCGGGGCTCGTCCCAATTTCGCCGATTCGGGCTTTCCATCCGACGATTTGTATGCGTCCGCCCACATGCTGCTATCGGCGCTCCCGTTCCCGAAGCACCCTGGCGAGCCGCTCGACCGCCGTCTCCTGTTCAGCCGGCGTGTAAGCCGCGAACCCCATCAGGAAACCGGCCCTGTGCGCGGTCGAAGCATGCAGCGCCGTCAGCCCCAGGAGATCGATCCCGGCCCGACCCGCGGCATCGATGACCGCGCGCTCGGAGATGTCGCGGGTGAAGACACAGGGCATCTGCATTCCGCCGGCCGGCACCCTCGGTTCGACGAAGTCGGCCAGATGCGCGCGCACGAGCCCTGCCAGCACGTCGAGCCGGTCGGCATAGACTCCACGCATCGCGCGCACATAGGCGCCGAAATGCCCCCCTTCGATGAAGCGTGCCAGCGTCAGCTGCGGGATGGATGCGCTGTGCCCGTCCAGCAGGGTCCGCGCCACCGTCATGGGCGCCACGAGCTGGGGCGGCAAGACCACGTAACCGATGCGCAGGCCAGGGAACAGCGACTTGGTGAAGGTGCCGATGTAGATCGTCCGATCGTACGGGTCGAGCCCCTGCACGCAGGCCGTGGGCTTGCCCGCGTAGTGGAACTCGCTGTCGTAGTCGTCCTCGATGATCCAGGCCTGGTTCTGCCGCGCC
>WPCH01153233.1_pt1 | contig 24260 bp, 24 predicted proteins | sample 5399881 | NCBI WGS metagenome assembly WPCH01 (sample SAMN12869468, study PRJNA574797) | sludge metagenome | isolation source: wastewater treatment of pH5 | place: China:Beijing | collected 2019-05-20
GGCAAGAGATCTGGTCTGAGATCGCAATGAATCAGGCTCAGCGGCAAGGGTACTCTAAGCAAGCTGCGATCATTGATTCTACTGCGGCAGCCTCTGCCCAGATGAGTCAAGCCCTAGAGCAGATGCTCCCAGCTATTACGGCAGGCGTCGATGCTGCAGGGACAAGCGGCTCAGCCATGGCTGCTCTCCTTAGCTCCCAGGCTGCCGAGCGGGTCTCCCGTAACGCGGCCCAGCTACAGTTAGAGGCGGCTATTAGCTACGGCCAGATTGCCAACCAAGCCTCGGGTATCATCTCAGAGCTGCTTAAGATCGACGACAAGGCTGCTGACCGTTTCCTGGAAGGTCTCAACATAGCCAAGGGCGCTCGAACATCATCGACAACCACGACTAACAGAACCCAGCAGGAGAATTGGAGCGAGGCAGTTCGAGGACAGGAGAAGAGTTCTCAGACAACTAATTCCACTAACTGGGCCAACACTAATGTGGTTACTAATCTGGGGCCGCAGACCAATACCTCCACCAGCTCACGGCAATACGATCCCATAACTGGGTCTTCAGCTACTGGCACTAGTGGGTATTCTACTCCGTCCTCTTACCGCTACGGCGCGTCTAACTTCTAAGGAGATTACCATGGCTTACCGCTTCCAAGACCTCCAAGGCAATTGGAGAATGCGTTTCGACGATGGCACGACCTCTAATCCGATTGACCCTTCTTCGCTGAACGTTCGGGAGCGGGATTCCACAATCGAGGTTAAGGATCTTAATTCTAATTTCCGTTCCGAATATGGTGTGGACTCTGCCTTCGGTAGCAGCAATGCTGCCCTAGGCGGGGCTGCTTCTAGCCGAGCCGATGCCCTTAAAGCAGCTATCGTAGAGAAGCAGATGTCGGATTCTAGGATCTCCCAATTCCAAAGCGAGTTCCAGCCGCTGGCCTCTATGGCTAATACTCAAGGGGCACTCATTGAGAAGGTAGCAGCTAATCCTGCTGCCGATGCTGAGATGCGGGCTGGTGCATTCCAAGCCCTTTATCCTGGAATGAAGGTCGACGTGGACCATAATGGGAACCTTAGCTTCTCAGCCAAGACCTCTGACTTAGGATTCACTTACCCCGACAAGCAGAAGCTGAAGGATCAGTCTCTTAAGCAAGGCGATCCTAAGGCTGAAGGTTCATTGGCTGAGGGTGCTGCTAAGATGCGGGACTTCATGGCAGCTGTTAGGCAGGCTCGCACTCCAGAAGAAGTATCCTCTATTATGAGCGACGCTGCTATGTTGCAGCATCAGCTTATCGAAGGTCGGAAGGGGCTTTACGAATCTGAGCTGGCAGCAGCCAGTCCCATCGCACGCCTGACCAAGGACTTAGAGCGTTCCCGCTTACTAGATTCCCAATTCCGCATCCAGCAGGCTGGCATGGGACTGGACCTCGGCGGAGATAGCTCGGAGACCTTAGAGATTCAACGCCAGCTAATCGTTGCACAGCAGATGAATGAGCAGAACGTCTCGGATCGCCTCAAGTCCGATACCGAACTCAGTAACCTGACTGCTACCTACAAGGCGCTAGAGGCCATGTCTCAGCACCACCTTGGGGAAACGATTACTGCGCCAACCTTAGTCAATCCGTCAGTAGTAGCTAACCTCGCTTCAGTCTATAATGATGGCGGAGAGCCTGCTACTCCTCAGCAGCTTGCTGAGCTTGAAAAGCGCATTGCTAATAAGGACCCCTCTGCTACCCTACTTGCGGACTTTAGTAAGATGGAAGCTCCTGAGGCTCTCATGTCAGCCCGCGCCCTGACTAAGCACGATGCGGAAATCGCAGCCCGCACTTTCGATAAGATGTCAGGCATTCCTAGTCTCTTCAAAGATATTCGAGGGGATGTGGAGAACTTTGATAGCTTCGTAAAGGAGCGCGGAATCGAATTGGATAAGGCCTCCCAAGATATCCTTGCAGTTCCAAGCTCAGCACAATACAAGGTCATGGATAAGGCTGGACGAGAAGAGGCATTAAGGCAGGTTGAGCAGCTTAAGATTGACCTCGTCTTAGGGGCTTACAAAGATAAGCGGGACTCTGACTGGACTAAGGACATTGTTAAATCCGCTGCTGTCCCTCCAAATGAAGACGCTGCTCGCTATTGGAAAGATGCCATTAGCTCCTTAGAGAAAACAAAGCTCAAAGAGCTTCTGGATTCTAATGCCTCTAGCCCCTTCGCATTGAAGGAGACCAACGATCAGCGGGCCGCTAGGTTGGCTAAGATTAAAGCTAGCCCAAGTGACTATATTAAAATCTCTATAGCAGAGGTCATCCAGCAAATGGGAACTCAGATGTCCCAAGATGATAAATATCCCTCAGATGTTGAGAGGCTCTTGGCTGTAGAGTCTGTAGGAAAGTTGATGGCAGAATGGCTGCAGCCGCAAATAGATGCGGCCCCTGCTTCCAATACTCTTGGTAAGGTTAATAGCCCTAGCGGCGAGCAGGTTCTAGCCCTACTAGCCACCAGCATCACTACGGCATCAGTTAGGAAACGTCAAGAACGCCAGTACACCGATAGCTTCTATGGCCGTGGCCCACTATAAAAAGTTAAGGAGAATCTCTAATGAGCTTCCTAGATTCTGTAGATACCTTAGGGCGCTTGAACTACCTAGATCAGGCGTCTTCTGGCGGCTTCGATCCTGCCAGCCCATTCAACTTCGCACTGGCTACAGTAGCAGACGTCGGCACTAGCCTCTGGAACAGCATCACCTTCGGGCAGGCTGAGGTCTCTACTACCGCGCTGCTAGGAGCTCTTGGGGCAGACGGGGCCATCAAAGCTTACAATAATAACCGAGAAGCTGTTGAGCTGCTGTCCCTAGTGGGCGGTGCTCTCATCCCCGGTTTCGGTGCCCTCAAGTTGACCAAGGCTATCCGCGACGGTAACAAGGCCTTCTATGCTTTCAGCTCTCAGCGCAAAGCCGAGGACGTTCAGAAGATGCAGTGGCTGATCTCGGAAGGGAAGAAGGCCACTACCGATTATCGCAAGCTAAGGAACAGCTCTATTATCAGGGCGCAGGCCTCCAACATGGCTGATGTGGTAGCGTCCGAGATCGCTGTCTTAGGTGCCCTTAATGCTCACCCTCTGATGGAAGACTACTTCGAAGACCCTGTTAAGAACTTCGGAATTAGCATGGCATTAGGCGGGGCCATCTCTGCACCTATTACTGCAATTGGTACTCGGGCAACCCTGCGCGGAGCTGAGGCAGTTATTGATAAGGGGGCTCGTGCAGCTATTATGGAGTCCGCTGCCCTCTATGAGATGCCCTTTGCAGATACGGCTTCCCGCCTCCTATCAATGGAGCAGGCCGCTGCTAACATTAGCGCGATGGCCGATCTGCCAACTACCAATGTCTATACCAAGCAGCTGGCTAATGACATTGCTCAGATTATTCGAGGGAACGCTGGTAAGCTGGCGGATAGTAAGATCGTTGAGGGCTTAGAGCCTGAGGCTCGACGCCACCTGCAGCGCCTAATGACCACTCCAGAATTCCTCGGGGTGGACTCCACTAAGTACTACAGCCCGTCTAGCACCAGTTTGCTGGCTAAGGCTAAGGCCGCAGTCCTCCCTAGGAGCAGCCGCACAGAGTTCACCACTCTTGGCAAGGATTCGGACGGAAATCCAATTACTGAGCTGGTAGTGGATCACTTCTTTTCCCCTGAGCACGGCAGCTTCATTCCTAAGGAGTGGGCTGACCAAGTAGCTTCGGCTGCTGACACCTACTCCCAACAAGGGATCTTGGAGTTGGCTACCAAGATGCGGGCCAAGGAGCTGTCTAAGGCTGTCAGTCCAGAATTGATGCCCACTCATAGACTGGAGGCCGAGTACCTAGCTAGGACATCTTTCTACAATGGCCTGCCTACTGACAAGCTTTCCGATGTGCGTATCATTGGTAATGACTTGCCTGCCCTTAATGGCTGGGTTAATGCTGTCGAGACTCGCAAGAAGTTCCTGTCTGAAGAGCTGTCTAAGCTGGACATGACTGCTCCCGATGCGGCTAATCGGATGTCAGATTTCCTTGCGGAGTTAGATGATCTGACTAAGGCCAAGATCACAATCTCAGACGGCGAGTTGGTTCGTGCCGTTAAGATCGAAGAGCTTGCTGCGTTGCCAACAGTAGGCAGTGGAGCTTCCTTAGCCAGAGCTGTCCGTAGTTCGCACTTCTCTGAGATGCGAGACCTGTTCCATCCAGATGGCGGTAAGCGGAGCATCAACGGGGCTGAGGTTGATACCCTGCCTTCGCTTGTTAGTTGGAAGGATGCTGGAGGAGCTACCCACGGAGATATTGCTGATCTAGTTAATGATCTCAAACTCAAGGTCGGTGGCTTCAATGGCTCTCAGAAGAACTTCTACGATGCAGTACGGACTGAGCTATCTAATCCAGCTGCCCTAGCTGAGCTTAATCAGGCGTTTCCAGTTGGAGCCTCGGCTGATTCCCTAAGCCCAATGGCTAAGGCTGCTCTTCTGATAATGATTGCAGGGGATGAGCCGGGCAAGATTGCTATGCGCCAAGGCTTGGAGTCTGCAAGGACTCTCAGGCAGGGAGTTGATTCCTCTATCCTGTGGCACAAGGAGTGGGATGAGATCTTAAAACATCCCCTGTCCGTTAAGCAGCGTGAGGCACTGGCTAAGCATGTTGCCTCAGAAGACGGCAGCATCTACCTCTATCGCGGCCTCTCAAATGCCCCTACCGGCCAAACCTCTATGGCCAGCTACTCTTGGGACAAGGGCGTGGCTGATAGCTTCTCCTCAGATCCATCCAATATCACCGTTAATAGGGTCAAGGTTAAGGACATTGTCGGCTACCTCTATGCTGGTGAGTCTGAGTTCCTAGTAGCTTCCTCTACCAGAGAGAACTTAGCTGGGGAGATCTCGGATTTCGTAGGCTCCCAAACTTCCAAGAAGAAAAAGCCTGCCTTCAATATGCCAAAGACCACTGAGCTTGACTATGATGGCGCTAAGGACTTTCTCAAGACCCAGACCTTGGATAGCTTAGCCAAGTCAGTACGGGATGGGATGCCTGTCGAAGTAGCTGCCATTCGCCATAACATGTCAACCGATCAGGCTATGAGTGTGCTGTCCGTAGATCCTAAAGAGCTGCCAGCTCGCTGGACTTCGGTAGATCAGATCCAAGATGCTCTTAGCCATGAGCGGCGCATTGTCCATGCAACCGCCAAGAAGCGCCACCACTTAGGGGAGGAAGGTGAAATTCAAGAGAAGCTTCGGCTCTCCATTGAGGAAGGCGCTGAGATGTCCACTGAGTTCCGACGGGCTCTCAACCAAGGGGACTCCCTTGCCCACGAGGAGATCAAGGCTAAGCTCAACGTTATGGATAGCCTCTATGGCCAGATTCACCAAGAGTGGATTGGCTTGACCATGGCAACCTCTAGAAGCCACTTGGCTAAGAGCCTCTACCAAGGCGTGATGGATTCTACTGAGTATAATCTGCTAAGGCAGTTCATCAGCGAAGCCTCTAACGCGGTAGGCGGGAACTCAATGTTCCAGTCAGCAGACTTCGTTACAAGGAACATGGAGAAGATTAGCCGGATCGTTACCAGCCGTGGGGACAAGCGAGTTCAAGCTGTTAACGAAACTACTAAGCGGCTACTGGAGCCAGTCTCTAAGGGCTTCAGGTCTCTTGCGGATGACCCAGTGTCTAGGACTGAGTTCGCCATGCTGGACAAGTTCCGGCAGCAGACTAAGGGGCCGCTGTTCTGGGACCCGCAGGAAGGGCGCTTCTACTTAGGCCTCCCTGAAGCCGGTAAGCCAATCGATTCCCATGTTGGCCCAGCTACCACTAACCCCAAAGTCCTCGGACTAATGGATAACCTAGTGGCTGCCTCAGATGAGTTGCGGGAACTTAGGAGAACTCATTCCCGCCTAGCTAATGGAGTAGCTCCTCAGGATATTGGTGTCTGGATTCCCTCTCAGAAAGTCCTAGGCAAAGAGTATTCCTACATTAGTAACATCGAGACTGGGGAGATTAAGCTCCTAGTCGGTGAGACCCTAGAGGATCTGGAAGCCCTCAAAGGCACTTACAAGCTGCAGCCCAATGAGAAGCTGATACCCCGCTCTAACTACGAGATGGAGCAGATTGCCTTACTGGAGGACGGGCGAATTGAGAAGGTCACCATGGCTAATGTGGACTCCACTAAGCAGGGGATTACCCGAGTCGAGGAGGATCTCAGCTCTCTGCGCTTAGAGGACATCATGACAGGCTACACGGCCCAGCTTAACAGGCTTGCTACTGGGATCATGGAAGAGGCTATGCACGATGTTATGGTTAAGCTTGATGCAATGTCGGCTATTAACCAGAGGGCTTGGACTGACACAGGCAAGACTGGCTGGCGCAAGGCTAAGGCACAGTTGGAGCAGCGGGATGTGGCCGGGGATGTTAAGGATTACCTCCTAGGCAAGAACCCAGCTCATAGGAATGAGTACCTGAGGAACATCAATGGCTGGATGGATACCACTATTAGCTGGGCCGCTTCACAGGCTCAGGCAGCTTGGCAGATGGTTAAGCCTTCTCGCCTAGGGAGCGAGCTTGATTATCAGAAGTACAATTCAGCTCTTAAGGCAGCGGGTATCAACAACCCGTTTGAAGTCTTCGAGGAGTCAGCTCGCTCAGGCATCTATGCCATGGCGGCTAATGCTGGCTACCAGAAAGATCCACAGCGGATAGTGAATGCCTTCAACGCCTTAGCCTCAACCACTGCTCTCAAGTTCATGGAGATTGCCCAGCCGCTGGTTAACATCCTCAGCTTGCCTATCCTGATGAGTTCCACTATAAGTAGGATGACGGACATCTCTAAGATGAATGCCGGCACCTTCTTTGAGAACTCTCAGATGGCGATCATGTCTAGTGGCCTTAGAAGGGCGATGAGCAATCATCCAACTAATAAACGCTACTTTGATATGGGGATTAAGGAGGGGCTGCTAACTGCTACTATCTCTGAGGCAGATGACGCGCTTCGCTTGGCTAGGCTCCAGACGGATAAAGGAGCACTGTCTAAGTTGGAGCGTGCTGTAGAGTCCGACTTCGTTAACCTGATGAGTAAGCCTGCTACTTGGGCTGATGAGATGGTTAGGCGAGTGGCCTTCGGTACGGCGGTGGACTTAGCCCTGAGGAATTATGGACCAACGGTCTCCGACCGGCAGGTGCTGATCTTCGCTCGTGACTTCATGAAACAAGCAATCGGCAACTACTCCTCTCACCAAAGACCAGCCATGTTCCAAGGTAGCTTCGGTTCCGCAATGGGGCTGTTCCAGACCTACATGGTCACCTACGCCCAGAACACCTACTCGCATCTTGAGAAGGGAGACTTCAAGGGCTTGGCTAAGATGATGCTGGCTCAGGGTGGTATCTTCGGTACTTACTCGCTGCCGGGCTGGAACCCGATCAGCCAGGTTATTGGGGAGAACTTCTCAGATGAGCACTTCGATCTAACCACTGGCCTCTATAGGGCTATGCCTGATAAGCTTGCGTCCACCATCGTCTACGGTCTGCCCTCTAACCTGCTAGGTGCCCTGCACACTCGGGGCGATGTTAGCCCTAGGCTGCCTACGGGGTTCAGTGAGTTCGTAGCACCGTCCATGGTAGGACAGCTGGCGGAGACTGTGATCGAGGTGGCTAAGGGAGCAGCCCGCTTCGACGCCACTGCTGGCAATGCTATGCTGGAGGCTCTCTCGGTGCAGTCGGCATCTAGGCCAATCGCTAGGCTTGCAGAGCTGGCCAACGGCTACTCCACTACTAAGGCTGGCATCATGGTAGCAGGGGAAGAGGAAGTCTGGAGCTTCCAAGGGGTTCTTAGTAGGGTACTCTCTACTAGGACTCTGGCTGAGGCTAAGGCTAGGGAAGTCATCCACCTTAATACTGTCTATGGGCAAGAGGATCGAGCTAATAGGCAATCGCTAATCAAAGCCCTGCGTCAGGACATTAGGGCAAGCAACCTCTCCAATGACAAGCTCGACCGATACGCGCAGGAGTATCTGAGAACAGGTAGCCCGCAAGGTTGGCGAGCGTCAGTGAACGAGGCGTTCCTCGCCAATGAGAATAAAGGCATCCTTGATCTGAGTAAGAAGCTGGACGGTAGTCCCCTTAGCCTGATCCTTGATGACCTAGATCTCTAGGCATTAAAAAACCCCGCTCTCCACTAGGAGGCGGGGTTTTCTTTTATTCTACTTCGGCAAGTCTGGTGGTCAATTCGTCCACTAGATCTTCCCACACCGAAGCACTTTCACTTACTACAAGGAAGTACTCTCCTGACTGTTGCCACTCTTCTAACTGCTTCTCGCTAATCTCGTTAGCCCATAACAGCTCGATATCTTCTAAGTACCCCTCATTCACCTTGTGGATTACTTGCTCGCGGCTGTGGCCCATTACAATAATGTCGGTATCATCAAACTGACTCATACTACTATCACCTGCTCCGGTCCTAATTTGAATGCTTCTGCGTAGGCTTTCTGAACAGCCTGCTCGTCTGTCTGGAGTTGGTACTCGGTAACCTCTTTTATCAAAGCCCCATTGATCCAGATCTCATGGTTGTTGCTAATCTCGCACTTCCGAATACCGCTGAAGTTCTCAGATCGGCAATCGGCTCGTGACATGTTGCGCTTAAACACTAGCATCGCCCCCACCCTTGCCCCATGGATCGTTACAAGATTTGCAATCCTTCTCGCCTCTGCTACCTGCTCCGGGTTTAGATGAGGAGCTAACAGAAACTGCTTCAACCTCTCCACTCTTCTGCCTGAAGATCTTAGCCTCTTCTTCTAGCTTCCTATTGACTGCCTCAGTAGCATCGAAGCCTGCTGAGTAGCGCCGTTTTAGCTTAGCGATGTTCATCTTAGCCAGCTCAGGAAGGTCGAACCCTAAGCCTAGAAACGTGCTGCAGCCTGCAATCAGGGCTGCGGCCCTAGTAATGAAGCTGTTCAGACTGGACTGCTTAAGGCTGCCATCGCCGTAGGCTAGGAGGCGCTTAGCTGCATCCAAGAGTTCAGCTTGCTCCTTCTGGATTGCCCGATAGTGGAATGCTTGCTGGCCATCAGTCTCATAGTAGGTGACCAGTAACCCAAGGTCTTCTACAATCTGATTAGGCCAACCTTGGTCATGCGCTACGTTGTCGAGGCTTGCCAAGTACCAAAGCAGGTCTCCGATCTCCTCATCCCAATTCTCTGCTGGGATAGCTAAGCCCTCAACTGGATCGAACAGTTCATCAATCTCAGACACTATTCCCATTAGGTGGTGGACTGTGCGCAAGTTAGCTCGACTCTCGGGGGACCAAAGCTCTGGGATGCTTTCAGTCTGTGAGACTAGGAGCCGGTAGGTCTCCCAATCAGGTACCTTGTAGTTGCCCTGCTCATCCTTCTCCACTGTGAGCTTCTTAGCCGGAGCTGTGCCAGCAGTTGCCTGCTTCCGAATCTGGGCGCGGTTGAATGCGTTAGTCGATGGTCGTTTCATTTCTTATTCCTTCCTAATTACTGGATGCCAATAGCTGCACGCTCTGACTTGGTTAAGATCTCGGGCATCAGCAAGTCGAGTGCCCATTCTGATATGGTAGCCTTCCTCACCTCGATGACCACCTTGCCATCTGTCCCCTTGATTAGCTTGATCCTTGCAGCTTGTACTAGGTCTTCCATCACCTGTAGAAACTCACCGTGCTTAGTGAACTCATGAGAGAAGACTCTATAGAGTTCTGGTACGGTTAGCTTCTGAGGACGCTGGTCAATGTATTGGATCACCGAGTGAATCACTTGGCTGTTCCTACCACTGCCGAAGTTGCCTAGTGCCTCTGGCATTCTAGCCTCTGCAGCACACAAGATAGTGTTGGCAGATAATACATCCTCTGCACTAATGGCCATGCTAAGTCGAGAGGCTGCATGGATCATGCTTAGCTTGATGAGGTGGTTCAATCGCCTCCCGCTATAGTAGCTGAAGCGTTGATCTCTCAATGGCTCTGCAATCTTGTAGATCCCGTCGAGTAGCACCTCTGCATCTTCTCCTAAGCTCATCGCTCCCTTAAGCTCCCTGATCGCCTTCATCCTTTCTACTAGCTGCTTCTCCACCGTAGGATCTTCGCACCCCGAAGGGATTAGAATCTTCTCCTTAGTGGGATCAGCGTGGATAAAGAGGAAGCGGGATAGCGTACCAGTGTCCATCATATTAGCAGGGAAGGCCATGTTCAGGTTCTCTGGAGTAGCTGCTCCGAGCAGATTAACTGTGGGCTTAGCTATCTCAATGGACTTCCTAACTACCTTGGGGTTCCGGTAGCTATCTAGGTTATCATAGAGCGTGGTTAGAAGCATGAGGTAGTCCTTATCTCCCTGCCCCATGAAGTCGATGAACTCTGAGGCGTGGATTGTGAACTCGCTTACGTCCTCATCTACTGCATCGAGGAGAGCCTCTAGTGAACCAGCGTCTAGCAAGTTCGGCTCGTTAATACTTTTCAATTCATCTAGGAATGCCTCCCTACTCATCCTCTCTGGAGCCATCTTCTTGTAGCCTGCCTTCCGTAGAAGGCCAGTGCCTACTCCGATGGCCGCGCTCTTTCTGGCAGCCGGTGCTCCCATTAGTAGCAGGTACATGTTCGGGTAGATCTTACTGTGCCCGAAGTTAAACCACACGTTCCTGCTTAGGAGGCTTCCAATGCTGCTAAGGTAGACCCATCTATGATAGACGTCAGGGATTTCTGAGCGCCCAGCGTAGGTAAGGTACTTACTGAAAAGGTCTCCCATTCTGTTTTCTCTTTCCAATTAGTCAATGAGACTTCCGCGTCCACATTGATCGTCATAGTACGCCCGTGAATTACTTGCCGTGCTGTTACCAACTTCATCAGGAGCGGGATTAGCTCGGCTGCGTATTCGATTTTAACTTGCCCCAAGATCGAGTCATGGATTTGAGTTTTGATTCTTAGAACAGAAGGATCTTTAAGGGCAAGCATTAGCCCGTAGGCTTTCATGAATCCTTTGTTCAGACAGCTTACGCTAGTATGCTGTGGCTGGTGTGCTACTGCGCTACGCCAGACGTTGTGGCTTTTACTAGCATCCCCGAAGAATATCCTAACGTGCCCGTCGGGGCTTTTGATCTGCCCACTACTAGCTACCTCATCTTTGAGGGACTGCCACCAGCGGCGCACTTCGGGGAATGGTACGTGATATGATTCTAATAGCTCTGTGGCGAATTGCTTAGGCGTTCGTTCATTCTTTCCTTTTGGCTTATCTACTAGCTGTAAGTCTAATCCTTCTGCTGCTTGATATAGGGTTGAGATTGAATCTAATCCGTCAATGAATGTCTGTGCTCCCATCATGTAGTTGGTGCCGTGCTGGATTCTTTTAAGAACCTTGTTACGGAAGAACGTGGTGACCTCCTCATATTCCATGCCAAAGAATAGTTCTCCTAGTACCTTATAGAAGTCCTTCGGCTCTCCGTTCTTGTCTAGCTCAGGCTCTGTCAAGGCTTGGATCAGCTTCACACTCTGAGAAAGGTAGGCTGTACACATTGCCTCTGCCTTACTGTAATCCAGTTCGAATAGCAGATAGCCTTCGTCTGGTTCGTACATCTCCTTAGCGTAGTAAGGCTGGTTCTGAATCTGAGTTCCTACCCAAGCCGCGCTGCCTCTCGAAGCAAAGCGGCCGGTGTCGGTTCCGAATGGGTCTAAGCTCCACAGTAGCCGCTCGTTCCATTGCAGGAAGTTGAAGTATGTACTAATTGCTTTGGCATCCTTAGCATGATCGTCGATCAAGTCTGTAAACATTGCGATAAGTGGATGCTGTAGGCTAATGATCTTCCTGCTAGTGGCGTCGCTGGCGCTTGCGCTCTTAGCTCTCGGTGGCCGTACTGCGCCTAGAACGTCGTAGAGGAAGGAGCTTACTTGCTGCGGGGAAGCTGGGTTGAAGGCAGGATCTGCTGTCATGATCTTGATCTTATCCCTCAGTTCATCAACTCTTTCCTTGGCCTCTTCTAAGAGCTTAACTCTGACAGCATTGTTAATCTTCAGTCCCTCGAATGCCCCGTATAGGCTAGGGTACACTAGTGGGAAGGCCATCTGATAGTTGACTCTGGCGTAGTCCTTAGCCTGCTTAACCATAGACAGTAGAGCCTTGACCATCCCCCAAGTATCCCGCGCCCCATACTCACAGTAGCTCATGAAGTCTCCGTCCTTAGCCTTGTGCTCTGCATCCGCTAACCACTTCCAGTGATAGTGGTCGAAGTTCCAGATACTAGAGACGAAGCTTAGATCCTTGGGAAGCTCAGAGTACATGGAGTGCTGGAATCCCATGGAGTCCAGTGTCCAGTTCTGTGGGAAGATCCTGTAACGGAGTAGGTGGAAGCAGTCATAGAGTCCGTTATGAAATACCTTGTGGGTGGAGTCCTCGCAGACTTCCTTCACTACTCTAAGGGCTAGGGCATAATCTGAGTCCCTGCTCCAGTAATCTTTGGTGCCTGCTACGAATGGGACGACCCAATTGTCTAGGGTCAAGTCATCGTGGGTAAAGGTGAAGCTTATGATGGTGATCCATGTTTCCCCTAGGCCGTTAATCTGGCGAGAGACCTCATCTGCTAATGGCTTCTTAGCCTTAGACCACTGCATGGTCTCAATGTCGATGCCGGTTAGCCAGCTCTTCTTAGCCGCTTCCCTGAAGGCCTCTAGCTTAGCCGGTGTACCTGCAAAGTTGAAGTTGAATTTGTCGATAGGGACTCGGGCTAAGGCTACCTTATCTAAGTGCTTGCCCATCACAAACTCACCTTTGTCTGTAGAGTAGATTGATGATGGATGGTCGATCACGAAACTGGGAATGGCTGTGTTGATTCTACTACCTGCCCAAGCATTCAAAGTGGGACGGGGATCTCCTACCATCTTCTTGAGCTGGGGAAGGGAGCAAACTAGGATGGCTTCAGCTCCTACTTTCTTGGCCACCATCTCTAGTTCGCTCAGCTCGTAGACCTTGGTAGTAGCCATGCCCTTGAGTCCTCGCTGGGACATCATCCATTCTAAGGCTTTAAGATAGCCCCGCATGTTAGGCTCAATGACAATAACTACATTCATTCTCTACTCCTTAATGCTCGGTATTGTTAAACTTTGCAATAACTGTCCTAGGCCCGAAGGATTCTTCCAAGGTTTCTATCGATGCCTGTACGCAGCTCATTGCTGAATAGTAGATTGGGCTGACATTATCATCTTCAGACAGGGCTTTAAGCTGATCGTCAAAGAGCTTAATTAAACCCTCTGCCACTTCTCTACCCATCCCTGTCTTGGCTCGTAGGTGGATAAGGGTTCCCATGATGCGAGTTAGGCTAAGAGTTGCCACAGCGATATTCTCACTGAGAGCTTCTGGACTAACGTCGAACGAATAGGCTTCATCCATTCGTACTAGCCCCACCATTTCTATTTCGTGTACTTGATTCATTTTAATTTCCTTTTCTAAGCTGCCTAATTCCTAGGCATAAAAAAGCCCCACTAGCATAAGCCAGCGGGGCTTCTTGTTGCGCCCGTCTTAGCTAATAGCTTGGATCTGGCTCATACGTGTTTCTTCCCACTCATTGCCGTTGTCCAAGATGGACTTGGCGTTCTTCAAGTGGGCATCGAAGATGATTCCCATCTGAGGGAAGGCAGTCATCACGTCGCGCAGGCCCATGCTATCAGCATCCTCGGCTGAACCACCGGTAACTTCTACCAAGGTAGCTACGCGAGCCTTCAAATAAGGCAAGCCTTGCTCAGTCAGGTTGAAGCTTTCTGAGAAGATACTGTCAACCTTAACAGGCAGGCCGCCGGCTTGTAAGGAGTGGACTTCCTTGATGGCGTAGTCGAAGCTCATAACGCCCCAAGCTGTCGGCTTCCCTTCGGCAACTGCCTTTTCTTTGTCGCGGGCTTCACGTTCTTGGATGCGTACTTTGATAAGCTCAAGGCGGTAGTTGCCGGTGTCTGGCTTCACATATTCAGGCGCGGCTTCTACGTTGGCAAGGTTCTGGTCGAGGAGTGCATCGAGGTCGAGGATCTTAGTCATTTTAGTTTACTCACTTTCTTGAATTAAGGGTTAGCTTCTTCATTAGAATTAGCTGGGAAGTATCCGGCTTCGATCAAAGCTGTAGCTAGGCAAGGATTCTTATCCTTGTCCAGTACAATCCCGACCCTGCTGCCTGACTGAGCAGTGACGCTTCCTAGAACAGAGCTTGTAGCCTTTAAGGTCTTCAGGCTCTTCTCTAAGTAGACGACTGTGTTGAAGTGTTTGGCTACGTTGGCACTGGTAGTAGAGCTGCCCATCAATGGGCTAATGATCGTCCGCCCTACCTCATCTTCTGCCATTCTAACGTGGGTAATGCAGAGGAAGTGACAACGTTGTGCAGCTTGTACGGTTGTTAACAGATCGTAACCCCACTTCTGAGCTGCCCCGTAGTCATCAAGCTGAAGCTTGTATTCGGAAGGCTTGCCTAGTGTGGCGGCATTGAGGTTGGATTGACCGAACTGGCTAAGGGAGTCAACGACGATTAGATCTTCGTCAGTCATCTTAGTCATATCAAATTCGATCAGTCCCTCACCAACCTTGTCATGTGCCTTGCCAGTAGCTGGATCAAGGTAGACTGGTCGGCGTCCACAGATTGCCTTTAGTAAGGTCTCGGTGGCCAGCGGCTCCTGCTTAGTGTCTATCACACTAATGGGAATGATCTTCTCAAGGTGGGAGGCTTCGAGCCTGCCCTCTTGATAGGCTAGGACTACTGCATCTAAGCCCCGCTCCAGATCGAACCACCAAATCCTTTTAATGTAATCGAGCTTAGCGATAGTTGCTGCTAGGCTGGTCTTACCTGTCTTGGCTGCCCCATACAGTAGTAAGGTTAGGTGGCTTCTGGCCTTAGCCTTGTTGACCGTCTCTACTAGGTCGAAGAGATTAGGCAGGTTACGCCCCTTAGACTGTGCAACATTGGGCGCCGTTGTGGCTGGCCCCGCCGGCGGTGCCGGTGCGGGTTTCGCGCCCGCTGCAGTGTTATTGCTTGCTTGCAAGCGTTCCATGAATGTCATTTTTGCCCCCTTGTGGCGCGTTGTCTGGCCACTTTATCACGCATTTTTGAACCGTCAAAATTTTTAAATTTTAGTAGCCGCCCTGCCCTCAAGGTAACTAATGATCGGCCTAAGATTGGAGGTGACGGTCTCGCCCCCTAGGATCTTAAGTCTATCTATTGCTTGGCTCAGACTGGAGACCTTAGTTTCCCCCTTACAGTGGTTGCACCTCTTTACTAGAATCGGAAGCTCTGCACTGCCTACCCTAGATGCGCAGCCTTGGCAGTAGATGGGCAAGGATTCCTCAATTGATGCAGGAAGTGGCCAGAGTTTCTTTAGAGTAGCCTCCACTAGGTAAGGCGCTGAGTGTGGAGCTTGGTAGGCTCCAGTTAGGAGCCAGCAGCTTATCTCATAGCTACCCATGGGACTGTCTAGGAGCAGGGTTAATAAGGAATCAAGCTTCATCTCGGGCTTCCTTCTCTCTTAGTAGCTTGGCAATCTCCTCTCTTTTAAGGTAGCGTTCTAGTCGCTTCTTGGCAATGGCCTCTGTAGTAGCTGCCCATGCGGTGGCAAGCGTCCAGACTAGAATGCAGAACGCTGCAATGACGTAGAGCTTTGATAGTAGATCCATAGCTTAATCCTCAATTGGGAAAGGTGGATAGTCGGTGACGTTCGCTAGCGGCTTTTGGCCGCAGATTGTGGGCTAGGCTTAGAGTTGACAAGACAGTCGGCCAAACGATCGCTTCGCTCGCGGTCACCCCTACGGTGTGCCCTAGCGGGATCGTGGCATGGCCGCCTTAGTCTAGTAAACCCGTAAGCCCTTAACGCCCACCTCACTCCTCTACTCGGTCCCTTAGCTTACTTCTTAAAAAGGTAGGAGCTGCCGGACGTTATAGTATGTGAGCAGCCCAGCATAGTTGGCTGCCTTGAGCTGATTCATCTGTGCGATACAGTCTCCTAACGCCGTATGGTCTCCTTTGAACCGGCGCTGCAAGCCCCTAATGGTAGGCTCATTGCGGACAGCGCCTACTAATAGTGAGGCCAGATCGTAGACGTTACGGTGGCCGAATAGGTCTCTTAGAAAGATCCCTTCCTTCTCGAAGAAGGGCAGATCGAATTCTGGGTGCTGAGCTACGACTACTACTTTGCGACCAGAGGAAGCTAGGCGGCTAAGCTCCCCAGCTACTGCTCTGACGGTTGGTCCGCGCTCAGCCCAAGGATTGGCAGGAGGTGCTAAGGTGGCAGCTAGGGCATCGGGGATCTTCTTCTTAGCCCACTCTAGGGTAGCTGGGTCCCAGTCCCCTAAGGTAGTTGGCAGCAGGTAGTTCTCACTTAGGAGCGTCTTGGTCTCTTGCCCATTAGTGACTACTGCAAGGAGTCCTAGCTGATGGGCCTTGCCACGGTCTGGATTGAGACTAGTAGTCTCACTGTCAATCATTAGGATGATGAGTTCTTGGAGTTGGTTTTTCATAGTTAATGCCCTTCTTCAATGTAGTCTGAGACTCGCGAGCTTAGGCTGGCCGTGATGTTGATTAGGCGCAGATACTCTACATGGCTAAGGAGCCCCAAGCTCTCTAAGCGTTCAATCTGAGAACGCATCATGCCTATACATCCTAGAGCTTGGCCTCTCTTATGCGCGACTGCCCTCTTGCAGGTGACGCCTTGGCGCTGGCTTCTCCTACGCTTGACTGTTTGATTGTTCTGCCTATAAGCTTCTAGTAGCTGTCCCTCAGGAGAGTCTAAGGTAACTGCTGGAACTAGGCTAGAGTCTACGGTAGTCATTACCTCTCTGGTCTTAGGGTTGATTGCCAGCCAGCGGCGTATCTTCTTAGCAAAGGTGAAGGGTGTGGCTGAGTCTTGGTAGTAGAGGTATCGACGTTGGTCAGTCATGGCGGTAGGCTCCTTTGAAGCTGATGAGGTCTAAGGCGCGGAGTAAGTAGTGGGTTTTGTAAGAGAGGGAGTTTGATTCCCAGTCTAGGAACAGCTCCTCTCCAATCTGCCTGCGCTGGGTTTTATTCCATCGTGCATGGTAGTGCTTCATCAGGTAGTAGAAAGCACTGTTAGGTGAGGTTGCCCAGCTAGTAGCTAGGTGGAGAGCCTTCATCTCGGCCTTGATGGCCATCCCTATCTTCCACTTATCTAGGCGGGAGAGGTTAGAGTCTGCTACTACCGAGAGTGGGTGGTAGGTGAATCGCTTAGGACTCTTACGATAGAGTCTGCTGATAAGGATTGGGGTAGGGGTCATTGCTTATTCTCCTTCCTTTTCTTAGCAGCTGCCGCTTGCCGTTTCAATTTCTGCTTAGCGTAGTGCCGCTTATTAGTTTCCTTCTGCTTCCACCTTGGCTTGTTAGACCAGCCTAGGAGCAGGGTCTTAGCTCTAGCCTGCCGCCATTCAGGCGTGGCGTCTGGGTAGATCTCCTCTAAGAAATCTAAGATCGTGTGGTAGGTTTGTCCAGTAGGCGAGTAGCTGGATTCATTCTTTAAGTAGAGGTGGATGGAGTGGATCATCCAGTCGGCTTCCCGCTGGTTAATAGCTCCGCAATGGAATAGCTGCTGGACTAGCGGTCTGTGATCCCTTTGGATTGGATAGTCGGTGGTTAGTAGGAGAGGTAAGAGTTGGGCTATTGGACGCTTACGTTCTAGTCGCTTCCCCTTCCCATCGGTTCTTATTGTTAGGCCTGTGTCTGAGATGATGGTGGAGTTTATTGGAAGTGTCATTACTCTATTCCTTTCTTGGCCTTGGCCTTGGCCTTGACCTTAGGTGGGTATGGGCGCTTGGCCCAATTCCGGTAGATAGATAGTAGCCATTCTTTCCTCATATCACTATGCGGCAGCTTCCGAAGCTGCTTGCCGGGGGTTAACCCGGCATTGATAAGGCCCCAGTAGAGGATTCTGTCTTCCTCTTCTTTTGAGGCAGAATGTAGGGCGTTGAGGTAGGTTCGGATAGCGCCGCGAGCCTTAGCGGCATCTTTGGCGCTAAGCCTCTCCAGATCCTCAGCCTTATCAATTGCTATACACATATATGCGTAGCCGGATATAGTGGGCTTTCCGGAGAAGAAGCCGGAGTAGAGGCCGGAGTCTATTAGGTAGTCGAAGATTTCTTGGAGTTTCATAGTCCTGTATTCCTTAGTGGCGGCTAGGGGTTGGGAGAGGGGCCGAAGAGGCGGGCCTCATGGTCTTCTAGCAAGTCAGTTAGGTTGAAGTAGAAGTCATAGGTGGTAGTGTCTGGGACGTAGACGGCTGGTTGATCTAGGGCAACCTCATTGCACTCGGTGTAGAAGTTGCATACTCGATTGAAGTTCATGCAGGCGCTTCCCCTCTTAGGGTAGGCTGTTAGCGGCTCCAAGCCCTGCAAGTAGCTAACATCCATGTAGAGTTTCAGGAACCAGTCGAAGCGGTCTTTAAGGGTATAAGGGAACGTCATCTCATGGTGGACTGGGTTGAATAGTTCTCCTTTAGCATACGGTAGCTGGGTTGCCCAATAGCCTACGTCAAAGGAGCTTAGGTCGGTTCCCACAATTGCATCTAGGACAATGGAGTAGCCCACCCCTTGATCCGAGTTGCGGTAGTATGGTCTAAGGTCAGTCCCCCGGAGCGAGGTTGTCTTCAGGTCCACTACGCAATAGCGCCCACTCGCCTTATGCCTTAGCACTAGGTCAAGGTAGCCAACGTAGTAGTAGCGGTCAGTGATGTCTAGGCAGAAGCTTAGCTCTGATGCTGGCTTCCCGTTGAAGGTGGCCACCTCATACTCATCTAGGCGAGCTTCTAGGAAGTGCTGGGCCTTAGCAATTAGGTCTATTGCCCTCTCTTGGAAGCGCCGATCATCTTCTAGTGAGGGGAAGTAGGATAGCCAAGCCACGTACTGTGCTGCTGCCAGTGATTCAGTAGGCGAGACTCCCGCACTTCTCAGCACTAGGTAGTGCTGGACGCCGGCTCCGTAGCCCTTCCCGAAGCTCATAGCTGGGGACTCTTCCCTAGGGGCCATGCTCCTTAGTAGCTTAGTCTTCTGGAACTTCCGCTCGCAAGAATGAATTAGCTGCATAGTGGAATGGGAAAGGCGGACCCTAGCCTCAGGGTCAGTCATTAGAATCGAGTCAGCAGTAGGGGCTGGGGTCTGCTGAATAGGGGCCGCTGGAATAGCAGCTAGGTTAATGTCTAACAGTGCGTCGAGCATGGCTTAGGCTCCTGTACGATGCCGCCTACCAACTCCGCTATTAGGTCTGCATAGTGGCGAGTGGTGTGCATCTTGTAATAGCTATGCGGTGGCCACTGCTTCTCGTCTACTAGGACTGAGTAGGGGCCAGCGGGTAGTTTGATTAGCTTGCCCGAGTGTAGTAGGCGATCCTTGGGAAGCATCTGGAGTAGAGCTAAGTCGCTAGTGGGCGCATAAGTCATCTCCTCTTGGCCGTCTGAGAGCGTGATTAGGAACCAGTTATTAGGGCCATGTGGGAGCCAGAGGATCTTTCCAGATTCTAAGACTAGCCCAACAGAGAGGCGGATTCCAGCTTCCATTAGCTTGGGATCGACGAAGGGTCTAAGGTCGCTAATCGGTAGGCGGTCTGCCTCAGATGAGGTCGGTACCCAGCGTCCCTTACTGGGCTTGTAGAAGCCTACTGAAAAGGTGCTCCCACTAATGGTCTTGAAACCTTCGATCAAGTAAAGGGGTTCTAGGTCGAAGAGTGTGGACATGAGGTACTCCTTAGCCGTGGCTAGAGTGGGATGATCTTCCAGTCGAAGTCGCTATCGGATTCTACCTTCACTAGGGTATAGGTTAATGTGCAGACCTTAGCTTTCCCTCGCTCCTCTTCCATCCTGCCACCTAGTCCTAGGTAGCGCCCTGTAGCCTTGTCGAAGAGTAGGTAGCTGGAGCCTGTGGGATCGAAGCACCGCCTAATCATCTTCTTCCCTTCGTAGATCTCTAAGTAAAGGTCGTCTTTGAACTCAGCTAAGAGATTATGCGAGTAGCAGAGTCCTTCCATTGTGAAGGTGCCCACTAGCTTGTCGCCGATTCTAGTCTTGAGTTGAGTAGAGTAAGTCATGGTTGATTCTCCAATTTAGGAATGGGATTAGAGCAGGTCTGTTAATAGGGCGTCTAGGTCATCAGGGTTTAGGGTCTTAGCTGGTGCCGCCTTTCTACCGCCGCGCTTAGGTGCTGCCATTAGCTCGGCCTTAGTGTTACCAGTCATCCGTCTAAGGGCTGTGACCATATCCCCTACGTCTTCTGGTAAGAGCAGGCTGCAAGCTGAGGGGTTGGCTAGGATTAGCGCCTTGAGTCCGTCCATTGCCTGCTTAAGGTCGAAGCCGTCCAAGGTTGTTAGGCGCTCAATTCGTTCTTTGATTTCAGCTGTGGTAGAGGACTCTTCAATCTCGCTAATGGCAGCCTCTGCAGCTACTACCCGGTTGCTCATCTCCACTACCCTGCTACTGATCTCGATCTTGGGCATGGCCTTTGGGATAGGGTCTGCTTCTTGAGCGGGGGCTTCCTTAGGTGGAGCGGGAGTAGTGGCTGCTTCCTTAGCCGCTCGAAGCTTAGCTAGGAAGTCATTATTTGGAGCTGGGGCTGGCGGTTCGGGCTGATCGTCTAGGGCAGTAGCTACTAGGCCAGAGGCGGGAGGGTCTGAGAGTGCAGCCTTCTTAGCTGCTAAGAGTTCTTGAAATGAGAGCTTTGGGCTAGTCATTAGGCTGGTCTCCTGTTGAGGCGTCTGGGATTGAGGTAGAGAGTAGGTTGAATGGCGCTGGTTTAAGGAGCAGGGAGAGGCTAAGCTCGGAGGTGCCATCTTCTAGCTCTAGCTCATGGAAGCTAAGACGTCCGTTGATCCCCTCTCTGCTCTTGGCTACTGTGATAGTGCGCTTGGCTTGGTGGACGGCTAGGGTAGGTAGGCTAATCTTGACGTAGCCACCTTCTTTTAAGGCGGCCAGTAGTTGCCGCGCATGGGCGGCTGTTAATTGGCTCATTATTAGAATCCTCTAGTGTATGGGTAATGGTGAATCCCCACGCTTGCGCGTGGGAGTTCTATTGGTGGCTGGGATTAGTCGGTGATGATCTTGGACAGGAGTGGAACGTCATCTTGGAAGCCAGGAGTCGCCTTGAAGTAGGCAATCTTATCAGCTAGAGTCTTTCCACGGTAGGCGGCCCGTGCAATAGCTGCGTCAATCGAAGCCTGCTTCCCGAAGATAGTGAATTCCTCAGCTGCCCGAGTAACTGCAGTGTATAGTAGATTCCTGTTAACTGTGGATGCGTGATCCCAGTGGAATAGCATGAATACTCTGGGCCACTCGGAACCTTGGGCTTTATGGACTGTTAGGCAATAGCCAAATTGGAACTTATCGTCGGCGAAGGAGCCTGCAGTGTCGATAGTCTCAGGAGTAGCCGTGTCGTCATCTACAAATACCACACTGACCCTGTGGCTCGATGCTCTACTATTGGCGTCCTCTTCTACGTCGCCTAGGGTGAAGTCGGAGTAGTCTTCTAAGAGGGAATCTAAGTCAAGGTCTTCTACATTAAGTGCGCCCTTCTCAGCTTGGGCACCGATAATAGGCATTCCGCATCTGGTGAAGACCCCCCTAGCAGTAGCCCCGCCAGTGTAGCGCGGGTTCTCTTCGATGGCAGTGATGTGGCCTAGACGCTTATCGACTAGTACCTTGTCGCCTACTGCCAGCCACCACTGGTTCCTACCAGCTTTGACCTGAACTACTTCGGCCTTTCGCTCTAAGCCTAGCCAAGTGGCAATCCCTTCGTTAATCGCCTTAGTTCCCATTGGCTGCTTATTCCAAGGGCTAAGGATCATATCGGTTTCTGGATCATAGACTCCATTCTCAGCCATGAACTTGAAATTAGCCAGCATGGCCTTAGCCATTTGCTCTTGGCCTACCTTCACTTGTAGGCGGCCTTCTACTATATTAAATTTGCCGTCACCACTACCTACTAAACTCTTCCCATTTAGGATGTTGTGGGCGTTACTAATGATTGGTGATTCTAATGCTTGCCGGTAGACTTCTGTTAGCTCAATGATTGGGAGCTTGGTCAGGGCGTAGATTAGAATGGAGTCCCCGAAGACTGGCCGGATTTGGTTAATGTCGCCTAGGAAGATGATCTGCACATCCTGTGGGAGAGCGTCGAAGAGTTGTCGCCAGAGTCCTAGATCGACCATGGAAGCTTCTTCGATGATGAGATGAGTTAGCTTAAGGGGGTTACTAGCTGTTCGCTGTGGCTTGAATCCCCACTTCTGTACTAGCTCGCCCTCATCATTGAAGTCCTCATAGTCTACTGGCTCGAACTCTAGTAGAGAGTGGACTGTCATACAGTGGTTAGCGTATTGCTCGATCAAAGGGTTTCTTCTAAGTGCCCGCTGCATGTTCCTTACTGCTACCTTGGTGAAGGCCACTGCTGCTATTGAAGGCGCTTCTCCTATATACTTGAAGTCGTGGGTTCGGAAGGCTCCACTATTGTGTAGCGCCCAGACCACCCCAGCTTGGGCGGTAGTCTTTCCTGTACCCGCCGCCCCTGTTAGGACGAATGACTTGCCTTCTGAGGCCAGATCTACTGCCAGCATTTGCTTATCGTTTAGGCGTATTGGATAGTCGCCGGTGTTGAATACAATAGTGCCGGCAGCTTCACGGTAGACCAGTTCCTGCCCTATCCCATTCTCGCTCGAAGGCGGCTGGTTACTGGCTGCTACTGCAGCTGCTAGTGGTTTAGGCTCTGGCTTAGGGGCTGGTACTCTAGTAGCTTGCTGACCCTTGATTGCGGCTAGTCGTTCCGCGAAGGTTAGCGGCTTAGACTCTTCCTTTATTGGATCTGGGGCTTGGGCTTGGGCTTGGGCTTGGGCTTGGGCGGTAGTGGCTGATTTAATGGAAGCTAGGCGGGCTAGGAATGGGCTAGTCATTGTTACTGTCTCCTACTACTATCAACCTTCTACCATCATGGAGTTCCCTAACTGATAACCGGTAGTAGCCACGGCTAGTGGGCGGGTTGATTATTATGAATGGGCGGCCAGCTTCTAAGTGCAGGGCTGATTGATTAGCTGCCAGAAAGTGGTCTAAGATGAATGCACGCTTAATGCCTTTCCTGAAGTCGTCGCCTTTCAAAGAGAATTTACTAGATGATGTGGACATTAGATTGATTCCTTATTAGCGATAGTGGAAGCCTTCAGGGCGGCTAGGCGCTCAGCAAAGCTAAGCTTCTTCTCTTCTACCTTAGCTTGGGGCTTAGTTTCAACCTTGGATTCAACCTTAGTTTCAACCTTGGGTTCGGCCAGTGGCTTAGCTTGGGACTCAGTAGGCAATGCTGAAAGGGCGTCTTCGATTGCCGAATCCAGTAGCTCATTCGCATTAGAAGCTGCCTTAGCAGCTGCTTCACGCAAGGAAATTAGGTCATTAGCTGCGTCTACTACCTCAGAGGAATCTTCTGTGGCAATAGTGGCCAGTAGGCTGTCCAGCTTAGGATTCGGATCATTGACCTTATCTTTGAGTAGCGGGCTAAGGTTGTTGATGATCTTTTCAGCTACTACCGTAGTGCCATTGTAGTTGAAGTACGCGGCTACTAGCTCCTTAACACTAGAATTGAATTGCTTATTAAGGCGCTTGATCTTAGCATCCATGGTTTCAATGCTTAGAGCTTTAGGCGGCTTAACCTTACTCTTTTCTAGTTCAGGAGTGTTGAAGGTGGATCCACCGAAAGAGTAGGTTTCGATAGAGTAAGTCCACGCCATCCACTCCCGCAAGGTGTCTAGGGTAAGGGTAGAGTGGCAAGTTTTGAATGGTGGATAGTGGAGCGTGGTCACATACAAGCTGTTAGCTATCCACTCGATGATGTCTAGTAAATCGTTCCTAGTGGCCACCACTTCAAGCTTAGCCCGTACCATGTAGGCATTGCTTTTGGGGCTAATACTAATCTTGCCAGCTTCAGCTAGGAGAGTTAGAATCAGCCCACTAAGTTCCTTGTTGCTAAGAGTCTTAATGTAAGCTGGGTGGTCTAGGAACTTAGCCCCATTATAGGCCATTGGGTGCAGGCTGCTAATGGTGAAGTCGAAGGATACTGGTAGTCCAGTCTCTATTGTAAGGCCGGTTACTGGGCACCATACTGTTAGCTGGTTGCAAGCTTCTAAGGTAAGATCCTTAGCAACCTTTAAATGTTTGCCACGATTATTGGCCTTAACCTTAGTAAGCGCGGCTGCAGCTTGGGTAGGGCGTTTAGGGCTAGAGTACACAGCAGCGGCTAAGGTCTGGAATACATTAAATTTGGTCA
>WPCH01046846.1_pt1 | contig 24214 bp, 23 predicted proteins | sample 5399881 | NCBI WGS metagenome assembly WPCH01 (sample SAMN12869468, study PRJNA574797) | sludge metagenome | isolation source: wastewater treatment of pH5 | place: China:Beijing | collected 2019-05-20
TACATAGAATAGGCCCTTTGAAGACAACCTAACCACCCAATCCCCGTGGTTTGCCCCAACTGTTACGACTACCCGTTCCGGAGCTTCCCAAGTGCCAGGTTGTGGTATGTCCATCGTAATTAGTGATGGTGCTACGTTCACCGCAGTATAGCGATTAACAACGATTTCAACGGGGATTTTATCCCCCTGTCCCGAATGAAGATATCCTGTGTACGTGCCTGCCCAAACCTCGTCCCTATAGTGCAATCCGATTTTGATATCAGCGTAGTCATCTCCTGGAGCTAACAGAAGCTCTTTGCTATATACCGAGTTCAAAGACTTGCGAGCCGAGTCATAGGGCGTTTGAACCACGATCAGATCCCGGGGAAACTTATGACCATCCTCATTAACGAGGTCCGAAAGGCTGAAATCAAAGGACTCGGTGCCTTCGGAGTTCCTCTCCACTCGAAACTCCAGTAACTCTACGGGACGAAAGTCGCCAGGAAAGCCGTCAAGCACCCACCGCAAAGAGTCCCCTGTAACAGAGTACAACGTATTACCAGACGCACAGACGCCTGTGAAAGCAAAGAACAGAAGAATTGCCATCAACATCTTCCAATATGGAAACTGTAGTTTCTTCCTCACTATCAACCCCTCCAATTTTTGTTCCTTCAGAACGTAGTATTGCCATTCTTTGGAACGATATGCAGAAAAAGAGAGTTCCCTCGAATTTCAGGGTAACTCCCCTTCATCTAAAATGTGATTCTAACCCCAGCTCCAAACACGCTTTTGTTTTGCTCGTCCCAAGACCAGGAGAGCCTAGCTCCAACGGGCTTACTCTTTAATAATGAAACCCCGAGATTGTGCCTTACGTGTCCGAGATCATTATGAGCTTGATACCACAAGGCGTAGTCCACATTGTGGACGTATTCGACATGTAAACGCCAATGAAAAACGAATTTTCCGGATGGTCCTCCAAACGTAAATCGAATGGGCAGAAGCGTGCCCGAAGCCTTAACCTTTTCTCCAAAGTAGAGTTCGTCCCGAACTCCAAGATGCAGAGCTAATCCATCACCTGAAACATCCCCAGCCTCTGCCACTAGGTTAAACTCATTATTGATGGCTCCTTCCACACCTAAGACATACGTGGTTTCGGGCAAAGAGTGTACAAAGGCATACACCCTATGGCTCTGGCCAATAGGTAAGGAACTATCAACTGACCATCCCCAGCGCCCTTCACCAAAACTTGCTCCAAAACCTAGTTCCATCGGGTGCACTTCTCGTGCTTCTGCCATGACCTCCTGCATTCCCAAAATCGTACCCATGGGAATAAAAGGAGAATCCTTGGGAATCAGCTCATCGGGGATTAACATGCCTGCAAGGTAAACAGCAAAATACTGGTACTCGGTTCTCCTACCAACGTCGACTTCCCGCGAAACCACCGCAATAGGCCGTTCAGAGCTAGAACCGACCCAAGCCGTTGTGTGCATATGCACAGAAGTTCCCCTCAGTGTCTCGTAAGACATGGTTATTTCCGATTCAATCTGCCCCGTTTCTCTATCCACATTCCTTGGAAGAAGCGATATCTCCAAACGCTCCTCCTTGTGCTGAGTGTTTGATGTGGGTACCCGTGTACTGGAAATGTCTACATGAAGGGGTCTACCACTCAACGTAATTAACCATGAATCATAACTTGAGGACTGGTTACTCGATCCCAACTCGTGCTGCAAATTTGGTGCAAAGTGAAATTGGGTGTTGGACATCAATTTGAAAACAGAGTCTTTTTCAGTAACACTCCACAGCCCGGGACCTTGCTTGCCAGTATCAAGGTCAAACCCGAAGCCATAGCGGGCTACTAGATCTCGCTCTAGTTCTACAAAATGGATAGCATAGCCCACCACACTACTATCGGCTGAACCTGGGTAGTCTTCCCATCCCTCTGCAAGCAATTGTTTGCCAATATCGATGGTCCACTCTCCATGCTCGCCGGCTAGAGCGAATGGGGTTATGAACGTTAAAGCAATGAAAAACAAGAAAAAGGCGGGAAAACGCCTTATTCTGCGTTGCACCATGACAAGCCCCCCTTATTTAATTACGGGAGTAACAAAAATCAACAGTTCCTTCTCGGACGCTCTCGTCGAATCACTTCTAAATAACCAACGAATAATGGGGATATCACCCAAGATAGGTACCTTTTTGCTCTGTTCTCCCGATTCTTGCAGTGTCATCCCGGCCAATACGGCCGTTTGTCCATCTTGTAGCTTCACTGTGGTGGAAACAGAGGATTGTTTTACCACCAAGTTGCTCTTAGATTCACTGACAAAATGGCTCATTTCAGGTGAAATGGAAAGCAAAATATCATCACCGATAATCTGGGGGGTGACCTTCAAATGCATACCCACTTCAATCCGTTCAACCCGCGTGGTCTTGTCACTCGAGTCAGCCAAGAGAAGAATCTGGCGGTCCCCAACGAATAGCTCCGCCGGTTGACCGTCACTCACTAATACCCGGGGGTCAGCATGGATTCTAGCTTCTTGTGTCTCTTCTAGGGCCTTGAGATTCATAAGCAGATTACCGAATAGGTTTGTCTCCAAAGAAAGAAGATTGTTCTGCAAACCTAACCGTGCAGACCAATTATTGTTGATACTCTCACCGGCGCCCATGGCAAATTCGAAAAGATTTGTTCCCAGCTCCTTGAGGGCCTTAGTGGATACTTCCGTAACAATGACCTGAATTTCCACCTGTTTTTGTGCTGTGTCCACTGCCTGAATAAACTCGAGGATTCTGCCCAGCTCGCTGGGGGGAGCCGTAATCGTCAGCGTCTTGCTATCCCGTTCACCCTTGACATAACTGGTAAGAAAACTTGGCATGGCAGACATGACCTGTCCCGCAGTGACGTTCCTTAAGATATAAATCTGAGTTTCTGCCAATTCGCGAAATGTAGTACTCCTTGGATCTGGTAGTCCCACAAAATAAAAATCATCGATTTTTCGAAACGAAAACCCGCCACCAATCAGAATCATACGAAGCGCCTGTTCCAAAGGGACATCCTGAAGATCAGCAGTGATCAAGCCACTCACGGTAGAGTCTGGAATGATGTTAACCCCAGTTTGAATCGTAATTTCGCTTAAAGCATCTTTAATACTGGTGTCGAACAAGAATAGATTGACGAGTGGTTGCTCTTGCAAATCGGCCGCTCCAACCACGCCAGTGACGGCCATCATAGCCAAAAGAAGTACGACTGCAAAAATCCTTTTACTCATTTCTAACCCCTCCGTTTGTCGTATATTATTTTGCTTCATCGGGAATCACCGTTAGCAAGATTTCACCCCTATAGACTTGGGCCGGATTGTCCCAATAAGCCGTCAGCTGAAAGTCAAAATCTACTTCAATGGTTCCTGGCGATCCACTTGCAACTGGTACCCTCTCTAGGACAATAGATTGCCACCCATTCACTTCGCCTGGGTCTGTTAAGCGCCACTTCAGCTGCGAGACATGAAGTAACCCGCCGTTCATTCCTATCAAGAACTCCTCCGGTGCCGAGATTAACAAGGTATAGGGAATATTCCCTGAAATCGTGGCTGTCACGGCCCCAAGCTTTGTCGCTATCACACCGACCCGAGTCAAGTGGGCTGAACCTAGTAGGTAATCGAAATCCACCTCATTAAAAACCAGTTCGGTAGCATCTAACTCCATGATGATCATTTGTGGTATCCTCACCGTGACAGGGATGTCTGCTCGATCATCTGCCCACACAATCCCTGCACCGACGAGTACCAAGACTAAGATTAAGATGCCAGAGACTATAGTTCTCATTTGCGCCCCTCCTTCACCCTATAATATTTCCCATATCTTCCCTCTTATTCAGAAATTTTCGTTTGGATCAAAAAAAGAGAGCCATAGGATGGCCTACCACCCAATAGCTCTCTATCATATTTAGTTTCAGACCTTCTGTGTCACATTGTCTTTGAACAAATATTCATAGAACCTAATTGTGTTTACTATACTCCCAAGAACCGAAACCGCGAAAACCCCTACCATAGCCATAGTCGCTAATGTTTCATTATAGCTCCCTGGTGCAACATAACCCACGAGCTTGTAGAACAAAAGGGGAAGGTAGAGTCCTAGCAACAAGTAGACTCGATCATAATAATGCTTTACTGACTGATCATAGGCCATCATTTTTCTCTTGTTTAAAATGAACATAACGATGCCTGCGTGCATAAACACCAAAAAGAGCCAAAACAACCATCCCTTTGCTAATTGCAAAAGGGCAATAAAAGTAAATGTAACAAAGTTCGCCAATACGAAAAGCTTAAAGCAATTGATTCTCTCCGTCACTTAGCTATTCCTACGTTATCTTTTGCCAGAGCCTGATCATACCCTTGCGGCAAGTTTACATCTGGAAAACCATTCACCAAATGACAGGCCACAAAGTGATCGTCTTCTACTGCAAGATGCTCCGGAGGAATGGTCTTGCACCCATGCATAGCCTTTGGACAGCGCTGCCAAAAACGGCAGCCCACAGGTGGATTGATGGGGCTAGGGATATCTCCCACCAAGACGATTTGCTCCCTTTTTTCATCAAAGTTCGTGTCCAAGACCGCTGCCAATAACGCCTGGGTGTAGGGGTGCAGAGGTTTCCTAAAAATTTTGTCACTATCCCCCGACTCCATAATCTTGCCTAGATACATGACAGCCATGCGGTCGCAAATGTTCTTCACATCAGCTAGATTGTGGGAAATGAACACATAGGTAAGCTTCATCTTTTCTTGGATTTCCACCAAGAGATTCAAGATCTGAGCATGAATACTCACATCCAGGGCTGAGACCGGCTCATCACAAACTAAGAAACTAGGATTAAGACTGATGGAACGGGCGATTCCCAGACGTTGACGCTGACCACCTGAAAAATCCGAAGGATACCGATATAAATCTTCGCTAGACAAACCCACCATTTCCAAAAGTTCAACTGTCCTTTGGATCATTGTCTCTTCATCGTCTTCACCCCTGATCAACATAGGTTCTGACACAATCTGGTAGACATTGAAGCGGGGATTCAAGGAAGAGAAAGGATCTTGAAAGATCATCTGCATTCTACGGCGAGTCTTTTTGAAATCATCTCTAGATAGTTTGTTGAGATCCGTTCCGTTAAAGAGTACTTCTCCTGACGTAGGTTTCACCATGCCAATCATGGCGTTAGCTAGAGTTGTCTTTCCGCAGCCAGATTCACCGACAATACCATAGGTTTCTCCCAGCCGGATCGATAAGGACACATCACTCACGGCTTGAATAACACCTCGTTTTACGAAGGGCAAGCCTCCCTTAACAGGAAAGTGCACCGAAACATTTTTCACGGTTAAAATATCACACATAGCTTTCCCCCCTTGCTGCCAGTGGATGGTAGCAGCGTACTTCGCGGTTGTCTCCGATGGTACGTAGTGGCGGCATCTCTTTTTTGCATTGTTCGGTCGCGTATTCGCACCGGGGATGGAAGTAACAGCCGCTAGGCTTACGGGCAGGATGTGGTACGGTGCCCGGGATCTGGGTAAATGTCTTTTTCTTGTCTGTCAGTCTCGGCACGGCTGCCATAAGCCCCACCGTATATGGATGGTGCGGCGAGGTGAAGAGCTCCTTTACAGGCGCCTTTTCCACAATCTTGCCCGAATACATCACATACACAGTATCTGCAATAGACGCTACAACGCTGAGGTCATGGGTCACGAGGAGGAGCGAAGTTCCGCAGCCTCTTTGCATACCCCTTAAAGTTTTAAGCACCTGTGCTTGGATGGTCACATCCAAAGCCGTTGTGGGCTCATCGGCAATAATTAGCTTCGGCATACAGGCAAAGGCCATGGCAAGGAGCACCCTCTGGCGCATGCCCCCACTAAGCTGATGGGGGAAGCTATTGGCCCTAGCTCTTGGTTCAGGAAGTCCAATCAACTCTAGAGCCTTTACCGTCTTCTCCCTGGCTTCGTTTTTGCTATCGCCCTGGTGACGCATGTACATTTCGTCGATTTGATTACCAACTGTCATGACAGGATTTAGAGAAGTCATGGCATCCTGGAAGATCATGGCCATTTCCTTGCCACGGATCTCCTGCATTTGCTTAGGAGTAAAGTCTTTGATATCTCGTCCGTTAAACTCTATGGCATCCACACGGGTGACCGCTGGAGGCGATTCAATCAAGCGCATCACTGATTGGCTGGTCACACTCTTTCCGCAGCCAGATTCTCCAACCAGGGCCACACATTCTCGATCGCCAATATCCAGATCCACAGACTCAACGGCGCGAATGATGCCATAATTGGTGGGAAAGACCACTTTTAGATTTCTAAGCCTTAAAATTGGTTCCATGTGTCTTCCCTCCCTGTCCGCTTCGTTCATTAACACCAATTCTTTGATCATCATCCATGGAATTAAAGACATCCTCAATATAACTACTATCGAGGCTCTTGAAGATTTTATACACCCCGCTGGTTTGTTTCATTCGGGGATTCGCAATCTCTTCCATCACAATACCGAGACGCATAAAGCTAAAGACGGCTAAGAAGATTCCAATGCCAGGTGCGAGAATCCACCACCAGGCTCCAAAGAGCAAGGCTCCTCCACCTTGAGCGTCGGCCAGCATCTTACCCCAACTAATGGCCGTTGGATCGCCCAAACCCAAAAAGCTCAAACCAGCTTCTGCAACCATAATTCCGGCACTACTCAAGGCTGTACTCATAATTACAAGATGGGAGGTACCGGGCAAGATATGGCGAATCATCACATGCCAGCGGCTCGCTCCGGCCAGTTCAGCCGCCTTCACATAGTTACTGTTCTTTAGGACCAAGACCAAAGAACGAATCGTTCGAGCGAGGCCAGTCCAACCAAGGGCCACAAAGATCAAGATGATGATCCAAAAGTCACGCCCCAGAACATTTGTAAGAACGATAACCAGCGGCAACGTGGGAATCACCAGCATAATGTCGACGATTCGCATGATCACGCTATCCACTGCACCACCAATGTACCCCGCCATCACACCAATAATCGATCCAACAATGGCGATACAGACCCCCGATGTTACACCCACGATCAGTGAAACCCTAGTACCATAAACAAGCATACTAAAGATGTCTTGCCCCGTGTTAATGGTGGTTCCTAGTAAATGTTGTGTACTTGGAGAAAGCCCCTTTGTGGTACGGTCTGACACATCATAGGGATTGTAAGGAGCAATCAAGGGAGCAAAAATGGCCACCATAACCAGAAAGCCTACCATGATGAGGCCAACTTTACCCTGTTTGTGACTCCAGATCTTCCGAACAAATAAACCTACGTTTTTGATCCGTTTCATCGTTTATCACCTACCGTCACCCTAGGATCAAGTAGAACATAGACCAAGTCTGTAACAAGGATTGCTAGGATTGTAAAACCAGAGAGCAGTAACATGATTCCCATCATTAAGGGATAATCGTTGGAATTGTTAGCCTCTAAAAACAGAGTTCCCATACCATTCCAATTGAAAACCTGTTCAATTACTACTTGGCCACCAATAAGGCCACTGATGCTCATACCCAGGGATGTGACAATGGGTAGCATGGAGTTTCGCAAAATGTGTTTATAACGAATGGTGCTTTGTTTAAGACCCTTAGCTCGGGCCGTTAAGACAAAGTCTTCATTGGTTACTGCAATTACGGCATTTCTGGTGCCCTGAGCATAGCTAATGATACTTCCGACAACCATACTTAAAATTGGCAAGGCTGCATTTTGGACCACCCTGCTTATACCCTCCATGGTCCAAGAAAAATTGGAGACCATATTTGAATCTGTGTAGGCTGGAAAGATTTCAAGCTCAAATCCTAAGTAAAATGACAGGATCAGAGCAATAAAAAACGATGGTAGGGCAACCATGATGGTCGAAGCATTCAGTAACATGGTGTCTTGCCAACGACCCCGTTTTACCGCAGCAAGGACACCAAATAAGACCCCGATGGTCAAACCAATCAACATGGTACTCACAGATAAGACCAAGGTCCACGGCAGACGCTCTACAATTAAGTCAATGACAGCCGGGGACCCTGGCCGAAAGGATGTCCCCAGATCTCCCCTTGTTAAACCACTGAGATAGTTCATATACTGCTGCATCGTTGAGACATCAAAACCATATTGCTTCCGGGTTACCTGTTTAATAATTTCATACTCAATTTGACTCATGTTCCCCTGCGGAGGATAATAGCGTTCAGCGGGATCGTCCACACCAATGCGGGGAATGAAAAAGTTCAGCGTGATAACCACCGCAAACACAAAGATTGAATAAAGAATGCGTTTAATCACATAACTATATTTCATGATTTCACCTACCCTTACTGGTTTTCCGCAAGTTCTCTAAAGAAGAGCTATTTAATACATTGGTACCCTCAACCACCTGGTAGCCTTCGAATCTATCCGTTCGGGCTACGGATATGACATTGGACGTATAAAGAGGCACCTTGTAGTATTCCTCGGCAATCATTGGTTGAATCTTTTTGATCAAGTCATACTTTGTGTTGAGATCCAAAGTAAAGCGCATATCATGGATGGCTTCGTTTAACTCTTCATTCACCAAACGTCCATAATTGGAAGTTCGTCCAAGTGTCTGGAAGTGCGCAGGGTACATAATATCAATATTGGAAAGAGTAAAACTCACACCATGCAAAGTCATGTCAAAACGGCTGGTGTAAAGATAGGTAGATTCGGGCTGGGTGCCCTTAGCCTCATACTTTACTTCGATTCCAATCTTCTGGAACTGGATCTGTAGATAGGAGACGACATCTTGTTCTCCAGGAGTACCCAGGATCCCAAAACGAATCCGTTGACCGTTTAAAATGCGATAGCCATCAGAATCCTTATCAGGAACAATCCCGTCTAATACCGCGTTGGCCTCAGCAAGGCGTACCTCCTTATCCCTTGGCAAACTGTCTGCAGCAGGATTATAGAAGTCCTCCAAAGAAGCGCTCATTAACCCTGCACTCTCAGGAAGGCCAGCTCCATCCAGGACATTTCGGATCAGTTCTTCCTGATCAATAGCCAGGGCCATGGCTTTACGAAACTCCCTGTTTGCCAAGAGATCTCGCATGGGATTGCTCTCACTTGAAACTGGGTTGAGATTAAAGACCAGGGTTTGGGTAAATTGGCCTGGAGCATTAGCAATAAAGAGGTCCTTGTCATTTTCAAACAGCCTAAGATAATTGGAACTCACAGAATTATTTAATACATCAACATGCCCCTTTAAAAGGGCATAGATAGCCACATTGATCTCCTGATACAAGACGTACTTAATAGTATCGATGGCAACCAGGGGACTTCCATCTTCTTTAGTCCTATGATAGTCTGGCCGCCTATGTAAAATAATCTGTTGACTACCGGATTCTTCCGTATCTAAGACCCAAGGACCACTCCCGATGGGATTTTTATATCGATAGAGGATCTCTTCATTGGGCGCGGTACTGTTTAGCTGACTTTCTGGTGTAACAACCGGTTCCCACACATGCTGTGGCAGAATTAAAACCGAGGTAAAAAGGGGCATGATGGAGCCAAGGACTTTATTGACATGGAGGTAGATCACCCTATCCTTATCTTCCGGGGCAATGTCATAGCCTTGCTTGTGGGCACCATGATCATAGGTGAAAAGTCCTTGCTGGGTTAAAACTCCATTGGTATAACGGTGCCTCAGATCGCTTGTCCAAGCCAGTGCACCCGCATGGTTGGATAGCTGATTGTTTGTGGCAATATCAAAGGAGTAATACACATCTTCAACCGTCACAGGCTCTCCATCACTCCAGGTGATATTATCATGAATGATCACTTTTACGGCGAGGTATTGGTGCTTCGGATCGCCATAGATCTCCTCTAAACGAGCATAGTCAATAGAACCATCCTCCGTAAGAATGGGTTCTCCTTCTTGGTCCACATAGTACCACTCCCGACCAATGGAAGCATCGTAGTTACCAGTTTCTTCGTTATATGAGAATAAAGAGTCATAAAGCATACCAGCGATGGTAGGTGCAATACCCTCCCGAGACAGCCAGGGCATATAAGCGGAGGGAAATGATGTTTGTACTGATCCTACATAGAGTGTGTTAGGATCTGGCCTATGAATTTGGCCAGCATGTTGGCATCCTACCATGGGTATAATAATAATGCTCAACACAAGTATGAGCATTAGCCTTTTTGCCATAACATTCACCTCGCAAAGCGGCCTTGAAGCGGGGACACCCCACCTCAAAGCCGGATCATTACTTCATTAATAGGAAGCTGTAATTGGTACCGTCAATGTCAAATGTCATGTTTAATCCAGTTGGCCAAATATCGCCAGCTCTAACCCTGTCCTCAGAGCTGAGGGTAAGTATATAAGACATGGGACCAGCTTTAATACTAAAGACACCCGCTTCGCCCACTAAGGTGAGCTCACTTTCGTTATCAATGATCTCAAGGACATAAGAACCATCAGAACTTAGATCTAACTCTGCTACAAAGGCTTCGTTGACCATGGTGCCGCCGGTAAAGTGTCCTTGAATAGCATCTGCGTAAAAGATCCAGTCTACATCATTAAAGGAGGCCTGTAGCGTATAAGCTTCCTTCGTGCCTGAAGTTGCTTGTTCTTGTCCTTCTTTAATAAAGCTAATGGTTCCTTGACTCACTTCAAAAGAACCTGCTTCTGCGTAGAACATATCGTCTGAGGTAAAGGCGTATCCTCCAAAGTAATCCAGCTCTAGCATCGCGGCGCTTTCTTCATTTTGGGCATACCAAGTACCAGTATGTTCTGCTGTTGTGGCCACTCTAAATACCGAGTTAGATCTCTCAGAGGTGCTTTTAGGCTGCACATTAAGCACAAGGGCACCTTGTTCTAGAATGGAACCTGAACGTTCTTCTTCGCCCTCTGGAATAATGACAATACTTTCACCCGAGACCTTGAAGCTGCCTCGTTCTTTATATTCAGCTACTTCTACCCCATCTTGATAGCTACTTACAAACTGATACTTTGCTCCAGGGCCTAGTTCGAGGACATAGTTATAATTGGCACCGTCCACACTTTCAAAGCCTAAATAGGTATCATAATACTCTTCATAGACATACTTATCAGCTGTAAGGTGATAGACAATCTCCGGATTGTGATCATCTACTTTTTCAAAGGAAATATTAGCGGACCCATAGGGAAGTGCAGAACGGAAGATCAGATTAGGCCCAACCCTTTCAAAGGTGGCGGTTTTGGGACGTTCTTGGGTTGAGTCAGAAAAAATCATCAAATACGTACCATCTAATTCACCAATGGTGCCACTACCGCGATTGTCGCTAAATTGTCGATTAGCAGAGAGTAAAAAACTGTTGTCCTCGCCAATCCGCAGATAAAACTTGAGGGCCATGCCCAGATCGCTAATGTCTATTGCATAGTCACCGTTAAGCTCGATGGTTTCTTCAGTGGCTTGCACAGGTGTCGTATCCACCACTTGTTGGGCAGGTTCGGATTTTCCGCAAGCGCTCAGAAGTGACACGAGTCCAAGTAAGAAAATCGCCATGACAACACGCATTACTTTATGTTTCACCTAACCACTCCTAATTGAAGGCAGAGGCCCTTTAGGGCCCCGCCACTTTGTACCTGCAAGTAAAGGACTAATAAGGAAACTCAAGCTGTGTTCCAAAGCCCTCACGTGATGCCGAGTTATCAAATACTTCCTCAATGTCAAAGACATAGGCTGGGTATTTCAGCCAACGGGTCTTGTCTGGCCTATGATAGACATCATGCTGAGCATTGACAAATTGCTGATAAACCTCTCGCTTGCCCGATTCGGCCTCATCAAAAATTCTAACCTTGCCCCTTAGTTCATAGGAAATCATGGGCGGTTGATAGTAAAGGAGCGTAGCTTCGGGATTTAACTTAAGGTTTTCCCAGCTATGTTTCTTGGCCATTTCCAAACTGGCAACTCTAGTAAAGTCCACACGATGGTGCATGTCAGGATGATAGATCTGTTCAACCAAGAGTTTTAAACCCCTCTGGCTATGTGCTTTGTCATCTCCATCATAGGAGTCAATATGCTTAATATAAGCGTCTAACACTTCTTCTAAGTACTCTTCCTTAGAAATGAAACCTACTCCTTTGATACTTGCATTGAGGCCTCCTGGGCCATGAGAAATTAGTCCGGGATTATGAGAGCAAAAACTCAAAAACACCTTATCTCTGGACATTTCTTTTCCTTCATGTAGCTGCATTACGGTGTTGGCGCGAGTGTTAAATGCCCAACGGAAAAACGATTCTGCTGTCTTAGTGGTCATCTCTGTCATCGACGTATCCCCCTAGTATTGTTTTTGTTTTATAAAAGACCTAGAAAGAAGGCAAAACTGAAGTTTTGCCTCTTCTTAGGCCCTCATGCTTCTTATTTTTCTAAAGTAATCTCCATACGCATACCCATCATGGCTGAAACAACGAAGGGAGCGGTGATCTCTTCGTCTTGAATACTGCCGACAAAGGTCACGTCAGAATCCGAAACCTTAAATGCAAGTTCTGTTCCACTTACAGTATAAAAACCATTCTCATAGACTGCGGCTGTATCATTGCCTGGCACAGCCATGTAGTGATATTGACCTTGGTGATCTAGATACAAAGTTGCTTCAACTACAGTGGGTCCTTGTAGTGTCGCGCTATAAACTCCTGCTACTGCATTGTTTGACGGAGTCAAAGTTGCATCCGTGCGTGTACGTGCCATTTGAGAAGGTTTGATACCGATGGAAATCGTACCATCACTGTTGAAAGCGCCCTCAATGGCATCCTGACCTTCAGGCGTAATCGTCAGCTTACTTCCATCAACTACATAGGAACCTGATTCAATAAACTCGTACAAGGCATCACCCATAACAAAGTAGCTATTGATCTCATAGGTTGCATCGGCCTTGAGTTCAAGAGAGTATGTATAAGTTACGTTTCCGCCCATGCCTGCCGCTTCGTGTCCACCTGCATAAACCCCGATGTAATCTGCTGCTTGTACTGCTCCACTTGCTGCAAATAACACCAAAGTTGCCATGAGAACGAGACTTAAGAATCTTGAACTTGCTTGTCGTTGGCACATAATCAAAACTTCACCCTCCACCATATATTTACAACAAGTATAAAATAGCCACTATGCGTTGTCAAGGCTTTTACACGAGTTTACCAGGGGAAATCGGTATAATTATTGCCCTTTACGGCGATAATAAATAACTAATGCCCTTACTAATTCGGAAATCGCAAAGAGCGTCGTCCTGATAATTGCAACATTGGGCAAGCGCACAACTTTGCAAAAGTTGATTAACCAAGAAAGTAGTACTACTCCTCTACAGGTTCTAGTGTCTTGAAAAGAATTGCCCCTGACTAGGCTTGCTCATGGTGCCCAAGTTGGAAATAAGCACATCCATATGCTGATTAAACTCAGCCTCACTTAAGGGTTCTCCATGGCTCGGAATTGCCAGTGCAGGATACAAGTCCCTAAGACGTTTTATCGATCTCTCTGCCTTAATCCAGTCATCCTTAGTTAGAGCAAAGGCATCACCCATAAGCAAAACACGATCCTGGTCTCGAAACAAAGAGACATGTCCCTCTGTATGCCCTGGAGTATGTATCCATTTCCAACCTGGCATACCAGGACAACTATTATCGGCCGGGAGGGCTAAGGCCCGAAAGCTCAAGTCTATCGAAGCATAGTCTATAATCTGGGGCAGTTCTAAGGGATGAATATACACGGGAACATCCCAGTAGGTTGCCAGCTGATCGGCTGATCCAACCTGGCCAAAGTGGGCATGAGTGAGAATAACCCCACGGGGTTTACTATGGGCTCCAAATCGCTTTTTTGCAGACTTAATGATAAATTCAGCTGAGTTCTCGAAGCCCGTGTCCACCAATACCCATGCACTGCCTTGTTCAGGGTACCCCACCAAGAAGGCGTTAACAATCGTGAAATTAAGCCATAGTAAATCAGGCAGAAGTTCCCAAGCAGACATTGTCATAACCAATACCCCCTGTAATATTAGCCACCATTAGGTTACCCATTCATCCCAATCCTAATCTAGCGCCCAATGCAGGTTCGAAAAAACGACTGGCACTGACCAGTCGCTACTTTGTGATCTTGTACTAATTTCGAGAGTATTCCACGAGCTCCATAACATACTTTACCTCATCGTCTTGATAAATACGAACTAACAGGGGCCATCCCACCTTGGGGGCAATAACCCATTTGGGGGTGAGGATATCCACTCGATTACCTGCCTCGTCCTCGGAGCGGAGGCTCTTGGTACATAGATACCCTTCGACTCCAGCCACGGTTCTCTTTTCCAGTACTCGAATTCTAGAACCATCAAACGTCTGCATAGAGCTACCCACTTCGAGTTCTAGATCTGCCGCAAACCAACCGAGCATCATGAACTCGCCAATCCATTCTCCACCCATAATGTATTACATTCCAAATAGAAAGGTGAATCATATGAAAACTAAAAGGGCACTGAATTTACTGGCCTTAGCTCTAGTTACCATAGTACTAACGGGATGCTTAGGAATTGGCCAAAACAAAACCGCCACGGTCGGGCTCTTCCTGACAGATACGGGACAGACGTTCGAAGCCGCGGCCCTTGGCTTGGAAACAAGCCAGGAAGGTCAAGAAATTGAAGAAGTTTGGGTAACGATTACTGCTATCTATGCCAAGAGAGATAGCGGATGGGAGAAACTGTTTGACGTCCCACAAGACCAACAGCAGGTCAACCTTATGGATCTCCACTTAAAAGCAGGAACTCTTGGGAGAGGGCAGTCTACCTGCTGGAACTTACAAGGAAATCCGCTTTGAGGTCGAGAAAAATGACTGAGATAACTTACATAACTACGTCGTCGTTGATGGTAAAAAGGTGCCCCTTATGGTGCTCAGCAATGAGTTGAAACCCCATATGGAAATTACCATTGCCGCAGGAACCACTGTGGAACTAGTATTCGACGTCAATCCAAAACAATTCGCCAACAGAAGCGGTGGCTATAACGTTAATCCCCGTCAGGGAATGATTTTTGTGGAATCCTTCCGCAACGAATTTGGGGAGATCGTAGCAGAAATCGAGCTACCTATAAACGTAAGTGAATGGCTGTCCATCGATGTAAATCTATTCCGACAAGGAGAAGATCTACCTATCTGGACCACCTCACTTGAAAACGGTATGCTAAAATTCGAGATCAATAGTTTGCTGCCGGGTGAATATTACCTAGAAGCGACATTAGCAGTGGGTGAACTAGAACTGATCCTCGAAGCTGGTCCCATCATTGTTAAAGCCGGAGAGATACAAGAAGTGACTTTACTCAGCAAACAACAAGACGATTAGCAATAAGAGCCTCACCTAACGGTGAGGCTTTATTGCTCGTATTGGTTTATAAAAGTAAAGACTACCTAAGATAACTGCACCAATCAAAAGTACCATGAAAAGCATGAACAAAAGCAAGACAGTGCCCATGTACTACGTCTCCTTTTTGCCCTCTTTTAAAGATTGTTTAGAGAAAACACTCCTCAATTCCTGCCATGGTGTGCCTAACTTGGCTACGTTGTGACATTACCCCTGGAATTTAGAACAATTCGAAGGAGGACTAAGCTCCTCCTTCATAGAAAACACTGATAAATCCTTTAAATTCAGAGTCTAGGGAGGCCCCCCATGCGCTTACGTATCAATCTAAGTTGGAAAGTCAGCCTAATTGTATCACTTGTTATAGTGCTAGCCATGGCACTGGTAGGTTGGTCTGTATACCAATCCACTGGAAACATAGTGCGTGATCAAGTCAATGATCAGCTTTCACTCATGAGTAGTTATCAATGGGAAACCATCATGGATATCTTTTCATCTACAGAACGGGAGTTACTCAGAATAGCGCAAGATTCCAACGTGCGCAGTCTTGCAGATCTGGCCAACGGTGTCAGTGAAGTAGAAATGGAAGAGTTTTTGAAGCGTAATCTCTTGCAATCCACGGGTAGTCGCTTAGATCGAGAAGTCACCAGTTGGGATCTCCTACACGTCCTCTCTATTGCTACCGTTGATGGAGTCATCGTCGGCGATTCCCGCTACAAAGAGGCCAGTATCCTTGACATCATGGCAGGCAATAGCACGATCACAGGGACAGAACATGTGGGAGTAAAACTAGACGAAGCGGAGTATAAAACGATTCCCCTTGGTAGGACCAAGGAGTATGATGAACTAAATTTTGTTGTACATAGCGTGCCTATTACTCGCCAAGGCACAACCGATGTGATCGGTTATCTTATTGGAGTGATGGATATTGTGCACTTATTCGCACCTCTCACAGCCGAACTCGGGGAGTATGGAAACACGGTCCTCATGAATGAACAAGGGGTCGTCCTCAATCATTCCGACCAGAACTTAGTCGGCACTACAATCGACAATCTTTGGTATCAAGAAAAAATTGCAGAAGCAGGAACTATGGCTGAAGATATGGGAGATGAAGACTATTTCACCCTTATGGCTTTGGCCGATGGCGATCTCTTTTTGGGCTCTAGCGTCTCAGTGGCGCGGATGACAGAACCCATCAAATCCATCGCACAAAGTTTAGTTACCATGTTTACAATAGCCCTAATTGCAATTTTCCTGGTGACTTCACTCTTTGTTCGTTGGCAATTAAGACCACTTAGAGTCTTCGTTAAAGCCTTTGAGCAGATGGAATCTGGTAATCTACACAGTCGTAGCTTGTTTAACAAGAGGATGGAAAAACGCAGGGATGAAATTGGTTCTTTAGTCCAAGCATTTATTTCCATGGAAGGCAACCTAAACTCCCTTGTGGATACCGTAAGTCGCTCTACTCAAGAGACAGCTGCTGCTACCCAGCAGTTATCTGCCTCCTCACAAGAGACCTCGGCCTCCATTCAAGAGGTGGCAAGCAAGGCAGGAAATTTGTCTCACTCGGCCCATGTCATTGACTCCAGCATGGGCGAATTCGCCCATGCCGTGGATCATCTCAACGTTAGTTCTCAAGAAATGAACAAAGCATCTACCCAAGTACATACTTTAGCCCAAGATGGGCTGCAGTTGATGGAAACTACACAAAATAGCATGGCTAACTTACTAGACTCTTCAGCCGATGCCAAGGGCAGTGTTGTTAACCTTAATAAGGCCACCCACGAAATTGACACAATTGTGGCTGTGATTAGCGACATTGCTGAACAGACAAACCTCTTGTCACTAAATGCCTCCATTGAGGCTGCTCGGGCAGGAGAACACGGCCGGGGCTTTGCCGTTGTGGCCAACGAAATTAGACAACTTGCAGATCAGACCCGAAGTTCAACAGAAAACATTGTTAGGATCATCAAGGAGCTAGCTATGCAGACCAGCGAAACAACAGCTCAGATCAACGTTGGAGCCACCAATGTCCAGAACACAAAAGAAACATTTACCGAAATTGTGGACCTAATCGCTAACTTAGCTTCCAACATCCAAGAAGTAACAGAGTCCATTGCCCTACTCTCCACCAATACCAACAACATCCTGGATGAAGTTAAGAAACAGGCCCTAGATGGAGAAGAGATCTTAGCAGCTACCGAAGAACAGGCCGCCATGACAGCACAAAATGCTGCTCTAATGGAGAACTTAGCAAACATGGCCAATGGCCTGCAACTGGTTATAAGCCGTTTTTCAGCCTAATAATCGCCTTATGCCAACCAACGACCACCATATTGCGTTGTAGGCGATACAATTGACTTCACAAGGAATGCCGATCTCAGGATCATCAGTCTATATTCATCAAAAATAACGGTGGAAAAAGTTCTGGGGAGAAGTTATCCCTAACCAAAAAAGACTTTGACCACCTGGTAGCAAATGGAATGCTTCGTTTGAAAAGTGGAGCAAACATTAAAAAGTCAAAAATCCATCGTGAGGTTATTGTCGAAGCACGAGATTGTGCTAAACAGCTTTAACCAGAGATGAAGAAAGGCGGCTGTCCTTGTGGCACCGCTTTTTTCTATATCCCGGGTTTTATTCTTCCGATGTCAAAAATACCATTGAAAAAAATTCATCACCATAGTCATGAAACAAGCCTCGCTTGACTAGCTCACGAATTTCCTCTGGTGTTGCCCATGCAAAGGAACTGACTTCCTCCTGTTGCAAGCAAATATCGGTATCTGCGATCTCTTGTTCAACCAACCAAACATCCTTAAAGCTGTCACTCCGCTTCAATCGCCCCAGGTGAGTCATATCATCTGCTATGATTCCCAGTTCTTCTTTGAGCTCTCTTAATGCTGAGGTCTTGCTATCCTCTCCCCTAATGGCCGATCCGCCAGTGGTAGCCCACATTCCGGGAGATAGGAGAAGGTGATCTGCCCTGCGCTGAATGAGATACTGGCCTTTGCTATTTACTACCCAGATATCCACAACTATGTGAAAGTCCCCCTGAGCCAAAGGCTGACCGCGGAACACTGTCCTACCTGTCTTCTGTCCATTTTGATCATATACGTCCCATAATTCCACTTGGTTTTGAGCGATAGTTTCTAACGCAATAGTCAGGGCCTTTGTCTGATCAACTAAATTCATGGACGGCCCTCCCCTGTGTACTACCTGTTCTGGGAGATAAGGAACATGAATGAAGCCAGCCCGGATAGGCAACTGTTTTTCGGCTATGTAATGAAGAATGCCATACATAAGATGATTGCAAACAAATGTCCCAGCAGAATTTGAGACAGTAGCCGGGATGCCGGCAGCGCAAACTTGCTCAACAACGGCTTTTATGGGTAATGTAGAAAAATAGGCAGAAGGTCCTCCACCTACAACAGGAGTATCAATTGGCTGATTACCTTCATTATCTGGAATTCTAGCATCATTAATGTTAATTGCCAGTCTCTCCACGTTAATACTAGCTTGCCCACCTGCTTGGCCAAGGGCAACCACAATATCGGGCTGAAACTCATCCATGCCTACTGTGGCTTGTTTAATAGACTTATCAAAAACGGTTGGTATTTGCTTCTTGGCTAGCTCAAGTCCTTTTACTCCTTCTTCAACAACGCACTCCACCACTTCCCAAGCGGGGTTGACGGATTCACCACCAAAAGGATCGAAGCCCATTAATAGTACCTTCACTTGCGTCACCTCATCATCTAAATAAAATATTTTTCCCCTACAGATAAATTTGACAAATGCTGGTCTTCCCCTCCAAATTGTGTTCCCTAAACGCGCTAAAACGCCCGGAGGTATCCCGGGCGTTTCTTGTATTCGCTTTTCTAGCTACGATGAAGTGCAACAAAACCAAGAACTGCAGTGGCGAATTCGTCCATCTTCTCATAAAACGAAGCGTGGCCAGCATCTTCAATAATGACCATTTTCGAATCTGCAATCCTGTCTTGTATTTTCTTCATCTCATAGATAGGGGTAATAATATCCCTTGCTCCCCCAATTAGAAGTGTGGGGGCTTTGATCTCATGAATTTGGTCTAAGATATCGAAGTCCTTGGAGCTTCTTGACAGTCGATGCAACGATTCGAAATACTCTTTGGTCAGGATCTTTTCAAAAATGGCTTCCCGCTCTTTTAGCCACTTCCAATTACGATTATAAAAAACGTCAGAGTAAATAAACGGCATGCTTAGCTTGAAGAACACTTCACCACTATTGGTCTGTGCAGAGTATTCCCAAATGTCACTGGCAGCCTGCAAGAACTTTGTCACCTGGGCAACGCAATTGGGCAAAATCAACGAGGATAGATAGTCTGGATATTTTATAGCAAACATCATGGCAACCATGGCTCCATAGGAAACTCCCAGAAGGTGAACCTTCTTTAAGCCCAGTTCATCGAATAGGGCCTTAAGATCATCCACATGAATGGACACATCATAGTCCTCTGGATATGGACTGGAAAAACCCTGATCCCGAAAGTCCAGTCGTAAGAACTTATAATTATTCTGCTCCGTCAAAAGGGGCACAAAGTCATTCCAGCTCAACGTATTCATCATGATCCCATTAAGAAAAACAATGGTCTCACTGCCAGTACCATCTAGACTGTAATTCATCTCAATCCCATTAATCTCTACTTTATGCATCCCAACAACACCTTCTTTCCTACCTGCTGATAAGTGTTACCAAGTCGTCGAGTCGGTCCACAAAGGGAGAATGACCGCATTCATCCCACACGACTAACTCTGCATTTTCACCTATGCACTCTTGGGTAAACCTAGCCGCATCCACAGAGACTAACAGGTCATCTTCACCATGGACCAAAATTGTAGGAACCTTAATCTTATAGATTTCCTCAGTCCCCATGGATACTCCATTGAAGGAATCCGTCAAATTATATTTCGCGACACAATAGTACACTTCAGGCATGTTTCGTTGTCGCAAGGTCTCCTGGACGTGCACATCAAAAACTTCGGGTTCGGGCTTCTTCTTGTTGTAGATGGCCGAATTCCATATCTCCTCATAAAACTTTTTGTCTCCTGTAAAGGCGGCTTTTGCAAATTTCCTCTTCGTTGGATCCTGAATAATCTCTTCCTTGGTCCTCAGTTGTGTCTTCTTACCATCACTATCCACTGCGTAGGAGTTATACCCATTCACGGGGATGGCCCCAACTAGAAACAAACGATTTACCATATATCCATAATTGGAGGTGAAAAGCAAACTCACTGCTCCACCCATGGACCAACCTAAGAGATCAAACGTCTCTAACTTTAGTTCGTCAACAAACAGCTTGACATCTCTGGCAAAGTCTCGCAAGTCATCCAATGGTTGTTTGTAGGTGGACATCCCGTGTCCCCGCAAATCCATGGCGTATACAGAAAAAGTATCTGGCAATTGCATAATAAGTTCGTCAAAAAATTTGGAACTGGCCAGGTTGCCATGGATTAAGACCAAGACCTTTTCTCCCCTAGCATAATGCCTATACCCTATCGTTTCTCCATTGGGTAGTGTAACTTGCTTGAACTCAATTTCCTTCACGCCTTGTACACTCCTTCAGGGCCTAGATTCCTAAGTAAGCCCTCCTGATATGCTCATCTTCGGACAGTTCATCTATGCTACCTTCCATAACAATACGGCCATTTTCCATAACGTAGCCGCGGTCAATGACCTTCAGGCCTTGCCTGACGTTTTGCTCAGCAAGCAAGATCACCATGTCGCTCTTTTTGATCTGATTAAGAATTTGAAACATCTCCGTTACCAAGGATGGCTGCAATCCTAAAGAAGGTTCATCAAGGATTAACATTTTCGGACGAGACATTAGGGCACGCCCGATTACCAGCATCCTCTGCTGCCCACCGCTCATGGTGCCAGCCAGCTGCTTCTCTCGCTCCTTAAGGATAGGGAACAGCCCATAGACATAATCTAACGTTTCCTCCGTGTGTGCCCTTGCATGAGGTATGTAGGCAGCACCTAACCGGAGGTTTTCTTTCACAGTCATAGCGGGAAAAAGTTCCCGGTTTTGCGGAACAACTACGACCCCATCTCTGGCAATTTTATGGGTGTCTTGATTATGAATCGGACGACCGTCAAATGTTATCTCTCCGCCCTTGGGCTTCACAACCCCCACGATGGCATTGATTAATGTACTCTTGCCTGCTCCATTAGGGCCGAAGATGCCAACGACTTCATTGTTTCCAATATTTAAGGATAAGTCCCAAATCACCTGAATCTTACCATAGGCAACATCGAGGTTCTTTACCGTCAGCATGCTAATCCTCCTTCCCTAAATAGGCAGCAATCACTCGTTCGTTAGTGGCAACCTTGTCAAAACTGCCTGAGGCAATGATAGCTCCACCATCTAGAACAATACATCTATGCGTTAGCTCCCTGACCACCTTCATAATATGCTCTACTACAATAATGGTCAGTTCTTTCTTTTGCAGTTCCCTTACAACGTCAATCATCTCAGCTGTTTCATCAGCATTGAGTCCAGCCATTAACTCATCCAAAAACAGTAGATCAGGCTTCGAAGCAAGGGCCCTACCTATCTCTATTTTCTTCAGATCCAAGACTGTAAGGTTATCGATATAGCGATCAAAATGCTTCAAACTAATCATATCGCAGATTTCTCTGGCATATTCACGGGCGTGAACTAAATTCTGGCCTTGGCCGAACAACGCACCAACCATGATGTTCTCAAGAGCAGTAAAGTCCTGTAAAGGACGAACGTTCTGAAATGTTCGGGCTATCCCCATGCGATTTCTCTCGTGGGCTTGTAGGTTTTGTATTTCTTGACCCTTAAACAAGATCTGGCCATTCGTGGGAGGAAAGATCCCCGCAACTAGGTTAATGACAGTGGTTTTTCCCGCGCCATTTGGACCGATGATCCCTAGGATCTCGCCCTTAGTTGCCGTAAAGGTTAGGTCACTGACGGCCAACAATCCCCCAAATCGTCGTTCCAGGCCTTTAGTTTCCAATACTGGCACTCTTCACACCCCCAACATTCGTTTTGCGATTAAGCCATTTAATGATGGGTCTTGTGATACCCTGTGGCATAAACAATACAACAAGGACAATGATGATGCCATACACAATCAAGTGACCATACGGCATAATCAGCTTCAGATACTCTGACACTATACCGAGCAAGACTGCACCCACAACAGGTCCGATAGTAGAGTAAACTCCTCCTACCAAGGCCATAGCTAGTGGCAGTAACAAAAAGTTCATGGAAAATGTAGCTTCAGGTTGCACGAATGCATACTGCTGGGCATAAAAAGCTCCGATCACACCTTGAATGGCAGAAGTGATCACAAACATAAACAGCAAGTACCTGAACACATCGATCCCGCTAGAGCGAGCGGTAATTTCATCATTTCTGATGGCATTGATGGCATAGTGCGTCTTACTTCTAGATAACCATACAGAAATCCCAATGACACCCAGAGTTAATCCATAGATCATCCAGTAGTTCTTGGCCGGATCCCCATTGAAAAGAGCGTTCCGCAAGACTGTTCCACTGGCCCCCCCAGTCAGTTTTGGTAAGTTTCGGATAACAACGGAAAAAACCGTGGTTAGTGCTAAAGTTGTAATTGAGAAATAAATCTTTCTGAGCCTAAGCACTGCAAAGCCTAACATAAATGCCGTTACGCCTGCAAAGAGGCCCCCCAGTGCAATACTTACAATTGGATTGAAACCCGCTCTACTCACTAACAAAGCAGATGTATAAGCACCTAAGCCAAATAGGCCCGCGGTACCATAGGACAGCTGTCCGGTTCTAAGCATCATATCCCAAGTTAAGCTTAGAGACATAAACACAAAGATCGTATTAAACACGCTGAGAAAATAAGGGCCCGCAAAGAGAGGCAAACTCGCCGCCAGAAGTAGAGCAATAATTAATACAGCTTTGTTCCGCATTATTTAGCCTCCCTAAATGATCTCGTCAAAATAACTAAGATCAATACTCCAAAAAAGACAACATCTGACCATCCACTACCACCTGGAATAGCATTAACAACGGCTTCAAAGATCCCCAAAGTAAGTCCTGCCAGTAAAATACCATTGAGATTACCAAGTCCAGCCATGGCTGAAAGGGCAAAGGATTTCATGGTATAGGGTGTTCCTGCTCCGGGGAAGATGGCTACCCGTGGGACCATAACCGCGGACGCTAAGCCTACAATTGCAATAGACAGACCAAAAACGAACAGATATACAAAGCCAACATTAATCCCTACAATAGATGCTCCCGTTGGATTTTGGCCAACCGCAAAGGTGGCTTGCCCCAGACGGGTTTTCTTCAGAAACAGCTGCAAACCGACTAACACGGCCACCGCCATTAATAGGTACAGAAACTCATACGTCCCAAATCTTATACCCGCTACTGTGGTAGAAGAATAAGAATAGGTTGTAAAGACAGACCTTGGTTGCGTGGTGTAGATACTCTTCACAAGTTCACTCAATACCAGGGAGATTCCAAAGGTAATGAGTAATTGACTTAGGTGCCCAGACTTCAACACATGTTTTATCGTTAGTAAGTAGATTACTATGCCCACAACCGCGAGTATAAGAGTCACCGGTACAATCGCCCTCAGGGGATCTGTGCCAACGCTGTTAAACAAAACGTAAGTGGTATACAAACCCACAGTTAGAAATTCGCCGTGAGCCAGGTTGAGGACTCCCAAAATACCTAATACAAGAGCGAGTGGTAGCGCGATTACGGCATATAAACTCCCTCGTTGAACTCCGTAGATTAACGCATGAGGCTCCCAAAATCCAATGACTACAGCTGCAATGAGCAATGCTGCGATGTACAGATACTGTTTCTTAGGTAAAG
>WPCH01081507.1_pt1 | contig 24156 bp, 16 predicted proteins | sample 5399881 | NCBI WGS metagenome assembly WPCH01 (sample SAMN12869468, study PRJNA574797) | sludge metagenome | isolation source: wastewater treatment of pH5 | place: China:Beijing | collected 2019-05-20
CACGGTGCCCGGCAGCATTTCCGGAATGCCGCTGCCCAGGTTAGCCATGGCCTGGCCGGCCCCTTCACCAACGCCGCTCAGCATGCCGTCGATGCCATTGCCAACGCCGGCAGTCAGCGGACCGAGGGTCTCGGCAGCATAAGTTTGCATGATTTCGGCACCGGGCGCTGTGCTCAGAGTAGCGCTTTCAGAGATCAGGTTTCCGTTGCTGTCAAAAACCTTGGTAGCGCTCTGCTCGGTAAAGGCAATGGCGCTCCCTGCAACGGAGTTCATGGCGCCGGCGCTGCTGACGATGGTGCTTTCCACTAGCCCCTGCACGCCGTCGAAGGTGGTGTTGAGCGTGGTATTGATCAAGCCGTTCATGCCATCAATCACGCTGTTGACCAAGGTGTCTGCGTTAAGTGCAGCAGCGTTGCTGACGTTAACGGCTTCACTGGTGCCTTGGCCGCTATTTCCGCCGAGCAGGCCACCGAGAAGACCATCAAGATTAAGAAGACCACCGAGAAGTGCCATGTTTTATTTCTCCTGGAAATAAATTAAGCTTAGCTATTCTAGCTTTTTTGATGCTGGTTTTTTGATGCATGGCAAAGGCCGTGCTTTGCCGGTTTTTCCTGATTTTTCCCCGAAGGCAGCAGCTGCACACCACAGGGTCCTGTCATCATTTTAAACCGGTACAAAAGCAATTGAAATATAGCAACAAAGCCATTGAGATAAACCCTTTCATTTGTGAATAATTGATGCATGTGTTATGAGATCAAGCCTCTGATGTTCTGTTTTGTTTCAAAGTTTTTTTAAACGTTTATCTCACGCTTATGCCTTCGCTGATGTTGCGCGAGAGGGGTGAGAGGAAAAACTCAAGAATCCTTCTCTCTCCTGTGTTGACATCGACTGACGCAGTCATGCCAGGGCGTACCGTGACGCGCTCGTTACCCCGCTCAAGGTAGTGTTTGGTAGGTTCAACCCACGCCCGATAGTAGCCTTCCTGGCCGCTGGCTTGCGCGTCTGCGCTGATCCATACCAGTTTGCCTGGCAATACGCCATACTGGGTGAAAGGAAAAGCTTCAACCTTTATTTCTACATGCTGGCCTACTCTAACAAACCCAGAATCCCTATCAGAAAGCTCTAGCTCAACAAGCAGTGGCGCCTCATCAGGGACAATTTCGATAATGCTGGATCCGGCTGTAACAACCTCACCAGGCGTTGAAACATTGATGGATTTTACTGTGCCAGCAACAGGGGCATGAAGGTTTCTGCTCTCTAGAGCGTGGACCGTATGAGATTGCTGTTCAGTTAGCTGATATGACTCACTGATGGCCCTTTCCAAGCTGGCCAGTAGATCAAGGCGCCGCTCAGCTTCAATCTGTTCGAGCGCCTCATGTGCGTTAACTAGGCGTTCTCGCAAGATTTTTATCTTTTCTCTAGATGAGTCTATATCACTCTGCAGAGCGATGCTGTCTTCGCGAAGCATGATATATTCATTTCGAGCGATAGCGCCAATTTCAGCCAGTCGGCGAGCACTTTCTGTCCTCTGGTCAACCAATTCCTGCCGCTCCAGTTGGCGGTGAAGCCGCGACTCACTGGATCGTAGCTCAGCCTGAACTTCACGGATGCTGGAGTTCATCGTCTTGCGAAGGCTGGCATGGCGAGCTTCTTCGGTTTTCCATATGTCCTGGTTCAGTGAATATATTTCGTCTGCTTGATGACTATTAGGAGCGTTGCCGCTCAGGCTGCTTTTAAGTCTGTGCTGCCGGGCCATGTTAAGCCTTGCTGCCTTTTCAATTGACTCGTTACTTGCTGCTGCCAGCGTTTCGTCGAGCCTCACCAGGAGCTGGCCGGCCTCAACGCGCTGCCCGACCTCGACCAACACTTCCTCGATAGCGCTAAGCTCCATATTTTGTACCACCTTGTTGCGGCCGTCAGGTATAAATCGACCATTGGCAGTGGCTACAACATCAATGCGTGAAAACCAGGACCATACAAGTGCCAGTAGCAATAAAATCAGAAGTGCCCATAGCACTCGTCTCCTTCCGGCCGGAGGCTCGGTTTCTTGAATGGACCTCAGCGGGTCAAGAAACTCTCGCTCAAGCTCATTAAGTTTCTCGATTCTGCGTCGCTTTGTGTTCTCGCTATGCCGTGAAGATAAAATGCGGGCCAAGCGAGAGAGCAAGCTCATGGTTTTAGCCAAGCCTATACCTCCTGGAAAAGGTTATAAAACATACCTTTTCTTTCCATGAGTTCTCTGTGACTTCCCGACTCGACGATCCTTCCATTATCCATGACTAGTATCGTGTCGGCATGCTGAATGGCTTCCAATGAATGCGCAACCATGAAAACGGTTCTACCTTGGCGGACCTTTTGAATGCTAGCCTCAATGGTGCGCTGCGCAGCTTTATCAAGTGCGCTAGTTGCCTCGTCGAATATTAGTATCCGTGGGTTTGCCAGCAGGGCGCGCGCGATAGCTAGACGCTGCCGTTGGCCTCCGGAAAGTATGGCGCCACGTTCGCCAATCGGTGTGTCATAACCTGCTGGCAGATTTTCTATGAATTCTTCCGCTCCTGCAAGTCTTGCAGCGGCGATAACGCTGCTCATGGGGGCGTCAGGAAGGTGAATTGAAATGTTTTCGCGAACAGTGCCTGCGAAAAGGCTACCCTCTTGTGGCACGACTCCTATCTGGCGCCTGAGCCAGCGAGGATCTACTTCGTTAAGATCTATATTGTCAAAGCGTATTTTCCCAGAGCTAGGAAGGTAAAGGCGCTGCAGTAGCTTTGCCAGAGTACTTTTTCCCGACCCGCTGCGCCCCACAATACCGACAAAGCTTCCTGGTTGAATGGTAAAGCTGACGCCCTTTATTACAGGCTCTAGGTCAGGGCGGTAGCGGTACTCGACACCTTCCATCTCCACTTTTCCCTGCAGCGGCTTGAGATTTTGCCGGCCAGTGTTAAGTATGGGCTCTTTGGGGGTGTTCATTAAGTCACCCAGCCTTTCAATCGACAGCCCAACCTGCTGAAGTCCTTGCCAGGTTTGCACCATGCGAAGTACTGGGCTAGTGACTTGACTTGCAATCATGTTGAATGCAATTAGCTGGCCGGCAGTAATGGATCCATCAAGCGCAAGATTTACACCGTACCATAGAATGGACAGTGTTATTAGCCTTTGCATGACTTGTCCGATAGAGCCGACAATGCCAGAAAGAGAGTCGCTTCGATATGAGGCAGTAGCGTAGCTGGCGAGCAGGGAGTCCCACCGTCTTGCCATCTGTTTTTCAGCAGCAAGGGACTTAATGGTCTGTATGCTGCTTATGGTTTCTGTAAGAAACGACTGATATTCCGCGCTTTTCTCAAGGCGGTCTACCATGCGCTTTCTTATGGTAGGGTAGGTGATGACAGATAGCCCAACCAGCAGTGGCAGCATAGCAATAACCAATAGCGTGAGCTGATAGCTGATCAAGAACATGACAAGCAGAAAAACACCTACAAAAAGTAGATCAATTATCGCCATCATGCTGGAGCCAGTAAGGAATTGGCGTATTGTTTCCATTTCCTTGACTCTGGCAACTGTGTCACCCACTTTGCGCTGTTCAAAGTATCGCAGTGGGACGCTGAGAAGGTGTTCGTAAACCTTCATTCCTAGTGTTGCATCTACGCGATATGTCGTGCGCGTCATCAACTGAGCGCGAAGCACGCCTAAAACTGCCTCGAAAAGAAGAATAGCCAGCATGGCGCCAGCTAATACGTTAAGAGTAGAGATAGAACGGTGGACCAGTACCTTGTCAATGATAAGCAAGGTAAAAAGGGGGGTGGCCAGAGCGAATATCTGAATAACAAAGGCAGCTATTCCCACTTCTGTCAGGCTGGACCTGTACCGTTTCAGCATGGGAAGGAACCAGGCAAATCCAAATCGTGGATTTTCTGTACTCCACCCGATCTTAGGGCGCATCAGTACCAGGTTTCCGGTCCAGATTTCTTCCAGCTGACTACGCGTTGCAATAAGTGGTTTCCCTTGGCGGGGCTCCACCAGAACAGCTTGCTCTGACTCAACGCGGGCAATTACCAAGAATTGCCCATTTTTCAGTTCCACTATTGCAGGAAAACTTTGTCGTTCAAGGTCTTCCCATGTGAGATTTACCTGCTTTGCCTTGAAGCGGTGCCTAGATGCTAAATTTATAAGGTCTTCCGTTCCGACTGTTCCTCTATTGATTCCCTCTGTGATTGCGAGTTGCTCAGGATCTAGTGGAGAGTTATGAAATGCCGATACAAGGCAAAAAGCATAAACTGCTGAATGTGACTTTTCAGCATTGGCATTGCCCATTCCAGAGCCTTGCTCCTGAGGTTGAGCTTCTATTGCGCTCACTTTGCCCTCCGTTGCCTGGGGCGTTTTCCTACGTGATCGGGGTGGTCATATAGTTGATGCTTGTGCATTTTTTCCCATAATACCTTTCGGCTTATACCAAGGTCCATGGCAGTCTTTTTGCGAACCCAGTTATTTCGCTGTAGTGCATCCAGTATTTCATCTCTCTCCATAGATAGGCTATGGTTGGTTAAGTTCGAAGCTTCTGGTGCCTGTGCTTCTGATTCCTTTTCTATAATTGGAAGGACTGCTTTTTTGCTCCAAGTTCCACTTACGCGATACTTGAGGAATACTCTCTCTGCGGTGTTCATCATTTCCCTTATGTTTCCTTTGAACACCCTGTTGCCGACTGCGTTCATCAGCCAGTCAGGTAAGGTTGCAAGGTTTATTCCCTCTTTTTTTGCAATAGAGGATAGGAGGTGGAAGAATAGCTGGCGTTTTTCCATCCTCCCTCTTGCTTCCAAGTCGGGAAGATCGAGTACAGCGACTGCGATCCTATAGTATAAATCGGAGCGAAATTTTCCTTCACGCACCATGGTATATAAGTGGCGGTTAGTTGCGGCAACTAGCCTGAAGTCAAGCGGTATTCTTCGCCGTGATCCCAGCGGAGTAATGGATTGCTGTTCTATGACACGTAGTAACTTGACCTGCTGATATAGGGGTAGGTCACCAATTTCATCCAGAAAAATGGTTCCACCGTTTGCCTGCTCAAAATATCCAGCATGGCTGCGAGAGGCGCCAGTGAATGCCCCTGGGGAGTAGCCAAAAAATTCTGCTTCAAAAAGGCCTTCAGGAATAGCTCCACAGTTTACGCATACAAATGGTCCGCTGCTTCGCTGATTGTTGTAATGGTGAAGTAGTCTGGCTACCATCTCCTTTCCGGTTCCAGTTTCACCTAGGATGAGCGTATTTACTTCAGAGTTTGCATATAGTAGTGCCTCTCTATAGAACTCGCGCATTATTTTCGAAGAAAAATAGATGTGCCCATTGTTACAGCCCATCTTGATACATGTGCCAAGTGAGGCCGCTTTTTTTATCCCCTGTTCCAGTTCCTCAGTAGAGAATGGTATGTCAAGGTGTAGTGAGGCATCTGAATACGAGCTGCCCCCTAGCCGAAGGGTTGGTATTTTTATGCCGTGTGGTTGGGGAATAGGGTCTTCCTGCATGACTATCAGGCAGTCAGGCAGTATAGAGGTACGTGAATGTATGCAGCGTGAGCTGTTATACGAGATCAGGTTTTCAACTCCAGCCTTTCGGACTTGGGTCTCAAGCCATTTTTCGTTCTCACTGCATTTGCTGAAAATAGCGACATTGATGTCGTTTGGCTCAAGGCTCATTCCTGACTGACCAAGAGGGTGATTTTGTGTGCGTAGGTAGGGTCATGAATAAGGTGTGGCAATTTTGGCTCCATGCCTAGCTGTTGACAATGAGCAGTCCTTCAGCGGCTGCTATGCCAGCATGAAACCATACTGGCATATGCGCTCATAAACAGAGAGCCCGGAATGCAGCCTCACGCGGTGCTTTCCGGACTCTTTTTTCATACCGTTGTGATTAGCCGTGGACCATGTGGCTCATTGCGTCATTTGCTAGCTCATCTTGATGCACAGCCAGTACCGAGCTTACATCCATGTGTAAGTCCGTTGCCATTGTGCCGACGCCCTCCATCTCGGCCTTGTCAAATGCGTCTCCTGATTCATCAATCAAGACGTCATCGGCGCTGGATAGTGAAAGCGTTTCATCTTCTCCAGCATCAAAGGTCGAGCTGTACTGGCTTTCTTTCAGCTCGTTATGCTCAGTGTCTGCTTCCATAAGGTCGAAGCTGTCACTGAGGTCATCAAAGCTGAACATTTGCCGGGCGGCCATCTCGTTAATGCTGGGAGCCGCGTCCTTCAGCTCAACTTGTAGGCTGATAATTTCGCTGCGACCATTAGCATCCTCAAGCCTATAGCTAAGGCTGTCTCTCTGGCCAATATTGTCAACGTTAGCATCAGGCTCATAGCGGTAACTGCCATCGCTCTGGACAAGGAAGGTGCCAAATTGTCCCGCAATGCTGGTCTCGCCATCCACCTGAACCCAACTGCCACCTTGGCTGACAAATATGTCAGTTGCGTCAGGATCAATAGCCATGAGCTCTCCCTTGCTGTCCAGCAGCAGGTTGCCTTGGGCAGCACCTGTCGTGGGGTCCCCAGCATCAGGAATGGAGACAGTTTTTACATTGATGTCACTGACTTCAATCCTCTGCAGGGCCCCTACAGCGCCTGGGCGGTAGCTGATGGCCAGCTGATAATTTCCCGGCTCAAGGCCTTCGAAGCTGGCTTCTGCTCTGTTTTGAGACAGCAAGGCAATAGACAGAAGCTGAGAGCTGCCGTCAACAGTGCTATCGACCACTTCAAACTGACCATTGCTGCCTTGTTTGAGAAGGCTGATGTTCAGCTTAGGCTGTGCGCCAAGCAAACCGACGTCTGCCAGCTGCGTACCTTTCAACGAAAAGCTGATCTCCCCAACGCCTTCTTCTATGGAGAAGGAGCGACTCAGCGAGGTGCTGCCTAATGTAATCCCGAGTAGGCCAAGCAGAATATTCACTGAGCCGTCATCCAGGGTCTCAACACTTTCCTGGGGCTCGCCGAGTTCTGCAGGGGTAATTTGTGCCTGAGCTTTTCCGTCCTGGCCTACGATGGAAACTTGTGCTTTTGCCGGCTCCGAAACATTACCGCCGGTATCCCGCTGTGTAACATTCAGCGTTGTGCCCAAGGCCTGAGCAGGAACCAGGCTGATTGCAAATTCACCATTTGCATTGGCGTGACCAGCACCGGCGAATACGCCTGCTTCAGTCTCTACATGAACTGTCGAGAAGGGCTCTGCTTCACCGGTAATTATCTTGCCGTCAATAACGGCGAGGTTGCCCGGAGCATCGGGAACGTCGGCATCCGCATCCGCATCCGCATCCGCATCCGCATCCGCATCCGCATCCGCGTCGGCGTCCGCATCGGCATCCGCATCTGCATCTGCATCCGCATCGGCGTCCGCATCGGCGTCTGCGTCGGCATCCGCATCCGCGTCTGCATCGGCGTCCGCATCGGCGTCCGCATCGGCGTCTGCGTCGGCATCCGCATCCGCGTCGGCGTCCGCATCGGCGTCCGCATCGGCATCGGCGTCCGCATCGGCGTCGGCATCCGCGTCTGCATCGGCATCGGCGTCTGCATCTGCATCGGCGTCGGCATCCGCATCGGCATCCGCGTCGGCGTCCGCATCGGCGTCGGCATCGGCATCGGCGTCCGCATCGGCATCGGCATCGGCGTCCGCATCTGCGTCGGCATCGGCATCGGCATCTGCATCCGCATCGGCGTCTGCATCCGCATCGGCATCTGCATCCGCATCGGCGTCTGCATCCGCATCGGCGTCGGCATCCGCGTCGGCGTCCGCATCCGCATCCGCATCCGCAACGGCGTCCGCATCGGCATCAGCGACCGCATCGGCGTCGGCGTCCGCATCCGCATCCGCATCGGCGTCGGCGTCCGCATCGGCGTCCGCATCGGCATCGGCGTCCGCATCGGCATCAGCGTCCGCATCGGCGTCGGCGTCCGCATCGGCATCCGCGTCGGCATCGGCGTCGGCATCCGCATCGGCATCTGCATCCGCATCGGCGTCGGCATCCGCGTCGGCGTCCGCATCCGCATCCGCATCCGCATCGGCGTCCGCATCGGCGTCGGCGTCCGCATCGGCATCGGCGTCCGCATCGGCATCAGCGTCCGCATCGGCGTCGGCGTCCGCATCGGCATCCGCGTCGGCATCGGCATCGGCGTCGGCATCCGCATCGGCGTCGGCATCTGCGTCGGCATCTGCGTCGGCATCGGCATCCGCATCTGCGTCGGCATCCGCATCTGCGTCGGCATCCGCATCCGCATCCGCGTCAGCATCGGCGTCCGCGTCCGCGTCTGCGTCCGCATCGGCATCCGCATCCGCATCGTCTGCAGGGGTGTCGCTACTGCTACTACTACTGCTGTTGGCGATGGCAGCAATGGCTGCTGCCCCGAGGCCGGCAGCCGCAAGAGCGGGAAGGATATCTGATGCGCCATCGCTTGCCGCCACGAATCCGGCTGGTTCGTGCAGCAGGGTATATTCGACCGGCTGCAGGCCGTTGCTCATCGGCGGCGGGAAGGTGGCTGCTACCATGTTGCCATTGTCATCGACGAAGAAGAGCTCGCTAGCTTCCTCATCATCCAGATAGAAGTTCAGGATCCGCATCACCTGGCCATCGCGCGTCTCCATGATCAGGTCACTGCCTTCGCGCACGATGACGTGGACTTCTCGAAAAGAGAGGTCCAGGAGTATCTGACTTGGCTCACTCAAGGGGATGGTACTGCCTACTTCGAACAGCTGCCCCTGTTGAGGCGCGCCTGCTGAAAGTGGACTGATCTTGGCTATCGTGGACATGAGGTGTTCCCTTCCCGGCACTGAATAATAAGAAAAGATGCTTGGTAACGTTCCGTCGGCCTGACAAGAGGCCCAGAGTTTTTTTCACTGTGGATCTTAATGCTCTGGTGAGGTCTAAAGGGTGTGTTTTGGTTTTTCTTGTCTGCGTTTTGGTTAGTGTCTGGGGTTTCGGGTGGCTTTGGTTTGGTTTTTTATGGTCTTTTGTTGTTTTTTTTGGGCCATATGAAACGAGTGGCGTCGGACTGTTTCGGTCGTTCACAGTGGTTGGAAGGGGTTTTTTTGTTTTTCCGAAAGTTGCTGTTTTGTTTTTTTGATCTTATTGTTTGTTTTTGAAATATTTGCGCGATTTATTGTTCTGGGTTTGGCAGGCAAGGTTCAACTGGACAAGCGCTTGAGCTACTCGACGACCTGAAAGGCATCGCATGTGACCCATGAGACCCCTTGACGGCTATCCGGCCCCTGTCCTTGAGCCGGCCGATCAGCTGCTCCGAGAGCTGCTGAGGCTCTTCGAAGGTGTGGGCGCTGATACCGTGCTTCTGAAGGCGCGGTATCAGCTTCGGCATTTGCGACCCTAGGGGGACTGTTGGGTTTCATGGCTTCTTTCTGCTAGAGCCACCTCTCTGCCTCGTTCCACATAGCGCAGATACGCCACGTAACCCGAGAGGTAGTGCTCCACATCGTCGATACGAACCCGGAAGGCGTGGTGGCGGATATAGAAACTGCCCAGAATGCGCGCGGGGTTCTGGAAGTACATGGCGACCTCGGGGAAGAAGTGGCCGTTGAGCAGGTAGTGGGCGCGGAATTCCAGTGCCTGGTAGAAACGTTCCAGGTCCAGGCCTTCCAGTAGATGGGCTTGCTCCGCCGAGGCCTTGAGTCGCTGCACCATCTGCTCGGCGGCCATCATCAGCTCGAGCAGGGTGGGGAAGGTGGTGATACGGCTGGCCACGAATCCCAGGTGGTCGGCCACGTTCTGCAAGCCGAAGCGGTAGTAGCGCTCATCGTTGCGGTAGCGGGTCAGCTCGTTGACACAGTAGCTGAGCCAGTGGTCGTGTGCCTTCCAGTGCTCGGCATCGATGAAGTGGTCGAAGGCGCGCTCGACCATGGCGAGCCAGCGCGGGTCGCCGGTCAGGCCATACAGCCGCATCAGGCCGAAGGCGGCCTCGCCGTCGTAGTAGATGATGCGGAAGGGCTCCTTGACCGAGAGGTCCGGGTAGTTCAATACATGCACGAAACGACCACTCTGCGGATCCTGCATATGGGCGATGCCCAGTGCCAGCTTCTCCAGAAGCGGCAGATGCTCTCGGGAGCCGGTGGCTTGGCTGTACTGCACCAGGGCAAGCAGGCAGACCGCGTTGCCGCCAAGCTTGATCTCGTCCTGAGCGTCGATCAGGAAGGCCGCCGGCTGGCCGTCGGGCAGCGTCACCTCCTGGATCAGGCTATCGGTCAGCAAGCGTAGTGAGCGGTCGATGGCGGCCTTGAGGTCGGCATCGCCGGTGACCTCCCACGCCTCCACCATGGCGTAGGTGGTGCTGGCGTGGCGCAGGCTGTTGTAGGTGCGGATGGGACGATCGAAACAGGCGTGCCAGCCGTAGTGAAACCGGCCGGAGGCCTGAACCTGGCTGGCCAGGTAGCGGCTGCTGGAGGCGACCAGGCCATGCACGTCGGCTGGGGTCAGTCGTTCGATGACGCGCCGGCCGGCATTGCGCCCAGCGCCATGCAGAGCCAACGGGGAGCTGCCGGTGGTGCAGAACACGCCGGCCGTCGCCAGCTGGATGACCTGAGCATCGTCGGAGAAGTCCAGCGCCGGGTTGCGATAGCGCAGCCCGGCGTAGCGCCGAAAGTTCTTTCCATTGAGGATGGCGTGAGCCACCTGGTTGCCGCCATACAGCATGGCGTTGGCATTCAGCTCCTGTTCCAGAAAGGCGTGCTTCAATTGGCTGTCCAGGGCCAGGCCAAACCGGAAGTAGTTTCTTTTTGTGTTTTTCAGTATCTCTTTGAGCGTCTTCCAGTCTCTTTGCGTGGCACTGGTAGGCCAGTCGGCCCTTAGCCAGCGCACCTGGAGCTTCTCACGTTCCACCAGGCGCCGACAGCGGGCAGCAGCGGTCTTCCAGGCTTCATCGAAGGTGGCGTGGCTGGCGTGTACCACCCGGGCTCGCTGGTTGCCGTCGCTGACGGAGAGAAAGATCGTATGAGCCGGATAGGGCGCCTCTAGCGGCGCGACCTTCTCGAGTGCGTATCGTCTGGCCTGTACCAGTAGTTCGGATAGCGACATGAAACGACTTCCCTGGCGGTAGCGCAGTGCCTTGCGATTTAGCGGATCTGCCGGTGCCGGCTTGGCGCTGACGCTCTGGCTCTCTAGAATGCGGAGTTCCGCATAATATCGCATAATTGCGCGAGTCGCTGCGCTGCACCGTTGGCGGGCCGGCCTCTCCGCAGACGGACACCAAGGGATAATATATGAGCATTACCGTACAGGTCGCTGGCATGCGGCAGAGCCTGGAGACTGCCGAGCCTCAGCAGGTCTCTGACTTCATTGCCCTTACCACCCCCAGCAAGGTGCTGGTCGATATCACCCCCGATGAGATCGCAGGGCTTAGCCGGGAGGGCACGAGCCTGATGGTCGAGCAGATGGGGGGAGGCTCTCTGGAGGTTCTCGGGTTCTTCAACGGCTCGGGGCAGAGTCAGCTCTACCTGCCGAGCGGAGATGGCCCGCTGCTGATGGCCTCGATAACTACGGCACCCGGTAGCAACAGCCTCAGCACCATCTTCGTGGCCGCCACGGACGAAGCGCTGCGCTTCGACCCCGACGCCCTGCTGGCCGAGGCCGAGCAGGCCTCTCCGTCTGAGGCTCCCGCTGCGCTGGATTGGTGGGAAGACGACGAGGTTGCCGAGGAGGACGTCACCGCAGGGAGCACCGCCGCCGAGCCTGAAGCCGTTGCCATGGCCGATGGCATCAACATCGAGGAGGTCTTCCTTGCCGAAGAGGTGCCTGTCCGGGAGGCCGCGCCCGCCGAGGAGGTCATGCGGGGCTCTACCGCTGCTGAAGGCAGCTGGCTGGATGGCATAGGTCCCGACCTGATGGGCTTTCTGGCGTTCGGGGCGGCGCTCGGTGCTCGGGCGGCTCATAACCAATCCTCCTCCTCATCGAGCGGCAGACGTTCCGAAGATGTCGAAGGCGACGAAGAAGCTCTTGACGACGGCGCTCAGGTCGCCGCGGCGGACGAGGAGCTTTCGCAGGAGGAGGGCGAAGCGTTGCTGCTGCAGGAAGACGAAAGCATGCTCGTGCTGGACGGCGATGAGGAAACCTGGGAAGCCGCCATGGCCGCTGCGCCCATGCCTGAAGAGATTACCGATATGCCGGAGTTTGCCAGCATTTCCGACGCCTTCGGCAACGCCGATGAGCTGGCAGCGGCCGGGCCCGAGGTCATGGCATGATGATGGCTCGCGCTGGATATCGCTGGATCGCCTGGCTGGGCGTGGCAGGGCTGCTGCTGCCCGGCCTGGCCAAGGCTACCTCCCTGGAGGAGGCGATCATTGCGGGTCTGGCTATCGATCCGGCGCTACGTTCGGCGGAGTCCGAGATCGCCAGGGCAGATCAGGGAGTCAAGGTGGCGCGCAGCGGCTACCTGCCCAACATTCAGGTGTCGGTGGGTCCCGAAAACAGCTTCGTCGGTGATCTGGGCTACGAGATTCGAGCCTCTCAAGTGCTCTACGACTGGGGACGCGTCGGCAGTGATATCGACTCCGCTACGGCCGAGCAGCGCCGCCGCATGCACGACCTGCGCCAGGTGCGCGAAGACTCGGCGCTGGATATCGCCGAGCTCTATCTAGACATGCTGGCGTCCCGGCAGCGCGTGCGCGCTGCCGGAGAGCACCTGCGGCGCATCGGCGGCGTCCAGGACCTTGCCGAGGAGCGCAGCGCCGCCGGCTTTGCCGACCGTGCCGATACCGATCGTGCCGCTCTGGAGGTGGATCGCGCCCTGGAGCAGCGCGCCATCGAGCAGGGCTCGCTGCGCGACCTGGCCATGCAGTATCAGCAGGTCGTTGGCCGCTTGCCACACGACCTGGCCTCACCCGAACCGCTGGGCCTGCTCGCCGAGCTGCGCGATAGCGAGCGCCGTGCCATATTGCTGAGCGCCGCGCCGGAAATGCTCAAGCTGCAGGAGGATATCGCCGCGGCGCGGGCGGATCTGGGCGGTGATCGCGCTGCTTTCTGGCCACAGCTCAACCTCGAGGGCTCCATGCTGCGTCGTGAAATTGGCGGCGACCTGGAGGACGATGCGACCATCGGCCTGCGCCTGCGCATGGACTCCTTCCAGGGGCTCTCCAACTTCCAGCGTGCCGAGGGCTCTCGTCAACGGGTAGAGGCTGCCGAGTGGAGCCTGCGCTCCGGGCGCCGCGATCTGGAGCGGAGCATCCTCTCACTGCTGGATCAGGATGAGGTCATGGCGTGGCGTGAGGAGTCGCTGCAGCAGCAGCTGGCTCGCACCGGTGAGCTGGCCGAACTCTATCGCGATCAGTTTCAGGCCGGGCAGCGTGATATTACCGACCTGCTCTCCATCGAAGTCGAACATTTCGAAGCGCAGCGTCAGCTGATCGATCTGCGCCTCAATCGAGAAAAGCTTAGCTATCGTGCCGCCTCCCAGGCTGGTGTGCTGAGCGAACTGATCTTGCGCCGCCTGGAGCAGGGAGAGCAGGGCAGCCAGCCGCCACTCGGAGAGTTGATTGATGACATCATCGAATAGCCAGGAGCAGGACCCTCTCCGGCATGGGTTGGTGGCGCTGTGCCACCGCCTGGGCAAGACCGTCGGGGTCGCCGAGCTGGGCGATGGCCTGGCGCTGGAGCAGGGGCGCCTGCCTCTGGAGCTGGTGCCCAGGTCCCTGCGTCGCGCCGGCATTGCCTCCAGCGTTGTCAACAAGCCCCTCGGTCAGCTGCCCGAGCGCCTGCTGCCGGCGCTGATGCTGCTGCGTGACGGTGGCAGCATGGTAGTGGTGCGTCGTGACGGTAAAAGCGTCACCGTTGCGCTGCCGGAAACCGGCGGCACCCGGGAGCTCCCGCTGCAGGAAGTCGAAGCGCTGCAGGATGAGGCCGGTACGCTGATCCTGGCGGCCCACCGCGACCACGTCGATGGCCGTGCCGAAGGCTTTGCCGTACCCCGCGAGGAGCACTGGCTGCTCGGGCCGGTCAAGCGTGCCTGGCGCGCCTACACCGAGGTGGGCGTGGCGGCGATGATGGCCAACCTGCTGGCCATTTCCGTAGCGCTGTTCGCCATGCAGACTTACGACCGGGTCGTGCCCAACGCCGCCTTCGACACCCTGTGGATCCTGGCCAGCGGCGTCTTTATTGCGGTGCTCTTCGAGTTCGTGCTGCGCACCCTGCGCGCTCACCTGCTGGATGTGACCGGCAAGCGTCTCGATCTGCAGCTCTCCTCGCTGCTCTTTTCTCGTGTGGCGCAGATGAAGCTGGGTGCGCGCCCCGGCTCCACCGGTGCCTTCAGCAGCCAGATACGCGAGTTCGACTCGGTGCGCGAGTTCTTCACCTCCTCCACCGCCGGCGCCATCAGCGATATTCCCTTCGTGCTGCTCTTTCTGGCCATCATCGCCTATGTGGGCGGGCCGGTGGTCTGGGTGCCGGTGGCCGCCATCGTGCTGATCGTGCTGCCGGGCATCCTGATGCAGAGCACGCTGGCCCGGCTGTCGCGGCAGAACCTGCGCGAAGCCGCGGTGCGCAACGGCGTCCTGCTGGAGACCATCGAGAACCTGGAGACCGTCAAGGCGACCCGCGCCGAAGGGCGCCACCTGCGCCTCTGGGAGGGGCTGTCGGCTCAGCTGGCCGAGGCGGGCGTCAAGTCGCGCAGCATCTCGGCCATGCTCGCCAACGGCGCTACCCTCGTGCAGCAGCTCGGCTATGTAGGCGTGGTTACCGTGGGCGTCTACCAGATCAGCGCCGGCAACATGACCATCGGCGCCCTGATCGCCTGTACCATCCTGACATCGCGCACCATCGCCCCCATGGGGCAGGTCGCCGGCCTGCTGGCCCGCTGGCAGCACGTCAAGGTGGCCGTCGAGGCGCTGGATGAGCTGATGAAGGCGCCGCTGGAGCGCGAGCCGGGTCGCAAGTACGTGCGCTGCCCGCGGCTCAGGGGGCACTACCGCCTGGAAGAGGTCAAGGTGCAGTACTCCGAAGATGCGCCGCCCTCGCTGGACATCAAGGCGCTGGAGATTCAGGCCGGCGAGCGCATCGCGCTGCTGGGCGGCAACGGCGCCGGCAAGACCACTCTGCTGCGTCTGCTCAGCGGCCTGGGGACACCCAGCAGCGGCAGCCTGCAGGTGGACGGCATCAACCTCGCCCAGGTGGACCCCTCCGACCGGCGTCGGGATATCGGCTACCTGCCTCAGGATATTGCGCTGTTTTACGGCACTCTGCGCGACAACCTGACCCTGGACGGCGAGGCGCACAGCGACGAGGAGCTGATCGAAGCGCTGGAGGCCGTGGGGCTTGGCAACTTCGTGCGCCGCCACGCTCGGGGCCTCGACATGCAGCTGACGGGCAACCGCAGCGTCTCCGGCGGCCAACGTCAGGCCATTGGCCTGGCCCGCCTGCTGCTGCAGGACCCTGCCGTGGTGCTGATGGACGAGCCTACCGCCGCCTTCGACCAGAATAACGAGGTGCGGGTGATCCGCTATCTCCAGGAGTGGCTCAAGGGGCGCACCGTGCTGATCTCCACCCACAAGAAGGCTGTGCTGGCGCTGGCCGAGCGGGCCCTGGTCCTAAAGGATGGCCGCCTCTCCCTGGATGGCCCCTGCGAAAGCATCGTCAGCGGCAACCGTGTCAAAACCACGCCGAAAGCCTCCAGCGGAGAAGCGCGTCATGGCTGAACCGAGCAGCTGGGAGTGGCGCATTCGTCGCCAGCTCCGCAATCCCGAACACACCATGCATCACCCCGCGGCGCGCCCCATTCTCTGGGTCATTCTGCTGGTGATCCTCACCTTCGTGGCCTGGGCCGCCTGGGCCGAGATCGACGAGATCACCCGCGGTGAAGGGCGGGTCGTGCCGGCCAGCCGCATGCAGACCATCCAGAGCCTGGAGGGCGGCATCATCGAGGAGCTGCTGGTCAACCGCGGTGACCGCGTGGAGGCCGGCCAGCCGCTGGTGCGCCTGGACGACACCCGCTTCCGCAGCGCCTTCCTGGAGGCGGACAGCCAGGCGCGGGTACTGCGTGCCTCCATCGCCCGCCTGGAGGCCGAGGTGCTGGAGCGGCCGGAGATCGAATTCCCCGACGGCATCGATCCCGACGGCGAGCTGGCGCGCTCCGAGCGCTCCCTGTTTCAAGCCCGCCGCAGCAGCCTGCGCGAGGCGGAGCAGTCGATCAACGAGGAGATGCGCCTGGCGCGCCGCCAGATCGAGCTGACCGAGCCTCTGGTTCAGCGCCGCGCCGTCAGCGAGATGGAGCTGCTCAAGCTCAGCCAGAGCACGGCCTCCCTGGCGGGGCGCCTGGCGGATATTCGCAACAGCTACGTGCAGGACGCCTACACCGAGCTGACCCAGAAACAGGCCGAGCTGGTGGCTCTGGAGCAGTCTCTGCTGCAGCGACAGGACCAGCTGCGCCGCACCGTCATCACCTCGCCGGTCAACGGCCGCGTCAACAATGTCCTGGTCACGACGCGCGGCGGGGTGGTGCAGCCCGGCGAGCCGATCATGGAGGTCAGCCCGGTGGAGGATCAGCTGCTGATCGAAGCCAGGGTCAGTCCCCGCGACGTCGCCTTCATCGCCCCCGGCATGCCCGCCAGCGTCAAGATCACCGCCTACGACTACACCATCTACGGCGACATCAAGGGCGAGGTGGAGCAGATCAGCGAGGACACCATCGAGGAGGAGACGCCCAGAGGCAAGGAGGCCTTTTACCTGGTGACCATTCGCACCGACCAGGCCTACCTGGAGCGCGAAGGCGAGATCCTGCCGATCCGCACCGGCATGGTGGCCCAGGTTGATATCATGAGCGGCAAGCGCACCCTGCTCAGCTACCTGCTCAAGCCGATCATCAAGGCGCGCCTCTACTAGTCAGCAGACCCGCGCCGCGGCGAAGGCGCCTCGCGGGGCGCCTTCGACAGCAACTTCCTAACAGCAACTTCCTAGGCGCCGTGCTCGTCCTGAGTGCGGCGCTCCTCTTCCTCGGCCTGCTTGCGCAGCTTCTTGCGCAGCGCCGCCTTCTCGAAGCGCAGCCGCTGCAGCCTGGTGTCAAGTTTCAGCGGGGGTACCCGGGCGGGCTGACCCGCGTCGTCCACCGCGACCATGGTCAGGTAGCAGCTGTTGGTGTGGCGGATCAGCTTCTTGCGGATATCCTCCGCCACCACCTTGATGCCGATCTCCATGGAGGAGCGCCCCACGTGGTTGACGCTGGCCAGAAAGGTGACCAGCTCCCCCACGTGGATCGGCTGCTTGAACAGCACCTGATCCACCGAGAGGGTTACCACGTAGTGGCCGGAGTAGCGGCTGGCGCAGGCGTAGGCCACCTCGTCGAGCTTCTTGAGGATGGCGCCGCCATGCACCTTGCCGCTGAAGTTGGCCATGTCGGGGGTCATCAGCACGGTCATGGAGAGCTCGTGCTGGCCGGGCAGATCGGTGTGTTCCATATCAGTCTCCAGGGCGATTGCCCTGCTCCTCGTCGTGGCCGTTGTCCAGATGGTTGCGCCGCCGCTGAGCCGGGTGGGGCGGTTGCCAGGGCCAGTGACCCTCCACCTCCACGTGCAGGGTGAAACCCAGGAAGGCGCGAATCAGCACCACGGCGGCCAGTGTCACCACGCTCTCGCCGCTGTTGAGCACGATCACCGTCTTGATCAGGTCGCCGGCGATCAGGAAGTCGAGCCCCAGCAGGATGGAGCGCCCGATGCCGTGGCGGTACTCCAGATAGGCGTGGCGGCTTTCGTAGAAGTTGCGATGCTGCAGGAAGCGCCTGGTGGCCATGGCGAAGCCGGCGACGATGATCATCACGCCCAGGCCCTCGATGATCAAGGCGACGGTGTCGATCAGCTGCAGGAACCAGTTCACTCGCTTCGCTCCATGAAGGCAAAAGCATGAAAGAAAGAGCGCCCCCGAGTCCGGGGGCGCAGGTGGTTCAGAACCAGGTCAGGCCGATGGAGATCACCGCCCCGGTGATGAACAGCTGGATCAGGCAGAAGCCCATGATGTCCTTGGCCTTGAGGCCAGCGATGGCGAGCACCGGCAGGGCCCAGAAGGGCTGCAGCAGGTTGGTCCAGGCGTCACCCCAGGCCACGGCCATGGCCACCCGGGAGACATCCACGCCCAGCGCCTCGGCGGCGGGCAGCATGACCGGCGCCTGCACGGCCCACTGGCCGCCGCCGGAGGGCACGAAGAGGTTGACGATGCCGGCGCTTATAAAGGACCAGAAGGGCAGAGAGGTCTCGGTGGCGAACGACACCAGCGCCTCGGACATGCTGGCGGCCAGTCCCGACTGCACCATGATCGCCATGATGCCGGCATAGAAGGGGAACTGAATGACGATGCCGGCGCCGCCCTTGATCGCCTCGTTGAGGCTGGTCAGCAGGCTGCGCGGGGTGCGGTGCAGCACGATGGCCAGGAACAGGAACAGGAAGTTGACGACGTTCAGGTTCAGGCCGCCGCCGCGCAGCAGGAAATGGTCGAGCAGGAAGAGCAGCCCGGGGATGCCCACCAGCCAGGCCAGAGTCGTGCTGTTCTCCAGGCGGTCGGCGGGGCGGTGGATACGCACCCGGGTCTCCTCGTCATCGGCTAGCAGCTTGGGGTCGACATAGACGCTCTCCTTGTCGTCGGGAAGCATCAGGCGGTTGACCAGCGGGATGACGATGAACAGGCAAACCACGATGGCCAGGTTGAAGAAGGCGAAGATGGTGGAGCCGGTACCCACCACGCCGATCTGGTCGGCGCTGAAGTGGCCGTCGGTGGCGATGGTCAGGGGGATGGAGCCGGCCAGGCCGCCGTGCCACACCACGAAGCCGGAGTAGGCGCTGGCCACCAGCAGGCGGTAGTCCACCTTCACCAGGCGGGCGAGCTCCTTGGCGAACAGGGCCCCTACCACCAGGCCGAAGCCCCAGTTGATCCAGCTGGCCGCCAGCGACACATAGGTGACCAGCAGGATGGTCCCCCCGGGCCCCTTGGCCAGGGCGGCCAGGCGCTGCAGCAGCTTCTTCACCGGCGGGGAGCTCGCCAGCATGAAGCCGGTGACCAGCACCAGCAGCATCTGCATGGAGAAGGTCAGCAGTCCCCAGAAGCCGTCGCCCCACATGCGCATCACCGCCAGCGGCGTCTGGCGCTCCACGGCGATGGCCGCCACGGCGGCGATCACCGTCAGCAGCAGTACGAAGATATAGGGGTCGGGCAGGTAGCGTTCGACCAGCTTGACGGCCGGTCTCGAGAGGGCCTTGAGCATGTGAGTTCCCTTCTTCTGTTGTCGATCTTCTTATGGATGGCGTGCCACAAGGAAAGTAGCGCAGCCTCAGGGGGTTGCGCTAGCCGGCTCGCCAACGCACCGGTTCAGGCCGCCTGTCCGGCCGGGTCGCACCAGCGGGTGCGGCGATAGCGCAGGTAGTAGGCGGCCAGCACGCCGGAGCGCACCGCGGCAAAGAGCGTAAAGGCGAACCACAGGCCGTGGTTGGTCAGCGCTTCGGGCAGCAGCGTCTGGGTGAGCCACCAGGCCGGCAAGTAGGCCGCCAGGGCGATGAAGATGCTGTTGCGCATCTCGCGGATCGCCGTGGCGCCGATAAAGACCCCGTCCAGCAGGTAGCTCCACACCGCGATCAGCGGCATGGCGACCATCCAGGGCAGGTAGGCGCCCGCCGTGGCGCGCACCTCCGGCAGGCCGGTGAGCAGGGCGATCAGCCACTGGCCGCCTAGGGCGAAGGCCAGGGACGCTGCCCCGGCGGTGGCAAGCGAAAACCAGGCGGCGCTTTTCACCGCCTGGCCGAACTCGTCCCAGCGGCGGCGCCCCACGGCGCGGCCGGTGATCGCCTCGGCGGCGTGGGCGAAGCCGTCCAGGGCGTAGCTGGTCAGCATGATGAACTGCAGCAGCACGGCGTTGGCGGCCAGCACGGTATCGCCCTGTGCCGCCCCCCGGGAGGTAAAGAAGGCCATGGCGAAGAGCAGCCCCAGGGTGCGCACGAAGAGATTGGCGTTGACCGCGAAGAGCTCGCCGTAGGCGGCAAGGGCCAGCAGCCGGCTGCGCAGGAAGCGTCCATCCAGCAGCCTGAGCTGGCGCGAGACCAGCCAGAGCCCGAAGGCCAGCGCCGTGTAGTCGGCGATCACCGTGGCCCAGGCCACGCCGTCGCTGGTCATGCCGAGCCCCACCACGAAGAGCAGGTCCAGGACGATATTGACGCTGTTGGTGAGCACCAGGATGGCGAGCGTCACCCGGGAGTTCTGCTGGCCCAGGAACCAGCCCAGGATGGCGTAGTTGGCCAGTACCGCTGGCGCCGAAAGAATGCGGATGGCGGCGTACTCCGCGGCCAGCGCTGTGGCCGCCTCGCTGCCGTCCAGCAGCCAGAGGCCCAGCGCGATCATCGGCCCCGAGAAGAGGATCAGCAGGGTGCCGATCACGCCCGCCAGCAGCAGCGACTGGCCGAGCAGGTTGCGCACCTCGCCGTCGCTTTCGCGCCCCACCGCCTGGGAGGTGAGCCCGGTGGTGCCCATGCGCAGAAAGCCGAAGCCCCAGTAGAGAAAACTGAAAAGCGTGGCGCCCAGGGTCACGCCGGCCAGGTAGCGGGAGTCCGGCAGATGGCCCATCACGGCGGTATCCACCAGCCCCAGCAGCGGCACGGTGATATTGGAGAGGATGATTGGCCAGGCCAGCGCCCAGAGGCGCGGGCTGGGGTCTTGGCGTGATGCCCCGGCCTGGCGGGGTGTGCGGGGAGCGGGGCGGGGTGGCGTCACATCGGACCTGGCTGCTGGCGGTGAAAGGGTGAATGGGTGAAAGCGGCCTATCCTCGCCGCGCCGTGGCGATAACGCAACCGCGGCCCGCGACCCGGTGCGACACCGCACCGCATGAGTCGCATAGGGGCGAAGTGTAAAGGGCGGAGGTCGATATCATGTAAACAAGAGCGCTCAATGACCCTTTTTCCTTATCAATGTCCCGATTTTTGTTGGCTGGAAGTCCTGCTTTGTTTCAATGATTTTTAATCGTTGTTTTTGTGTAAATATTTGCGGTCGCCCGCTTTAAAAGCGCGCAACGGGAACCTTGATATACATCATCATTGCGACGCCAAGCCTTACCTATAGTGCTGAAAGCAGCGCCTGCCATGTCCCGTCTCTGGCTGCCTGCTGTGATATCCGCCCATTTCACGGAGTCGCACATGGACATCGTTGAACTATCCAGGTTGCAGTTCGCCTTCACGGCGATGGTGCATTTCCTGTTCGTACCACTCACGCTGGGTCTCTCGATCCTGCTGGCGATGATGGAGACGGTCTACGTGATGACCGGCAAGACCATCTATCGCGAAATGACCAAGTTCTGGGGCAAGCTGTTCGGCATCAACTTTGCCCTGGGGGTCACCACCGGCATCGCCATGGAGTTCCAGTTCGGGACCAACTGGTCCTACTACTCCCACTATGTCGGCGACATCTTCGGGGCGCCGCTGGCCATCGAGGCGCTGATGGCCTTCTTCCTGGAGTCGACCCTGGTGGGGCTCTTCTTCTTCGGCTGGGACCGCATGTCGAAGCAGAAGCACCTCGCCGTCACCTGGCTGATGGCCCTGGCCACCAACCTCTCCGCGCTCTGGATCCTGGTCGCCAACGGCTGGATGCAGTACCCCATCGGCTCCGAGTTCAACCTCGAGACCATGCGCATGGAGCTGACCAGCTTCAGCGAGGTGCTGCTCAGCCCGGTGGCCCAGGTCAAGTTCGTGCACACCGTCTCCGCCGGCTACGTCACCGGTGCCGTCTTCGTGCTGGCCATCTCCAGCTGGTACCTGCTCAAGGGCCGCGAGGTCGCCTTCGCCCGGCGCAGCTTCGCCATCGCCTCCGCCTTTGGCCTGGCCGCCGTGCTGTCGGTGATCGTGCTGGGCGACGAGTCCGGCTACGAGCTGGGCGACGTGCAGCAGGTCAAGCTGGCCACCATCGAGGCGGAGTGGGAGACCCAGCCGGCGCCCGCCGCCTTCACCCTGGTGGGGCTGCCCAACGAGGCGGAGCAGCGCACCGACTTCGCCATCCATATTCCCGCCGCCTTGGGGCTGATCGCCACCCGCTCCCTGGACCAGGAGGTGACCGGCATTCGCGAGCTCAAGGAGCAGCACCGCGAGCGCATCATCACCGGCCAGGAGGCCTACGAGCTGCTCTACCGCCTGCGTCGCGGCGAAGGCAGCGAGGCCGACGCGGCCCGCTTCGAGGAGGTGCGCGGCGACCTGGGCTACGGCCTGCTGCTCAGCGCCTATACCGACGACGTGGCCAATGCCACCGCCGCCGAGATCGAGCGCGCCGTGGAAGCCTCGGTGCCCAAGGTGTGGCCGCTGTTCTGGACCTTCCGCCTCATGGTGGCCGCCGGCTTCATCATGCTGGTGCTCTTCGTGCTGGCCTTCTGGCACAGCGTGCGTCGCCAGCCCGAGAAGTCCCCCTGGCTGCTGCGCTTCGCCCTGTTCAGCCTGCCGCTGCCCTGGATCGCCTCCGAGGCCGGCTGGTTCGTGGCCGAGTATGGCCGCCAGCCCTGGGCCATCGGCGAGATCCTGCCGATCCATATCGCCGTCTCCCACCTGACGGTCAACCAGGTGCTCTTCACCCTGATCGCCATCGCCGTGCTCTACACCATCTTCGTGATCATCGAGATCTGGCTGATGCAGCACTTCGCTCGCAAGGGGCCCTCCGGCAGCGGCTATCACGCCGGCCCGGACGACCTCGATGCGCCCGACACCGCGCTGGCAAGCAAGCCTCAGGAGGCATGACATGGACTACGAAACGCTCAGATTCATCTGGTGGGTGCTGATCGGCGTGCTGCTGATCGGGTTCGCGGTCACCGACGGCTTCGACATGGGCATGGCCAGCCTGCTCAAGGTGGTGGGCCACAACGACGAGGAGCGCCGGGTGATGATCAACTCCATGGCGCCCCACTGGGACGGCAACCAGGTGTGGCTGATCACCGCCGGCGGCGCCCTCTTCGCCGCCTGGCCGCCGGTCTACGCTGCCGCCTTCAACGGCTTCTACCTGGCGTTGATGCTGACCCTGTTCGCGCTCTTCCTGCGTCCGCTGGCCTTCGACTACCGCTCCAAGCTCGACAGCCCCGTGTGGCGCAGCCGCTGGGACTGGATGCTGACCATCGGCTCGGCGGTGCCGGCGCTGATCTTCGGCGTCGCCTTCGGCAACCTGCTGCAGGGCGTGCCCTTCCAGTTCGACGACATCCTGCGCCTGGACTACCAGGGCGGCCTGCTCGGCCTGCTCAACCCCTTCGCGCTGCTGGCCGGGCTGCTCAGCCTGCTGATGTTCGTCACCCATGGCGCCGCCTGGCTGCAGATGAAGACCGAAGGCGAGCTGCGCGCCCGCAGCGCCGCCATCGGCACTTTGACCGCCCTGGTCTGCGCGGGGCTCTTCCTGGTGGCGGGCGTCTGGCTGATGTTCGGCGTGGACGGCTACCAGGTGACCAGCGTCATCGACACCCAGGGCCACAACGCCACCACCGCCAAGCTGGTGGAGGCGAGCGCCGGCGGCTGGATGGCCAACTATGCGCGCTTCCCGGCGCTCTGGCTGCTGCCGCTGCTGGGCCTTGCGGGCTTCGTGCTCTGCTCGCTGACCATGAAGGCGGGGCGCCACGTGCTGGCCTTCGTCAGCTCTTCGCTGGCCATGGCCATGGTGATCGTCACCACCGGCGTCACCATGTTCCCCTTCGTGATGCCCTCGTCGCTCAACCCGGCCCACAGCCTGACCATGTGGGACGCCACCGCCAGCTACATGACGCTGATGATCATGTTCGTGGTGGTCTGCCTCTTCGTGCCGCTGGTGCTCGCCTACACCGCCTGGAGCTACTGGGTGATGCGCGGCCGGCTCAACGAGCAGTACATCCGCGACAACGACAAGGCGCTCTACTGAGCCCGGCCTGAAAGGAGATTACGACGATGTGGTACTTCGCCTGGATTCTCGGCGTCACCCTGGCCGCCGCCCTCGGCATCCTCAACGCCATGTGGCTGGAGCTCAACGGCTATGAAGGCGAAAGCGCCGGAGAGGACCATGAGCGCGACGGCTGAGTCGCCCACCCCGCGGCAGCGGCTCGCCCGCTGCCTCGCCCCTCAGCGCCACTGGCTGCGCGGTGCGCTGCTGCTGGCGCTGTCGGGCGCCGTGCTGCTGGTGGCCCAGAGCTGGCTGCTGGCGGCCCTCTTTTCCTACTGGCTGCTGGCCTGGCAGG
>WPCH01153077.1_pt1 | contig 24147 bp, 14 predicted proteins | sample 5399881 | NCBI WGS metagenome assembly WPCH01 (sample SAMN12869468, study PRJNA574797) | sludge metagenome | isolation source: wastewater treatment of pH5 | place: China:Beijing | collected 2019-05-20
GGATGGAAACAAGCTTGTAACTTTTAAAGACTATAATAATGAAGATTTCTGGACAGAGTGGTATACAGGAAATACAATCAAAGTCAAACTTGAGACTAACAGATATGAAACCGCTTATGGATTCAAAATAGATCAGGTAGAAATCAGAACAAATCCGGAATCCATATCAATGGATATAAAAGAAACTCCTTCTTCAAGTTCGGCTCCGTTTGCATATATTACAAACGGCGGCAGTAACAATGTTTCGGTAATTGATACCGTAAATAATACTGTTATAGCTGTGGTGGATGTAGGGAGCGATCCTTTTGGAGTTGCAGTTGCACCTGATGGAACAAAGGTATATGTGGCGAACATGGGCAGTAACAATATTTCTGTAATCGATACGGCCACGAACAGCGTTACGGACACGATAGATGCAGGAATAAATCCGAGAGGAATTGCAGTTAGCCCGGATGGAACAAAAATATACGTGGTAAACTCTGCAAGCAATAATGTATCTGTTATTGATACAGTTACAAACAATGTTACAGCCAGCGTGACTGCCGGAGGAATTCCTTATGGAGTTGCAGTCAACCCGGATGGAACAAAGGTATATGTGACAAATGGAGATATTGGCAATGAAAATAACACGGTTTCCGTAATTGACACGATTTCAAATAATGTTATAGCCACGGTGACTGCCGGAGGGATTCCTTACGGAGTTGCAGTCACACCGGATGGAACAAAGGTATATGTGGCAAACTGGGGCAGTGACAATGTTTCTATTATTGACACGACATCAAACAATATAACAGCCAGAGTGAACATAACAAAACCTGTTGGAATTACAGTAAGCCCGGATGGAAAAAAGGTATACGTGACGAATGTCAGCAATAATCTTTCTGTGATTGACACGGCAAATAATACTGTTACAGCTACGGTGAATGTAGGGAGCGATCCTTCTGGAGTTGCAGTCACGCCGGATGGAAAAAAGGTATATGTGGTAAACAGTGGCAGCAACAATGTATCTGTTATTGACACTGCTAGCAATATTGTCATAGCCACGGTGCCTGCAGGAAATACTCCCAGAGCTTTCGGGCAGTTTATATCAGGGTCAGTAAGCACTTCTGCTGCACCCGCAGGGCCGGAATGTAAGGAAATTAAAGATTATTTGCCAGTATACACCAATGGCGTTAATCTTAACATAATAAATAAAGTTGGAAAAGATATCCTGGTGGTGTGGACAAAGGCAGATTCCAGAGAACCAGTTTTCAAAGTGAATATTCTTAATGAGCAAAATCGTACAGTTACAACTCCTACTGGAATTGTCGATGAATATATCCGAATATCATATCCTCAGGAGGTATGTTCATGGTACCGTGTAATCCAGGCAACTAATAGTGGACATACTCAATTGGAATCAGGCTATGATTATACTGTTACGTACTATTGGGGATCAAACGGAACAGGGCTTACACCAATTCCGGATAGTGAAGCTCCTGAGTGATATATCATTTATTGAGAGCTGGTATATCACTCATTGAGAGAGCTGGTTGAAAATATCATTTTTGAGTTTTAAAGGATAAAATCTAAAAATTCCCTTTTTTCAGGGGAATTTTTAAAATTAATTTTTTAGATTCGGTGTTTAATCTGGAGTTCCTCTTATTCTTTCCTTTTGCCTCAAGTTATAAACCGAGACTTCTGCCAGGTCATGTCGTCCCCGGAAATCATATTTCTGGTTACCTTTAACGAAACCGCGGATGAGGCCTGTCTCTGGAGAATACTCGATGAATGAATTTTCTCTCTGAACAGCTCCGATAATTTTGTTTTCGTCGGAAGCGGAAGTCAGATTGTACTGCCCTGCTTTTTCATCAGAGACTGTTAGCAGCCTGAAATGTGTCAATGTATCTTCTGTAATTCCGTCACCATTCAAAACAGCAGTATATTCCCCGGTCAATGTTCTGTTAGTTTCCGCCCACTCAGTTCCGTCCCCTGTCAGGGGCAGGGATGAGATTTTACCATTAACATAGAGAGCATATGAGATGGTTATATTATGCGTGTTCTGGTCGATATTGCCCAGGATGAAGTTACCTTTTTCACAGAGCATAACAAGCTCGATTGTACCATCCTCGGCAATTTTTTCGATGTATCCGGCGAAAGGCGTGGATGTTGTTTTCCCATGTGCAGTGATTTTACCGGAGAAAACGTTTCCTTCCTGACTGTCTATTTCGTAAACGCTGTTCTGGGCAGTTGTCCACGTCCCCATGAGGTCAGGAATCGGCTTTCTGTCACAGGGAACTTCTGCTCCGTTACGTACTGCGAGAGCCGTCCGGACCGTAACAACACCTCCTGAACTGGAGATCATTCTCGTTGAGAAAATGTCATCTGACCTTATGATGCCGCTTCGGTACGCTCTGGTATCCCCTTCACTTTCATAGCTGAAGAAATGCTTGCCGTGTTTATCGTCAATAGCAAAGAACAGAGGAGAGCAGGAGTCATCCTCCATAATCGTAAACAGCCTGTCATATTGAGTGACTGTATAATCTTCTCCTGAGTTCTCTGCGGAAAATTCACCGGATGCAGAATCATAAGTGATACCTGAAAATGTTGTAAAATCGCCGGTGATATCATATGGTACCTGTTTTAACCCTGTATCTGTTGCCGGGGGTCCGGGACTGACATAACCGGTGGTGGCAGTTCCTGCAATTAGAAAAAGAATTGCCAGGGAAAAGCTCACCGCAATTACTGTTCTGTAAAATGCTTTCATTTCTCTATTCCTCCTTATTTTTTCAATACATTTTACAGTAATTTCATTGTTTTAAATGTTAATATGTTAGAGCACGGGCTAACTTCAGAGTTTTCCATTAAAAGTATGATAAGCTTATTTGTTTCTCTGCCATCTAAATTTTTCTTCCAATTTTTTTCCAATTTTCTCTTATATAACTGTCATTTTACATCTTCGGAATTTATTAAACAGAGTATTCGTCTCTTAACTCTTCCTGGATATAAGTCCTGAAAGTCTGAAAAAAATAGGTTTCGGGATGAGCTCATTGAGTAAAAAATATTTGCTTAGAGTAAAAAAATATTCTCTTAATATGTGCGCTTATTTTGAGACAAAACCGTAAGTCTGGCAGTATACAAAAAATAAGAGTTTTTCGGCTTGAACTCATAATTTTTTATGAGTTCACAATATTCAGAGCCGAAAAAATGAAGAAACAGCCTTATCAAGCTGCTTCTGCCCATAAACTGAGGGTTCCCTGGAATTGCCCTGTTGATGAATAATTTAGCGGGAGGTCAAGCTGAGCCTGAGAGGTTTCCGCACTTTCTGCAGCCAGAACTTTGCTGTAATTCGACCAGATATTCTGGTCCAGTAGAAGTCCCGTTGCAAAGGGCCCATTCTCCTGGTCATGCACTTCAGCTGTCACTTTTATACTGATGCCTCCATTATTCTTGAGGGCAAGAGGCAGTGACTCGCTTGGCGTACCCGGAGAAACCGTCCCGAAATCAAGTGAATCCGGTGAAACGGTCAGGGAAATCACAGGGATAATATTCACTTTAAGTGTCACATTTGTGTCATCTTTCATATTCGTGTCATCTGTTACATTTGTATTGTCAGTCACGTTTGTATCAATAGTTACATTTGTATCAATAGTTACATTTGTACCATCTGTTACATTTGTACCGTCTGTTACGTTAGTGTCATCTGTTACATTTGTATCATTAGTCACATTTGTATCATTAGTCACATTTGTATCATTAGTCACATTTGTATCATTAGTCACATTTGTATCATTAGTCACATTTGTACCATCTGTTACGTTAGTGTCATCTGTTACATTTGTACCATCTGTTACGTTAGTGTCATCTGTTACATTTGTATCGTCTGTTATGTTAGTGTCATCAGTTGTTTCACTCTTATAACTGACTGCAAGGATTGCACTTGAAGGAATCATGTAGTCGCCACTGTTATCCGTAACAGAGGGGGCTATTATCTGAGCCTCATTGTTCTGAGACAGGAGATAGGATGTAACATCTCTTGCTTCATCGATATCCAGATTCGAGGAAGGAGTAGAGTCATAAACACCGGATATACTCATTTCATTAAATTTCAGAGCAATTCCTTCGTGACCTCCTGACTGGACTGTGGTCCAGAGCCGGGCATTGTCCACATTGCCGAGATCTATAGAGTCGCCTGCAAAAGCGATTTTCACGGTAGCTTCATCCGGAGTAAGGCCTCCTGAAGAACTCATTGTACTGACTGCATCGCAGCCCTCATTGATCCAGTATTGGGTTTCCTTTCCTGAGGCATCTTCGTAAACCACAAGCAGGGCTATGCCATCAATACAGAAACTGTTTTCAGCATCGCTATTGGTGTTTTTGACTGTTGTAATATAATTTCCGCTTCCGCTCACAAGCCCTGTTACATTATAAGCCCATGTCCCGGTCGGATAATCATACTGTCCCCAGCCTTTCTGATCAGCGTATTCGGCTTCCGGAGTCAGGGAGCTTCCTGCGAAATCAAGACTCATCGAAGGAATGACCCCACTGGAACCTGTTGCACTCCATGTCCAGAAATTATAGAGCCTTGCATACTTCACGATTGCCCCTTCCGGAAGTGACAGAGAGTGACCTGCTGTGTAGACGTCCCCGGAGGATACTTTAACGTAACTGCTGTTTCCATAATCGTAAATAATGTTTCCTTTAACAGTACCGTGAAGATAGGTTTCAAGGGGCTTGTCTCCGATATAACCGTTGTGCATTACTTCCTGGGTTTTGCTTAGCTCATTATTTGTCGCGTTTGCATCATTTATGGTGGATCCCGGAACGACAACTGCCCTTAGGGTATAATTCTTTGCGTCTTCAGGTTTCCAGACAAATTCAACTGCTTCTGTAGCCCCATTTGCAAGTCCGTTAATCGGCTTGCTTTCAAGAAGGGACCCTTCGGAATACAGTTCAAGAGCAAAACTGCCTGCTTTTTCAGGTCCATTGTTTATTACAGTAACATTTACAGTGTTTACCAGGTTTTTCCAGGCTTTTGCCGCGCTGTTGTGTGATACTTTTATCGCCTGTACGCCCAGGTCAGCTGAAAACTTGGCATCGGTAGTATTATCTGCAGGTGTATCATTGGTAGTGTTGCCTGCAGGTACATCACTGGTAGTGTTGTCTGAAGATGTATCATTGGTAGTGTTGTCTGAAGATATGTCATCGGTGGTGTCGCCTGCAGACCCATTATCGGTAGTGTTATCTGCAGGGGTATCATCGGTGCTGTCACCTGAGGATGATGTGGTGTACTCTGCTGTCAGAATTCCAAGGACGTTTTTATAGAACGAGGCAGTTCTATCATAGGTTAAAGTGTTCGTGCCTGACGATTTTAATGAATCTTTGACGTCCCATGTATTGGACCCGGAAAAAGTTCCCTGAGGCGTGCCTGAACTAAGGGCATTTCCATTAAAGGCGTATGCTCCGTCTGAGCTTGCCTGGTATACAAGTGTTAGCTTTGAATCTGTCAGAGAAGAGCCTTCAGGTAAAGCTGCCTGGAAAGCCGTACTTCCTATGTAATTTTCATTCATCTCGTCGTCACTATAATAACTGTCTGCATCATGTCCACGGTTGACCTGATACCAGATAGTTTTCTTGCTTCCATCGTTGTAAGCCACTACAAGGGTGACGAGTCTTATCCTTCCATCGAATGAGCTATCAAGAGGATCGGTTTTTACTACAGCTGTGTTTTTCCCGGCTTTTACAAGGCCTGTGACATCATAATACATCATGTAGTCACTTGTTACCCTGTTCACGTGGTCGTTAACCTGAACATGCCCGTTTCCTCCGTTGTAAGAATATGTGTACGGAACGTTCAGAGTTTCAGTTCCTAGGTTTTTGCCGTTAAAATCCACTTTTGCCTTTCCCTGATAATTGTTTTGCATATGCCCACAGTAAACATTTGTGAGCAGCATCGCCCATTCGACATTGGCATTATCCGGTACAGTAAAAGTCTTTTCTATAGTATTGGATGCTTTTGCTTCCTGGTCTCCCATTCCGTAATAGCTATCACAATATACCCCACCGCTTACTGTTCCGCTGTGGGCGGAGGTGAGGGGGATTCCACCTACGTAATTATCGGCCGAGCAGACTCCACTGCTCAGAACCATTATTAGCAACACCAAAATAATTTTTCTGTTCGTAGATCTTCCTCCTGTAAATAAGTTAGAGAAAGAATTCCAGAACTCTGTGCACAATCGGTTCCCATTAATATATAACAGGAATTTTAGCAGTTGTCAGTAAAAATAGGGCCAGATAATTTCTGCGGTATATGGGGAAAAAATACCCTATTACTCGATTTGATGACAAGTGAGATTAAATATATTCCTGCTTCTAATGAGACTCTCTTCCACAGATTTTCCAAAATCTTTCCTTAAGGGTTTTCCCAGTTAATAGTTGATTATTATTACAAATAATCTTTTTAGTAACAATTTTTCAGATATATTAAGCTTTCTAAATGCTTCTTAAAAGTACTTATACTTAATTTTTTGTGTAAATTGAATAATAATTTCACAATAAATCAGACATCCTAGAAGATTATCCAGCTGTCCTGTGGTATTTTTACGTCTTTTGTTGCGATTTTTTTAATAAATCATATCAAAACTGTGGAGCCGCCAAAATAATTAGCTGTTATTATATAAATGGGCTTATTTATCTTTATCATAATTTGAAAATTAATTTAATAATTATTAATATTCTTTAGTTTAATAACAAATATTAAAAAATTTTTCATAATATATATTACAAAAAAATAATAGACAAAAAACACACATGATATTCTTCGAATAACATGCCCAAAAAATGAAAGTACTTGAGAGCACTTTCATGCCCAAAGATTTACAATAGGCATCAGATTATCAAATCCTGAATCTGCTCTATTATATAAAAACCAGTACATAATTGTAAGAGAACAGTAAAAAATACTTTTTTTATTTTGGAGCTCTATCTAACTAATTCATTTATATTTCAAACTGCAATAAACCGATTCATTTTTTAAGGCATAAAGTATGAATCTATGATTATTGACCTTTTACGAAATTCTAAAGAATCAATTCCATATTGGCCTGCTTACAGAATTCTAAAAAGTGATCTGAATTAGCTATATGCGTAGCCAGATTATGTCCCTGCTCGAAAAAATGAATTCCAGCCTGGATTTCAGCCGAATGTTTCAGGTGCTCCCTGAGAGTATTGATAGCTTTGAAAGGTAAGCCAGCGCCGATTTTATAATTCAGATAAGAACATTCAATTCTCTTTTTCGTTAAATAAATTTTATCCTTTCTTTATGCTAAAAGGTAGGATTTAATCTACTTTATCTATCTTCCAATCGCTTACTGAAATACTTTATTTGAGAAGATATATTAATGATATTTTTTAAATACAAAATGCCACTAATTCGAAAAATTAATATACACATACTATATAAAGTAATACAAAATTAAAAATTCGTGAGAATTTATATTCTTTGAAACCTGAGAACTGATTATTATTGGTGGTTTTCAGAGCTTGAAGGTTATTCAGAAAAGCACGGCTTGAACCTGGAATATCTGGAAAAGAAGCTGGTTCAGTATGTTATATGTGTTATCAAAGGCATGGGGTTTGAAAAGGTTTTTCCTGTATACTGCAGGATTTTTTATATTTTTTATATGTATTACTCCATGTCTGGCAACTTATAATTTTGAAGGTACTCCTGAACAGGACGAACTGGTTGAAGTAACATCAGGTACGGTAAAAGGAGGACTTTATGTTGATGGCGGGGAAGGGCTTGGCCCGACTCCTTATGTGCAGGAATTCAATATTCCCGGAGATTCGGTAACATGGGCAAAGATATATGTGGGTATATGGGGGGGGAATGAAGAAAAAACCGGTACTCTGGACATTAATGTGAATGGAAATAGTTTCGAAAGCGTGGAGCTGGAAGGTACGGGAGATAAGGGAGATAACGAAGACCAGAACCCTTCTATATACTGTGCAGGTCATGGGATTTACTGGGTGGCTTATGACATGGGGACTGCTCTAAGTACGGGACCTGTAAAGGTAGAAGCCGAAACAAGCGGGGATATCGACGGCAGGATCTATGGAATAGTCCTTGCAGCAGTATATGAAGATAAAGAAGGACAGGATACAAGGTACTGGGTTGAAGAAGGAAACATAAACCTCCATGATAAAGGCAGGAGTGAAGAAGCGTCCTCAACCCACGATGAAGCATATGCTGATTTCTCGGGAAAAGTGGATGTGGACAGGTATAAGACTGCAAATCTTGCTGCCGTATACCTCTGTGGCAGTCCGGGGCTCGGAGATTCCCTGTACTTCAATGATGAACAGCTTTCTGACGGAGAAAACAGTAACGATATTGCAAATTCTAAGAGTTATTTCGATTTAAAATTCTTTGATGTACTTGATTTTCTTGCAGAGGATGATAACGAACTCAGGTTTCAGAGGGATGATGAAGACTATTTACATCCTGTGTTTGCCGCACTGAGTCTGGGAACGGAAGAAGAAGGAAGTTCTGACCTTATAGTCTCAGGAGTTACTCTACCTGTACTTTATGCAGGGCAGGAAAACATCATAAAGGCAAATATCAAAAACATAGGCCGGGATTCTGCATATGGCTTTCAGGCTGCACTTTACGCTGACAACGAAATAGTCTCAACCGCTTCTGTGTCTTCACTTTCAAGCGGGAAAAGTAAAACCATTGATTTCAACTGGAAACCCGGACGCAGTGGGGAACATGTTCTGAAGGTATCTGTTGACTACACTAACAGGAAAAAAGAACTCTGTGAAATAAACAACTGGAATATTCCTTTTCTTGCCAATATTATTGATTTGACTCCTCCTGAGATTGAAATTGACTCTCCTCTTGACGGCAGTTCAGTAAGCTCAGGATACCTGAAGGTCAGTGGAACAGTTGAAGATACCAGCCGGAACACTACAGTAGATGTTAACGGCCAGAAAGCTTTGCTTGCAGACAAAAGATGGAGTGCAGACATACCTGTTGCCCCCGGACCCAATAAAATAGTTGTTTCTGCAGTAGACGGAACAAACAACACCGGAAAAGAGTTCATTCTTGTTACAGGAATTTCTTCCGGATCTGGTAACAATGAATCCTTTGTGTCCGGTGGTGAAAGAGAGCATGTTAACCGGAAAGTTAACGCGGAACCGGTTAGCAGTACAATCCCGGTTTACCGGAGTGATATACATAAAAAGGATGCCGTGTTTCCGGGGTTTTATGGAGAACTCGGACTAATTTTTGCGGCTTTGTTCCTGAGAGATAAAAAAAGGGGAAAACAGGTATGAGCAGAATCATGAGCAGAAAATGTTTTTTTCTCGCCTTTACAGCTTTTTTCCTCACATTGTATCTGGTAATGTGCCTTACCCCTGCCTCGGCGAATGAAGACGACTGGGACAGCCTGATAGTTACCCTCAGTCCTGAAAACTCCATTGTCTCAAAAGACGTATACATTCTGGAAGCATTAAAATTCGACGGGTACGGGATGGTTCTGGTCCAGGTTTCAAAAGAAGATGAAAGACTTGGAGATGCCGTACTTGAGAATAACAGTACTGCCTGGTGTTATCTGGATAGCAACAATGTAAGGCTAAAAGCGTGCAATGTCACAGACCAGAAAACTCTTCCAATGTTTGGAAGCCTCTGCTCTCCTGAAGCAGAAATCGTATTTGAAACAAAAAAAATTGTTGAAGATGATGTGGTTCTGGAGCTTGATCTGGAAGCGAATAAAGACGAGTACTTTCTTGATGAAGATATAATTATTGATATGGAGCTCAGAAACGTAGGAGAAGTGAAATCCGACAGAATAAGGCTTGATCTGGATTCTGACGGGCTTCTGGTCAAAGAAGGAGGTCCGGAAATTATAACGCTCGATAAGGGTTCAAAAAAGTCCTGTGAACTCAGGCTCAGGTTTCCTGAAAGGCTAAAAGAATCATATAATATTACTGTAACTCTGAACTGGGAAGATAATTCCGGTAAGCATTCTCTTTACCAGGATGTAGAAATTGAGCTTATAGAGCCCTTGAAAATATACAAAAGTGCAGGTTTGGAAGCTTTTTCAGGGAACCCCGTGTGTGTTACTATTTCCGTAAAAAATATCCAGAAAAGAAAGGTCAATGTTTCACTGCTTGACCTGCCTCCAGCAACATTTACAGTAACCAGCATTTCCAGGTCAGATGGTGATGGCATGGGCCCGGAAAGTCCGGATTATTTAAACTGGAATTTTGTACTTGCTCCGGAAGAAAAAAAGACCTTTTCTTACTATATAAAATCCGACCAGCCTGGAGCTCACAGAGTGCCGCAAGTCCATACATACTCAAATCTATGCGGGCAGACCTATAATGAATGTTCCGATTCCGATAATATAATCACTATATTTGAAAATATTTCATACCTGCCATACAGAAACGAAACTCATACAGAAGTGACCATTTCTTCAGGGGTTGATCTCTCATCTTATCTGGACAAAAACGGATACTCTCTTCTGGATATTCGGGTGGAAAATAAGGAGCTTGATGCATTTATATTCATTCCAAAGGGGACAAGGCTTCTTGATAGCCATAAAGAGTCCATTCAAGCAATAACAATAACAGAGGTAGACCAGCCTTCACTGCCCGCATCCCTGCTCCTTGCAGAAAAATGCTATGGACTTGAACCTGAAGGAGCTGAATTTGATCCTTTCTGCAGGCTTGATCTTAGCCTGAGTGACTCGGTAAAAGGCAATTTTCCTGCAATTTACCGCTACTGTGGAAGTAATTCCATCTGGAATCTAACTGACTGTATTGTGAATGAAAATAGAATATCAGCAGACATTTCGGATTTTTCGATATACGCGGTTCTTGCAGAACCTCCACAGGAAATAAAATTGAATGTTAAAATTGTTCCTTCATAATTTCATAAACCGTTTTTATAGCTCCACTAACATTTTAAGGTTTTATTGGCCATTTTAGAGATTTATTAACAACTTTTATTTTTAGATTATGATTGTTCCGTCATTCAGCTTCAGCACCTTGTCCGCAGCTCTGGCCATTTCAGGGTCATGAGTTGTAACGATAAAACTGATATTCTGCTCTCGATTTATGTTTTTCATGAGGTCCGTGATTTTTCTTCCGGTTCCTGAATCAAGGTTTCCAGTAGGCTCGTCTGCCAGAATAATTCTCGGGCTGTTTGCAAGCGCTCTTGCTATGGCAACTCTCTGCTGCTCTCCTCCGGATAATTCGGAAGGTAGATGGCACATTCTATCCTCAAGACCTACAAGGTTAAGAAGTTCAGATGCTCTTTGTTTCTGCCTGGAACGACCTACTCCATTAAAGTGCATCGGGTAACAGACATTCTCAAGAGCATCCATTGCAGGTATCAGGTTAAAAGCCTGGAATACGAATCCTATTGTCTGCCTGTGCAGCCTTACAATGGCGGGAGAATTCCTGTAGTCCACTTCGTTTCCTTCTATAAAGACTCTTCCAGAACTGGGCTGGTCAAGACACCCGACAATGTTAAGCAGAGTGGACTTCCCGGATCCGGAAGGTCCCATAAAGGAAACAAATTCTCCCTCTTCAATTTTCACATTTATATCCTTTAAGGCTTCCACACGCAACCCGGAATCAAACACGTAACACTTTGATAGATCTCTGGTTTCGACAATATTCATTTCTGTCCACTTCCTGTTTGTACTCAGTTCCTGCAAAAATCATCCGTATCTCTTTCCAGGATTTTCAGGCTCTTTGAACTCGAGCAAAAGTATTGCATTCGTAGCCATGAGGTAATCTCCATTATCCTGAATACTGGCAAAATTCCCATTAGAATCAAGGTAATTTCCTACCGACCTTTCATCCAGGGCTATCTGGACAGTTTCGTTTGTCTGGTATACATTCTTCCAGCTTTTTCCACCCGCAAACAGAAGCTTTATGATGTCTCCGATAACCGGAATACTCCCGGTTTTTTCATTGAAAAAAAGCCTGTTTCTGGCTTCTGTGCCTGAACTATAGCCTCCTGAAGGAGAAACTGTTATCAGCCGTGCATTTTCAATATTTTCAGGGCAAATATCTCCTTCAAAGAAAGTGGTTGTTGTTGCCATATCAGGATCGATCCCGTATTCTGCATACAGCACATCACAGCCTTCATTAATCCAGTACTCTGTCTGTGGTAAATCCGGGTTTTCATAAACGAGCAGAAGCCCTGCGCCCTGTACACAGAAGGTTTTTTCGTCACCACCAGCATTTACAAGCGATATAGAATAGTTGCCAGCCTCCGAAATATCTTCACTCAGGTCATAAACGTCAGTTCCCGAAAAAAAATCGTATCTTGAGACGAAACCTTTTGTGTCCGTATACCTTTTTTCTTCCAGTAAAAGTACAGAACTTCCGGAATGTACAAGAGAAGACTTAAACTCCGGATATATGCCATCAAGCCCCTGTTTGCTCCATGTCCAGTAAATATAAGCTCTTGCAACCTTTATGGAAGAACCTTCCGGAGGATTGACACTGAAGTTAACAGTATAGCTTTCACCTGATTCGAGCTCTCCACTGTATCTGCTGTCCCCAAGAGAAAAATCAAGGGTTCCACAGTGCTCATCATGAATGACTGTCTGCAGGTTTTTATCTCCGGCATATGAAGCTGAAGCCGGCATAATAAGCAGCAGGAGGTTAATTAAAAGTACAGCTGATTTCAAATTCATTGTTATTCTCATCCGACTCGGTAATACGGTTATTTTCATCTACATTCACATTGAGGGCGTGTTCCCCCTTCTGAGTATCAATCCTTATATTTTCAACAATTGAGGTCTGACCTTCAAGTTCCGGGATGTTCAGGACAGTAACACTTTCCCCATCAAGGTAGAGGTTTACATCAAAATCCCTGGCTGAAGCTTCTCCATTATTCGTAATTTTTACAGGAATTGAATAATCGGTTTTAGCTGTTTTCTGGGTTTCTTCAACACAGCCGCTAAAAGTCGCTATTATGAGAACGACCAGCAGGATGAGAAAAATGGGTTTTTTTCTCCTGATGCTGAAAAGAGCGATAAAACCCAGAAGGATTGTCGAAGCTGAAGAGATCTCTTTGTTCTCTATTTTTACAGGCTCCCCAAGGGAAACCGACAGGTCGGGTGCGGACCTGACCAGGATATTCAGTTCACAATTATTGTTTTTGTCACTGGACTCTTTTATACTGTTTTCAGGGTCCAGAAAGAGTTCAAGCCTGTGCTCGCCTTTAATACCGGACCACAAAATGCCTGACCTGTGTATTCCAGCTGCCCCCATCTGGATCGGGACCCGGGAGATCTCATTTCCATCTACCAGGAAAACAGCAGTACAGTTTTCCTCACAGATTCCTCCGGGATTATTAATTGTAAGGGAAATTTCCACAGGTTTCCCATCAATCAGCTCTTCTTCAGAGACTCTTATCTCCGGGTAAAGGTCAGGAAATACGGATTCGGTATTTTTAGAAGTAAGGACCAGGGCTGCAAGGACAGGATGAAGGTAGTCTTCCCCTTCCTGGTCGTCTATTTTTCCGTCTCCGTTAATATCAAATCCTCTTACAAAAACTGCGGAGTTGTCTGCCTTCAAATAATTGAGCACATCAATGTGTTCCATATCGAAATAGCTTGAGGCTGCGCCTTTGTCTCCCGAGCTATCAAAGCTGACCTCATTTGCGATATCCCTTACATTTTCTCCGCATTTCTCGACCAGGTATTGAGGCGGAACCCCGGGTATTTCTCCGTTGAATTCAATATAATCAGGAAGACCTTTTGACCCTGTAAGATACACGACTGAAAGGTTTGCAGAATCTATATTGTTTAAAGCCTGCCCTGCGCTGAAATTAACCTCTGCCCTGTCATTTACTTCCTTTATGTTTTCACTCCAGCCTTCCCCATGAAGGTTTATGTTCCCTGTCAGGAGCTGGTAGGAGACCATGGGAGCTTTCGGGTTTTCACAGGCAGCAGCAAGCACTGTACCATAAATCCTCCCGTCCATCTTTTTTCCGGGTTCTCCTGTGCTTGTAAGGATTTCTACCGTATTTTCACCGTTTTTAATAAGATTGCCTGCATCATAAGCCACCCAGTAAACCCCGTGGCCTGCACAGAAAACATTTTCGTTTTCATCATTGATTCCTTCAAGATGTAGTTTTTCAAGCCTTTGCCCGTTAAACTCAGGCTGGACCCAGCCTTCATCACTATCCGTACCACCCCAGACTCCAATATAAAGGCGAGCCCAGAGGACAGAACCTTCAGGAACATCAAAATTCTGGGAGTATGGAGAAAAACCAAGTCCATGACCTCCATCCATGTAGAATTCTCCTCTGAATGTGCCCTGGGCATCAGGAGCAAAGGGCATGCCCTCATAAGAATAGCTGGCAAGGGCGAGATCTACTGATGCCAGCAGAAAAATCGGGATAATAAACAGTACAATTATCTTTGCAGGACTTATTTCCATAGTCTTTCACTTCATTCCAGAATGGGGTCAACTTGAGCAGGCCTGGATTCCGTTTATTCTGGGTAGATTTTTTAGAGAAGGTAAAATAATTCAGGATAACTTAATATCATTATAGAATAATTACTGAAATTTAAAGGTTATTAAATATTACTATTTTTCGTTTCTGTATGAGAAAATACAATACAGGTCATATGATTTAGAAAGAAGTCAGTTGTTTTGACTGTCATTATTCTTAAACAAAATATTGTAATAAATATTCATAGATATGCCTTTAAACTGCTCTTCAAAAAAAGTATCCATGTTTATTGAAATCGGGAAATGAAGTTAATATTAAATTTAATTCAAAAGACAGAGTTAATTTTTCTTTCAGCAGATAAAACCCTGGATTTTAAGAGGAGAGAATTAAAAATTAGTAATAATCAGTAACATCTCGAATCAAAAAATTCATATTTTTTAAAAAAACTTATATAATCAAAATTGTTCATTATATACTGGTTAAAACTGAATGAAAAAATTATCCTGATTACTCTGATTCTCTGAAGATTTCATACCCTTTGTCAAATAGTTGGGGTTATAGCCACATATTTTTGGGTTTGTGGAGAGCTAGAGTAAGATAAAAATTATGACGAAAAGAATCGAAGGAGGAGTACAGGGTGAAAAGAGGTTGGGAACTGGATGAGAAAAATAAAACAAAAAATGAGTACAAATTCAGGAGAACAAAACTCAGCAAAAAAAAGAATATGCTTTATAAGCTTACAGGCCTTTGCTGCCTTCTTTCAGGCTTATTCTGCCTGCTAATTGCACCTTCCCTGGCTCAGGTCCCCGAAAACAATGGTTATGCCGGAGATAAGCCCCTGAAAACGTACATTCATGACACAGTTAAGGGAGATCTTTACTATACTGCAGGGAGCAGCTATTACAGTGGAAAAGCCTATCCTGGAGACACATATAAGGTAAACCATAACTTCGATCTTCCTGAAGGAGCAACCATTAAACTTGCCAGGCTCTATAATTACTGGACCTGGAGTTCCGAGGGGATGGAGGGGAGAAACCCTGAGATGAAACTCAGTTTTGACGGACAGGAGCTTGAACCTGACAGGGAGTACAGCGACAGGAAAGGTTGGGGAAGCTATGATTATCCCTCAGGAACCTGGGCTTATGATGTGAGTTCCTGTATAACCGGGTCCGGTACCTTTACTACGGAAATAGAAAACATAGGCCCGGATGCATCCTGTGTTTGCATTGAAGGTGTGGGTTTGCTTATTGTATACGAGGACCCTGATGGAAGGAATATAGAATACTGGATTAACGAAGGAGCCGATGAGCTTAATTCTCAGATGGATGAAAACGGCAGCCCACTTTATTACACGGCCCCAAACCAGACAATCTGTGAAATGCTCAGGCCTGCTTTGCAGTTTCCCATCCGCAGTGCGACCCTCTGGACGATCACGCAATCCGGAAACTGGGAGAATAACACACTCATAGTGAACGACAAAAAATTTACCGGAATCTGCGATGGGAAACCCTATCCTGATCTGGAAATTGATAAAAGGAATGTAACGGACTGCCTGAAAGCCGGAGAAAATATCATTCTTTTCCAGGCAGCAGGCGATTATGTAATATCTTCGGGGTCTTTCCTTGTTGTTGAAAAAGACCTGCTCGCAGAAGAATCGAAGTCATCCACAGAAGAAGCTTCCGAAAAATCCGAGGAAACAGGTAGCACCCCAGAAACATCCGGAACTGAATCTAAAAAAGCCCCAGGGTTTGGGTTCGTTTTTGCTCCTGCTCTTTTAACAGGAAGAAAATTGGTATCGGGACTAAGGGATAAGAAAGCTGGAAAATAATGTTAAAAAATAATATTGTGATTCCGGGTAAATTGAAGACTCGATTCTAAAAAAACTGGATGACAGTTTCAGGTTTTTTTCAGAATAGAATTTCCCGTTAAACCGGGACTGTGCCCCCAAATCCCACATAGCTGAGATAGAGGCCTCCTGCCGTAAATAGTGCCGTATATGCAAGAAAAATATAATCATTTCTTTTTAGCCTCAGTTCTTTTACATAGGTTCTCTGCCTGTTTGCCCTGAAACCTCGCGTATCGGCAGCTACTGCGAGCTTTCTTCCCGCCCTGAGTATATTAACTACCAGAGGAACAAGGATATATTTCATGGCTTTTGCTTTTCTGAAAATTCCTCCTTTCAATTCAAGCCCTCTTGCCTGCATTGCATTGAGGATTATGCCGCTTTCTTCGAGCATTGAAGGGGCAAAACTGACTGCAGAAGAGAGCATAAATGCAATTTCATACGGAAGCCCTATACTATAATTTTTTTCTCCTACTCTTATTTCGAAAAAGCGGACAAATGCGGAAATCAGTTCTGAAGGATGAGTGGTGGCAAGCAGCAGCATTGCGGCACTAAGTCCGGTCATAAAACGGAAAGACTGATACATCCCGTAGAGAGCCCCATCGGCATAAAAGTAGACTCCTTCTGTAAGAAGCCCCAGTACCGGGAAGGATGGAGAAATTATGGTAAACAGCGGCTCTTTTGCCCAGTAATAAAAAAGAGCCTGAGAAAAGGTAAAACTCAGCATAATGCTCCCAGAAACCAGGAGGATGGCCTTTATCCTGCTGATAGGCGGTTTCAGAATGAACCAGAAAGGCAAAGTTGAGATAAAAAGCAACACCAGCAAGTAAGGAGTACCTAGAACAACACTCAGCACCGAGACCCCGAAGAGCCAGAGCAGTTTTACTCTCGGGTCCAGCCTATGGAGCAGACTGTCTTTTTGTTCATAGCGAAAGAGGCTTTTCAAGGCATAATCCTCCGTAAAATTCTATCATACAAAAATTAATAATAGTCAAACTATTTCTTACTTTTCATAAGAGTTTTAAACTATAGTGTGTATGAAATAACGCGATAGTATGGATCAACCAGAGGACACAGATGCACTTGTCAGGTTTGAAAACATTACATATAGCTATCCCTATTCAGATTCCAGAGTACTTTCGGATGTAAACCTTAAACTTGAAAAAGGAGAGTTTGTACTCCTTGCAGGTCCAAGCGGCTGTGGAAAAAGTACTCTTGTCCGCTGTCTTAACAGGCTGGTGCCCGAGATTTCTGGAGGAAAACTTTCCGGGCGTGTCATTATTCGGGGAAAAGACCTCAGGGAGGAAAAAGTCCATAAACTGGCCCTTGAGGTGGGAATGGTATTCCAGAACCCTGAAACTCAGCTTTTTTCCCTTACAGTAGAAGATGACCTTGCTTTCGGGCCTGAAAACCTGGGGCTTCCAGGAAAGGAAATACTTTCCCGTGTAGAAAAATCTCTCAAAGCGGTAAAACTGGAGAAACTGAGGGATCATTTCATCTTCACACTCTCAGGCGGGGAAAAACAGAGAACTGCAATAGGAGGAAACCTGGCAATGGAGCCGGAAATCCTTGTCCTTGACGAGCCGACGTCGGACCTGGACCCCTCCGGTACCCGGGAAGTACTTGACCTGCTCAGGCGACTGAACGCGGAAAAACGGATAACCCTGATCCTCATAGAGCACAAGCTCGATGAAGTTTTCGAACTGGCTGACCGCATGCTTGTAATGGATGAAGGGAAGGTTATACTTGACGGAAAGCCCTTTGATATCCTGTGCCGCGAAGAAGGAAAACTCAAAAAGCTCGGGATTCATCCTCCCCAGCTCATAGAAATCTCTCGCCTCCTGGGATTCAACTGCAGGACTTCAAGCCCCCCCTATGAGAACATCCTGAAACGCCTGGCTGAACTTCTGATGCCGTCCACTGGTGAGCTCCAGCCCGAAAGCAGGAAAGAGGCGAAACCCAAAATTCCTCCTGCCCTTTGTCCAGAGGAGAGCCTTTCTCACGTTCGGATAGAAAAGCTCTGCTTCAGACGTGAGGACGGTTCTGAAACCCTCAAAAACGTAAATCTTGATATAAAATATGGAGAGTTTCTTGCCCTTCTTGGCCACAATGGAGCCGGAAAAACAACCCTTGCAGGTCACTTAATGAGATTCCACAAACCTTCTTCCGGGAGGATTCTCCTCAACGGAAAGAATATAAGCAAATACTCCACAGCTCAGCTCTCGCAGCAGATAGGGTACCTTTTCCAGAACCCGGATTCACAGATTTTTATGAATAGCGTATTTGAAGAAGTTCGATTTGGGCTCAAGAACCTGAAAATACCTGAAGAGGAAATGAAAAAACGAGTAAATTCTGCCCTTGAGATGATGGAACTTTCGGTTTACAGAAACAGACACCCCCAGGCTCTCTCACGGGGACAACGGCAACGACTGGCAGTAGCTTCCATTCTCGCCCTCGAGCCGGACCTGCTTGTCCTGGACGAACCGACTACGGGGCAGGATAGGGGGCACATACATAAGTTTCTGGATAAAATCAGGGAATTGAACAGACTTGGAAAAACCGTTATTCTCATAAGCCATGATATGGAGCTTGTAGCGGAGTATGCTGAAAGGGTTATCGTGATGAAGCAGGGAGAAGTTTTGCTGGACGGCCCGGCAGCAGATGTATTCTCAAGCCCTGAAGAGCTGGATGCAGCCGGGCTTATTCCTCCTCTCCCTGCAAGGCTCGCTCTTGATCTCAGAAAACAGGGATTTGATGTTCCCGGAATGCTTACAGTCTCAGAACTAAAAAGCTTCCTAAGAGCTCATAATGTGGAAATTCGCGACTGAAAGAAATTAAATAAAAATGAAATGACCGCAAAAAACGGCAGCAGAAAGTAAAGAAAAGAGATAAAATTTGGAGATATTAAAGGGGAAAATGGGATGCAGATAAAGGCGTTTCTTCTAAAGCCTTGCTCCGCTCATTTTTACAGCGGTATCATAGCCAAGAAGTCCCCCTACCAGCCCTCCTGCGCATGCCAGGGCCAGCTGAATCCCTATGTACCAGGGAGCGTAAGATATTTTCCATTCAACCGGGGCATAGAGAAGATAAAATAAGAGGGTTGAGACTCCGCCCCTTGAGATTCCGTAGATAACTGCAGTCAGGCGCCTGTCTGCATAATCCATCCTGAATATAAAGACCAGGAGGTCAACAACGACACCTTCTGCCAGGTAAAAGCCCAACCACATGATGTGAGACCCCCAGACAACCATGCTGATGAGCAGGACGCAGGTAAAGAGCAGGGTTGCTGTTCCCGGCTTTCGGACCAGTTGCAGGGCGACTATCATGAGGACGACAGTGGGAATTGCAATAACCAGCCCGTCAAACCAGCCAAGATTGACCAGTTTGCTAAGGTAGCGGAACACTACGGCAATAACCGAAGCGAGAAGCGCTATTGTGATCAGGTCAATGGTTGAAAAGAGGTCAAGGACTCCAAATCGTTTTAGTGCAGCCAGAACACCGAAAAAGACCAGGAGACTTACCAGAATCGTAATATAAGTACTCCAGGAGGGTGGCGGTATGATAGTAATACTGTGTTCACTTTGTTGCGTCTCTCCCGAGTAAACCGCAAGAATCTTGAAAGTAATCCTTTTTTTGTACTCGATTGAAGCAGGAGGTTTTACATCAAGAAAAAAGCTTGCACTTTGCCCTGTTGACAGTTCTCCGATTTTAGCCGTGATTTTCTGTCCGTCTTCTGTTATATTGTATGGCTGAGGAGACATCCCTATATCCAGATCTCCCGGAACTTCAATAAACACAGTTACGTTATACAGTGGTTCAGTTCCCTTATTCTCAAGGTTTAACCTTGCCCTTTCCCATGAGTGTCCAGCTACAAGGACATCGGGCGCCTGGTTTCGGTCAAGTGGAATTTCCAGGCTACACTCAAGGGGAGAGACATATGAACCTGAAGTTTCCTCTGATGCAAGGGCTCCTGGAGTAAAGGAAGCTGTAAGAACAAGTGCAAGTATTGCTGAGAGAATCCATTGATGTTTCATTTTTACCTCTTTTTCATCTCAAATTAATTTTCACTTCCTGATCTCATCTCCTTCTGAACTTCAGGGCAATTGCAATGCAGGCAAGAAGACAGATAATAATCACCGGAAGAGGGATATTTGCTTTTTTTCCGGTTTTTTGCTCGTGGAGTTTGAAAAACTCGCTGTTAGCTTCCGATTCCGAAACGAGGACTGCGATACAGGGATGGATATAGCCCTCCTCCCCCCTTTCGAAGAGAAGGATACTTTCTGAATTTTCAGAGGATACAGAACCCGAATACAGGTCAAAATACTTGCCCTGAGCGGACTTTCCTATGTCACTTCCGATGCTTGCAGAATCAAAGTAAAGCTCGTCTTTTTCTCCTTCAGTGCCTGCCACAAGCATTGTATAAAGGGTCGCATTTTTTCCGGGGTATGTATCTTCAAAAGCAGTCGTTACTCTGTCCTTCTTATTTGTATACGATAGCGCATAATTGCCTTCATTGATCCAGAACCTTACTGGAGAAAGAGAGCTGTTTTCACAAACAGCGGCAAGAGTGATCCCATAGGGCCCTCCCCCGGGATTTTCTGAAAAAACCGAAACTTCATTCAGTCCAGTATGAAGAGAACTGCTGGCATTGAGACAGTAAAGGGCTGTCCCCCAGGCTGAAACGTAATCAGGATCTTTCATTAAGGCAAGTTCTTTGCCGTTTACCGTTACTTTGATACTGTCCCCGCTGTCATAGTTCCAGACAGGAACATAGAGCCTAGCATACCTGACTTCCCCGGAAGGCAGCTCGAAATACTCTAGATAGGGGTTTTCACCGGTATACCCGTGCCCCCCACTAACATATACTTCTCCTCTGACAGCTCCTTCTGCAATTGTATAGGGGGGAGTTCCATCCCCATACCAGCCTCCATTTCCTGAAAATAAAGAAAACAGGAGTACCAGACCTGCTCCAAGAAGCCCTGTTATTAAGATTTTGTTTCTGTTCTCCAAAGTTATTCATCTCCTGGAGGCGCTGAAAATTTGTTACTAAAGCTTTTGTTATTAGAGCTGTTTTAAGGCTCTTACAGGGTCCATTTTTGATGCCCTCCATGCAGGATAGAGCCCTGAAAGAACGGATACAAACAGGGATATCAGAAATCCGGCTGCAAGAATTCTGAAATTTAAAGCAGTCAGGTGTTCTATACTTCCTATTTCAAGTTTTGACAGTAACAGGGCCCTCCCGATTCTGTCTATAAGAGTTGAGAAAATAACCCCAAAAAGATCTCCCAGAATACCTCCCAGAGCTCCTATAAACAGACATTCGGCCAAAAACATCCGCAAAATGTCAGACTCTGAAGCTCCGAGTGCTTTTGAAATTCCTATTTCTCTGGTTCTTTCGTAGACTGAGACTACCATTGTGCTTACCACCATCAACCCGCCGACAATCAGGGAAATGCTTGAGAAAAAAGCAAGGACCAGAGTCACCCCTTTCATTATCCGGTTGACAGCGTCTATTTCGTCCTGGGCATTTGAAGAAGAGAGCTCAAGTTTTTCTATTTGTTCTCTTGTTTCGGCGACTTGGGAAGAACTCTCAACCTTTACGAGCACTCCGTCATAGTACTCTTTTTTGTTGAGTTCTTTTGCAGACGCGAGACTTATGAAGGCTCCAGAATCAAGGTTGTTACCTGTGGGTTTTAAATAACCTACAGGGGTAAAGCTTACTTCCTTATCACGAGGCTTTCCGTCCTCTCCGTAAAGCCGTAGCCTTGATGTTAACGGGGTTCCAATTGTAATTCCATCCGTTTTCTCCAGTTTTTCCCATAAATCACTTCCAAGTACGACCTGGTTTTGTCCGCTTTCGAACCAGCTCCCCCCGGCAAGTTCAAGCTCATTTGCAGTCCTGTAGTCCTCCTGTATGCCGGACAATTCGAAATAGGTGCCTGAAGGACTTACATAAGCATTTTTTACATACGGAGAGGCTAGTTTCCCTAATTTCTTTATTTCCTCAACTTTCGCATCACCAATAAGGACGAGTCCATTTTCTCTCAGACCCGGGGAAACTTCAATCAAAGTAAGGTCCCTGGACTTTTGAACCTCTTCAATAGCATTAATACGAAGCCCTTCCCCGAAAGAGACCACAGATACTACCGTTGCTACACCGACTGCTATTCCAAGGAGTATAAGCAGGGTCCTGAGCTTTTTAAGGCGTAACTGCCGTATTGCCATTGAGAATTCTTCTATCAAACGGTTCACCAGTCCTTATTTTTACATTCCTGCCTGGGAAAGGGAGAGGTTATTATATGCAACATTAAAGAAACGTAAGAAAGATGCGAGAAAATAATTATGGATTCTAATATTCAGTGCTACGGAGTTATAGTTAAGTAACATAAATTACGAATATATATCCTTTTTGATTTCTACCTATATTTTATTAAGTTAAACGGGTGAATAATATATTGTATGTTATTCGTAAATAGGAGTGGCTAGACTGAATTACCACATGCCTGCAAGCCTATTAGCTGAAGAAGTCTCAGAGTACCTGTCAGGAAAAATATGACTAATTAAGGAAGCAATAATACAAATTATTTCGAAAAAACTGGTAAATTTTTATTACAAAACAATTTCGATGACTATAATTAGTTTGACTATACATGTGTTTAACATATGCAGATTGGAATAGTAATTCATAACTTTCAGCTTATGGATTCTCCCAAGACAGTCGAAAATATTCTTACGCTTCTCTCTGGAGATAATTGTATAGATGCCTGTCTCTGCGGAACCATGGGAAAAATTGCGGCGATTGATGCCGGCATGGAAAATCTGGTTGAAGTTGGCAGGTTGATGAAGCCAAGCACCTGCATAGAGCATTTCTTCAGATCAAAGGACCTGGTCTGTCTCCTTAACCACGGAAAGGAACTGAATACCGGCCGAACTTTTGGAAGGATCGTAGTTTCGCATTTAAAAAATCCTGAAGAAAAGCCTCTTATTCAGATTGAAAGGCCAGGCCGTCCTGATGGTGAACTCATTCCATGGAACAGGGTTGCTTTGCCCTATGCTGAAAAACTATCCAGCCTGCTTAACATGAAGATTTCCCAACCTCCATCGCCTGTCAACACTATAGAAGTCAGCAAGTATGGAACCCGGGTCCTGAGAAGAATATCGACCTTTCCCGGGGCAAACATAATGGTTGAAGGGATCGTGGTCGGAAAAGCCACTTCTTCTGAAGTAGCTCTCATCTCGGAGAATGGTTTTCTTACTTCAATGGAAGGGGGAATTATAAAAGAGCAGGGTATTGAGATCCTTCATAAGCATGAGGAAAGAGTGCCTGTAGATCTTTCTATAGCCTGGGTGAAAACCGCAACTTCCCGAAAAAACTCCGACGACTTTTATGATTCAATGGAAGGAAAAAATGAATGGATGGCGAAAACTGCCTCTTTGAAAAAGGGTTTTTCACAGGAGAAACTTTTGGAAGGTGGGGTTAAGGTTATTCTTATAGACCACTGCGCTGAACGTTCGTTAGATATGATGAAAGGTGCAGGCTTTGTTATTACTATTGGAGATGACACCACGGAGATTGCAGGAAACATTTTCTCCAGATTTGGAATCCCTATCCTTGGAGTTACAGACGGTGACTGTGACGAACTTGCTACGGAAGTGAGATATTCTCCTGGTTCCCTGCTTCTGCATTTAAAACAGGGAAAAGATGATGAGTTAGGGAAAGAGATTAAACAGCACATCTTTTCAGGAGAACAGATAGCCTGTTTTGAAAATATTGATGATCTGAAACCAAGAATCATAAAACTTGCAGGAGATCTCCTGGAATCTATTTCAGAGTACTGAA
>WPCH01044634.1_pt1 | contig 24143 bp, 32 predicted proteins | sample 5399881 | NCBI WGS metagenome assembly WPCH01 (sample SAMN12869468, study PRJNA574797) | sludge metagenome | isolation source: wastewater treatment of pH5 | place: China:Beijing | collected 2019-05-20
AGAATCAAAGACGATTAGAACAACAAAAACAACAAGAGGAATATAAAAGAAAACGAGAAGAACAGGAAAAAATAACTTATGAACGATTGAAAGCGAAATTTGAAGTTCCTAAAAATTAAAAGAGCAGCTAGCAAAAGCTAACTGCTCGGTTCTCCAAGGGGGAACAAGGAGAAAGTAACTTAATGGGTTGTTTACAGTATTGACGGAATATTGAGTTTTATTCAGTAAGGATTGTAAATCTGTTCAATAAAATTTGATTGAATCTCATGGAAATATATTCGATTCATTTATAAATGATCATAGCTTTAACAATTTCATAATAGTATTTCTTCCATGTTATTGTTTGATCGTTTTTAGCAGTTAAGGTTAGAAAAAACTTAAGCATTATATTATCACCCTTTCTTAAGTTTAATTTTATAAGGGAATATACAAAATTAACATTTTGTATGTAATGAATATGTATAAGTATTTTGATGTATGAAACTAATAATCCTTATTTTCCTAGCAAATGAAATTATCAGAAAAATTTTACTGACAAGAAAATATCTTCGGGGTTTTTAACAAAATAATCCTTTGAATAGAAAGTGAGAAAAACATGTTACCAAATAACAAGATTTATAAACATTTATTCTCGTTACTTATCGCACTTAATGTGGGATTAGCAATTATAGCAGTAATACAGCAGAAATGGTGGGATGTAGCAGACACGTTAGGTGGAGCGACACTTTTGATAGCTATTGTACTTGTAATTGATAATGGTCAAGTTAATAAATGGTCAGCAATGCTGTTCACGATAACGGCTATCGAGAATGGATTAGAGGTTGCAAATCAGTTTTTATTACAAAATTATTTAGATTCACTTTGGGATATAGCTGCCATAATACTGTGTGTGTATTGGATGAGGCAGTATTACGTTGAAGAATAGAAAGTGAGGTTAGGAGAATGAAAGCTTTGAAGAAAAGAAAAATCAGAAAAGCAATTGCTCGTCGCACAAAAGAGGTGGAGAAGTATCAAGTTAATAAAGCTTGGAGAAACATCTTTGTACAAGCTGGCATTTTAAAGTAAAGCAAACAGAATATAGTCCGGCTAGAAAACTAGAGGACACCAATTCATTAAAGCGGCAATTAAGGCTGTTTTAGGAATAGGTGTCTTTTTTATTTTGAAAAGGGAGATGGGGAAATGAAGGCACTAAGAGATCAATTACGTGAATGGAAAAAGCAATCCAAGCAAGGAAAGAAGAAAAAACAGAAAAAAAGAAAAGAAAAATTAAGTACTCGTGACATTGAAGATTTAATGGGAATTCGTGGACCACGATATGAACGAAGACGTGGAGCATTAAGACAAAAGTAATATAAAAATAAAGAGGAGTGGTCTTACATGACTAAACAATTATCTTTCTTACCAAAAATCGATAGAGCAGCAACGCAGAAAAAATTAGAAGGTGTTCTGGAAAGCGTACGTTTATATAGACAGTTTGGAATGATGCGTGAAGAAATGAAAGTCACTCCTTCTTATGAAATTAGATATCACGGACCTACAAATGATGTAGGAAAGCCATTAGAAGATGTCGCAATGGCTAATATACAGCAAAGTAAACGAGAAGAGTGGATTAAGCAAACGTCATTTCGCATTGACCAGTTTCTTAGTCGTTTAGGCAATGGGCGTGCTGGAAAGGACCAAAGAAACATTATTATTAAGCGTTATTTAGAAGATGAAGATGTATGCGATTATATTGTATATAACGAACTTGGCATGAGTGAGCGTACTTATCGACGCGTTAAGGCTAGAGTGTTTTATAAACTTGCTTTTGCTCTTAGATTAGAAGTTTATGAGACTGAAGAAACTGGAGGTAATGAATAATGAATTTTGTTCAGCCGATACGTGATCCAGAGAAAATACAGCAGCTAAAAGATTATTTTAAGGAGAAGAGCTTACGTAATTACATTCTCTTCATTATGGGAATCAATACAGGCTTAAGAATCTCTGACATTTTGAAATTGAAGGTAGGAGATGTCAAAGGTAGTCATATATCGATGAGAGAAAAGAAGACAGGAAAACAGAAACGAATACAAATTACTGCAGCATTGAAAAGAGAACTTAAATGGTTTATTGAAGAAAGAGAAGATAATGAGTACCTATTGAAAAGTAGACAAGGTAGAAATCGTCCAATCGGTCGTAGCATGGCATATAAGATATTAAGTGAAGCAGCGGCGGAGTTTGGATTAGACGAAATAGGAACACATACGCTGAGAAAGACGTACGGCTATCATATGTACATGCAAACAAAAAACATAGCATTACTCATGGAGATATTCAATCATTCGTCAGAGAAGGTCACATTGCGTTATATAGGGGTAAACCAAGATGCAATGGATAAAGCAATGACTAGATTTAAAATCTAAGCATTGCTTTATCTTTTTAAATCTATACAGTTACTCATAATTTTCGTACTGTGTAACTCAAAAGGGAAAGTGGAATGAAATCAATAATAGCAAGGGATTTGGCGAAGGGTTCAGTTACACACAATATAAGATATGGGTAAGTGAGGTGTGATAATTTATAAATATAGTATATTATTTATTAGAGTGAATATAGAGGGAGTGTTTATTAAATGAACATCGATTGGATGCAAGTGCTTGCTTGGATAGTAAGTACATTAATCGGAAGTGGAATTGTAAAAGTTATAGTAGATAAAAAATTATCTCAAGTGTTCACTAATCAAACGGAATTTTATAAAGCAGAATTAGGAAAAATCAATAATAGATATCAAATTACTTTTAACAAGCTCCATGAAACAAGAGCTGAAGTCATAAAAGATTTGTATTCTAGATTAGTTGAATTAGAATTAGGTGTTAAAAATTTAGTAGAGCCAGAAGGAATCACATATCACAAAAGCGAGAACGAAAGATCAATAGAAGTTATAAAAAATACTATTGAATTAGAAAAGTTTTTCAAAGTTAACAAATTATATTTTTCAACAGAAATTTGCAAGTTATTTGAGGAATTAGAGCTGAAAATGGGGACAATCATTATTACTTTTGATACATATTATGTGTTTGCTGATAAGATAAAACCTGAAGATATTGAACCTATGGAAGAGCGTAAACAAGAAATGATGCATTGTATTGAAAAAATTCCAGAAATAAAGAGAATTTTAGAAACTGAATTTCAAAAGTTATTAGGAGTAATAGAAGATTAATAATGTGGCAGAGTCGTGACCGCTTTTTGGCAGGAAATGTGCCGGTTGTTTTGGAATCATCGTGATATATTTGTATTGTGAGAAGTGGCGGAAAACACAACTCACAATGTTCCTTTATAAACTATATGTTGTCTAAACGATTTCGTAATGATGGCACATAAAATCCGAAACCAGCAGATGGTAATGATTGAATGATACTGTCATTAGGGAGAGCTTTTGCTCTTCTTCCAGTTACTTAATATTGTTGATGCGTATCAGCGGTTCATCATTAGGTGATTGGAATAAGGATGAAACTTCACGTACCGGAATTAAAGTACAAATTAATAACCCATTTCAAAGCATCCATTCGGGTGCTTTTTATTTTGGAGGAGGATGGTCATAGATGAAAGTACAAACGATAACAACTATTACTTATGATCCAACAAATAACTTGGAACAAGCGTTATTCATGGAAGGTAAAAAAGAATTAATGAATTCTGGTTATAAATTATTAGATGTAAGTAAACCTGCATTAGGTAATGAGATAGAAGTTACTTTTAAAATGGTTATCGGTGAATAATGGATAGGTTATTGCGCAATGTAATCGGTGTAAAAGAAGCTGCATCACTCCTTAATGTATCACCTGGTCATGTCAAGAACTTATGCGCTGAAGGAAAGATTGTAGCAAAGAAGATAGGCAAGACATGGGTGATTGATAAGTCTAGATTAAACGAGGTGAGGATAGCTAATGCAACCTCTAACAATACAAGAGATTAATAAACTATATGAGCAAGATAATATCATTAAGTTCTATAAGCATCCTTATTGGAGAAGGAACATTAGAATTAAAGCATTAGAGAGAGACAACAGCGAATGTCAGGAGTGCAAGCGCAAAGGTAAGTATAGCAAGGGTCGTAACGTCCATCACATCAAGGAGTTACGTGACAGACCAGACTTAGCTTATACATTAAGCAACCTAGAAACATTATGTATTCAATGCCATAACAAAGAACATGGCAAAGAGAAGAACATAGTGAAGAAGCGATGCACGATAGTAGATGAAGAGAGGTGGTAAGTGTGGACAGCCTAACGATACAAGGTAACACGTATGATTTAGATGATATCAAAAGGATTTGTAACACTAACACGAAAGATATGGATGCTCTAGAGATTACATTATTTAAACAGTTTACTAAAGATATCTACACAACATACAAACAGATCAGACACATATGCAATCCAAGAGCATGCGAGAAGACTACACTTGAAACAGTAAAGAAAAGTCTACGTGAACATTGGCTAGAACATTATCTAAATATGTCTTTAACAGAAGCTCACATTGTTATTGAATATGCTGAGCTATTCTTTGGTTTAGCTATAAAATAATTTAAGACAAATTCCCTGAGACACCCCCCGGGTAAATTTTAGGAAGATTTTTGCTGGGGGACCGAGCAACGCGGGGGGGAGATTTGTCTTTTTATTTTTTGCTTTTCGCGCGTGAGACAGAAAAAATCGCAAAAAAAATACCATCCCTTCACTTGGATGGTGGAAATTTTTGATATGAATTTGTGATCAGTATGCAGTTGCTACTGTTTCCTGCTAAGTAAAAATATACACGATTATTTTCGTTCTTTTAAGTAATGTTTTTAAAATTAATCTTCGAAAAAATCTAATAAAAAAGCGGGGTGATGATATTGTGAGCGGAAAACAAAGTAAATATAAATTAGCGTTCAAAGATTTCTTAGAAGGCGTTAAATACAAGGATATTGCGAATAAATATAGCGTATCTGTTAGTACTGTTAAATCATGGCGTAGCCGTTATTGGGAAGACATGATAAATGAAAAAGGTCTAAAAAATGTTTCAGAAAAGGTTGCAAAGCTTCAAAAGAGCAGAGAAAAAACGCTTAGAAATAAAATAAGAGATGATTTATATGAACAACTTGGCACTAACGGTATCATACACGCTCATTTTATGGATTTAGTAGAAGACTATATGTCATTTTGGGATATAAAAAATAAATTGATAGCTGATGTGAAAGATCGAGGTGTTTCAGTTTTAGGTGCTAATGGTTTTATGAAGAAAAACGATAGCATTAATGAGTTGAATAAGACCAATACGCAAATGTTAAAGATTCTTAATGAACTTGGCCTTAAAGCGGTAAGTGAGGAGGATGACGATGAAGCAGAAGTCTAATCTTCCTTATAAATATCATCCTTACATTAGTGAGTATATGTATAGTGTGGAAAGCGGAGAGATAAGGTCATGCAAAGAGCAAAAACAATTAATGGCCTTAGTTCGAAAAACTTTAGATGATCCAAATGTTTATATTGATGCAAAAGCTATTGAGGACAGTGTTAAAATTCCAGAACCATATTTCTCTTTCAAACTTTACGCTTGGCAAAGATTTGTTAATGCTTGCGTATATGGAGTTAGATACAGAGATAATGACCGTTTAGTTTGGAATCAGATTTTAATTTTAATGGGTCGTGGTGGCGGTAAAAATGGTTATGGTGGTTGGCATAATTTTTATATGCTGTCCAAACAGTTCGGAATTGATAATTATCATATCGAATGGGTAGCGACTTCTGAACAACAAGCAAAAACTACATTTCAAGATGTTCGGAATGTAATTGACAACCCTAAAAATAGTGTTTTGAAGAAGTCTTTCAATACGACTAAAGTGTTAATTGAACATAAAAAGAACAGATCACATTTAAAATACAATACTTCTAATGCTAGAACAAAAGATGGTTTGCGTCCTGGATCAGTTTGGTTCGATGAAATTCACGAATATGAAGACTATGCATCAATTAAAGTATTCCGTTCGGCCCTGGGCAAAGTTAAAGACGGTCGGACGTTCTATTTAACTACTGACGGATATGTTCGCGGTGGCGTTTTGGATGATATGAAAGAAAAGGCTCGAATGGTTCTAAGCGGAGAAGTTGAAAACAGTAAGATTTTCCCCTTCATCTGCAAATTAGACTCTGAAGAAGAAGTTGAAGATATAGCAAACTGGGAAAAAGCCAATCCTTCTATTAGAGATAACACGGAATTATTCGAAACGATGAAAGAAGAATGGGCTGATTGTCAGACCAACATTCCGATGCACGTGGAATTTATGACAAAACGGATGAACATTCCTAAACAACTGTTTCAACATAAAATTGCTACTTATGAGGATATTCTTGCTACAGATCAGCCTTTACCTGATGATTTACACAAATATGAATGTATTGGTGGTGTGGATTACGCAGAATTACGTGACTTCTGCAGCGTCGGCTTGCTATTTAAACGAGAAGGGAAGCGCTATTGGGTTCACCATACTTTCATATGGCACCAGGCATTGAAAATGCAGGATATTAATCAAGATATTATTGATATTGGTGTGGAAAAAGGACTCTTCACCATCGTCTACGATAAAGAAATCGAGCCCAAACGTGTTATCAATTGGTTTTTAGAAAAAGCGAAAACATATGACATTAAGCGTATCGCGATTGACAAATTCCGCTCTGTAGTCTTGAAACCTTTATTAGAAGAAGCTGGTTTTAACGAAAGAGTTGAGGTAGTGCGACGCGGTCCGTATATCCACGCGATGTTAGACCCGTTAATTCAACATCTATTCATCAATCATAATATTGTTTTCCACGATGATCCTGTTATGCGTTGGTATTGTGGGAATATCTATGTGGATGAACTAGGAAATGGATCAAAAGAATATAAAAAAATCGACCCTGTCAAAAGAAAAACTGACGGGTTTTTTGCATTCACACATGCCCTTAATTTCGATGGTGATCTTGAAGACTATGCAGTCGATTTAAACGATATGCAAGTATGGTCATTCTAAGAAAGGGGGTGAAAAAATGGGTATTCGTAATCTTTTTAATTTTGTTTTAGGTACAAGTGATAATGGAACGACTCCGGATGTTGATTGTAGCGTAATGACACTTAAAGCTGAAATTGCTTATAAAAAATTGTATGTTAACGCTGCTATTGATCTAATCGCTCGTAGTTTAGTAGCTTGTGACTTTGAATCTTATAGAGATGGAAAGTTAAAACGGCATTTAAACTACTATCAATTAAATGTATCGCCAAATAAGAATGAAAATGCTCATGAGTTTTGGTGTAAAGTTGTCCATCAGTTAATTTACGAAAATGAAGCGTTGATTTTATCTATAGGTGACGAATTGTGGATAGCTGAATCGTTTCATCGTGAAACTACGAATGGTTTTAATGAGTATGTTTACAAAAATGTTTCGATTAACAATCACCTTTTAACGAAGGAATTTAAAGAACGAGACGTTCTATATTTTAAGCTTTCTGAAGAGTCGATAAACAATGTTATTGACAGCCTTTATAACTCGTATGGGTTATTGCTTGCGAAAGCCATGTCTGACTATCGTGGGAACGGAAGGAAAAGGTATCTATTCAAGGGACGATTCATGAATTCCTTAACAGATAAAGATGGTAAAGCTGCTCAAGAACTGTTTGAAGAAAAAATGAAAGATTATATGGATCCTGAGAAGTTAGCATCAGTTCTTTTCCTTCCTGACAACGTAATAATGGAAGATCAGAGTAAAGATCCTCGCAATCTAGATACTAGAGATATTAAAAATCTCGCTAAAGATATGCTAGATTTCGTGGCGGCTGCCTTCCACATTCCACCATCTTTATTAAGTGGAATAAGCGAAGGGGGCATTTCAACTTCTGGAAATCCAACAGGAGATTTAGATAACTTCATATTATTTGTTGTTCGTCCTATAGGTGACATGATTACGAATGAATACAATAAAAAAATGTTTACACGAGACGAATATTTGAAAAAAACATACGTCAAATTCAGCATGGATAACTTCAAATTGTTCGATCTCACTAAGTTTGCTAATTCCGTTGATAAACTATTCGCAGTCGGTGGCATGAGTATAAACGATGTATTAGAACGATTAGGAAAAGAACAAATAAATGAAGATTGGGCTAATGAACGTTATGTCACTAAGAACTATGAAAGAGCAAGGATAAGTGGAACTATGGAAGGGGGTGAAAATGATGGGAATGGAAAAGATTCAACCGAAATTCCTAATGATGGAGAATCAGGAGAATAGTAAAAAAGTTGTTGCTTATATGCATGGAACAGTTGGTGCCGGTTGGTGGGGTGATATTAACGCTAAAAAGACTCGCGAAATGTTCGATAACATTGATGCTGATGAAATTGAATTACACATTCATTCTGGTGGTGGTGATGCTTTTGAAGGTATTGCGATTTGTAACTATTTGCGAAGCCACAAAGCCCAAGTTACTGCAATTGTTGACGGAATTGCAGCGTCAGCAGCTTCTTTAATCGCAATGGGCGCGGACAAAATTATCATGCCATCTAATACAACGATGATGGTTCATAGGGCTTCAACTTATGCGTACGGTAATGCTGATTCGTTAGAAAAGCAAGCCAAAATGTTACGAGATGTTGATGATGCTTTGATCCAATCATATAGAAATCGTTTTAATGGCGAATTTCATGAATTAGAAGCGTTACTTGATAACGAAACTTATATGACTGCTGAAACAGCTAAATCTTATGGTTTCTGTGATGAAATTGTAGATTCAGTAGATATCAGTGTGGAAAGCGAAGAAGACGTTATCGAAGAACCTAAAGAAGAAGAAGCACCTATCGAAAACGAGGGTGACAAACGTATTCAAAACGCTGAGAAATCAGCAAACTTTATGGCTGCATTATTAAAATCTATCAAACTATAGGAGGTACTTTACTATGGGTAAAGACTTAGAATCAAAAATTACAAATCAACAACAATTAAGCGAGGTTTTAGCAAACGGAACACCTGAACAGGTAGATAACGCTTTAGTACAATTCGCGCAAGGTATTCAAAATGAAATTTTACAACAAGCTTCTGTACAATCTAGCGACCAAGCTATCCTAGCTGCACGTGATGGACGTGCTTTAACTAGCCAAGAAACAAAATACTACAACCAAGTAATCGCTGGTAATTCATTTGCAGGAACAGAAGCATTAGTGCCGCCAACTGTTATCGAACGAGTATTTGAAGATTTAGTTGGTTCTCACGAATTACTTTCTAAGATCAACTTTGTTAACGTTGGCGCTTTAACTGAATGGATTCTTAAAAAGGGTGATATTCAGACAGCGTTCTGGGGGAAATTATGCGCTGCTCATAAAGAACTTTTAGATGAAGGATTCGAAACAATTAACATTAGCCAATACAAACTATCTGCTTTCATGCCTGTATGTAAAGCGATGCTTGATTTAGGTCCAGTTTGGTTAGATCGTTATGTTCGAACTGTATTAGTTGAGTCTTTAAAAATCGCTTTAGAAGTAGCAATTGTTCGCGGTACTGGTAAAGATCAACCTATTGGTATGATGAAAGATTTACTAACTGTTGCTAACGGAGAAAATGCTGATAAAGCTGTAACAGCGGTTCTAAAAGACCTTTCTCCTTACACATTAGGAAACATCATGTCTTTACTTACTCGTGACGGTAAACGTAATCCTGACAACGTAATGTTAATTGTGAATCCAGTTGATTACTGGGCTAAAATTTACGGTTACACTACACGTCCTAATGCAGATGGAACTTATGCTTACAATGTTCTTCCGATTCCAGGGTCAATCGTTAAATCTAATGCTGTTCCAAAAGGAAAAATGGTTGTAGGTATGGCGAAAGATTACTTCTTAGGATTAGGTGGCGCACAACGTTTAGACGTTTACGATCAAACTCGTGCTATTGAAGATGAAGATTTATACATCGCTAAAATGTACGCTAACGGTCGTGCGGATCGTAACGATTCATTCTTAGTTTACGATATTTCTGGTTTAGTTGATCCAAACACGCCAGTAACGACACCAGCAGCTAAATAAGGAGTGATCCTTTATGAGTTACAATCAATTAAAGGCGACGTTACAGTCGCCTTTTGATTTGTTAGAAGATGTAAAACATGCACTAGCTATTACGTGGACTGAAGAAGACAATAACATCATAAAGCTAATAGATCGTTCCGTTTACTATATTAATGACTTAGTAGGCGCTGTACTAGATCTAAAGGTCAATTTAGTTGCACGTGAGTTAGTTATAAATCGCATTCGATATGAATACAACAATGCTTTAGATCAATTTGAATCTAACTTTTTTCAACCACTATCACGTTTGACACTTCAGGTAGCAATAGACGAAAGGAAGGTTACTGATGGCAATTGAACAGCATAGAAAAACATTTAATGATGGTTTTGTCAGTGTCATGAAGCAGGAAACTATTAGAAACGCTGCTAAAAAGGTGATAGGACATAAACCCATCGAGATTGCTAAATTACGTTTCAATGAAATGTCTTTTCGCGAAGTGGATATTCAATTTGCTGAAAGTGTTGGGGAACAGTTAGATAGAAAAATTGAAGTTCTAAATGCACCTGTATTTAACAGTAAGAATGTGGACAGATTAACAATTCATTTACAAGACGAGAATTACAGCATTATCAAAACAGATCGTTATAAAAAGAGTTTGTTCTTATATCTCCAAAAGGTAGGTGGTCTTGATGAATCCGGAACAGTTGATTGAAAAGTATAATACTAAACTTGTGGAACATTTAGAAGCATTTTTTCCTGGTGCTGGAATTTATCAAGATGCCGTCCAGGAAGATGAAGCAGACTTATCTAAAATAAATCATGTTGTATTCGAGACGGGCGGGTTCGAAAGAGTTAGCCCGATAACGTTTAAACAAGATGTAATTGTCTATTTCTTCTCTGAAAACAGGGAGGATTTAGACATATTACAATTATCATTCATGAATTCTCTGTCCCCAACTGGTCATAGCTGCAGCAAGACAGTTAAGGATCGAATGAGAAAGAAAGATACTGAGTATTTTGTAGATGTTATTCGTTTTGATTTATTAAGGGTGATAAAACATGTGTGCTAATTACACAATGGACTTCTCACAATTCGAATCGTTACAAAATAACATTAAACGATTACCAGACATCGCTGAAACAGTGATTAACAAAGAATTAGGTTCTACAATAGCGCCTATTATGGAAAAATCAATCCTTGGCTTAATGCCTATTTCTGATAGAGACAAACAACACGCTAAGTTATATAAGTCACTTAGTGCAGATACAAGGGAGAACTTGACATTAAGAATTAAACCTAAAGCTAAATTCAGTTACTTAGTGTTTCCGGATTTAGGTGTAGGTACAAGTAAAAGGAGATCCCCTTTAAACTTCATGGAGCATGGTGTGGATAAAAAAGCTGAACAAGCTGCTGAAGAGTTAAATAAAGCTTTGATAGAAGAAATTAATAAGAAATTAGGAGGAAATTAAATGCCTACAGTTGATGTGTTTGATGCCGTCGATATTAAGAATGCCGCAGTTTTATTTAAAGGTGCAACGGTTTCCGAGCCATTTGGTTGTGTCGGAAAGCTAGATGCAGAAACAGAAATTAAATCAATTTCGAAATTATGTGGTGGTGTTATTCAAAAGAAAAAATCCAAACCTTCTCAATTAACCGTTACAATTAGTGGCCATATGCAATTAAAAGTATTACGTGACATTTTCGGTATTACAAACGATGGATTGGTTACGGATGTTTACGCATACGGCATTGATAGCATCGGGAAAGATTTCTCGTTCGTAGCTGAAGAGAATGATATTTTCGAAGGTAACAAACGTCTAATTGCATTCCCGAATTGTTCTGCTGCTACCGGGTATGTCAAAAGTGTGGAGAATGGGGCTGAGGAATTAGCAGAATTCGAACTAGAAATTACTGCTTTGCCTGACATTAACGGAAGACTTTATTATGAAGCGATTAACCCGACAACTACTATCGCAACAACATGGATGACTAAATTTGATCCTGCAAGCCTTAAAAAGACTACACCTTAATAAAAAATACGAAGATTTACTAAGTAGGGCGCTCTTAATTGGGCGCCTTTTAATTTAGCTAAAAGGGAGAGATTTACATGTTAAAAACTATCACATTAACAAACCAGGAAACAAACGAATCGAGAGAAGTAAAGGTTAATGCAAATTTAACGGCTTGGACGTTATTCAATTTAGAAAAAGAAGGCATTATCAACAAATCATTTTTAAGCACTTTATTCAGCGCCGGTGGAATGCAAAACATCGACTTATTAGACACGTTTAGAACTGTTTATGCAGCTTATCGTCAAGCTACTCCAAAAGAATATATGGATTTTGAAACATTCATGCAACAATACGAGATCAACATGGAAGAAGCGTTTGAAATTTTCGGTGCAATTCTAAGTGGTAAAGGTAAAAACAACATGGCTAAAGGTTTCCAAGCAAAAGCGGGAAAAAAGGATTAAAACTTCCGAAATATGAGATTGAGTACGTAGTTGACATATATAGTCTCTACGTATTTATTTTCGAAATTTCGGAACATGACTTCTGGAATCTCCCTTTACGTGACGTTCAAAGAATAGCTGAAAATAAAAGCGCTTATTTAGGGTGGAAAGCCTACATGGAAGAAAAGGAGAGTGGTAAATAGTGGCTGTGCCTTCGAAGGAAACCATAATTAAATTTAAGGCTGATACAGCCGATTATAAAAACAGAATAGCCGATATTAACCAGGAAAATAGAGCGTTAACACAAGAATTAAAGTTGGCGCAATCCCAAATGAAATTAAATGGTTCTGAAACCGATAAATTAACTGCTACTCTATCCACACTTGAGAAGCAATATGAACTATCCAAGAAAAAAACTAAAGAAGCTGCCGATCAATTAGATAGAGCACGTCAAGTATGGGGAGAAAATTCCAAACAAGTTAAAGCAGCAGAAGAAGCTCTACGAAAAGCGATGTTGGCTGAGTCTGAAATGTCAAACAAAGTTGAAACTACTACAAAGTCATTAAGACAAGCACAACAAGCGGAAGCTGAACGTAATAGTGAGAGTGGCAAGTCGAAACAGAAGTTAGAAGAATTAAAACGAGCTGAAGCTCAATTAGCTGACGAAAGTAAACGACTGCAATCAGCGTTAGCATTAGAACGATCTCAATTAGGAGATAACGCTTCTGAATCTCAAAAGTTAGAACAGAAACAAAGTCAATTACGTCAAAGTTTAGATATGAGCGGTAAAACTGTACGGAATTTAGAACAGCAATTATCACAAGCTAAATCCGCATACGGTCAAAACTCAACGGAAGTCGCTAAATTAGAGACTAAATTAAACCAGGCTAGAGAAGCAGAAAACCGTTTGAAAGGTGAATTAAACCAAACTAATACGGCTTTAAGAGAACAAGGTAGCACAGCTGAAGCTGCATCTTCTAAGCTTCATAAGGTAGGACAAGCAACAAAAGATATCGGCGCTGGTTTAACTAGTACTGTAACACCTGCTCTCGGTGCAGCCGGAGTAGCTTCAATGAAATTTGCAACTGATTTCGACGGATCACAAAGACAAATTCAAGCATCTTTAGGTTTAACCGCTAAAGGCGCTGAAAACATGGGTGAAGTCGTTAAGAATGTATATAGAAAAGGTTGGGGCGAAAGTTTAGAACAAGTTAACCAAGCGGTCGTTAAAGTGTATCAAAACATGGAAGATGTCCCTGGTGACGAAATACAAGGCGTTACAGAGGATGTACTAGCATTAGCGAAGACATTTGACATTGATCTAGGCGAAACAACACGAGGCGCTTCCCAGTTAATGAAACAATATGGAATGACTGGGAAAGAAGCGATGGACTTCATCGCTACTGGTATGCAAGGTGGACTTGATGTTTCTAATGAATTTTTGGATAACCTAGCAGAATATACGCCGTTATTCAAGCAAGCAGGTTTCACAAGTGACCAGATGTTAACAATTCTAAAAAATGGGACTCGTGATGGGGCCTACAATTTAGATTACGTGAACGATCTGGTTAAGGAGTATGGAATTCGTATTCAAGATGGCTCTAAATCGACTACTGAAGCGATGGGTAAGATGTCACAAGGGACTCAGAACATGTGGAAAGAATTCCTAGCTGGTAAACGTCCCGCTTCCGACGTCTTCTATTCTATTATAAAAGATTTAAAGGGAATGGATGACCAGGTTGAAGCTACGCAACTTGGAGTTTCGCTCTTCGGGGGCAAATTTGAAGATTTGGGAAATCAAGTTGTTTACAGTATGGGGGATACGAATAAAGCTTTAGGTGATACAAAAGGGCGTATGGACGAGTTAAGAAAAACTCAAGAAGAAGCGTTCGGTCAAAGATTCCAAAAGACATTAAGAGAATTCCAAATCGCAATGGAACCTATAGGTAAGATACTTTTAGATTTAGGCGAAAAAATCATGCCGGATGTAAAGAATGCAGTTAAATCAATTGCTGATGCGTTTAATTCATTATCACCAGAAGCGCAAAAAACGATTGCTATAATCGGTGGAATAGCCACCGTATTAGGTCCTGTCATGATGATACTAGGGCCTTTTATCAGTGGAATAGGCTCGCTCATAGGTTTGTTTATGAAAGCAGGACCGTTAATAAGTGGTGTTATCAGTGTTATTTCGATGTTAGCTGAAGGAATAGCGGTTGTTGTAACTGTAATCGCTGGTTTCATTGGTGCGCCTGTAGCTGCTGTAGTTGCTGCTATTGTCGGAATTATTGCCGTTGTAACTGCTGCAATAGCGATATTCAACAACTGGGGTGGTGTAACTGACTGGTTAAAAGAAAAATGGGAACAGTTTAAAACGTGGTTTTCTGAAATGTGGGCAAGCGTAAGTGAATCCTGTTCCGTTATTTGGGAACAACTCAAAACCAATTTAGGTGTATGGTGGGACAGCGTAGTTCAATACTTCACTACAAAATGGGAAGAATTTAAAACCGCTTGGAGTGATTTTTGGACAGCGGTTGGAACCAAGGCTCAAGAAATTTGGAATGGCATTATGCAATGGTTTTCTGAATTATGGACTTCATTCACGACAATGTGCGATGAAACTTGGACTTCCATTAAAGATGGTTTTTCTGCTTTTTGGGAATCTTTGAAGGAAATTGCACAAATTGCAGGAAATGCCTTATTCGAAATTGCGACCCTTCCGCTTCGTTTAATACTAACAGTATTCATCCTAATATGGGATCAGATAAAAGAACCTGTCACTAAATTTTGGGAATGGATAAAACCGTATATAGAGCAAGCCTGGAACGCTATAAAAGATACATTTACTAAATATAAAGATATGCTGATTAATACGATATCAGAATTATGGAATATGATCAAAACAGCTACTTCTGATACATGGAACTGGATAACCAGTACTCTTCAGGGTATATGGGATAAAATTTGGGGACTAATTAAAGATTTCGGAAGCAAAGTATACAATACTGTAAAAGGAAATTGGGATACTATTTCGAATGTCACGTCTGAAGTTTGGAATAAAGTAGCAACTTTTATATCCGATGTTTGGAATAAAATTAAAGGTTACATTAGCGAAAAAATAAATGCTGCTAAAGAAACTGTTTCAAATGGCTGGAACGCGGTTAAAGATGTAACTTCTAGAATTTGGGGTACTGTTTCTGGCGCTGTTTCCGACGCTTGGGGCAAAATTTCTTCTATCGTATCTGATAAAGCTAGTGCTGTAAAAAGCAAAGTGTCCGATAACTGGAATACTATTAGTTCGGTTACGTCAGATGTGTGGGGAAAAGTAAAAGGAAAAGTTGGCGATTCATGGGATGGTTTAAGTTCTAAGACGTCAAATGTCTTGAATTCTATTAAAGGATATGTGCAACGAAACTGGGATAGCATTTCTAGCATATTAGAAGGTGTTTTCCGTCCTATCAATTCAGTAATTAGATTCTTTGAAAATCTTTATAACACAGTTAGTAGAATCATGGGGAACATTGTAAGTACAATCACAAATGCATGGAATAGAGCAGGTGGTATTTTAAATAAATTGAATCCATTTTCAAGCTTCTCATTCTCGATGCCATTTAGTGCTGATACAGCAAGTTTTGCTTCTCCCGCTTCATTTGCATCTATAGCACCTATGTCAGCGGATATGCCAGCTTTAGCGCGTGGATTTGCTCCTATGGCTTCATTCACCTCAACTGGTGGATCAATTGGCGATGCAATAACAAAAATGAACAAATCTTTATCGGCGGACGGACTTCTTTCTAATCTTCCTAATGTAGCTAATGACGCGATGTCGTTGGCGAAAGGACTTACAATCATGCAGCCGCAACAAGAAATCAAAAATGAAGTCACTTTCCACACTACTGTAAATAATGAAAAAGATTTAGATAAGATGTTCGAAAAAGCGGATGATTGGTTTGCTCAAAAAGGACAAATGTTAAATATCGGTATAGGGAGGAGATAACTGTGCTGGATATTAGAATAGATGATAAGTTGGGGCGGTTCTACCATGTTTGTATGGTAGATCGTCCTAATATCCCTAGTGCAAAAGAAAAGGTCGAATTCATTAATATTCCAGGCAGGGAAAACGGCGCGTTAACTAAGAAAGACGGTTACGAAGACGTAGAATTCACAATTAATTTTAACTTACTAGAAGACTATAATGTAAAACCTTTATTACGGAAGATAAAAGCATGGTTACGAAACGCTAAAATACTTTCATTTACTGATGATAACGTCTATAGAAAGATCAAAAGTGTGGATATAGGAGATATTGATAATCAATTCGAAGAGTATGGACAGTTCGAAGTTACATTTAAGTCAGATCCCTATGAATATATTATTGAGCAACCTATTGAACTCGTAACCGGAATGACTGTTATGAACTACGGTACGCTTTATTCTTTACCTAAATTCACTATTACAGGTAGCGGGACAATAACTATATATGTAAACGGAATAGCCTTTCAAATTAAAGATGTTGCAAATTCAGTTGTTGTTGATTCTGATTTGTTGTTATGTTATTCCGGCAGTTTTCCAATGAATAATAAAATGATTGGTAATTTTCCTATATTGAAAGAAGGAGAAAATACAATATCGTGGACAGGAACAGTCTCTAAAGTCGAACTAGAAACAAGGGGTAGATATGTGTGATTAAACTTTATAAACCAGATGAAACAGACTTTTTACACAATGGTATCGGTATATTAAGTGATGCTGTTTATGAAGCGACTGTTCAAGAAGATTTAAATGGTGTTTACGTACTGTCATTCAAATATCCGTTATTCTCTCCACATGGATTAGATATAAAAGGACAGAGTTTGATACAAGTACCAACACCTGATGGGGATCAGTTGTTTAGGGTAGCTAATCCTTCAGCTTCAATGGGGATTTTAAGCGTATTTTGTTATCATGTTTTCTATGATTTAATTGATAACTTTATAGAAGATACAAACATTGTAAGTAAAACAGGAATCGGGGCGCTCACTCAGTTAAAAGGCGCTCTTCAGTATCCTTCTAAATTCGATTTCTTCAGCGATATCGGAAAACTAAATAATGCACGTTTAGTTCGAATGAATCCAATTGAAGCTATGTTGGACACTGGAAAAGAAAACAGTTTCTTGAATCGTTGGGGTGGCGAATTAAAACGAGATAATTTTCTTGTAAGCATTCTAGAAAATCGTGGTCGTGATCGTGGTGTTATTATTCAGCATAAGAAAGATTTATTAGGGTATGAAGCAAGTGTGGATTGGCAAAGCCCTATTACAAAAATTATGCCACAAGGATTCGACGGTTTATTATTACCAGAAAAGTATGTGACAAGTGCCAATGTGGGTAAATACGTTAATCCTAAAATTCAAAAAGTTGACTTTGAAGATGTTAAAGCAGCTATTGGCGATTATGCAAATGACGATGATGCTATTCCTTTAGAAGATGCTTATAACATTTTAAGACAAAGAGCACGGGCAATGTTTGAAGTAAATCATGTGGATCAACCACTAGCAAACTATACGGTTACTTTCCAAGAATTATCCCAAACAGAAGAATACAAAGATTTTGCAGTTTTACAGTCTGTTTATATGGGAGATACAGTAACGGTCCAACATGATGAAGATAATATTTATATCCAGGCTAAAGTTATATCTTATAAATATGATCCTGTTAAACAAAGATATATAGAAGTTACACTCGGTAACTTCAAAGATTCATTCACTAGTAAAACAAACAAGATTGACCAGATACGAGATGAAGTTTTAAATATCACTTCTGATATTGATAAAGGCCTTGGTGATGCTGATGAAAGGATTAAGAAGTTAAAAGAAGATTTAAATACAACGAATGGGAATTTAGACACCACGAACGGTAAATTAAATAATACTAATAATAAAGTCGGAACGATAGAAAATGGTTTAAACGAAACTAAAGATAACTTAAATACTACAACTGGAAAAGTAAACGGTTTAGAAACTGGTTTAGATAAAACGAAAATCGATTTGAACAATACTAAAAATGATTTGAGTGATACTAAGACAGAACTAGGAAATACAAAAACTGATCTGAATAACACGAAGAATGATTTAAAAGATACAAAAACGGATTTAGGTAACACGAAAACAGATTTAAATACTACCAAAAATAAAGTTACTGATTTAGAAGGTCAAGTTAAGGATTTAGGCCCAAATATTTTAGAACAAGCTAGACAGAACGCTACAGACCTTATAAACAGTGGTTTTGGTTCTTATGTTCGTGTTTATCCAGACCGAATTTTAATCATGGATACAAATAACGAAATGACCGCTAAAAAGGTTTGGCAATGGAATGTTAATGGATTAGGTTATTCGTCAACAGGTGTAAATGGACCATATGGCGTTGCGATAACAAAAGATGGATCAATAGTAGCCGACTTTATTAAAACCGGTAAATTGAATGCTGGAATGGTTCAAACTGGTTTCAACGAATACGGTAACACTATTAAAATGATGCCGGAAGGTTTGCAATCACAAGTTAATAACGTAAAACGAATGGAATTGAATAACCTGGGCCAATTAATGATTTATGATGCCGATGCGACTCGAATAGGGAGTTTAGGTTATCAATACCGTGTTTCCGATAACTCAAAAGGCGTTACTATGAATATTACACCAGGACGATATTTAAGTTTTTCTGTTTACAATCCAACTACTGATTTACATGATCCGAACTTTGAAATAGTCGATACTACTACAACATACGGAACTAGAGGAATATTCGCGTGGCGTGACATGTGGATGAATGCGAGACAGTTAGTTCTTTCTGATGCGAATTTAGGGGCTAAGAAAAATTATATTCAAGAATTATTATTTACCGGAAACAACACAAAGAGATTAGGTTTAATTTCTGATACTGGTATTGATTTTCTGTTAAGGGAGAATAACGTTAATACAGCATGGGCTGGTTTGAATAGTACCAGTTTTTATACGTATAAACCGCTTCACGTTTACAGTGGCGGGATAAGTTTTAACGAAGACGGCACATATTTAAAAGGCGGGATAAGAAAAGACGCAACGAACAAATTACTCATTTCGAACGAAGGTAAAACGCAATTCATGTACAAAGAAGGTGATACTTCTTATGTTCTTATAGAATTATCAACCTGGGATCGTATCAACTTCTGGAAAACTTTAGACATGAATGGATATAGCATTATTAATGCCGATATTAGAAGTACATTAACAAACGTTAATGCAGCTTCACTTTCCACATATTCATTAGATACATCCGAACCGATTGAAAAAGAAATGTTTGCGCCTTTAAATTCAAATGAAACATATACGCATGTTGGCAATGGATCAACTGTGGATGGATATACACGGATCGACCTTCCTGACTTTTTACAATATGAAACTGAAAATTATCATGTATTTCTTAGTAAATATGGACGCGGGGATATTTGGGTATCGAATAGAACAGAAACATATTTCACTATAGAAAGTGATAGAGATATAGATTTTTCGTATGAAATTAAAATTGTAAAAAAAGAACCTGAAGTTTCGAAATTTGGTTTCAGAGCTGCAGCTAAAAGAAAACCTAGTATTTTTGACAGGCACACTGAAGAAAAAGTATTAACCGAAAGCGACATTGAAACCGTCAATAATGAAGGTGGGATTAAACTATGAAAACGAAGTTAATTCTTGACATAACGAAAAGTCAACAAGCGCAATTAAATGCAGTTGTTACTGGACGTCAAGGTGATAAAGGGACTGTAACTGTAAATGTATTTGTTGTGGACGGTGGTGTTCCATATAACTTAACTGGACAAGATATTTATTATGAAGGATTGAAACCTAATAACGCTTATGTTCGCGATATTTCCGGTGTGAAAATGATTAATGCTGCACAAGGTAATTTTGAATATACTTTCAGACCAGAAACATTCGGCGTAGCTGGTATCGGAAAAAGATCGTATTTCTCAATTGAACAAGGTGGAACTGTTAGAGCGTCTACTCAAGATTTTGGACTAGTAACATTAGCTGATGCAATGACAGGGAATACAATGAGCGGTCCTTACATTTCTGAATTAGAAGAATTGATTAATCTAGCGCAATGGTTAGTAGATGATATTAATAGTAGATGGACTTCAATTAACGATCAATTAACTCAATTGCAAAATAAGTTAAATGGAATGGACGTCGTGAAGCGTAGTGGCGATACTATGATAGGTGACCTACGTATGCAAAATGGTAAAGCTATTAGGTTCAGAAACGCTGCTGACAATAATACACCTTTGTATATGGGAGCATCCTCTAATGGTAATTTCAACATGTGGTCTGACGTGGCATCTAAAACGGTAGTCACTTATGTGCCTTCTACTGACACGTTTGACATTCTTGCTAACAATACAAACTTGCTTAAAAAAGCAGGGGGTACCATGACAGGTACAGTGAGATTCGCTCACGCGTTTTCTCAGATTCTCCAGTCTGATTCTGGAAAGAAAGCATGGGTAGTGCATCATCCAGACAGTAACTCAATAATGTTCGCTCCAGAGACATCCCCTGATAGTGGCGCATGGGACTGGGCGAAAGCGATTGAATTCAAAGACGATGGTACTATCAAACAAGCTAAAGACGGACGAGTTACCCTAACGTTGACAGCCGATGCTAGAGCCTTTGATGGTGGAGTAGGTCAAATAGCTGATAGGATTGGTAATTCAGTTACTCTTCGTTTAGCGATAGCTAGAGGACCAGGAGTACCGACTAGTGCAGTAATGACTACCTTACCTGTGAATTATCGTCCTTTGCTTTCTCTTTATCAAGGTATAATTGCTACAGACGGGACAGTAGGGAGACTATTCATTGCGCCAAATGGTGAGGTTAAAATAGATTTCGGACCTGATAGCAGAAACTACTATATCACCATTACTTACTTGGTGAATTAGAAGGGAGAAAACTAAATGAGTGTACAGTACGGATACTGTTATGATAAAGATGGAAAGTTTACTGAAATTATCCCTTTAGAAAATAAACCAATTATCGAAAAAAACGAGGAAAATGTAATTGTAGGTTATGAGCCTATCATCCCGGCAAACTGTACTTTAGAAGTTTGTCCAGATTTAATTTATGATCCTGTTTTCAAGGATGGGAAGTGGATTAAATTAAAACCGGAATTACCACCGCAACCAGAACCTGAACCATCTGAAATAGATAAACTAAAAGTGGAATTAGAAGTAACTAAGGCGGCAATGGCTGAATTCATCATGCAGCAAACATTGAAAGGAATGTGAATGTAAATGGCTGAATTTATGGCGATGATGATTATTCAAGGATATTACACGTATCAACAAGTAGTAATTGACGGACCTATGTTGAAATACAAGGAACGTGTCGATGCCTACTTAACTAAAGAAGGAAGAACAGATTTAATTATAAGCGCGCAATAGTGGGCTTTTTTATTTTGCAAAGGAGGAAAGAATGTGGATCGTATTGATGTATTAATGAAAACATTTATAGCTACCTTCGGCGCCTTCTGTGGGTACTTTTTAGGAGGGTGGGATACAACATTGAAAGTTCTAGTAATTATGGCGGCTATTGACTATATAACAGGCGTATTTGCAGCAGGATATAACGGAGAGTTGAAAAGTAAAGTTGGTTTCAAAGGCATCGCCAAAAAGGTGGTGCTTTTTCTTTTGGTTGGAGCGGCTGCACAACTAGATTCAGCGCTTGGAAGTAACAGTGCAATTCGTGAAGCGACTATTTTCTTCTTCATGGGTAATGAATTACTTTCACTTTTAGAAAATGCTGGTCGAATGGGCATTCCGTTGCCACAAGCTTTAACAAATGCAGTTGAAATTTTGGGTGGTAAGCAAAAACAAGAAGAGAAAAAGGGAGATGTTCTATAATGGAAATTAGAAAAAAATTAGTTGACCCAAGTAAATATTGTATAAAGTGTCCTTATACAATGAATCCGGAATTCATTACAGTTCACAATACTTACAACGATGCTACAGCAGAAAACGAAGTAGCTTATATGATTCGTAATGATAATCAGGTTTCATTTCATATTGCAGTAGATGATAAAGAAGCAGTACAAGGAATCCCTTTAGAGCGTAACGCCTGGCATACTGGCGACGGAAACGGGAACGGTAATCGTAAATCTATCGGAGTTGAAATTTGCTACTCTTTAAGCGGTGGAGATAGATACTATAAAGCGGAAGGCAATGCAGCTATCGTTGTAGCTCAACTAATGAAACAGTACAATATTCCAATTAATAAAGTCCGTACACATCAATCATGGAGTGGGAAGTACTGTCCTCATCGTATGTTGGCAGAAGGACGTTGGAATAATTTTATTGAAAGAGTTCAAAATGCATACAATGGAGATGATAAAGTAACTCCTACACTTATTCCACCGTCAACTAACGGGACAGGTATTGCGTATATTGAGGGGAATGGCATCAACCTTCGTAAAGGTCCAGGTACTGGATACGGGGTTATTCGTCAATTAGGTAAAGGTGAGTCCTACGAAGTATGGGGACAATCAAATGGATGGTTAAACCTTGGTGGCAATCAGTGGATTTATAATGATTCATCATACATTCGTTATACTGGAGAAAGCACACCGACAAGTTCGCAATCAGTAAATAATGGTGTAGGAATAGTTACTATTACAGCAGATGTATTGCGTGTTCGTAAAGGTCCAGGAACTAATTATGACATTGTAAAAAATGTATACCAAGGAGAACAGTATCAGTCGTGGGGATATAGAGATGGTTGGTATAATGTGGGTGGAGACCAATGGGTTTCAGGTGAATATGTGAAGTTTGAAGATTAAATTAAGAGCCGTCATAATGACGGCTTTTTTTATTTTATAGCAATTATTTAACTACTACCTGTTGATTAGAATAAATAGGTATGGTATAATTATATATATAAGGGAGGTGAGAAACATGGATTGGGACTTAACAGAAAAGGTTCTTAAAAATCTAGCTTACATAGTAGGCATGGGTGTAGGAATCATAACAGCAAAGAAAAACCTAAACGATATGAAAGATAGAAAGGAGAAGAAAAAGGAAGAAGAAATAGAAAAACGCCTAGCCCGCAAGACTAGACGCAAGTAATACACCGGGGGAAGAAATTCCCCCACTCCTAAAAAGATTATAACATAATTACAAAATTAAACAAAATCCAATCCATGTAAAAATGAAGTTAGATCGAAATACTTTGGTATTAGCATTATTTTTAGTATTAGTGGTTACAGTAACAAACTATAAGAAGCCTGAAGTAAGTGACTACTTAGGAATTGCTTCCACAATAATTTTAGCTATAGCGCTTGTTATTAATTTAATTTCTTTATGGAAAAAAGGCAGGGAAGAAAAATGAGTATGGACTATAAAATAAGTCGTGAAGAAATAGAAAAGTTAGTTAACCAAGTAGTTTTAACAGCGAATGAGACCGTAAATTTATTAGGTGTCACAACCCAAAGATTACATGTACTTGTAAAACAAGGGCGAATTGTTCCTATTAAAGTAGTTGATAGGGTTTCGTTGTACTTTCGTGAAGATGTAGAAAAACTGGCTGAAGAATTAGGACAATTAAGAGAAAAATATCGACCATATGAATAGTTTGAAAGCCAACTCTTTT
>WPCH01097153.1_pt1 | contig 24045 bp, 20 predicted proteins | sample 5399881 | NCBI WGS metagenome assembly WPCH01 (sample SAMN12869468, study PRJNA574797) | sludge metagenome | isolation source: wastewater treatment of pH5 | place: China:Beijing | collected 2019-05-20
TACTTTTTATTCGTTCATCAAGTACTCCATCAGCCTCCCATTGCTGATATGTATCCAGTACCTTTGGCACATCGATTCCAACCTTTCAGGGTTCAGTAAATTTATCAAAAACTGAAGTTATCCAAGGGTTGAATACTACATATTTTTCTGCAAAAGAAAAGAAACCCTCATATTTGAGAGTTCCTATCTTCTAGGCTTCATCTAAAGCCAGTATTCCACGCTAATTGTAGTATATGAAATATGTCAATTTTTGTCTACATGCCAGTGGCACAATAATCTAAGCAAAGTTATACCTTTTAACGTTTTTTGCCATAGCACTTGAAGCATAGTTGACAATCACTTTAACCATACTTGTTTATATCTTGCCTTATAGTTGGCATTACTGTTCACAAGTATTATCGGTAAACATTGCTTATATGTTTAAAAATCTTCTGATAATAATATTCGATCAAGCTGTTGCGTTAACTGCAAGATGAGGTTTTTCCATTATTACTACATATTCTTTTGTCATTGTTGTTGTTTTCTGATTATTGACTAAAATATAATCTGGCGTTCTCTTTGAAACAATAGATCGAGTCAATGTTTTCTTAAAATTAAAGCCCTTGTCCTCTAAATATTTTACAGTGATTTTAGCCAAATTTATTCTGATTCTATCAACTGTTCTATTACCCAAAGTCATCACAATGTACTCTTTTGAAACACGGGCTGAACTGTCAAGGAAATCAAAATAATCCGCGAAGAATCTTTCAACTTTCTTTCGTTTTGACTGTTTAATTCTACATAAGTACCATTGAATGTACTTTCTATTCTCATTGCTTAATTTCAATGATTTCGTTCCACCCATACTAGATGAATCCAATATCTGACAATTGTCTAATTCCCAACCCTCAAAAGGTATATCTTTTTTATCAATTATTGAAAGTGAAAGATATGAAAACTGGCCATATGTAACAGTAGTTGCATTATCTCCATATGGTGGTGATGTAATGATTATATCCATTGAGTCATCACCTAAATTCTTAATTAATTCGAGTGAATTCCCTTTTTTTAAATCAAAGTTTGAATAATTGGTTTTGTAAAATTTCTGTGAAGACTTTATCTTCTTAACGTAATCTTTTATGATCACATTTTTTATTGCATCAATCTTCTTAGTCTCCTTCATATGGAGCTTGAAAGTGCTACTTCTGGTATTACTATAATATCGTATGATGTCACATAGCATTACCCAAAAATATTGCCTGTTTTTTATATTGGATATTTCCATAATGGCAAAGCGTATCTTTGATAATGTCTCTAATATGTCTTTTCTAAACCACTTATCTGATTTATAAAAGGATAAAATAGGAAAATCAAAATCAGATTTCAGCATAAGCTCGATTGATTTGATGTCTTTATCGATTGTATCCTTATCAACTCCTTGAAGCTTTGCTTGAGTAATCAATGATGCAAGTGGATTAATGTCATATCCATAGATTTCTATCTCAGGTTCTATATTTGCAGCTTCATATAAGGCTGTACCTGAACCATGAAATGGATCAAATATTTTCAAATTCTTTCTTCCCTGAATTAACCAATTAAGTACATCCTTTTGCACTGGAGCGACCATTACTGCAGGATAAAGAACAGTACCATGTATGTCGATACTTTTTTTGTAGTCGCTATATTGAATGTCTAGGTTCATTTAACTCACCTTCTTATCTAGAAGTAGCCAGTGGAGGATTTTTTCCTGTCAAGCATACATTCTTTAAAAAACAATCTTTGCAATGTCGGTTTTGATGATTCGGATCAATATCGCAATGACGCAAATACTTCCCAGTTTTTATTGTTGTTTCACACTTAGATAACTCTTTGAGAAATTCACTTCTATCGTCATTTGTAATTGGAATCCTTGTTGGTTTTGTTTCATTGATATCATATGATTCAATGTATGAGATTTTTTCGTTTTTCATATTCTCATAGCCAAGTACATAAATCATCAATTGGTTTTTAATCTGATCAGTACTCAATGAGGCAGACTCAGACTTAAAGTCAACGATTGTTAGTTCTTTATTGACATCATCCCTAATTAGGTCAATTCTTCCATCAATAAAGAAGTAATCGGAAAATTTAAAATCGATTCTCTTTTCAGAAAAAACGATGTTTTTAAATCTAGCCTTATTATTAATAATGTATTTTTGTAATCTATCAAATGCTTTATTAGTTTCTGCTTGAATCAATTTTGGTGATGCATAGGGTAAGTGCATGAATCGTTTAACTATTCCCCATACTACACTTTCGTCATCAAGATTGAGTTTTTGCCAATTTTTGTGTACATAATCTAGCATGCTATGAATTGACTGACCATAACCCATGCGGATATTCAATGGTTGATATAATCCAAACACATTTGAAAGCTTGAACTTGTATCCACATTCAAATAGATCCTTAAGTAAACTGAAATTCAGAGTAATGACTTCGTCATTAGAGTACTTTGCAATTGGTGATTTATCATAATTAATATCTAAGCATGTTGCTGGAGTAACATATTCGGAATGGGTTGCTTGTATGTATTGCTTTGCTTCAGTTAAATAGGCTGTTTTTCCACTATCAGAGAATCCAGGAGAGCGAGTCATGAATAGAAACTTTTCTGCTCTTGTCATACCAACGTAAAAAACTCTATGATGTGATTCCTTATCATTATACTCTTGTTTTATTGAATCGTTATGAATTATCGACCATGCTGTGATACCACCACCACCTCTAGTTAGTGGGAAAGTAGAATCCTTTGTCAAAAACGGAAGAAAAACCACAGGAAATTCCAAGCCTTTTGCTTGATGATATGTCATAACACGCAATGTCTTAACAAGGTTGAAACGAGGTGACATCCATCCTTCTGGATACATATTCTTTGCATCTTGAATAAGAAATTCTTGAAATTTTTCCATCCTTTCAATAGGAAAGGTTTTAAGGAATATTTTTTCGAAATCATTAATCATTTCTGTGAATTTACCAATATTGTAGTATACTTTATCATCAAGTTTATCTGACATCGCTCCAAGACCAAATAGTAGATCATGAAGATTTTTTTGAATAGTATATTCATATCCTTTATTTGGGTTTGCTACTGCATCAAGGAACTCATCTCTAAAATTAATGAGTGCATTGTTAATTTGGATTTCATCAGCAGATACTACTACTTTCCATCTATTAATAACATCCTGTTGTGCCTTTTTAATAGCAGCTTTAATTTTATCAGCATTTTCAACACCAGCTCTAAGCATTTGCAAATAATGGAAAATTAGCATCTCAAAAGTTTCTGTTATTGCAATAATCTCAGGAGTTTCAAATAGGTTTTGTGTTCCTTCAACAATGAATGGCAATTTCGAGTCGTTCAATTTTTCTATTAGTTGATTGACTTTTTTTACTGAACTCACCAATATTACAATGTCATCATATCCAAGACCCCATTCTTTGTCTTTTTGGGTAAACTTTGTACCGATTAGTTGATTAACCTTGTCAATGATGAATTGGACTTCATCTTCCCTTGTATCAAATGATATGCCTAAAATATCACCTTTAACATAATCTTGGTGGTTTGCACTATCCATCTTCTTTAAAAGACGATTATTATTATTGGAAATCAGTGTCTCCGCTGTTGAAGTGATACCTATACTGCTTCGAAAATTCAATGACAGTTCTACTGATTCAACATTAGTATATCTTGTTGAAAAATCCTTAATATATTTTAAGCGACTTCCACGCCATTCATATATAGTTTGATCATCATCTCCTACAACACAAATGGTAACACCGTGATCATAAAAATATCTGATAATTTCTTCCTGTGTTTCATTAACATCCTGATACTCATCTACAATCAAATGCTTAATATTTTTTAGATATTCGTCAAAATACTGCTTTTTGAAGTACTCAAGTGCAGTAATTTGAATTGAGGTGAAATCGAAATACTTGTCTCTTGCTAGTGATAACTCATATTTTGCAATCAACTCTTCTAGGTGTGGGTCATTAAGTTTTTTGATTCCATACTCTCGAGAAATATCTAAAAATTGCTTATATGCGGATACTCTGTCACTAAATTGCTCCCAATTAGAATAAGATTTACCCACAAGTTTTTTTGGAATCGGATTATCCTTAACATAAAACATACAGTCATTAAGTCCATTTTCCCAACGTTTGGCTTTAATGTGAAGTTTTGCTTGAATTTCAGTAAGGATATCATAATTTTTGAAATCAACTGTAAACTCTTGAAGCATGAACAAGCAATATCCATGGATTGTACCGACGTATAAATCCGAAAGACCTTCAAGTGTTCCCATAGCCTTTTCATATTCCTGATATATTTTTTGTTTTAACGAAGCAGCTGCTTTTTCAGTATATGTAATGGCGACGATTTCAGAAGGTTTTACTCCTGAAACAATGAGAAAAATTATTCGAGATACAATTGTACTAGTTTTTCCAGATCCAGCACATGCGATAATCTGAACATTCTTATCTGCAGTAACAATAGCTCTTTTTTGATCGGGTGTGAACTTTTGCTCATCAATATATAATACATACTCATCAATCGTCTTCATTACATCAACTCCTTAATTATATTATACATTTTATCAGTATTAATTTGAGTCCTAAATTCAACTTTTACACCATCACTTTCAAGTTGTTTGAAGAACACCTCTGCGCATTTTATCTTGAACAATTCATCAACTGGGATGTCTTCTGCCTTATCATAACCCTTTGACTCAATAACCAAGTTCAATTCAGAAACCTTGCCATTTCGTTTAACCAAGTACATAAAATCAGGACTATAAGAACCTCCATTAATTACAGGTATACGAATACTACCTTTTGGAATTTTCCCGAAAACTTCAACTCCTTGAACATCTGATTGTATATTGTCTTTCTCAATCTTTGAATCATATACACATAAATCATATAGATAATTTAGAGGTGGCTTACTATTTTTATCATATAAACGTCCGAGTAAACCCTGTGTGATAGTTTTGTGCGGATTCCAGTTCTTATCGTTAATGCTTGTATCACTTGGTTCTAATCCCATTTTTTCATACTTAAACTTACCGAACAATGTACCCTTTTTCCACTCGATAATCTTCATAACAAAAAATGTCAGTGACGCTCTATTGAATAGTGTATCCTTGAAAGGGTTTAATTTGTAATACTCGACAAATGAGTGATGAATTAAATTAAGAGGGATGCTAGTTGACTTATTTACCCTCATTAAGAATTCATTATATTTCATGGTTTCTTCTGAAGAATATGTTCGTTGGGCTCCATCTTCCAAGTTTGCATCAAGCAAGTTGAACATAACTGTTTTAGTGGTTGCAACAACTTCAACTTTTTTTTCAATACCGTCCGTTAGGATGCCTAATAATGCTTTAATTATCTCATCATCTTTTAATGGTAGATATGTTATAAAGTATTTAGAATTAAGAGACTTCCATAAATCTTTTAGTTTCAGATAGTTTGCCTTATCAATTTTAACTTCATGCATAATAGCTTTTGGCGGAGTTGTTACAATCTTACCACTTGCTAGTCCAATCATGAGATCAGGATATAATGCGAAAAGATCGTCTCTTTTTTCTGTATTGACAACCCGATCCTCATTAATAAAATCATTTTTGACAAGAAAATCCATGAAACCAAAGTAAGACATGCCTGAATCTTTAGCAACTTTTTTGACAACATCGTCCATAAGTGTGAGTTGCTCAAGAAGCTCTCCATTAATTTCATCTATAAGTCTTTGAGCAAAGTTCTTTTCAGTAAAATCAACGATATAATTCAGATAGAACTGTTCATTTGAAACACGAGAAAATGAACTGTTTACTGGTAATCTTAGACCTCGTCCAACTTCCTGAATTTTAGAAATTTCGCTTCCACTTGACCTGATTTTAGCTATTGTAAACACATTAGGATTATCCCAACCTTCTTTTAAGGTCCACTTAGAAAATATGAATCTAAAAGTATTATATTTTCCATTAGCATATTTCAATGAAATAGTTTCTTCCTTCTTTTTGAGGATTTTTTCAATTTCTTCTTCAAACTCTTTATCACTATTGTCTTGTGAAAAATATCCTCCATGTGTAGCTGATATGTCTTTCAATGAATCTTCAAGGAATTTTTTGTATTCTACTTCTCTAGGTACGCCATTATCGATCTTTGTGATTTCTTCTTTGGTTTTCGCTATTAATGCACTTTCAAAATACTCTCTTAAGTACGGTGTTCGATCGGTCGATCCTCGATAAGATGAAATATCATCAATAAAAAATAGCGCGATTGTTTTAATTTGATCTCGTCGACAAAAATTCTTTTTTTCAGTTGAAAAATGTGAATCTAGTGCAACATCAATCATACTTTCTTGATATGACTTATCATAAATGTCAGCAAATATCTCTTGCCCGACATTTAATAAAAGACCATTTGATAATTCAATAAAATTCTTACCAATACCATCAATATTCAGTCCAGCAAATGCATCAAAGGCTAGTCCTAATGAATCACCTTTTTTAAACTCGATACTAATATCGCGTTTTCTACCAGTGTTATTTATTTCAAAAGAGGCTGAAGTTTTACTAACAACAGACTTAAGTTTTAACTTAACATTGGTTCCATTAGGTGTTTCCAAAGGTGTGACACTTACACCTTTGATTAGATTTTGATTGAATGAATCACAACTACTCAGATTATATACTAGATTATGATAATCTTTCTTTCCACCTTTAAGTTCTGGAAAAGTAGCACCAAAACGAATGATACACTGTGGTTTTATTCTGTCCTGCAGAAAGTTAAAAGTTTTTTGCTCTTTACCAAATCTATGTGGTTCATCAATAATGATAAATGGTTTAGTGGCTTTTAAAGCATCGATCGGGTTATAAAAGCCCTCTACACCACTTGAATAGTTCTTTGTCAACGAACTCTGTGACACAACATTATTTATGACAAGAACACTAATCTGATTCTTAATTAAACCCGATGCAGAGACAAATTCTCGAATAGCATTCGGGAAAATCTCTTTCTTGTTTTTCTTAGCATCGAGTATAGAAAGATCAATCTCAGTTCCATACATTTCTCTAAAATGCCGTCTGGTCTCATTTGAGTTAATAAAATTGATTGTTCCGATTTTAATAGCTACAGATGGTACAAGAATGATAAACTTAGTTATGCCGTAATTTCGATGTAACTCAAAAATGGATTGTGTATAAACATACGTTTTTCCAGTCCCTGTTTCCATTTTTATATCAATATTTAAGTAACCATCAATTAGATTACTATTCTCATTTTGATAAGGAAGCCCTTTTTTTAAATCAAGTAAATTCTTTTTCAGGTTTGAAGATTCAATGTCAATTAAAGGGTTTGTAAATGATTTAGAATCTTTCTTTATATCAACATCACGAAAAACCCTATTTAGGGCATTTAACGCATTTACTTGATGTTTTAATCCTTTTTCTAAAATTAACCCCATGATCAGTACCTAACTATAATATCAAGTGTGATGTGTTTTATTCCTTCAACTTGCTTTAAGTTATCTTTCACAGACTGTATTTCACTCATACCAAACGAATATCCAAAAAGAATTACCTTGTTGCAGATGAAATTATCATCTTCAAATTTCTCCAGCAATTTTTTTACTGCTTTATTAGTGAGATTAGGATTAAGAAGGTAAATTGTGTTTTCCATTTGGTAAGCCTCATAACTCGCTAAATCAATTTTAGTCCATGTTTTAGAAAGTCCATAGCCATCAAGATTTGCCCAAGTTGTAAGTACTGTATCTAGTCCAAACTCGCCTAGTACACCTCGGTCATCAAAAAGATCAATGGGTACAAATGAATCAAGTTTTGAAAGTTGATTAGAGGTAACACTTTTCACCTTAAAATGTTTAAATCCATAATCAGCTACGGAAAGCAAATTTTCTTGGGTTACAAGTTTTGATGATTTAATTATTCTATCAAAGCCAATTTGATCTATTGTAGAATATCCCGCTCTCTCAGCATCGCTGCCGGGTCTAACAGTTTCATCAAGTTGAACTAGTATATATTTTAAGTTCCAACTCTTTTCTGAATTTGTTTGCATAACAGCATGTGCAGTTGTTGCCGATCCTGCAAAAAAATCCAAAATATAATCGCCATCTTGGCAACTAAGATCAATTATTTTAGTAATAAACTCTAGCGGTTTTGCTGTCTCAAATACTTTCATGGAATCAAAAAGAGTTCTAATTTGTCTTGTAGCTTTCTTATTACCTTCAATATCAGTCCATAAATTACCTGGTTGCTTTTGTCTACCCTCCAGATAGAACTTTTGATAAACACTCCACTGATTATCAACTTTTTTCCACTCTATTAATCCATCTTCAAGAAGTTCAGTATACTTGTCGGACCCACAAATCCATCTACTTTCATAACCGCTTGGTCCAATAGGATAAATATCTGTTCCATCTGGTGATTTAATAGGATAATACATAGTTGGTCTATCTTCACGTCTATCTTCTCCACCTGTGCGTCGAAGTGTTCTGGTCAGGTATCTGCCTTTTTCATCTTGTTGATTATAAATTTTTGCATCTTCATCGCTCATTGCAAGTCCAGATATACGGACATTGTTAATGTCTTTTGCATAAACTAAGCAATAATCTACTTCATTTACAAATGCTTCAAATCCTCCACCAGTTGGTGTACCAGTAGCACGAGTTATATTTGCTAAAAAGTTTGTATCACCAAATATATCATCACAAAGTATGCGTAAATTGGCCAGTTCATGGTCATCTATTGATATGAAAATAATACCATCATCACGAAGCAGTTGTCTCGCTAGATAGAGCCTTGGATACATAAATGTTAACCATGCAGAATGTGACGAACTCCCAGAATTAGTCAGGTCAACCACTCTTTCAGCTTCCTCATCACTTATTCCCAATTTTTCAATTAACATTTCTTTAGAAAAAGAAAATGAGTCATTATAGACAAAACCATCAGATCCAGTGTTATAAGGTGGATCAATGTAGATCGCTTTAATTCTACGCCAATATGATTTTAATAAATGCTTCAAAGCATCTAGATTATCTGCAGAAATAAATACATTTTGACTGTTCGTATTCTCAATTAAATTATTATGAATTTGATTTGGCTCGATTACGGTTTCTGTTTCTAATGCCGCAAGCAATTTAGCATATGATTTTCCCAAAAAATTCAACTCATATCCTTCTTTTGTCACTCTAGTTTCTTTCAGTTGCTTTTTAATATACTCCAGATCTATTATTGATCCTTGGAAAGCACCAGGAAAAATTTCCCTTAATTGCTGTATTTTATCATTAATCGGATCCACATTCTTATTAGCTTCTATTATGTCTTTTATCATAAAATTCCCTCCTAAAATCGAGTAACTCTTTTATTATTTTACCATTTTTTTAGCATTTTTCGAAGGAGTTTTCTGATTTAGTTGTATCTATTGAGTAATGTTATTCTCTTTCAACCGTTTTATCGAAATAGAGTTGATGATTTGATATCTATTTGATTTTGATATTTTGGGTGAATTTGTGTCGGTAGTACGTTTGAAAACTAATTCATAAAGAATGGTTGCTTCTGTAATATTCAATTTTTGAGCAAATGACTCAAACTCTTTAATGACGCAATTATTATGAGCTATTAATTTCTCGGCTTTCTCTATCTTATCCAACCAATACAACAGCTCACTGTCACCTGATGAACGTGAACCAGAAGAACCAATCCGATCATAAGATACACCTTTATACCCAATTAGTTTCATATTATAGAACTCTAATTTTTCTTGGAGTTCTTTTTCTTTTCTCATCGCTCTTCTCACATCATCAATCCACTTGTAAAAGGGTTCGTTTAATCCACGATTCGAATGACTCATTGGCCGTTTTCCTCCTATGTTCAAATTGCTTAAGATTCGTTTGAACTGATTCCCTCATGAAAGCGAACTTGTCCTCAATCGGTGGATTAGGGTTCTTAGAATACTTAACCACATAATCTACAGCAGATAAGACATCTTCAAAACCATACCCATGGATTAAATCTTCAAACAAAATGTTAAATTTGATGATGTCTAGAGATGACTCATCGATGTATTTGTTTTTGATTAAAGAATTGGTAATAAAATGTAATTTGGGGAGGCCGTACGGCCCTTTATCTTCTTTATCCTCTTTATCAATTTTTCTTTCTTTTTTCTTTTCTTTTTCTTTTTGTGTACTTTTGTCGACATTAACTCGGTTATTGTCTGCATTAACTTGATTATTGCTACCAATAACGCCATTTGTGTTATCAATAACTCCATTATTGTCTACATTAATGTTTTTTGATGTTTTGTTAAAAATGCTTAATTCTAACATCGTTTTTTCATCCAGCAACCAGTATTTATCCTGTCCATTATTCTTTCTTCTTCTGGTAGATAAAATGAACTGTTTTTGAATCGATTTTGATGTGATCACATCTTCCTTAAGTAGATCATAGTTAAATAATCCCACTTTCCCACAATAGACAATGACCTCTTCGATGTCGATTGGGTTTGGTGTCCAGTTCGCACCGATGCTTTTCATGAGTGTTCTTGCGAGTGAAGCGATTGATTTTTCCAAATAATATCCATTAGCGTATATCATCGAAAGTAATCTTATGTAGATGATTTCACCTAAATAACCAAAAGCGAGATTGAGATCTTGTATCTTTTCATCTTCAAAAATATTCACGTCGAGAGGAAAGTATTGTAAGCCTTGTTTGAATGGTCGTGCCATGAGTTATTCCTTTCCCTAGGTATAGTTAAAAATCGCCCAAGAAGGGCTTTTACTAAATGACACTTGAAAGCCACTTCACGCATACTTGATACATTATTCACAGTGTATTCGCGTGTAGTTCACATTACTGTTCACAAGCATTATCGGTAAGTGTGAAGCAGCTAACAGTTGTCTTTACTTCATGTTCCGTAGAATGAATTCATCTAAGTGTTCTTGAGTCACTCGCCATTGGTTTCCAACCTTGAATGCTTTGATTTTCTTGGTCTTGATATACTTTAAAAGAGTCGGCCTTTTGACTTGTAGTATCTCTTGAAGCTCATTCACGCTATAGACATTCTCATTTTTCTTTCCGTTGTTTGTTTCCATCGTATTCTTTTAGTATCCTTTCGATGAATGTAATCCCGCCTTTATAGACGTATGTTTTGGTTGATTTAATAACTGTTCCACCAGATACTACTTTCGCTTCTACAACTCTGAAATACTTCTTATCACAGAAGTCTTGAAATGGTATGTTCTGTTCATCTAAAACATGAGCGGTTCTTAGAATTTTCAATAAGACATCTCTACCGATATTCTTGAAGCGAATGACTTCATGAACCATATCTAGATCCACACAACTCGTTGTTCCAAGTAAGTTATCAATGGCTTTAATCTTTGGTGTATTCATCTTGAGTGTAGTTTCTAGGACGTTCGCTCTCACTTTTAGCTCTTGAAACTCATCCAGGAACTCGATAATTTTATCTGGATTCTCAAAATCCTCAATCTGATAGATGCCATAACGTATGAGCTGAGGTAATACGGTCCGATATAACCAATCACCAATCACTTCTGCGTCTTTTCTTTTGGATTGGAAGAATATGGTGGATAGGTGGTCTGCGGTAACAAAGAACATATTTTGATGTGTTTTATCGTGGGGAACGCTCACAAGCTTTATACTGGTGTCGTTCAGTTTGGTCCGGACTTCTGATACGCTTTTAATCTCAAACATGCGACAGAGATCCTTCAGGTTGAAGCAAGGTTCATCATCCACTATTGTGGCACGAACTTTGCCATAGGCGTTGTGTTCAAACTCTCTAATCATAGGTTTTCCCTTCATTTTTTCTTTTTGGTAGTTTGGAATAGTGCTGTGCTTATCTGCCACTCAAGATGATTCTTAGCTTTGCTCAATCGGTGAGCATAAATCTTTGTGGTAGATATGTCTTTGTGACGCATTAATTGCTGTGCTGCATCTAAATCTCCACCCAAGTCCAGCGCTAAAGAAGCTGCTGTATGCCTTAGGCTATGGGCAGAGTACTTGGGATCATCGATTCCGATATCTCTAAGCATTTCTTTAACCACCATACTAATCATTCGTGTCCTCAGTCTGGTTCCCCGATAGGGTTTCGTATGATTAATGAAGAGTGGTTTATATTCATCTTGTCGCTCGATCAAATATTCTTCAATCAAGCCATACACTTCTGGAGAGAGTTTGACATACGCATCTTTCTCATCGTGACCTTTACCCATGATGTATAACACCTTGGTTTCATCCACGAAGCTGATATCATCCACATCTGCTCTTTCCACTTCAATCGTTCTTAATCCGGTTGTTAGTAATAGCGCGATCAGAGCATGATCTCTTTTTCCAATGATGCTCTTACTCGCATAGCGTTTCGCTCTGTTTAATAGTTTTATGGCCGCTTCAAGTGAAAGTGATTCCCTCTTAAAGTCGGATTCAATCTTCATACCTTTTACACCTTCAGCTGCATTAGGTCCAAATCCCTCAATGTAGTACCATCGATAAAATCCCCTTATCACTACGATGTGTTTTTGAACGGATGCAGCTCTCAATCTGGACTTCAGTTGTTCACGATAAGCCATGACATCTTGCCTGGTTGGTAGGTTAGGCAAGCCATCAGCGAACTCAGCGAACTGGGCAAGCATCTTCCCATAGGATCGCTTGGTGTTTTCTTTGATATCGAATCTCTGTATATAAATATCGATTATCTCTCGAAAAAAGTCCTTGTCGTCCATTTTTATCCTTTCAATGGTTTGTATAATTTGATTTGCGTTGTATAATCGGAGTTGTAGAAGGGCGGTCGCTTTTCTACTGGCCAGGTTTGTACCCCAAATACAAGCTTGGCGTCTTTTTTATTTCACCCGATTAAAATCGTTGTGTTTTTTCACATGTTCACTCTCGAGTTCAAGAAACTTGATCGCATCGATCTGCAGGACTCTGATGAGCTCTAGTACGAGTGGTATCGGTAGTTTCTGACCTCTTCGGCCACTCTCTATTTGATAATAGTAATAGTGAGAGAGATTTAACATTCTGGAAACTTCTTCCACGGATAAACCCAGATTGTTTCTGTGCTCGATAAGATAAAACCTTGGTAGTGGTGTGGCTCGGTCGCGATTCTGAACTTTCCCTGTTCCGTTGACAGGCATGTACTTTCCTCCTTTCGTCAAATTCGATGGTGCCTTGATTATATGAGAAAGCAGTCTATCAAAAAATAACTTGGAGAAGGGAAATCACAACAGCAACAAAAAGAGTTTTCATATGGCTGAAAACCCTTGTTTTTACGATAGAATTGATAGTTAATGTCATCAGTAACATTGACTTGTAAACATTTGTTGTGGTATCATTATTGCAAAAATATACGAATGTGAAGAGGTGACCTCCATGGTTAAATTAAACACCGAAGATGATTTTAATAATTTGTTCATCTGTGAGAATCTAAAGCGTCTACGTATCTCACACAATTTATCAACAACCCAAGTAGCTAGCGTCATAAAAAAATCCCGCCAAGGCTATCTCAATTACGAGAACGGCTCCAGGGAGATTGGAATACACGATTTAATTAAGCTTTCTCAGTTCTATGGTGTTTCGATTGATCATATAACCGGTAATCCATTCTCAAACAGAATCAATAACACCCTCGCATTCAGAACCTACGCGATGATTGATAATGAGCTCAAGCAAGTCCTGCCTTATAATATCAATGCAGAAAATGATGATGTCATTCTGGTGAGATATAACGAGCAAAAAATTGACTTCTTCTGGCGTACGCAAACTTATCACAAGAATCAAGTGATGCTCTTTTCATACTATAACCAGCACTATGTCTCTAAGATATTTTACAACATAGATGGCGGAGGTTGTTTCTTTATTCTTGATGAAATGTTTAACTTTACAAAAGCACAGTCAGAAAACCTTATTATACATGGTATTCATGCAGGTACAATTTCAAAGAATTTTCAAATTCCTAACTTCTTATAAACCTTACAATACGTTTGTGCCACTGGCATGTAGTTTTAAATTTTAGTTAGTGATAAACTACTGTTGGTAGGTTAGGCAGCGTCACAAACTCAGTGCTCATAAGGCACGCACTTTCCCTAGGGATTGCTATGGCAATTCCTTTTTTTTCTTTTTATCCTTTAGAAAGGATACCAATGAATAAGACTACGATCGTTACCGATCAAATGAAATACGATTACTCAGTTAGGATAGCTTTTAACCTTTATATGGAAAAGCTTCTCACTGAAAGTGAATACAAAGAAATACTGTCCAGATTGAAACAACAATACAACATAACCTTTATTACATCAGAAAGCAATGAAATAGTTGGGAATTGACTTGCTATTCATTGCTTTTAGAGTGATGTATATGTACTAACCAAGGAGGTAAAAATAATGCAAAACAAACAAGTCAGAGTCATACAACCAAAACCTGTATTCGATTTATCAGGAACCCTACCTAAGAACCTCAAAAAGCGCGTGTGTGCCTACGTTCGGGTGTCCACCGATAATGAGGAACAGAAGACAAGTTACATCGCTCAAACGGACGAATACACCGAAAGGATTCAAAATAACCCCGAGTGGACATTCTGTGGTATCTACGCAGACGAGGGCATCAGCGGAACTTCCACCAAGCACAGAAAACAGTTCAATAATATGATGGATGCTGCAAAGCGTGGTGAAATCGATTTGATCATGACAAAGTCAATCTCACGCTTCGCTAGAAACACTGTTGATTGCTTAAACTATATTAGAGAAATGCGAGCAATCAATGTTGAGATCTTCTTCGAAAAAGAAAACATCTACTCCTCAGATCCAAAGGTGGACTTCTTATTAACCATCATGTCATCCATCGCCCAAGAGGAAGCTAGAAACGTGAGCGAGAACGTCAAATGGAATGTTCAAAAACGTTTCAACAATAGCGTTCCAATTGTGAACCACAATCGGTTCTTAGGTTATACCAAAGACAAACGAGGTGGTAACCTAATCGTTGTTCCTGAAGAAGCTAAAATCGTCCGTGAAATCTTCCAAATGTATGTGAGTGGCGTCGGTCCGATGAAGATTGCTAAACATATGGAATCCATAGGAGCAACTACAGGTGCTGGTGCAACCAAATGGAGTATGTCCACAGTTGCAGTAATCCTTAAGAACGAAAAATACATCGGTGATTTGGTTCAACAGAAAACGCTGACGGTTGATTACCTTTCACATAAGAAAGTTAAGAATAAAGAACTCGCTCCGATGTATCACACCGAGAATGCACACGAAGCAATCATCGATAGAGAAACATTCCTCCTCGCACAAAGGATCAGAGAGGATCGTAGCAAGGTAAAAGTTGGTAAGGATAAGAACCTGGCCAAGTACAATGTCACTTATCCATTCTCAGCATTTATCGTTTGCTCAGAATGCGGTCGAACCTTGAAAAGACGCTATTGGAATTACGGCACACCAGCTCAAAGAGTCATGCAACAATGTGGTGGCTACATCGACGGTAAAGCTCACTGTAAGGCTAAAGCAACATACCAAGAAATGATTGAAGGTGCAACTGTGAAAATGCTAAACGAGGTGTTTTTACAGGAAAGGGATATCATTCCAAACATACAGAAAATCATCAAGTCGACCATTCGAGTTAGCGATGTTGAAATCAAGATTCAAAAGCTTCAAACACAAGGCGATGAGCTTGAAAGAATGATATCAAACTTAATTGATGTTCAAGTGAAGAATCCTAATCTTTCCCAGGAGGATTTCAACAGCAAATACCAATCATTGACCTTGCAGCTACACAATAACAAAACCGAGATTAGAAAGCTTGAAGGTGAGTACTTAACGAACTACGATACACGTTCAAGACTTGCAAAGATTGAAACTACACTCAACAATTTACTAGAGCCCATCCAGGAAGTTGATAGTGATACATTGCGTTCATTCATCTACAAGATCATCTCAGTTACACCTGAAAACATTGTCTTCTGTGTAGCAGGAACCAAGAATTATACAGATAAAGAATTCTCAGAAAATCGACATACTTTTGAAGCACTAAAACCTTTAGCAACAGGTACTTATCATAACGAAAAGTACGATAAGATTATGAATTATAAGGTCGTTATTATCTAATTTTTTTTGAAGCTAAATATGTTGCGTAAGACACTAATTTGGAAAAAAGCCATCGGATACCTTTATAGGTCACCTGATGGCTGATAAATATACATGGTAATACTACTTACTCAGTATTCCACTGTCCAACACTATTTTCGACTATCTTCAATCAATTCTTGGTAGTGAATTATTAGTTCTGTGACTATTTGATCCCATGTCAAGTATAGATCTCTAAATGCATTATCACATATTTGCTCATGGCTTTTTTCATCATTAAAAATACTGATTATCTTTTCTGCGTACTTTATATGTGAGTTGTGCGAAATGTATCCGTTGACGCCATCAACAATTGTACTTGCTGTTACCGCTTTTTCAAGAAACAATGTGGGTGTACGTTGACTAGCAGCTTCAACTTGAACAAGGGATGAAGAATCATATAGTGATGGTAGTAAGAAGAGATCGGACAATTTATAGTATGCAGACAGTTCAAGTCTGTTTGTAATTCGACCTGTAAAAATCGTGTTCTCATACAGTCCATTTTCATCAATTTTTTTTCTCATAAATTCTTCATATGGTCCTGATCCAATAAAAACCATTTTAAACTTGAAATCTCTTTTTTTTAAAATAATCAGGGAGTCAATTATAAAATCAATATTTTTAATTTTATCCAAACGACCGACATATAATAGAACTTTATGTTCAATTTGAATTTGATGTTTTTTTCTCAAATCATTAGAATGTTGTTCATCAGCCAAAGGTAATAAATCCGTTGCGTTATGTAGGACGCTTGGCATTCTTTCTGTCCCGTATTCATAAAACACTTTTGCAACTTCGTCATTTACTGCTATTAGTCGGTCACATTTATTAAATCTTCTCATTAATTCAGTTGTCGCCATGTCACTGATAAATTTGTTTTTGGTATGCTCATAGAAATCTTTCTTATATTGGCTATGCAATGTTGCAACAACTGGAATGTTATTTTTCTTTGCGTAACTAATTCCATAATTACCTACAGCAAATGGACTATGTATATGAACAATATCAAATTTTATGTCTTTTATGTTCTTACGGAAAAATGCATCAAAGCCTGGAAACGATATTCGATAATCTAATTTGTGAATTTTGATCGACTTTGTTCTGATGACCTTATATGGGAAACAATTAATATTTTCAATTTTTCCGTAATCAGGTGCAATAACATACACTTCAGCAGTCTTAGACAATGTTTTTGCATAATTATCTACAACATTAACTACGCCATCGATCATCGGGAAAAACACATCTGTAAAAAAGCCAATTACTAGTTTTTTTTCCATGTTCACCTCCTGTAATTGTTAACGACTATATTTTGATGTTTTACTTTAAGTTAAATTTCATCCAAATTAATTCAGATTTTTTCATCACGAAAATAGTCTACAACATCATCATAACCTAACTCATATATTTTTCTTGAATGGCTAGAAGAAAAATCAAGAACTTTACCTAATCTTTTTGTAGCTCTTATTTCATGAATTTTTATATTTTTATACTTCTTCTTTATTGCACGCAAAGAAGATAGTGCAGAAATTGTGATGCATATTATTTCATCACAACCAAAATCAATTAATGGTTGAACAGGTGTGTTATCAAAATATCCGCCATCTCGATATTTTCTGCTATTTGTGATAACTGGTGGAAATATAATTGGTATCGAACACGAAGCAACTAATGTACTAATTTGCATTGTTTTATCAAACTCTTTAAGTGGGATATACAGGACTTGTGATTCATTTTGGACGTAATGTTTGAAGGTAGATTTCAACAAATCCATGAATCCCTTATCCGCATCGCCTGTGTCTGAAATTCCTATGAAAATATTGCTGCTTTTTAATAATTCAAAATCAATATTTTCGTTCAACAACTCGTTAAGTTTTTTTATTGAAAATAGACCACTATCAATTAATCTTAGTCGCTGATTTTTAACCGTCGTAATTATTGAGGGGTTATGTCCCAGTGGATCCTCAGGGACATTAAACCATATCTCTTTAGCTACATCTAGTGAACTAGCTACAGCAAAAGTAGCGTTGATTGCGCCAATTGACGATCCAGAGAAAGCAATTGTTTGTTGTAATATACCCAAATCTTCAAGGGCTTTTAGTGCTCCAATTTGGTAAGCTCCTCTTGCTCCACCACCTGATAAACAAATTCCTATTTTTTTCATAATACCATCCTCTCAAGAAAATCAAACTATTTATTTACAGCAAAAAATAGTGATTATTTATCAAGTACTCTAAAAATATGCATAAAAACTATTTGATGGTTTGTAATCTTTATTTGCCTATTTTACTAATTTGTCACTCTAATTTATGATTTTTGCTTATTGAACGTAATAAGATTGTATATAATTTTAGTCATTTCTTCAACAGATTCTGCTTTCGAGTTTCTTATCCACTCAACTACTATTGAAAAAAGGGCACCTTCAAGAAATTTTGCTTTATACCTGTCCTCTTTATCGACATCAAATATTTTTTTTAATAAACTTGAAATCTCAACTTCAAAAGACTGAAAGATAAGATATTCTAAATTATTTTTAATAAGCACTTCAAATAATTCTGAGTATTCATCAAAAACTATAATCATCTTTTTTATTGAATTATATGTGGCATCGCCTGCATCAATGCCAGATTCTAAATCAGTCATCAATCTTTCATAAATCTTCCTACCTTGATCAATCAAAATGTCTTCTTTCGATTCAAAATTACGATAGAACGTAGGTCTCGCTACCCTGGCCTTCTTTGTGATATCTTCAATGGAAACTTTTCTGAATGCATTTTTTTTAAGTAAGTACATCAATGCATTATATATCCACTCTTTACTTCTGGTGACTTGAACGTTTTCCTTCATACGTTACTTCCAATTATATTAAAATCATCCTTATCAGTAATAAAGATACCTATCCCGATAACATCAGGTCCAACATGTGCACCTACTACCGGAGTAGATGGCGATTCATATAAATTTTCTAGTCCCAGGTATTCTTTAATAATACTCACAAAAAACTCTTTCAGAACGGGATTTCCCGTGTAGATTAAGTATGCTTGATACGGACGATTATTCACATAAGATTTAACTTTAGTTGTTATTGATAATAATGTTGCTTTTATTGTTCTTTTATTTTCAATCGAAACGATTTCTCCAGATTCCTGTACTTGTAAAACAGGTTTGATGTTTAACAATTTACCGATATATCCTTTCGCATTGCTCAAACGCCCATTTTTGACTAGGTATGTCAAAGAATTTACAGCAAAATATATCGTATTCGATTGAGTCATATTCGTGAGTCTATTTTCAATTTCATCAAGTGAATATCCTTCATCAAGCATCTTTTTTGCTTCTAGTGCAAAAATCCCTTCAGAAAAACAGACAGTCTTAGTATCAAATACCTTGATTTTTAATTTCCCTTCAAACTCTTTAGCAGCCAAAATGCAAGAATTGTAAGTTCCACTCATTTTAGATGATATTGTAACAACAAATATCTCTTCAATCCCTTGATTTAAATACTCTTGAAACAATTCAGCAACTTCACCTACTGAAGGTTGACTGGTTCTAGGCAATAATTCCTTATCATTTTTCAACATGTCATAGAACTTATCTGCCTTAAGTGTTAGTCCATCTTCATACTCTTTACCCTCAATATTGATTTTAATGCGTAGAATCTCAATTCCATGCTCAATAGGATAATAATCTAGTCCTCCAGTTGATGTGTCAATAACTATTCTTTTTTCCATAATTTATCCACCTTTCTCTTATTTAATAATATCTGTCTAATTCTCATGTTCGTCTAATAATAGTTCTGATAATTCGTCAACAGAATCAACTATATAATTTGGATTCGATTTTTCCAGTATGCTTTTTGTTTCGAAACCCCATGTAACCGCAATAACTTCTAAGGATATAGCTTTGCAAGCTAACACATCCCGGACTTCATCGCCAATGTAAATGGCATCACTTGGTTTATATCCATTTCGCTTTAGTATTTTACTTAGTTTGCGCTTTTTTCCTTTCATCGACGCTTTAGCCTCAATGAAGGAAAATATGCTAATGTCATTGTTGGAAAGAAACTTATTAATGTTTGATGAACTATTTGATGACACTATTGCCAATTTGATATTCTTATCATTCAACAAAGTAATAAGCTCCTTCATTCCTGGAACTAATTTGCTTTCATCGACAAACTCGGAAGCTATTTCTCGTGATTCTTTATACATTTTAGGTATCTTATGTACTGGAATTCCTAATTCAAATAATCGTTTCAATTTGGGATTTGACTTTAATTTCCGGATTTCCTCTTTTGATAGTTGTTTTAAATTATATCGTTCAGAGATTCTTTGATAAATGATTTCAGATTGATTAATGTTATTACTTAAAGTTCCATCTAAATCAAAAATTACCATTTTTTTCATTTTTAACCTTCTTCCATTAATTGAATAAGTAACTCAGTGAAATTTATACAGGGATATCCTTTTTAGTAAACCAGATGGATCCAATCGCAAAACATGTGAATGAGATGGCTAATAGGACAGCAAATTGTATTAAATAGGTTGTCGAGCCGTCTAAAATTGACGATGTGTTAAAGAGTGATATCATGGTAATATTGTTAAAGAAAGCCATCGGCTCGATTCCAATTCCCATATTCATGAAAAGATCTGAGCCAAATAAACCTAAGATTTTTGAGATAAAGAATATTAGAGCTAACCCGCCACCTAAAGATATAGAGTATTTGGTGTAATTAAATATAGCAGAAAACATAAATGTAATAGATCCCATAGCAATTGCAAATAATAACAAACCTAGATTAAGCAGTAAAACTTTATCAATGGCTAATGAATTTTCAATAGTTAGTGCTAGGACGACATCAAAGATTGCAGTGATGAAAAACATAATGACCAGGGATATAACAAAAAAGAACATTTGCGTAAAAGCAATTTTTGATCGCTTGATTGATGTGGATAATATAAAAGCCATGGATCCTCTATCAATTTGGCTAGCAAACAATTTATTGCCAACAACGACAGTATAAACAAGTGGTAGTAAAACAGCCACAACTGGATAAAAAATATTGCTAACTAATACATTTGAATCCATGGATGCAATTCCTGTTAGAATATCTGGATTAATGCCGATGGATGTAAAGAGCCCTTCAAGAGTTAATCCTGCTGCTTGTAATGCCATGATGTAAGGGACTAATACATTAGGGTCTGCATCTCCAGAAACCGTTACTGATCCCATTGCAAACTTAATAACTACATAAAGTAAGTTCACAGTAAGCGTCGTTGCCAGCCAAAGGCCCCAATTTGATTTTATTGATTGTTTTAGTAGTGGTAGACTAATCATTTTTGATCTCCTCATTTATCTTTTCTAAAAAATATTTTTCGAGCGTATATTTAATCTCATTGATGTATTTTACGTCATATTCAGATAAGTTTTCCATAAACACATTAATTTGCTGATCCATGACATCGACAGTTGCTTGTAAATATTCATCCTTTTTTGAAACTAAATTAAAATTATCTTTAATAAATTTATGATAATCTGCTCCAGTTTCAAATCCTATCTTATATGTTTTTACTTCATTATGACGAATTTTTTTCATGTCAACGATATCTATAATTTTTCCGTTATGCAAAAGAGCTACACGGTCGCACGTCTTTTCAACCTCTTCAAAAACATGGCTACTCATAAATATGGTCGCACCTCTTTGTTTCGATTCAATTAATATATCAACAAATATTTCTCTCATGAGAGGGTCTAGTCCAGTAGATGGTTCATCCAATATCAATATATCTGGCTTAGCCATAAAGCCAGCTACAATTGCTGTTTTTTGTTTCATGCCTTTACTCATACGTTTTAGATTTGCAGATGTGTCTAATCCCAATTTCTCAATCAAATAGTTGGCATAGTCCATGTTTTTTAAATTAATCATTTCCGCTTGACTTTTAATAAACGCATTGCCATCACCAATATCAGGGAACGATATTTCACCAGGAATATATCCAATATGCCTCATTAACTGCGTTGTATTATAACTCACCTCTTGATCCAAAATTCTAACACTCCCATGGTCAGGTCTTATGAAACCCATCATATTTCTAATCGTTGTTGTTTTTCCGCTCCCGTTTGTGCCAACGAAGCCAAATATTTCACCTTTACTCACCTTAAGATTGATATCAAAAATACCTCTTTTTGAACCATAATCTTTGGTCAAATTAATAATTTCTATTATATTCATAATGATTGTTCAACCTCTTTATCTTTATAATAACTCAGAAAATAGTCTTCAAGTGTAAATTTGGATTCAGAGAAATATTTGATTTCGTATTTTGATAAGTTCTTTACTAATTGATTGATCTCTTTATCATTGATTGCGATTCTCATTTTTCGTTTATCCTTATTACTGTAGACTATATTTACTCCTGTATTCAAAAATGTTTCGTAACCTTCATCTTTTAAAAATTCAATCTTGTAGATTTTATTTTCATTATTTCTAATTTCATCTGCATCGATTGTAGCAACAATTTTTCCTTCTTTGATAATTGATAATCGATCGCAACTGGCATCTACTTCTTGAAATATATGTGTTGACAGAAGAATTGTTTTACCTCTTTTTTTCTCAGACTTAATTAATTCGATAAACTTGTTTTGCATGATCGGATCTAAACCACTTGTGGGTTCATCTAGAATTAAAATGCTTGGATCAGACATAAACGCTGCTATGATAGCTAATTTTCTTTTGTCACCAATTGACATTTTTCTCATAGATTGATTAGGCTCAAATTGAAATAAATCAAGAAGATACTTTATTCTTGATTCATCTGCATGCTTCATTTTTTTCATCATTTCGATAAATTCTATTCCGCTTAATCCTTCTGGTAAAGCAACTTCCCCCGGAACATATCCAACATCCTTTAAAATATCGGAGTAGTCATACCAACAATTCTTATTGTTAATTGTGACAGCGCCTTTATCCGGTTGAGAAAAACCCATGAGTGCTCTTAAAGTAGTTGTTTTTCCTGCTCCGTTCGGGCCAAGAAAACCATATACTTCACCTTTTTTAACTTCAAACGATATATCGAAAACACCTCTATTGAACCCAAAATCTTTTGTAAGATTTTTCACTTCTATCATTTGTATATTCTCCTGTTATCCTATTTTTGTTTGAACTTCATTGTTATCACTAAAACTTTCATGACTATTATATCATCAAGATGTTACATTTGCAACACTTGTAACTTTTGTAACTTTTAGTTAGGTTATTTTGCTGTATTAACTAAATTTGCAACAGGTACTTATCACAATGAAAAGTACGATAAGATTATGAATTATAAGGTTGTTATTATCTAATTTTTTTTGAAATAAAATATGTTGCGTAAGACAACCATTCGGACAAAAAAGGCGATTTTTCACCAAAAAATATGTTCCCACAATGGACGAAATTTGCACACATAGACAAAAAAAGCCATCGGATACCTATGAAGGTCATCTGATGGCTGATTTTTATTAAGTTGGGTTAAAAATAGAGTGCTGTCAAGTATGTATCAAGTATATAACAAGTGCTATTTTAATGAAAGCAACGTGATAGACTCTACATGCGTGGAGTCTATCTGGTTGCTCGAAAATTTGTCGGTTCGTGTATGTCGGAAACATATTTTTAGCCATTTTATGTTCCCCAATTCCAGACTTTTTCTGGTGTGGGAACATATTATATAATATATCTAACATTAATGATGAGAAACATATTCACCTGACTTTTGCAAGTCCGCTTCATGTTTATACACTATAGACAACAATTCACTACATAGTTTACAACATTTCAGAGTGAGCTTGTGAGCCTTATAAAGCCACAAGTTCTATTTTTATGCAAAACTAACTGCAAAACTATT
>WPCH01329582.1_pt1 | contig 23949 bp, 18 predicted proteins | sample 5399881 | NCBI WGS metagenome assembly WPCH01 (sample SAMN12869468, study PRJNA574797) | sludge metagenome | isolation source: wastewater treatment of pH5 | place: China:Beijing | collected 2019-05-20
GATAATGGCCATCTTGTCACCAGGCCTCAAATGGAAACTGAGATTATCAACTAAGGTTCGCAGATCCCTGGATTGTGTGATTGTCAGATTTTTGACCTGAAGCATCGCTACTCCTTATAGATTTATAAGAGACCTGATAAATATAATAACAAAAAGCGGCCTACAGGAGACCGCTTTTACTCTGAGGTCAAAACGACTGATGTTTAAAAGCGACCCTGCTTGTTCAAGCGATATGCCGGACGGAAGAGGGGGCCGACAAAATCGTTGTATTGGAAACCATTTTCGATAGCGGCAGTAACATAGTCCTTAGCCTTACGTACAGCCTCATGGATATCCAAATCCAGTGCGAGTCCGGCAGCGATAGCAGCTGAGAAAGTACAGCCTGCGCCGTGAGTGTGGGCCGGCTCCAGCATCGGATTTGAAAGTACAGTGAAATCTTCGCCGTCATAGAGAATATCTATTGCTGTTTCAGCATTAAGAACTTTGCCGCCTTTGACTACGACATACTTGGTGCCAAGGGCATGAATAGCTTCTGCAGCATTTTTCATCTCTTCCAGACTTGTCGGTGTCCCTAAACCTGACATAACACCTGCTTCAAACAAGTTGGGAGTTGCTACAGTTGCCATAGGCAGCAGGAGGTCGCGGATACTGTCCGCAGTCTCCGGGTTGAGTACTTCATCAGTACCCTTGCATGCCAAAACAGGATCAATCACGATATATTTAAACTCATTTTCTTTTAAAAAGCCGGCGACCAGTTCAACGATCTCAACAGTACCGAGCATCCCGGTTTTCACTGTAGTAATGGGTACCGTACTGGCAGCTATAGTTTCAAACTGAGCTTTTATCAGAGAGATCGGCATACTGCTTACATGATGTCCCCAGCTTTCCTTATCCATCGTCACTACAGTAGTCAGAGCAACTTGCCCATATAAGCCGTATTCATCAAAAGTAGTCAAGTCCGCTGCCATGCCGGCACCGCCACTGGCATCTGAACCTGCGATTGTTAATGCACGTATAACTTCTTTATTCATTTAATCCCTCCTGGAATATATTGAAAAATTCAGAATTCATTATACATGATTGCATACAAAATGACGTGGTAAAAGCTACTGTTGCAGTCTTCTTTTGGCTTAAGTCCGTTAGCTTAGACGGTTACTCAAGTCTTTACGGAAAATCTAAAACTAAGATGTCAGGTCTGGCGCAAAAGCGCGCATGGATGTGTACGGTGCCGACTCCGTTACTGATCAGAAGCTGGCTCTTATTATGCAGCTGATGGAGGCCGCGTACATATCGTCTGCCAAGATGGGGGAGGATGAGCGGCAAACCGAAGAATGTTACCTGTCCTCCGTGAGAATGCCCTGAAAGATAGAGGCTGTTCCCCAAAACCGGCTTGTTTTTGCCGGCATAATCCGGTTCGTGACATAAGAGCAATCTGAAGCTGTCCTCATTCAAATTGTCCCTGTCAATATAGAGAGGTTGATCGTGAGTAGCACTTTCGAAACCGTATAAAGCTAAATCGCCAATATCCGCCCAGCTGTTTTGCAAAAGTGTAAAACCTGATGCTTCAAGAACCTCAGTAGTGTAGCGACGATTTATCAGAGTTTCAACATCGTGATTGCCATGGACTGCGAAGCAGGGGCAAAAATCGCTCAGAACCTTTAATTCTTTAATTATGTCTGCCTTGAAGCTTTCACTGGATAAATCTGTTTTTTCTTCCAGCATATCGCCGCCAAAGAGAATCAATTGGGGTTCTTGTCTGAGGATAAGCCGGCAAAGCTCGTTCAGCTGGTCAGCTGTAAAGTTTGGTCCCAGGTGAATATCGCTGAAAAACACAATGCGTTTGCCGGCAAAGCTACCCAGAGTCTTGTCAGGGTCGAGTTTGTAGTTTTTAACCCGCAAACGCCACGGAGCGGTTTTAAACCCGTAAATAAGAAATACTGCCGCTAGAAGCAGAAATGCAATTATTAAATAAACTGTCATAAAAAAACTATCAGCCGAGGACGGATTTGCCGGTGTCGAGACCCAACTCGTAGTAATCGTTGTTGTTAAATTGGAATTCTTTTACCAGATCAAGTCCCAGTTTGCGGTGTGCTGCTATGGATCGGGGGTTAATCTGATTAACAAAAGTAAGCAGGACCGGGTAGCGGTCGCGCATACTTTCGCGTGAGAAGTCAAACAAATGAGCAAATACTCCCGTGCCACGATATTCTTTGTCAACACAGATTGGGCCATACTGATAAGAGTTTTCCATTGACAAGGTTCTGCCGAGATATTCTGTATTGGGCAATTCTTTAATCATATGTGCGAATAAAGGCCATTCAGACCAGTATTTCCAGGAAGCGGCCATAGCATAACCTACAACCTTGTCACCATCCACAGCGATAGAGAGACCCGCCTCGTCATCGATCAGCCGCTCAAACTGTTCTGTTGTGAACAGGGTGGTCACAAAGCCATCCGGGCGGTCTTCGTCAGAAATTGTGCTGACATGGTAGCGATTCTGAAGCATGTGTACCTGATCCAGGTCATCTTTTGTTGCCAATCTGTAAGTGATGTTTTTCATAGATTTTTGTCCTCACTGTTTTAAAATAGATAGGACCAGTTTAGCAGATTATCTTAAATGAATTAATTGCGCCTTTGCCGCTTTCTGTTAGACTGAATTAAATTCATCCGAATTTCCATGAAAGGAGATCGTATGTTGATATTTACTCGCGCAATTGTCACAGGAGGAAGCTCCGGTATAGGGGCCGCTCTTGTCAATATCTTGCTGAGAGCAGGAGTTGAGGTAATAGCCCTTTCAAGGACAGTGGCCGACTTCTCCGGACATGAGCAAGCTGATAATCTCTGGCAAATTCCCTGTGATATCACTAATGAAGAGCAGTTGGCAGCTGCCGTTGAGAGAATATCAGAAAAGTGGGATTACTGCGATGTCCTCTTTTCCAATGCCGGCTTCGGAATTTCCGGCACGGTTGTGAGTACCGAAAAAAGTCAAATGATAAAGCAGTTTGATGTTAACTTCTTTTCTGCGGTTTCCCTTATAAAAAAATGTTTGCCGCTTCTGCGCAAAGCAAAAAAACCTCGCATTGTCGTCACGAGCTCGGTAGCAGGAGAGATTTCCATACCCTACCAGTCATTTTACTCAGCCAGCAAAGCTTCGCTTAATATGCTGGCTCTGGCACTGAACACGGAACTTGCATCAGACGAAATTAAAGTTATTGCCGTAATGCCGGGCGATTGTCAGACCGGATTTACCGATAATCGAGAAAAAAATCCTGAGACCTGGGCATGTTACGAAAGAAGCGAAGCGAGGTCTATCAAAAAAATGGAGAAAGATGAGCGCGCCGGTTATTCAGCTGAATTTGTTGCAGGCCGACTGTTCCGTTATGCCAGGAAGAGACGTCCCAAGGCACTTTATGGAGTCGGCTTATCATATCGTTTACTGCTTGTAGCCTATAAAATATTTCCTATCAGACTGACCGGCTGGGTCGTTTCCAAAATGTACGGATAATAAAAAACCCTGATTCTCAAAACCAGGGTTTTTTGGTGGACGATAAGAGATTCGAACTCTCGACCTCTGCGATGCGAACGCAGCGCTCTCCCAACTGAGCTAATCGCCCAGGATGCGATCAATCATTGAATTAATCGCTTCGATATTCTATCACAAATCTATAGTGAGTCAACTTGTCATCCGGCTTGAGTGTCTGACCGAGCTTCTGCTTCTTCCGCTTCAAGCACCTTGATGTCAATCTTTCCGACCAGTGTCTGCGGCAAGCTGTCGCGGAATTCTATTTCCTGAGGTACTGCGTGAGCAATCAGCGAAGCCTCACATAGACGAAGGATTTCTTTTTCCAGCTCTTTCAGATCGGCACCCTCATGAGCTACGACAAAGGCCTTGACCACAGTCATCTTATAGGGATGCGGGATGCCGATAGCGGCAACATAGCGTACTTGCTCCAGACTCGAGATCAGCTCTTCGATTTCTTTAGGGAAGACAGGGATACCCGAAACTTTAAGCGTACGCTTCAGCCGACCTTTGAAGTGGAAAAAACCATCTTCGTCCTGATAGCCGATATCTCCTGTTTCCACCCAGTCCAGTCCGTCCTCATGGCTGACAATTGCATGAGAAGTAGCTTCTTTGTCATTTAAGTAGCCCAGCATGGTGGTGGGTCCGCTGACGCAAATCTCACCGATTTTGTTTGCCGGAAGAGTCTCACGGCTTTCAGAATCTATTATCTTCATCTTGATATTGGCAAGGGGTAGCCCTATGCCGTTTCTTTCTGCGAATTCGCCCGGCATAACGGAACAGACTGTAACTGTCTCAGTCAGTCCGTATCCCTCACGCAGCTTTGACTTTGAACCATGATCAGCCAGGAATTTGTCAAAGCGATCTTTCAACTCCGGTGTCAATGAATCACCACCGCAGAAAGCAGCTTCCAGGCAGGCAAGATCAGCTTCCTGCATTTCATCAGCTTTGGATAAAGCTTCATACAGAGTCGGAACCCCGCAGATATAGTTAGCTTTATTCTTCTTAAACAAATCTGCCACGGCTTTAGCAGAAAAGCGGGGCAACAGATATACCTTGATGTCATTAATAAGGCAGGTATGCATTCCGATACAAAGACCAAAGCCGTGAAAGAGAGGCAACACCGTAATCATGCTCTTGCCATAAGGAGCAGGCTCGGACAGGGGATAACCCAGCAACTGATTGCCCTGATAGGCTATGGCATTGAAGTTATAGTCGCTGAGCATAATTGTTTTCGGTTCGGACGTTGTACCGCCACTATGCAAATATGCGCAGACACTTCTATGATCTTTGCTGCGTGCAGGGATTTTGCTGACAGATTCATCTTTTTTCAAAAAACTATTCCAAGGGGTAAGTCCGGCCAACAGGTCTTTTTCGGGTTTATTTTTACGCAGCTGAATCTTGAAAAAGGGCCGTTTCCAAGCAGGCGCATCATCGGCCATGCCGCAGATGATAATATCTTTCATCGTCTGCGTTTCCTTCAATTCTTCCAGCAAAGGCCGTAATTTGTTGACTGCAATATCTGCGATGAAAAGAAAGCTGCTTTTTGTTTCTTCCAGATGCTTGCCGACCAGACGGGGAGGCGAGAGCGGGTGAATCATATTGCAGATGCAGCCCAGCCTGTTGGCGGCATAGAAGGCTATGACGGCAGCCGGAAGGTTTGGCAGACAAAGAGCCAGCACATCACCTTCCCTGACTCCGCTGGCGAGCAAGGCACGAGTGCAATTGTCTATTTTTGATTGCAGTTCAGTATAGGACAAGTCTTTACCATAATATGACAGCGCTTTTTCATCAGGACGTTCCTGTGCCATGGCCGCCAGAGATTCGTACATGGTGAGAGGCGGAATCTCAAAGGTATTTACAAAGCCGGATATAGAGTTACCATTAGTAGATTTCATGTCTTCAGCCACAATATTTCCTTTCACGAGTTAAGAATAGAGACCAATGCAAAATGATTGAAATGACAGAGTCAGAGGCTTCAACAGGCACTGATCAATAAGAGAAATACTGCGAAAAATTATACCATTTATCGATCGAATGTCCTATACTGGCAAAAGGAGTTGATATATGGCGAAAAAGTCTCTTTATATGTGTTCGGAATGTGGTCAGGATTTCATCGGCTGGTTCGGCCGCTGTAATAATTGTGGTGCCTGGGATACGATAGTTGAGGCACCGGACAGTAAAGAAAGCAAGAAGAAGCAAGTGGCGCAGGGTAGCTGGGTTCAGTCAGATTATAGCGAATTCGGTTCAGAACCTCTGAAACTGAATGAGCTCGAGGTTGATTTACAGGACAGGCTTCTTACCGGCATTTATGAGCTGGATCAGGTTCTGGGTCAGGGCTTTGTGAGAGGCTCTCTGGTTCTGCTGGGCGGAGATCCGGGTATTGGTAAATCTACACTGGCACTTCAGGCTTTGGGCAGCTTTCCCGAGGATGAGACTCTCTATATCAGCGGCGAAGAGTCAGTTGAGCAAATACGCCTGAGAGCTGAACGACTGGGTTTATCGGAAAAGTCTATCCGCCTGCTCACTGTAACTGACTTTAATACTATTGAGGAGAGCTTAAGATCGCTGCGACCCGGACTGGCAGTTATTGACTCTATTCAAACGGTTTATTCCTCTGAGCTTTCCGCTGCACCGGGTTCACTTAGTCAGATTCGGGAAGTTACCATGGGCTTGTTGCGAATTGCAAAAGCGCTGGGCATCACTTTGATTTTGACCGGACATGTGACTAAGGAGGGCACTGTAGCAGGGCCGCGTGTTTTAGAACATATGGTGGATGTTGTCCTCTATTTTGAAGGTGAGAAGGATACAAGTGTCCGTCTGCTGCGAGCAGTAAAAAACCGGTTCGGAGCCACAGATGAACTGGGTGTATTTGAGATGACAGACAAGGGACTAATTTCGATCAGTGAGACTTCAGCATTGTTATCGAGCGGCCGTCCCAGACATACTGCAGGATCAGTTGTGACAGCTACAATGGAAGGTACCCGCCCTTTGCTTCTGGAAATACAGGCCTTAACTGTTGCTTCTCCCTACGGTACACCTACTAGAATGACACAGGGGATAGATCGTTCGCGGCTGTCCCTGCTGCTGGCTGTAATGGCTAAAAGTACTCGCGTGGACCTGTCACAGTTTGACACCTATGTAAATGTAACCGGAGGCATTCGTATCGTGGAAACCGCGGCAGATCTGGCCATCATGTCAGCTATACTTTCGACTTTCCGCGAAGAGCCCCTGCACCTGGATGCTATAGTATTGGGTGAAGTAGGACTCACGGGTGAAGTTCGTCCGGTCAGTCAGATGGCAAAGAGGATCGAGGCAGGAAGCCGTTCAGGATGGCAGAATTTTGTTTTGCCTGCTGCCGGACGTGAACAGATGAAACGTTATGAAAACTCACAGAAAAGTGATGTAAAGCTTTTCTATGTCAGCAACGTTCAGGAAGCTTTTGATCTACTCTTTTCGGGGAAGAATTAGGGAAACATAATGTGTGAAATTCGGACATATGCGATTATTTTGGCAGCCGGAAGCGGAAAGCGTATGCAGGCGGATCAAAATAAGATGTTACTTGAAATAGACGGCCGCACTTTGCTTGAGCTGTGTCTGGAACGCTTTGGCAAGAATACAGTTGTCGACCATATTTTCGCGGTCATCGCCCAGGAAGATATGGCTTACGTAAAAAATGCAGAGGAATACCATGGGCTGGAGGGCTTTGTTGCCGGAGGTGTGACACGTCAGGATTCTGTTTTCAACGGTTTGAAGGCAGTTGAAAAGCATGTGGGAGGTTTTAAGGGGCGGGTCCTGGTTTTAATCCATGACGGGGCCCGATGCTTTGTCCCGTCAGCTGTGCTCGAGCGGGTTCTGTCAGCTTTGAAATCAGAACGCTGTGGAGTGGTAGCGACATCACCTGTTACTGACACAATCAGACAAGTTGAAGCTCTCGTGCTGAAAGATCTCATGGTGCCGCGCGCTGAGCTTTTGCAGATGCAAACCCCGCAGGCTGCAGATCTGGACATTCTTCTATATGCCTTCGAATTGGCAAAAAAGGAGAATATTCAGGCGACAGATGATATAGCCCTTCTCTTGCGTATCGGCTACCCGGTCCGTACAGTCTCCGGAGACAAGCGCAATTTAAAACTGACGACTCCGGAAGATTTAGAGTTGGCGCAACTGCTTTATGAGACCGGATATTTTTATGAATAGTCTGATTATTTGAAACGCTTAATTCACGGCTGTTACCTTTTTATAAAGAAATGGGACAAATGCCTGAATTGCTGATTTAATGATATTAGCAGAATGTTTTTTTATGTTAGAATTAATCAAAATGTTTAATTCAATTATTGTTTTAGGAGGCATGTATGGCCAAGTCACCATCTACTGTTTTTACGCGATTGGCTCTTACTGTGGCAGCCAGATACTATCCGACAGAAGGAATAGTTGATTCATACTGTCTGGATGGCCGGTTTCCCGGTAGACGAGAGCAGAGGTCTGTTGATTCGACGCTGGACCGTGAAGACAGGGGTTTTCTGTTTTCGATTTTCGGCTATCCGTATAATAGGCAGGAAGACGACACATCCTGGCGAGAGCCTCTCGAGCGTCTGACAGAGAAAATCAATGATCCCTCCAGTGATATTGATAGTGGACTGAATGACCTGGCTGATGCAGCGACGGATGTTACGGGTCGTATAACGCTAGCCGAAGAGGGGTCTCGTGAGCCGTATTTTTCCGGCTTTGTGCTACGTGATGGTGAAGTAGCGGCCGTGACCTTAGGAGATGGGGTCGCTTTGCTCTATCGTCGTGGTGTTCTTTATCCGTTAACCGATGAGACCATGGATTTTAACGCAGTCGATTCTGACGGGCAGGCTGTTGGCGGTATTAATGATTTTATTGCCGGGGAAGCCGGCACTTTGCGTTACTCCAATATCGCTCAGATTGAGCAGGGAGATACCCTCCTCATTTGCAATCAGGAGCTTTATCAGGCACTGGGGCAAAGAGATATCATGCGTATTTTGAACAGTGCTGAAGATCAGTATGATGCTGCCGGCCTTCTTCTTACGTCTGCATCGGCCCAGATACCGGGCACTCCTCTGCAGTTAATGCTGGGTATGGTGGAATCTGTCATGGAAGACAGCCGTAAATCTTCTCAGCTTAATCTGGGACGCTTTAACACTCAGGCTGTGATGGGAACACCCTTTGATGCTCCGGTTCCTTCTGATCCCGATGAGCAGGCAACACAGCGCTATCAGCGTCAAGATATGGTAGATTTCCTAAGTGAACCCCCGGCGGAAGCTAAGGTAGCCGACACTTGGGCAAAAGTTGATGATACTAATGCCGCATTCAGGCCGGAATATTCTGATCCGGATGATGAAACGGCATCTTTTGATCAGATAAAAGATGATGGGATGTCAACTGTCCCCGGTTTTGCCTACACTTCTCCTGAAGATCAACGCAGGCGCTTCGGACAAAGTGAAATCTATGACGATGTCCCGGATCAGGATGATGGATACAGTCGCAGTAGCTACAAAGGCCAGGTCTGGGATGACAGCTACCTTGATGATGAAGATGATGATTATTACTATGACGAGGATAATGAACGTGCCAGATATGCCCGCTCTTCCCGCAACAAGCAGATCATCTTCTATGTAGTTCTGATAGCAATAATCATATTGAGTATATTCGCCTTAATCAAACTATTGGGCGGCGGGGGAGAAGATCCTAAAAATACGGAAACACAAACGACTTTACCTGTACAGTCAACTGAAGCGCCGCCGGTGATAGTACCGCCGGTAGATCCTGATCCTACAGATGAGCCGACCGATCCGACTGAAGACCCGACCGAAACACCTCCACAGCCAGCTGATTCGACCTATGTTGTTCAGGCCGGTGATTCGCCCTGGGGCATAATGATGGAATCATATGGAAGCTATACTGATGAACTCTATGCAGCCTTTATGGAGTATAACGGTAAAGCAGTTGGCGACAATATCTTTACCGGCGAAGAACTCCTGGTACCTCCACAATCAGTCTTGGATGCCATGATCGGAGATTAAGCCGGTGAACCGGATTTGTCCTTGTTTTTTGTAAGACAGGGATAAAAGATATAGAATAAAGGGCGGCGACGCATGTTCTTCAGGACACAGCGTCAGCCGCCTTTAAATTATAGGATAATTAGAATAAACACTTTAAGGAGTCCAATGTATGAAGCCTCTTAGCTTAAACACCATCAGATCAATCTTTCTTGAGTTTTTTCAGGAAAAAGATCATCTTATATTGCCAAGCTTTTCTCTGATACCGAAAAATGACCCTTCAATTCTGCTGATAAATGCAGGTATGACCCCAATGAAGAATTGGTTTACCGGAGCGGCTACTCCACCGTCCAAACGTATTGCCACTTGTCAAAAATGTATCCGTACGCCCGATATAGAAAATGTGGGTATTTCTGACAGGCATGGTACTTATTTTGAGATGTTGGGTAATTTTTCTTTCGGTGATTATTTTAAGCGTGAAGCTATTGTCTGGGCCTGGGAATTTATAACAGAGTGGCTGGAAATGCCTGAGGAAAGACTGCTTGTAACGGTTCACTGTGATGATGACGAGGCTTATGATATTTGGCATGAAGAAGTCGGGATGCCTGCTGACCGTATGCGTCGCTTTGATAAAGATAATTTCTGGGAACATGGGACAGGTCCCTGTGGACCGTGTTCCGAGATTTTCTACGACCGAGGTCCTGATTTTGCCTGTGATGATCCGAATTGCGACGTCGGTTGTGATTGTGACCGCTACGTTGAGTTCTGGAATCTTGTCTTTACTGAGTTTAACCGTGAAGAGGATGGATCCTACACGCCACTAAAGCAGAAGAATATCGATACCGGCGCCGGACTTGAACGGATTGCAGTTATCATGCAGGGTGTCAAAAACCTCTTTGAAGTTGATACAGTTCGTGCAATTCTCGACAAGGTCAGTGAAATCAGCGGTAAAGAATATGGCAAGGACAAGAAAGATGACATTGCTATACGTGTTATCAGCGATCATGTGCGTTCAGCCATGATGATGATCTCTGATGGTGTATTGCCGGGTAATGAGGGTAGGGGGTACGTTCTGAGGCGTCTGATCAGAAGGGCTGTCCGCTATGGCAGATTGCTGGAGATTAAAGAGCCTTTCCTGCGTGAATTGACAGAGGTCGCCATTACACAGTCTGTTGATTATTATCCAGAATTGAAAGATCGAGACCGTATACTGCGCATTTTGGAGAAGGAAGAGGAGCGTTTCGGCCGGACTTTGCAGCAAGGCATGCAGATCCTGAACGAAGAAATCGACAAGGCACGCAAAGCAATGAAAGATATGTTGCCCGGTGATATAGCCTTCCAGCTCCATGACACTTTCGGATTTCCCTTAGATTTAACAGATGAAATTGCGAATGAGCGCTCACTTAAAGTCGATCGCGAACGTTTTAAGCGTTTAATGGACGGACAAAGAGAAAGAGCCCGCCGAGCCACGCAAGAAAAGGTATCTACAGCCTGGGGTGCCCTGCAAGTACCCGATGAAGTGAAAGAATTGGGCAAGACCGATTTCCTCGGTTATGATCAACTCGAAGCTGAACTGGACCTTACATTCATCCTGAAAGCTGCCGGCGACAGTAACCTGCTGGAGAGTGTTGATGAGGCCAATGAAGGTGATGAGGTCATTTTTGTCCTGAAAGCTTCACCCTTCTATGCGGAAGCAGGAGGGCAAGTCGGTGACCAGGGAGTATTCACAGCTGCAGGCGCCGGTGAATCCAGGGCGGAAGTTCTAAATACAGAGGAAACTGCTGATGGTATTTTCCTGCATAAAGTAAAAATCAATTCCGGCAGCTTTAACAGCGGAATGAAAGTACGAGCCAGCGTTGACCGCAGGAGGCGTTTGTCCATAGCCCGAAACCACACTGCAACTCATCTCCTGCATGAAGCCTTACGCCGTGTTCTGGGAGACCATGTGGTGCAAAAAGGATCATACGTGTCTGCTGACAGACTTCGTTTTGACTTCCAGCATGAAGAGCCTTTGACTGCGGAAGAAAAAGATAGGATTGAGGAGATTGTCAATACAGCTATTCTGGACAATTATCCCGTTGTAACTGAGGTAAAGAAGCTGGAAGATGCTCGCTCTTCCGGAGCGATGGCACTCTTTGACGAAAGCTACGATGAAGAAGTCCGCGTTATTACCATAGGAGATTTCTCTTGTGAGCTTTGCGGTGGTACACACCTGAACACAAGTGGTGTAATCGGTCTTTTCTTCATTACATCCGAAGGTGGGATAGCTTCCGGAGTAAGACGTATCGAAGCTGTCACGGGTGAAGCCGCCCATGACATTGCCTTATTGACCCGGTCTGCCATCAGACAGCTGTTGAGTCGTCTGCATGTTGATCAGGTAAGCGACATATTCAGCCGACTGGAAGAAAAAGACGAACAGCTGTCCAAGCTGAATAAGATTCTGGTGTCACAACAGCAGGAAGAACAGCAGAAAGTAGTTGTTTCTCTACTGGATAAGAAAGAGAACATCGGCAATTTCGATTATATCTTTGCTGAAGTTGAAGATTTCGAGGCTGACGCTATACGCGCCGCCGGCGATCGTATGCGTGATCATCTGGGGGATAAAGCTGTTGTCTTAATAGCCTCTAAACTTGGTACTGATAAGATTATCTGGCTGGCTATGGCCGGAAAAGCTGCGATAGCTTCCGGCGTCAAGGCCGGCGAACTCATTCGTCTTGCGGCCACCATCAGCGGCGGCAAGGGTGGAGGCAGGCCGGATATGGCTCAGGGCGGCGGGAATGATCCGAATAAAATATCGGAAGCTTTCACTTCTGCTCGTAAAAGATTAGAAGAACTTGCCGGACAATAATTAAACTAATATTTTGTGAAGGAGTAGAAAATGTCACAGGACTGTATATTTTGTAAAATTGTAAGTGGCGAAATACCATCGAAAAAGATTTTTGAAAATGAAAGCATTCTTGCCTTTGAGGATGTTAATCCGGTAGCCCCGGTACATACGCTAGTTGTGCCGAAGAAACACTATGAAAATATATTGGACATTTCTTCTTCAGAAGCAGGTCTGGCGGACTTAAACCAATTAATGGCTGCTTTGCCTAAGGTCGCTGAGGAGCTTGGTGTTGAGGAGACTGGCTTTCGCCTGATTAACAACTGCGGTGAAGAGGGCGGGCAGACTGTGATGCACATTCACTTTCATCTTATCGGAGGGAGAAACCTTGGTCCAGGCTTAATCTAAGCAATTCAAAAAATATAAGAAGGGACTGCCTCAGACGAGACAGTCCCTTTTAAAATTACTGCTATTCTGTTTTCTTTAGCTGTTTTGTGCCTCCGCCGCTTCGATACGCTTTAACATCGTATTCTCCACCGCGTTAATAATATTATGATAGCCGGTGCAGCGACACATATTGCCGGCCAGTTTTTGACGCAGCTCTTCTCTGGTATAGCGCTTGCCATCGGCCAGAACACTGTAGGCAGTCATAATCAGACCCGGTGTGCAAAAGCCGCACTGAACCGCAGCCTCATCGATGAAAGCCTGCTGAATATCGGAAATTGATCCGTCATCACCCATTAAACCTTCAACAGTGAGGATATCTTTACCCTCAGCCCAAATTGCCATATAAATACAGGAATCAAAAGGTTCGCCATCGATTAAGACAGTACAGGCACCGCATTCTCCTACTTCACAACCCTTTTTCACTGAGTGCAAACGCAGGTCCTTACGCAAGACTTCAAGAAGGGAAGATCGCACATCAATCATGAGCGATTTTTCCTTACCGTTGACTGTGAAATTTAGTTCTTTATATTGAATGTCACTCATTGAAAAATACCTCCTGAACGGCTTATAGATTCTGTCAGGCATCTACGTGCCAGTTCTGTCATCAGATGTGTGCGAAATTCCTTTGAGGCACGCCAGCTTGTCCGCGGATTAATATCTTCTTTAACCTTTTCTGAGAAAAGTTCAAGGGTCTCGTGGTTAACAGCAAGGCCTTTGACCGCATCTTCAGCTGTTTTAGCGCGCAAGGGGACCGGGCCTGCAACGCCGTAGGCGATGCGAACATCCTCAATACTTTTCTTGTCATCAGACAGCTTGACATTGACGGAACAGCCACAAGTCGCAATGTCCATGGCATGGCGCATGCTGTATTTGTAGTAATTACCGAAATAGCCTTCATAAGACTCCTTCGGTATCAGTATTGCTGTTTGGACTTCCGTAGGTTTCAGATCAACGAGTTTGGATTTAATATACCAGTCCTTCATCATGATCCGGCGATAGCCTTCTTTACCCTTAACTTCTATGATGGCATCGAGTGCCAGAAGGGTAGAGGCAGTGTCAGCGGAAGTTACACCATTACAGGTGTTGCCGCCAATTGTGCCGATGTTGCGAACCTGGGGACCGCCTACAGAAGCTGCAGCTTCGCCCAAATAGGGCAAGTGCTTCTTAATTATTTCGTTGCGGGCGATGTTGGTGAAGCTGGTCAGTGATCCTATGCGGATTGTTCCGTCTTCTTCAACTGTTACACCCCGCAAATCATCCAGACCATAGATGCTTACTAAAGTGCATCCGGCCAGTTCGCCTCCGCGAACACTGATAAGAATGTCAGAGCCGCCGGCAATGATCTTTGCCTCAGGATGCTCGTCTAGTAGGCTGATCGCTTCATCCAGCGAAGCAGCTTCATAAAGCTTTTTAATATCGTACTTCATTGCATCCTCCTACGCTGTTTCCTGAGACAGTTTGTTTAACTCGTCTCTGGTTTTTTCATAATGCTCACGTCTGGCACTTATCTCGGAATCGGATTCAAGCAAACCTGCTTCAGCGAATCCTTCATACAGTCTCTGAGGTGTGACCGGGAGTGTGTTGAAGGATACTCCCGTCGCCTGCAGAATACCATTGCGGATGGCAACAGCAGGTGAACAGGCCGGCGGTTCTCCAAGTGCTCTGGTACCGAAAGGACTGGTCGGCTCAGGATTTTCTATGAAGGCGACCTTCATATCCGGATGGTCCATGAATGTGCTGAGCTTATAGTCTAAGAGGTTGTCGTTCAAAACACGACCTGTCTTTTCGTCATAGAGCAGTTGTTCATAGAGACCGTAACCGATACTCATGCTCATGCCGCCATGAACCTGGGCCTCAGAAGTCTGAGGATTGATTAAATTACCGGCGTCATGAACATTACAGATATCTAAGATTTCTACCTTACACAGGGGAATATCAACTTCGACTTCGGCGACAGAGACGCCAAAGGAGTAGGCGTTGCTTTTTACCTGATAGGTACTTTCTGCCGTAATGTGATTACCCTGCTCATGGCAGTACAAAACACTTAATGCCAGATCGCACAAGCTCATCAGAACCCGGCCATCGCCTTTGCGAACAACTTTACCATCAACTAAATCCAGGACATCGACCGGCATGCGTATATAACGGTGTGCATTTTCCAGGATGCGCTCCTTAAGGATAGTTCCGGTTTGTTTTATGGAAAAACCTGCCACGTATGTCTGCCGTGAACCATAGGCTCCCAGTCCGAATGGCGTTATGTCGGTATCCTGTGTGGAGACAATATTGACGTCTTCGACCGGAATACCGACTGCTGCTGCTGCCATTTGAGAGAAGACAGTGTCAGCACCCTGACCGATCTCTGTTTCACCCATTTGCAACTGAATTGAACCATCCTGATTCAAAACCATGCGACAGGCTGAAGTCTCAACGGATATTGGCCAGACTGCAGTGTTGTACCAGAAAAGAGACATGCCGATACCTCGGCGGACCGGGCCTTCCTGAGGCTGGTCGTATAGCTTGCGTTTCTCTTCATAATCAGTCATTTCCATGACTTTGTCGATTAAGAGATTGTAGGTATCATAATAGTTTTCATTTTTGGAGAAGCTATCTACGAAGCCTTTGGGCATTGAGTTCTTGCGTCTGAATTCAACAGAATCCAGATTCATTTGTTTGCAGATATCTTCGGTGTGAGCTTCAGTAAAGAAAGTAGCCTGTGGCATACCATAAGCACGCATGGCACCGGCAACTGTTTTGTTTGTATAGACAGTGTAGCAGTCAGCTTCAAAGTTTTTGCAGGGGTAAATCTGATTTACTGAACCCATAGCTTTGCCGGCAATTGAGTGGCCGTGCGAAGCATAAGCTCCCTGATCAGAATAAAACTTCAGCTTTCTGGCAGCAATTTTGCCGTCAGGGCGCACCCAGGAAATAATGTGTGCATGCATGGCATGACGAACACGGTTGTTTACAAAGGTCTCTTCCCTTGTCGTGTCCAAAAAAACCAGACGCCCTCCTACGCTGAGCGAAGCAAAGGCGCATAGGGGCTCCCACAATGCGTCCTGTTTATTGCCGAAACCTCCGCCTATATAGGGCTTGACAATTCGAACGTCGCCCCAGGGCAGGCAGTTTGCCTGTCCGACTACGCGTCTGACAATATGCGGTATCTGTGTGGAAGTTACAACTGTGACCCGCTCCTTCTCCATATAGGCATAGCAAACATTAGGTTCAATGTGGGCGTGCTGGACTGTCGGCAGGTGATACCAGCCCTCTACCTTTGTCAGTCCCTCTTCTTTAATGGCTTCTTCATAGTTGCCGTGACGGACACTTGAGGATGCCAAAATATTGTTAGGAGAAATATCCTCGTGCAGGAGAGGAGCTCCTTCCTTAATGCTCTCCAGAGGATCAAGAAGGATAGGATACTCCTCATATTCGACTTTAATTTTTTGCAAAGCATGTTTGGCTGAAATTTCATCTTCTGCTATAACCAGAGCAATCTCATCACCGTAATAGCGAACATGCTCATTTAAAAGCAAACGGTCAGCAACGTCCTGATGTTCCGGATCTGTTGTCCATGGGTGGCCTGCGGTAGGGAATTGTACCTTCGGAACTTCGAAACAAGTTACGATCTTCACAACACCCTTAACTTTCTCGGCCTCAGAAGTGTCTATGCTTATCACCCGGCCATGGGCAATTGTTGAAGGGAGTACTTTAGCTATCAGTGCTTTTTCATCGACCAGATCGGCCGTGTATTGCGCTCTGCCCGTTACTTTATCAAAAGCGTCAACTCTTTTGATGTTTTTCCCAACGCTCATTTATAACCTCCATTCTTATTGATAAACTAGTGCTCAATATGTTTCTAAGCATTTTAACATATAGCTATCTCATGAGAATTTATTTCGCTTTTATAGCACAATTCTTATGTGACATTTGTGCTAATTGTACTATATTATTAAGATATTGATTGTGATAATGATCAAAAGGTTGAGGAGTAAATATGGACAAATTCGAAGAAATCTACAAACGGGCACAGATGCTCCGGATCGTTCCCCGTATTGCTGTAGTTGCGCCTGACAGACACAGTTTGGCTGCAGTTGAAGAAGCTGTGGATCTGGGATTGGCTTCTGCGGCGTTTTTTATGACCACCGCCACTGAGCCGTACGTTTTGGATAAGGTCAGGAGTTCCCGGTTTTCTTATTATGTTCTCGATTCTGTTGAAGAGGCGGCTGAATACGCCGTCGCTGCATGTTCGGCATCTGAATGCCACATGCTGATGAAGGGAAATCTTGACAGCTCGGTCCTGCTACGTGCTGTTTTACAAAAGGACAGCGGCTTGACTGAAGGCAAGCTTTTAACTCATTTAGCCTGGCTGGAGATGCCCAGCTATCATAAACTGTTTATTGTTACTGACGGAGGCATGATTCCTTATCCCAGCTTGGAAGAAAAGGAAGAAATATTACAACATGCTGTAAGTTACTCACATAGGCTGGGTCTTCAGGAGCCCAAAATTGCAGTGCTCGCTGCAGCAGAAAAGGTCAATCATAAGCTTAGAGAAACAACGGACGCGGCCTACCTGAAGGAACAGGCTGCAAAGGGAAAGTATGGAAACTGCATCGTTGAAGGCCCGATATCCTTTGATTTGGCTTATATGCCCGGTGCTGCTGAAGTCAAAGGATATGAAAGTCCTGTTGCGGGTGATGCGGATGTGCTCCTAGTGCCTGACCTTGTTTCCGGAAATTTGTTAGCCAAGGCGCTTGTTTACGGTGGTGGCGGGGAAATGGCAGGCCTGATTGTGGGTGCACGGGTACCGATATTATTGATCTCCCGCAGTGCCTCGACCAAAGAAAAGATGAACACGATAGCTTTAGCAGTTGTTCTGGCTCAGACTTCGGATGAGAAGGAATTAAGATGAGGATATTTGTTATTAACCCGGGTTCTACATCGACCAAAGTCGCTTTATATGATGAAAATAGCTGCCTGTGTGAAAAGAAGATTCTCCATGACAGCAAGTTATTATCACAGTTTAAGAGAATAAACGATCAGCTGGAGATGAGAACCGAAGCAGTCCGTACATTTTTTGAAGAAAATGATTTGCAGGCAGATGAACTGGACATTATTGTCTCTCGTGGCGGTATTTTACCGCCGGTACGTCACGGAGCATACCAGATAGATCAATTTCTGGTAGATACGCTCTTGTTTAGTCCGGTTCAGGAGCATGCATCCAATATGGGAGCGGGCATTGCTCTACATATATCTAAGGACGGAGGGGGGGTACCTGCCTACATTTATGATTCAATTTCTGTAGACGAACTCTTACCCGAAGCTCGCCTGTCAGGTGTAAAGGGCCATAACCGCAGAAGTTTTACACATGTGTTGAACACGAGAGCAGTTGCCCGGAGGATTGCAGCTCAGGAAGGTTTCGATCTTATGGAAGAAAACGTCATTCTCGCACATTTGGGTGGCGGTTTTTCAATGAATATTCAAGCCAAAGGTACATTTATAGATGTTATAGCAGCGGATGAAGGGGCTTTCTCTCCTGAAAGAGCCGGTGGCCTGCCGATATACAATGCTTCTGAAATAGCACGGGAAGAAGGCTCGGACGGTTTATACAGCTATGAGGTCGGACGGGGAGGCCTGATATCCTATCTTGAGACAAATGATGCGACCGAGGTAGAAAGACGCATGCGCGAAGGAGACGAAGAAGCCGGTTTGGTATATAGGGCCATGGCTTATCAGATAGCAAAATCTATCGGATCATTGGCGCCTGTTGTCAGTGGGAATGTGCGCGCAATAATTCTAACCGGGGGTCTGGCAAATTCAAGATATATCACTGAAGAAGTAAGAAAGCGGGTTGAGTTCATCGCACCGCTTTACGTGTTTGCCGGAGAACTTGAGATGGAGGCATTGTATGAAGGTGGCAGACGTCTGCTCAGAGGAGAAGAAGGAGCTTACAAGTTTTCGTCTGAGTGATCAGCACCCTTGTTTCCGTCTGCTTCAGCCATCATTTTTTCCCAGTAATCTTCCAGGAAAGATTCTGAATCTCCATCATATTGCTTATATTGGCGCAACTTCTGTTTGTGTTCCAGGTCTAATTCTATGGGACTGTGTTCCAGCAGATGGGGATCATCGATATAGGTCTCAAAAAGTCGCAGACTTTTAATCAGATAAAAACCGTCGCAAATACGCTCATCAATGCTGATGCTGATATCTATAGTTTTCTTCCACTCCAGTTCTCCGCTGGCAACATTCTGGTATGGCTTCTTATAAATCTTGCCGATAGTACAGAAGATAGATGTAGTTCCAAATTCGTAAAGATGATGAAATGGTGCTTCGGCTCCGAGACTTCCCATATGAGAGATGAAAACCGAGGAATAAAGCGGAATATTATCCATCAATACCTTGGGCATTAAACCATGGAAATCCAATATCCGTATAATCCATAGGACGAAACGAATCAGGAACCTGGGCATTTTGGTTGCAAATTCTATTAGGCGGTCATCGCCTTTTTCCTGGCCGTCTTTGATGTAGCCGATATGTTCACTCATCATCCTGGTCACATCTTCAAGTGTATCGTGGCCATCGCTGGTGATTTTTGCAACAGATTCAACACCCTCATCTGTCATCAATGTTTTAACAACATATAAAACATCCATAGTATTGCGCTGATAGAGCTTACGTCCTGCGACAAAGCGATTTAGGTGCGGCCTGCGGTAGACCGTATGAAGAAGTGCAGAAACTATTACATTGAACAGGGTTATTCGTTTGCCTTCACGACGTTTCTCGCGAATATATTCCTGAATATTTTCCACACAAAATGATTTTCCGTAATAGACCGCGGATTCATTACGGCCACGCATCACATACGGCATGATGTGGATCATGGGATCGCCGCCTTTAACCAGCTTCCCATCTTTACGTTTGTTAAAAAACATAGGTCTCCTCTTTTGCAATTTGCTCGTATACGGCAAGTTGGCAAAGCTTATTATACACGTTTGGCGATACTAGTCTTGTATCTCTCCTGAATCTACAGCATTCTTATGCTTCAAGGCATGCTTTCGTGTCCGATATCTGAGACCGAAATGCAGGATTGCCCAGTAAACAAAGATGGATCCCAAGGTTACATAAAGCAGCAATTCAGATTGAGCAGCCAAGCCAACAAACAGCAATATAGGTGCGGCAAAGATAATGGCGGTACTGCTTCCCGTAACCAGATTCATTGACATAGGGGTGTGAAAGAGCGGATCAACTTCGCGTAGTAGCATGATACCGGTACTGGCAGTGCCTGTCATCATGCCATACATGCCCATCATACCTGCTACCGGATAATCCGGATAAACAATTTTTGACATTTTGATATTGTAGAACAAAGTTGCTACTCCGCCCAATGTTGACATAATTAGAAATACCGGCCAATTTCCCTTTAGATCTTCAATAGAAATGGTGGAAATAGCACCGACGACCATTACATCAAAGGCAAAGCCTGAGATGCGATTCAACAAATATGTATTAGGATACTGGTGAGACATCAGACCTTTTTCCCGGAATTTCTTCAGAGAGCCACGCATTAACAAAGCAATGACTGAACCGATGAGGAAGTTAAATCCCCAAAGCAGAGGACTGAGAGTATCTACTAAACCTGACAAGGAGGGGAAGTTTCCAAGAACCCATAACAGGCCGTAAATCAGGCCATAGGTTATGAGGTAAACCAGCGCTATCAGAGCAACTTGCAAGGTCAGGCGATCAACAGGTTCAGAGAGAGGAACCTCGTTGTCGTCTTCAAAAACAACCTCTACCTGCTCCTTGCTGTGTCTTATTGCTGTGGCCGGCAGCTTATTTTTTTTCTTGAGATAATAAAGATAGGCTATGCCGCCAATACTGGCCCAGACGAATCCAATGCTGGCTATGGCCAGACCGAAGCTTTGTCCGCCGACAAAGCCGTAAGATTCATACATTGCACCGATATTGTTGCCCTGGCCCGGACCCTGACCATAGCCCATAGGCATGAGTATTCCTGATGCTTTGAAAAAACCGGGTGCAAAAGTAAAAGAAGCAATAATTGTGATAATTAAACCAAGTGCCCCCTGCATGAGGTAGGTGGAGACAATCAGCATACCTGAGTTGACACTGTTATATAATCCGTCTCCCTTTTGTTTCTTCAGATCCTGCAATTGCGGAACTCTGAGACTAAGGGCGATAAAGCCGATAGCAAGACCGTGATAGGTGAACATCTGTAGTAAATCGATATTAAGTGAAATCAGTCCGGTTTCATTTACTATTAGTCCTATGAATCCTGCAATAACAGATGTGGGAGCCAAGGCATTTCGGAAAAATCTGGTTTTCCTGCGCAACAAGTTGCCAAGAAGTAACAGAATTGCTAAAACGCCACTGGTTAGAATAAAACCCCATAGCTCTTTATTCGCCGATGAAAAATCCATACTATCCTCCTGAACGTCAACCTCAAAAAAATAAAACTAAAATCCGTATCAACTATTTATAAACAGCTTATTCAATTATACTCATCTATTCGATGAAAGCTGCGACTTAATTTGTTTGATTGTTTCTATATATTTATAAGCGGAGCGGGGCTTCTCGTTATAACTCTCATAAACTAACTGGTCACGTGCATCTGCAAACTGTAATCTTTGAGGGCCGATACAATCAACATCATAGATTTGTGTCAATGGAAAGCGAAAACGGGCTCCACTCAGGGAATCAAGATATTCCAGTCGATCGGGATAAAGAGCCACGGAGCCTTTAAGTACTTGCTGGTTCTTGCTGGCCTTAGAGGTTAGTATCAGTGTCTCGTCATCATCGGAAAAAATAGATTGACGCAAATCCATTGCTGCCAGCTTTTTAGCAGTGAAGTCGTCCTTTAATTCATTCAGTTGCCACTGATAAAAACTATCCACATGAGGGAATCTTTCAGCGTGAGACTGATCACTGACCGTATCTCCGGCGGCTTCGAAGTAACCTTTGGAATTGTAACGTAGACGAAAACCACAATCACAAAAGACGATGTCTTTTCTGGATTTCAAAGTTTTCAGTCTTAAACAGGAAGGGCACTTCCAAAAGATGCGTTCCAAATATTGAGCATAGTTTCGACCCAGATAGCTGATGGTATTCTTTTCTTTGCCGGCGTATGGGTTAGCATCCAAATACTCATGCATTATCTCATCCAACTCTTCAACTGTATACCTTTCGATATCATCAGCTGTGAGCTTGTAAATAACCCTTCCGCTCATTTTGCCGCGGCGATGAGATCTGGCCCAACGCGGCGAAGTCAGATAACCACCCTCGAGGCGGTAGAGCAATACCGGTACTTTCAGAATTTTGAGTAATTTTCCGGTAGCTCGGGGAATGGGTTGTTCCGGCCCGCTGACAGAACGACTGCCACTGGGAAACAGGGCAACTGTATTTCCTGTTGCCAGTTCTAAACTGATGTCCCGCAGGGCCTGCAGATCCTGTTGAGACTTGATGATGGGAATAGGCGCAACAAGAAAATCGATTATCTTGCTGACGATGCCCAAACGAAATAAATGATCGGATGCGACGAAAAAAATCGGTCTGTTGAAGCTCATTGCCAGCATCAATGGATCCAAGGAACCTGTATGATTCGACAGGATTAAATAGTTCTCGTTTTTCGGCGCATCATAGCGATAAGCTTTGTAATTGAACAGGATCCAGATTATCGGGAAGATAAACACTTTGAGAAAAGAAAAAGAAAAACGATAGCGGAATTTGCTGCGATAAGTTGCAGAGGCAGTTCTGCTATTTGTATTTGTCTTCTTCGAAATCCTAGGCATAATCTACTTTCGTTTTGCATCTCATTTATATGGGTGTGGCTGAGAGCAAATTACATTAAATATAACATAGCAATAGTGTAAATTTATTAATAAAAAGTAGATTTTTTGTGAGAATACGGGCTATTGATTCTGTATCATGTACTACAAATGAACAATATTTGATATGATAGGCTTTAGAAAATAAAATTAGAAGATGTATAGTATAGATACATTTGTATGCATCTTTGCCGGGAGTTTATTTTGACTAAATTTAAAAACATAAAACTAAAAGGAATTTTGCGGAAATTTTCCTCGATTGCTATGCTTTTATTGCTGGCGTCTATGCTCTTGGCCTGCGTTCCTAATATGCAGAACTTTACACCCTCCGATCCCAGTACCGGTGAATCGGAAAGATCAAATACCAGCTCGACTTCTACATCAAGTGAAGCCGATTCGGCAGTAACTGCTACTGATACTACGTCTCATGGTGAGCCGTTTTCTTCGCGACATGTCATTAATGAGGCTACTCTTCCATCCAAAAGCAGACGCGGCACTGGTAGCACAGTGGCATCTCTTACAGATACGAGCAAAACTTCGACAACAACAACGATAGCTCCGAATGTCGCTGCCAAGCCTGTTGGCAAAGTTGGAAAAGCTCACTCCATACGTGTATTTGAAGATGTACAAGTTACCGTTATTTATGGATTGGATGAAGCCAATCAAGAAATACCGATAGAGGCTTTTTATTGTTCCACCGGATATAACAACACAACTCCAAAAGCTCCTGAGGGCAGGCCCATGAGAATTACTGCCTACAGGCCGGCTTACATGAAGTTTTCTTTATTGGGTGACTGCTATGTTCGTTATCCAACGCAAATATTTGGAGATTACTTTTTTCACTCTGTTCCGTACGAGTACAGCAGTACCACAGGGCCCAAGTACAACGAATGCTGGATCGGCGGCATGTACGCTTTAGGAAGATATAAAACAACAGGTGGGTGTATCCGTCTGAGCGTTCGTGATGCAGTCAAGGTTCAGGGCTACGCTTATCCCGGCATGCCTCTTTATGTTTTAACGAATAGTTCGGGTTATTCCTGGCCGACACCACAATCTGTTCCCGGAGTCCAAACCAGCAGTCCATACAGCTTATCCAGCAGACTTGGCTGGGATCCGACTGACTGGCATCAGGATAACCCTTATTTGGGACTACTCAGAGCACCGACTATAAGTGGTGACAAGACCCTGACGCTAGCTGAGGGTTACAAGAAGACATCTACCGGCGCCTATACAGTCACCGGTAATCCTTCACCTGAAATCAGCATTACAAATAATCCGGACAGCAAGAAGATTGTCTGGAATAAC
>WPCH01001429.1_pt1 | contig 23908 bp, 22 predicted proteins | sample 5399881 | NCBI WGS metagenome assembly WPCH01 (sample SAMN12869468, study PRJNA574797) | sludge metagenome | isolation source: wastewater treatment of pH5 | place: China:Beijing | collected 2019-05-20
GATCTTTTCTATCACAAGCTAAATTTAATGCATATTTAAATGCAGTTACAAGATGAAGCGGTACTCTTAAATCTAAATAATGATTTAGATCATTTAATGCAACATCTGTTCCATCTGCAATAGCTTTCGCAAAAGGATATAGCTCACTCGCTGGAATAACAAAATCGCCATCTATAAATAACACAATTTCTCCTTTTGCAAAATACGTTCCAAGTGAGCGCCCCACATCATTTCCGAGTGCTTCTTTATATACAATTGTCGTTGCCCCTTTGTCTTTTGCAATTTTTTTCGTTTTATCTGACGAACCATTTACGACAACGATAATTTCGAAGGGTTCAATTTTGCGAAGCTCTTCTATAACGTTTCCAATTGTTTTCTCTTCATCTTGTACGGGAATAACAACCGATAGTTGCTTTCCTTTATAGAAATCAGATGTAACACCCCACCCTTGATAAAACTCTTCAAAACTTAAAGTATGATAGACACTATCCCTTTTCCTATTTCCATCATAATATCCTCCGCGCTCATCACTGCTTAATATCCGTTCTGCTACTGCTTCTATATGATCACCTATCATTCTTTTTTCAGATTGGGAAAGATTTGTCCCATATGCAGCATGCTGGAATGGACGAAATTTATTCGGCGTAATAACGTCAATAGCACAATGACGACTAATTCTCCATTTACTTTGAACTAGGCGTAAATGAGCCACAATAGGATTAACAAAACATTCATATCCGATGCTTTGAACGACTTCTTTCGTCAGCGCATGAGGTACATCTAATAAAGAATTCATTTTTAATTCTTCACGCTCTAACATTGCATTTAATATTTGGCGCCATACTGTAATAGAAGTGGTTTTTTGCCTTTTTAAAAATAATGCATCCAAATTATTTAAAACTACATCTGCCTGATCGTATAAAATCGGATTAAGGAATAATTTTAATTTTGAAGTTGGAATAGCAAAATCACCATCTATAAATAGTAATACATCACCTATCGCATGTTTTGCGCCGACTGCACGTCCAACATCGTTCCCTAGTAGCTCTGTATGCTTGATTACTTTACACCCTAAACGATCTGCAACATCTTCTGTTCCATCATTACAACCGTTTGCTACTACAATGATTTCTACTGGATTTAATGGTCTTACCGATTGAATAACGTCTGAAATCGTATCGACCTCATTACATGCAGGAATAATAACAGATAATGACTTAGCCATTGTTTTGTTCACGAAACCACTTAATTGTTTCCTTCAATCCGTTTTCCCACGTTACTTTCGCCTGAAATTGAACAAGCTCTTTTAATTTTGTTACATCTGGTCTTCTATTTGGAATTTCTTCAAAACCATGAGGATATACTTCTTCAAAAGGCACTTGGACAATCTTCGAAGAAGAATTCGTTAATTTTTTAATTACTTCTGCTACTTCTTTTATGCTCTTTTCATTCTCAGAACCTATATTAATAATCTCACCATTTACCTTCTCATCCATTGCCCGAATCGTTGCCTCTACCGCATCACTTACATACGTAAAACAACGTGTCTGCTTTCCATCTCCATATACGAGAATGTCTTCTCCTTGCAGTGCCGCGCGGATAAATCGCGGGATTACTCCTGCATATGGACCATCTTTCGCTCTTGGACCATAAATATTAAAGTATCGAACAATCGTTACTGGTAAACCTTCTAATGCGTACCCTAAACATAATGTCTCTTCCAACGTTTTACAAACTGCATAACTCCAACGAATTTTAGAAGTTGCCCCGTACAATCGATCTCCCTCTTCAGAGAAAGGCGGCTTGGCCTTACCATATACTTCTGAAGTAGAAGCAAAAACTACTTTCTTCTTTCCTTTTAACGCTGCTTGTAAAACATTTCTTGTCCCATCAAAATTCGTTTCTATGAGCTCTATACTTTTTTCCATTGTTGTTTTCACACCTAAAATTGCTGCTAAATGAAACACGACATCATGCTGATCTACTAATTCATAAATAGAATTTTTATCTAAAACACTTATTGGAATAACACGGATTTCTTTCATTAACTCTTTATGGTACTTATTTTTACCTTTATAAAAGTTATCCACAACAGTGACCTCATAACCTCTTCTCATCAACTCTTCAGCTAAATGCGACCCGATAAATCCGGCCCCACCTGTAATTAAACATTTCTTACTCATTTACTCACCTTCTTTACAATCCCGCGTGTATCTATTACTCGATCCATTCCTTTAAAAAGCTTCCAATCAATATTAGAATGATCCGTTAAAATTAAAATACAATCCGCTTTTTTAACTTTTTCTTCATCTAAAGAAACAGATTGGTACACCTTATCTCCAATTTCTGCGGAAGAAATATAAGGATCATGATATTCTATCTCGTATCCTTGATTTCTTAATAATTGAATAATCGGTAACGCTGGTGATTCTCTCAAATCATTTACATCTTTTTTATACGCAATCCCTACAATTAACACCGTTGCGGGTGATTGCACCACACTTTTTACTTTGCGGACCATTTTCTCTGGCATTTCTTCATTAATTATATGTGCAGCCTCAATTAATTGACTAATTGCCCCATTCTTTTTTATTCTCCATTGAAAATATAAAGGGTCTACGGGAATACAGTGTCCCCCTATCCCTGGCCCTGGCCAATACGGAGTAAACCCAAATGGTTTTGTAGATGCCGCTTCAATGGCCTCATAAAAATCAATGCCTAAACTTTCACATAGTGTGTTTAGTTCATTTACTAAAGAAATGTTAACTAAGCGCTGAATATTTTCAAATAGCTTGCACATCTCTGCTACTTTCGGAGAGCTAACAGGTACAACTTCGTCAAAAATGGTACTATATAAATCCTGTACCTTTTGTTTACACTTTTCTGTTTGTCCACTAATAACTTTTGGAATAGCTTGAACTGAATATTGACTATTTGCTGGATCAATTCTCTCAGGGGAATATCCGATATAGAAATCTTCCCCTACCTTTTTACCATTTTGAGAAATAATAGGTAGGATGACTTCTTCAAGTGTGCCTGGATATGTGGAGCTTTCAAAAATGAAGGTTTGTCCTTTTTGAAGGTTTTGTTGTATATAATGCGAAGCTGAAATGAGGGCACTTAAGTCTGGTTCTCTTTGTTCATTAATTGGAGTCGGGACAGTGACAATAACATAATCACTATTTTGAAAATCAGCAATGCCTTGATCCGGTGTATTTACTGTTAATTTTTTTTTCGTCAATAAACTTTGTAACTCTTTAGAAGAAACATCCGGAATATAACTTTCTCCTTTTATAATTGAGTCTATTTTTCTAATATCTTTATCTAATCCAAGTACTGTATGCCCTCTTTCTGCAAAATGTACCGCTAAAGGAAGGCCAACATACCCTAGCCCAATAATAGCTACTTTACTACTATTCATTTGTATTCTCTTCTTCCCTTCTCAATTGTTGAATTACATCTCTATCTCTATCTCCATCTGTAAAACCACCACGTTCGTCCGTACATTGTAATAAATACGCAACCGCTTCAAGTTGATCACCGAAAATACGATCAAACGCTGAAATACGCCCATTTACAAATTCGTGTTGCTCTGGACGTACGCGATTTGTTTTTATAACATCTACTAACTCTACTGTTGTAATAGAGAATCCTTCTAAAATAGCTTTCACTTGTGCTAATGGCGGAATGATAAGGGAATCATATCCTATTTTCTCTATTACCTTCTTATGAATGGCATGTGGTACAGCAGTTAGTGAGTTATTCCATAAATCTGGTCGTTTCGCTATCAAATTCACAAAGTATTTTCCCATACTAATTGGATCTGCTGGATGAAACATATCTAATAAGCATTGTAAATCATTTAACACCACGTCATTTCCATCTTCAACAGCATGTAAAAATAGAGTGAGTTTTTTTGCTGGAATAACAAGATCACTATCAACGAATAAACAAATATCTGCCGTAGCATGCATGGCACCTATTGCTCGTGCTACATTATGTCCAAGCGCCTTCGTAAATTCAACAACAATAACATTCTCTAGCTTTGCCTGTTTAACAGTCTCAACATCTGCTCCATTCGCGACAACTATAATTTCATCTACACCTGCTTCTTTCACTTCTTTTATAACAGACCTTATGGTCATTTTCTCTTCTGATACTGGGATAATGGCACTATATTTCGCTTTATTCTTTTGTAATAAAACTGGTTTATACTTTCCTACAAACTCTCTATCTCTATTGTCCTCTGAAAAACCACCGCGTTTACCATATGTTTCGATTACGTATTGTAAAGCTCGCAAATGATCACCCATAATACGACTAGTCGCTTTCGGATAAGGAGAGCCAGGTGATGTACCAGTATGCACAGGTCGAACTTTATTTGTGTAGATGACATCAACTGAAGCCATATCAGAAATATCTACTCCTCTAGACATCGCCATCGCTTGAAATAATGCTGGATCTGCTAAATTCCACCACCCCAGTTTTTCAATCACTTTACGACTTATCGCATGTGGTATTGCAATTAAAGATCCTACAACAAACTCTTTCTTGTTCAAATAACGATTTAACATATATTTTCCAACCGTCGTATAATGCGGTCTCATCTTCAAGTAAACGGACCATGTTAAATTATTTAAAACAATCTCATGTCCTTGTCGTATTCCTTTAATAAAATTGTATAATTCTTCACTTTTCATGACGATATCACCATCTAAAAACAAAACAATCTCGCCTTTTGCTTCTCTAGCACCAATTGCCCGTCCCACATCATTACCAAGAGAATCTCTATAATAAATTACACGGCAATTATGCTGTAATGCTATTTCCTTCGTCCCATCTGTAGATCCATTATCTACTATGATAACTTCATATGGTTCGAGCTTTCTTACCTCTACTAAAACTTTTGATAAAGTACTTGCTTCATTATGCACTGGAATAACAACTGACACTCTCATACTTGTATCACTCTTACCCTTCCAAGCGAACATAAGCAATAATAGGAATACGCACAACTACATCTTCTGGTGGTCCATAAGAAGGAGAAGTACGAACAATTACTGCCCCATCCGTCACAGATAAAAGAACGCCTGCAATGATTTCTACAGCTGTCACAACTTGCACTAGTTCGCCAACATGGTTACGTAATTCATCAGTAAATAACATATATAACTCTCCTTTCTTAAGCTTCTTTAATTGATATAATACTTGTAAATGGTAATAAAACTTCAGTTCCTATTCCTTCTTGCAATGTTAAAAAGTCATCACCAACTGCTACAATAACACCTGTTAATTGTCCAACTGTCACCGTAATCTCTACGCTTTTACCTAAATACTGCTTTGCAATTTCTTTAAAAGGTGATGTATTGCATTCTTTTAAAATGTTACAAATAATAGATTGAAATCTACTTGATTCAATAACTTCTTCCGTAGCTTGCTTAGAGTTTCTTTGAATAAATCTCGCGAAGTTTTGTGAAAATAAAAGTCTTTCCACAGCAGGCAATAACTTATTATCTAAAAAATAATCTAATTGTCTATTAAACAATCTTGATAATTTATGCCAATATTTTCTGAACAGACACATACACTTCTCCTCCTATTATTTTTAGATTATAAAATTTTACATCCATACATCTTAATGTATACAAAATGGATATTTTTGTGATAGGTAAGACATACATTTTCTAAAAGAAATATTTGTTTCAGAGCATAAAAAAAACTATCCAAAAGGATAGTTTCTTACACTTCAATATTCCGCAATATCGAATAAATGTCATTATTCACTTTACCAAATGATTTAATATTATTTTGAATGTTAGATAATAAAACAACATATACACTACCATTTTTACTAAATCCGTTTAAGCAATTCCAACCTGGCATTACACCATGATTCGAATAGCTTCCTGGGTCTACGTACCATCCAAACCCGTAATCCTTTTTTCCACCCGTAAACATTTGATCGTAACTCTCTTTTGAAATTAATTTTCCAGAGTATAACGCCTCATTAAATAAATATAAATCATGTGCACTCGTATATATATCACCACAACCATAAAGTTGTGACATGCTTGGAATATTAGGTGTTGTCATATTATTATTTACTATTTTATAACCCGTTGATGGGAATCTTGTTTGTTCTAACGCTGTGCCAAAGCCAGAATGTTTCATACCCGCAGTAGCAAAAATATGTTGTTTAATATATTCTTCGAGTGACTGCCCACTTACCTTCTCTGCAATATAAGCAAGTATAGAGTAGTTCGAATCAGAATACTTCCACTTCTCTCCCGGACCACCAATACGCTTTTGATTTCCTATCCGCTTTATCAGTTCTTCATGAGAAATATCTTCTTTTCCCTGCTCATATTCGGGAATCCCTGATGTATGTGTTAATAGATGTTTTAGCTGAATATTATTACCTTGTGGAAAATCTGGAATATACTTCGCAACAGTATCTTCTACTTGTAATTTATTTTGATCTTTCAATTGCATAATAGCAGTTGCTACAAACGCCTTTGAAATAGAACCAATATAAAAAGTCGTCTCTGAATTATTCGGTACTTGCTGCTCTTTATTTGCCATACCGTACCCTTTATTCAGAAGAACTTTTCCGTTCTTCACAATAACAGCTGTCCCGCTAAATCCTGCGTTTTGTAAATACTGGTCCAATTGAGCGTTTTCATTAATTTCTTGAGGTGGTCCTTCAGCAGGTTTCTCCGCTGCTTGCGCTTGCTTCATTTGTTCTTCCTGCTCTTTTTGTTTTTGCTTCTGTACTTCTTGTTTCTTTTTTTCTTCTTTCTTTTTTAACTCTTCTTGTTTCTTCATTTCTGCTGCCGCTTTTAAAGTTTCTTCTTTCTTATTATGCGCAACAATTTTTGTATACATGAAATATACAAGTGATAATAGTAAGACGAGAATGATTGTTCTTTTTATGTATACAATCGGCCGATGTGCTTTCCCATTCGCATTATTTTTTTCCTGATCCATAATTGCTTTTTTCCCCTTACTCACCAATAATTTAATTCCTCTACTAAAGATTCGTTTTAGTAGATTATGGATAATCCATTCTATATCATCCCTACTTTATCACGCACTGCACATATTACCAACCTATATGTACAAAAAAGAAAAAGAAAATTTACAAAAGTAAGATTCCCGTTAAATTATTAACAAAAAAAAGAGGATATCCTCTAAAAAATTGATGTTATCAATCTTTTGGGACATCCTCTTATCTCATTATTTATACGTGTTTTTTCATATCATCGGCAACAGATTCAACATTTGTACCTACGATAACTTGTACACTAGTATTACTTAATTTCATAACACCTTTTGCACCAGCACGTTTTAATGCTGCTTCATTTACTTGACCAGCATCTTTTACTTGTAAGCGTAGACGTGTTGCACAGTTATCAATAACTGTTAAGTTTTCTTTTCCGCCTAAAGCTGCTACGTAAGTTTCACCAATTGAACCTGCAACTGGTGCATCACCATCTTCAACTAACTCATCGTCATCTTCACGACCAGGAGTTTTTAAATCGAACTTCTTAATTAAGAAGTAGAATACTATGAAATAAATTGCTGCGTAAATTAAACCGATACCTGCTAGTAAGACTGGTTTTGTTGCAATACCGAAGTTTAAAGCATAATCGATTGCACCGGCACTAAATGAGAAACCATCATGAATGCCAAGTGATGTTGTAATGAATAAAGAAAGACCTGTTAGTACAGCATGAATACCATATAATACTGGTGATAAGAACATGAATGAGAATTCAATAGGCTCTGTAATACCAGTTAAGAATGAAGTTAATGCTAGACCAGCTAACATACCAGTAACTGCTTTACGCTTTTCTGGTTTAGCAGCTGCAATCATTGCGAAACATGCTGCTGGTAAACCGAACATCATAACTGGGAAGAAACCAGTCATAAACATACCTGCTGTTTTGTCACCTGCAAGGAAACGAGCAATATCACCATTAACAACATTACCTGCTGCATTTGTAAAGTCCCCAAATACAAACCAGAAGTATGTGTTCATTACGTGGTGTAAACCAATTGGGATTAATAAACGGTTTAATAAACCAAATAATCCTGAACCAATTGCACCTAAATTAACAATTCCATGAGCTAATGCATCAATACCATTTTGAATTGTTGGCCAAATTTGTGCAAATAGAATTCCTAATATCAGCATCACAACTGATGTAACAATTGGAACGAAACGTTTTCCAGCAAAGAAACCTAACCATTCTGGAAGTTTAATCTTATGGAATTTATTATAAAGAAGTCCTGCTATAACACCAACAATAATACCACCTAAAACTTTCATATCTACTTTAGTCGATAATTCAGCAGCCTTAGATACTTGTGTCATTGTATCCGCAAGCTTAGATGGATCTACATTTGCGCTATTACCTATTAAATCTTGGACTTTACCTAATTTACCTTGTAATTCAGCAGTTGAATACCCTTTGCTAAGTGCATCAATACTATTTTTCATAACAAGATAACCAATTGCACCTGCAAGACCTGCTGCACCACTACCATCCACTGAAAGACCGATTGCAATACCAATTGCAAAAATAAGTGCTAAGTTATCAAAAACTGCTGCGCCGGCCTGTGCCATAACAGGAATATCAAATACATCTGGTTGCCCTAAACGAAGCAATAATCCTGCTGCTGGTAGTACTGCGATCGGAAGCATTAAAGCTTTACCAATACGTTGTAAAAACTGCAACATTTTAATTCCCCCTAATTTAATTTATGAAATCGTTATCATTATAAGTGCGCTTTAGAAAACGCTTTCTATTACATAACCATAATAACATATAGTTGTATAGATGTGTAGTTTTTATTTCCGAACTTTTTATGGATAAATCTCCTATTTCCAAACTGTTATATAAAAGGAAAATTCTCCTTTTTAAAATACAGAATACTCGAAACGAAAGACCTATTATAGCACATTGAACTTTCGTTTTATCATTCCACTTTTTCATGTTATTATTTATTTCCGAGCATATCGGGAAAAGTAAACTTAGTTAATTCAAAATAGGAGCGTTGGTACTATGCAGTGCATTGAAACAAACAACTTACAACAGTTGTTAGAACAAGTAAAACCATATACAAAAAAAGGAAAACTTGCTACTTATATCCCCGAACTAGGAAATGCAAATCCAGACGATTTAGGGATTGCCATTTTCCATAAAGAAACAGAATATATCCATGCAGGCAACTCACAAACACTATTTACTCTTCAAAGTATTTCCAAAGTAATTACACTTGCCCTTGCCCTTTTAGACCGTGGTGAAGAATATGTATTTTCTAAAGTTGGAATGGAACCAACGGGTGACCCATTTAATTCTATTATTAAGTTAGAAACGACAAGTCCGTCCAAACCCCTTAATCCAATGATAAATGCAGGAGCATTAGCTATTACAAGCATGTTAGAAGGAAAAGATAACGAGGAAAAAATGGAACGTATTCTTCATTTTGTACGTGAAATAACAGATAATCCTACTATTAATTATTCCTCTAAAGTTGCCGATTCAGAACTAGAGACAGCTTACCTAAACCGTTCACTTTGTTATTATATGAAACAAAACGGAATTATCGATTGTGATATTGAAGAACTTATGGATTTATATACTCGTCAATGCGCAGTTGAAGTAAACTGCATCGATTTAGCACGTATCGGCTTAATTTTTGCAATGGATGGATATGATCCATATAAAAAGAAACAAATCATCCCTAAACATATTACAAAAATTTGCAAAACATTTATGGTCACATGTGGTATGTATAACGAATCTGGTGAATTTGCAATTCGTGTTGGTATTCCTGCAAAAAGCGGTGTAGCCGGTGGTATTTTTGGCTGCGTAAAAGGAGACATGGGAATCGGTATTTTCGGACCAGCTTTAGATGCAAACGGAAATAGCATCGCTGGTTTTAAAATCCTTGAACTTCTTTCTGCTCAAGAAGGTTGGAGCATTTTTTAATTCAGAACCATCCTGCTATACTAGCAGGATTTTTTTGCATAAAACCCTCAATTTTATTAGCTACCGATCCCCTTACAAAAACCGTGCTGAAAGTTTCTCTATATTATGCATATTTGCTCCCCCCTCCTGAATAATATAGTACAACCTAGCGCTATATGTGGAGGTGTGAAAGATGAAACTAATATTTCAAATGGGAAAACAGCCTGTTCTTGAAAAAACAATTCTTCTTTTTATATTGAGTATTGTAGAAAGCTTGAAGTTAAAAGTCGTTTCACTCGATGAAGCTCACCGATACATATTCAATTTAGAAGTACTTGAACTATTAATGGATCGGAACATCGATGATCAAGTACTGGAACTTATTCATTTCGGAATGGGACTTGAAGACATTCATCATGTGCTTCCTGAAGAACTTGAACATACAATTGAAGAATTAAAGTGGCTTTGTATCCAAGTATTAAGTGAGTACAGTATGCATGAAGAATCGGAACAATTAATTGAAGATATACGTTAAAAAAGCACCTATGTAGGTGCTTTTAATGTTTTTTCAAACTATTTTTATACGTTTCAATATTTACTGGTAGCTCTTCCTCTTCTAAAGTATGTTCATTTACATCTTTATGAATGAATGCTCCTTTAGGTGGTTGATGGTCATGCCCTTTTTTCTTATGATCAAATGCTTTTCCGCGTCCCATACGGATCCCCCTTTCTTTAAAAGAAATCCGTATTAGTATGGAGAAAAGTACGTCGATATATGCAATCCTTTGCCATATTTCCAAGGAAATACTCGAACGTTGTTTTTTGTTCTCCTTACAACAACTGATCAATCCCAATAAGAATTAATAACACTCCCGCAATAACCGTAGCCCATTTCCCTAAGTATTCTGCTAAGTACCGTTTTCCTACATACGCAAAACCACTTATACAAATAAAACTAAACACACCAGAAATAATCGCTGTAAGCCAAAGGTTTAAATTTGTTACCCCAGCATCAAATCCACCTGCAATATTATTAATTGATAATGCAACGCCCAAAACAATTGCTTCTGAAAAACTAATTGTTTTAGAACCATCAAAATCTGCTTTTTCCGGATCACGTAAAATCCCCATAAGTACACTATCATCTTTAGAGTCTACGGTCTCTTTTTTACTCAAGAAAGGCTGACATAAAATAAACACTCCAATTATTCCTAAAACAATTGCCCCTATCAAATTTGCCGTAAACTCTGAAATAAATAATGCGATCCAACTCCCAAAAAAGCCAGCTAATAAAGTAAATAAAAACCCAAAAAATGCGATGATAAAATTGTTGAACCACGAAATTCTAATTTTACGAATGCCATATGCAATTCCAACACCTGCATTATCTAAATTAGAAGCAATCCCAATTAAAAAAATTGAAAATAGACCTGCCGTACTCATAAACAGCCACCCCTTTTTTCTCACTTTTCCATGCATCTTATGAAAATGTTGAGCAACTGTGCCTGTCTGTTTCATATACATGTAATAAATGCTCAACATTTTTTCAACAACAAAAAGGAGTGCCTTCGCTATGCCTAAAGAAAATCCAAATGAGCGGCTTAGTACATTAATAAAAAAACTTTTAAAAGAACGTGCCTTATCTATGCGCCAACTCGGAATGCTTACAAATATTGATCCCGCAACAATCTCAAGAATTATGAATGGTAAACAACCGCCAAAACAAAAACACCTACAAAAATTCGCAGAATGTCTACAAGTTCCACCCCAATTGTTATTTGATGAAATGTATCCTGATTCTCCTCACATTAATAAAGAAAAGACGGATATGTACACATCTCTTGATACCATTCAGCAAACTCTGCAATCCTCTAACTTATTCGATTTCGATTACACTACAACTCGCGTAAAACAAGAACTCGAAAATTACGAACGCTATGCCCAGACAACAGAAGGCGAAAAACGTATTCATGACAGTTTTGCAAGCAAATTAGAGCAAATTGATAGTGCTGGTCCTTTTATTGAACAATTAACAGATATGTATCAACAATTTTGTAATGAAACCATTTCAAAAGAAGAACGTGCAGTTCTTGGGAGCGCATTACTTTATTTCATATTATCGACAGATATTATTCCCGACTATCTCTTTCCAATTGGTTATTTAGATGATGCAATTGCTGTTGAATTAGCAAAAGAGAAATTAATCGCGCTAAAACGAAAGACATAGAAAAATAAAGAACTATTTCAGTTGTTTCTATCCAACTCTGAAATAGTTCACTAAAAAATCGTACAAGTATACATACCTGTACGATTTCAACATACTAATCTATTTTTTCGTATGACACCATTCATATATAAATGCTGTTATTACTTTTGTAAATTCAATTAACTGTTCTATTTCTACTTTCTCATTTATTGAATGAGCTTCCTCTAATGTACCTGGTCCGTAAATAACGGCCGGAATATGAAATTCACTAAACCAACCACCATCCGTTACCGTTGCAGACATATCTAAAATTGCATTTTTAGAAAGAATTGATTCGTGTACTGAGCTAAGCGTTTTTACAGCTGCATGTTCACTATCTATTTCTAAAGAAGGGAAAATTTCGCCACGATCCACAATCATTGATTCTCCGCCCCACTTAAATTGTGGTGGATTTTCACTTAGCCATGGATCGGCAGCTGCCACTTTCCCAATATACTCTTCAATTTCTTTTATTATTTGTTCATGTGTTTCATTCGGATAAAAGTGTACTGTTATCCATAACTGGCACTCATCCGCAATAAATGCTGCATGTCTTCCGCCTTCAATAACAGCTGGATTAATTGTTGTTGTTCCAGATGGATAGCCTTCATATGTTTTCATGACTGCCCAGTGACGCTCTAATTCTTGTAAACTTTGCACAATTTTCATCATTTTTTCAATCGCGCTCGCTCCGAATAAACAACCCCCTGCATGGATCATTTGCCTACGTGTTGCATCATGAAACGTTTGCGGGCTTTTCACAGTAATCCATCCAGTAATTACGCCGCCCTGTCCTTGCATATGTAAATCACTCGTATCCACTACGACTGCAAAATCAGCATCATACCCTCTTTTGCAGCATTGAAGTGTACCTGCTTCTCCCACTTCTTCCCCAATTACGGATTGAAAGATTAGATCTCCAGGTAATTCAATACCAGCTTCTTGTAATAGCTGAATAGCAAATAGTGCCCCAGCCAGTCCCCCTTTCATATCTGCCGCACCACGTCCAACTAACCAACCATCTTTTATAAATGGCTCAAACGGATTCGTTTCCCACGCCTCATCTGCTGTCACTTCAGCTACATCCATATGTCCATTAATAATAAGATTTTTATGTGTGTCACTTTCTATCCCTTTTTTCACCCCAACAACGTTCGGATCATTCGGATATACATCCCATTTATCAACACTAAAATTTCGTTTTCTTAAAAACTCTGCAACAAATTCTTGCGCCTCATTTGTGTTTCTCGCCGGTGGTGCTGGTGTTTCAAAACGAATTAAGGTTTTTGTAAGCTCTAGTAACTCATCTTTTCGTAAATCAATCTGTTCTAATAGCTGTGAAACTTCTTGATTCATCGCTAATCCCCCTTTGCATACATAATATGTTTCCAGCTTTATTTTCACAAAAAAAGAGACTGTTTACAATTTTACAGTCTCTAAATTACTCAATATTATAAACTTTCTACTTCTGTTGTATCTGTCTTTTCAATATGTTCTACTTTACGTGCCTTATTTCTTGTCGCACGGTAAAACAGTAAGCAAACAATCATAAATGGAATTCCACAATATAACGCCATTCTTTGTTCTGGAATAAAGGCCATACCAACAATTACTGTTACATTTAATACTAATGCAAGCAGTGGTACGAATGGATAAAGTGGTGTTTTAAATTTCAATTCTTTCACATCCCCACCCTGCTTTATATATGACCTTCTAGCTAATAAGTTAGATAGAGCAATAGATGCCCAAACTAATATCGCTCCGAACCCGGCAATAGAAAGTAGCCATAAATAAACTGTATCTTCCGCATAAATGCCTGATAGTAATGAAAGGCAACCTACAATTGTACTTACAATCAATGCATAAATAGGAACACCATTTTTAGATAACTTACCAAAAATCGGACTAATCATTCCTTGATTAGACATAGACCATAGCATACGAGAAGTTGCATATAATCCTGAATTCGCAACGGATAGAACCGCTGTAATAATAACGAAATTGATAATATCGGCTGCATAAGGAATACCAATTTTATCAAATACAACTACGAATGGACTTTCTATTACTCCCGCCTGTTGCCAAGGGAATAATCCTGCAAGAATGAAAATAGATAATACAAAGAACACGAGTATACGCCAAACTGTGTTATTAATTGCCTTCGGGATCGTTTTCTCTGGATTTTCACTCTCACCTGCTGCAATACCGACTAGTTCTGTTCCTTGGAAGGAAAAATTAACTGCAATCATGGTAATTAAAATAGCGGATAATCCATTTGGGAACAATCCACCATAATCAGTAAAGCTAGAGAACATCGGTGCTGGTTCATTTCCTTTCATATCTAGGAGACCAAACATTGCTGCCCCGCCCAAAATAATAAATGCAATGATTGTAATTACTTTAATACTTGCAAACCAAAATTCAACTTCTGCAAAACTCCTTGAAGATAACGCGTTGATAGCAAAAAGCAGTACCGCAAACACTACGCACCAAATCCATGACGATACATCTGGAAACCATCGTTTCATTAAAATACTAACTGCAATTAGTTCAATCCCTATCGTAGCTGACCAGTTTAACCATGACATCCATCCGACTACATAACCAGCTGCAGGGGAAATGTGCTTCGTAGCATACGTTTGATAAGATCCTGCGTCAGGCATTGCAACAGCTAACTCTCCAAGACAGAGCATCGTTAAATACATAACAAATCCTCCGACAAGATACGCTACAATCGCTCCTCCAGGACCAGCTTCATGAATTGTATACCCAGATCCTAAAAAAAGACCGGTACCAATAACTCCTCCAAGTGCAATCATAAATATGTGCCTGCTTTTCAATTCTCTTTTTAATCCTTGGTTTTGATTCATCATATAAATCCCCCCCTTTTCACTTTGTAAACCTATTAAATGTAAGCGTTTCAAAAATTCTTCATCGTAAAATAAATTATTAAAGAGTGCCAAATACATATCATGCTATTAATCACTACCTGTTATTAAAAGATCATCCCTCATTGTTATTAATAACTTTTGATCAGCGATAGCTTGTCCTTCTACTACTTCTAATGATTCAATATATCCACTTATTCCTACCTTAATTTCTACTTTCTGTTTATCTATCGTTTCAATTAACGCTAATTTCTCCCACTCATATACGTAAGAACTTTCCGTAACAAATAACTTCTCTACTTTCCCGTAACAAGGACTATACACGCCTTCTATAACCGTCTTCACCTTATAAACTCCTCCTTCTTATTAGTTGGTACTGAAACGTTGCATATCCCTCCTTTAAAAATTTCAATTATTATTTATGCAAAATGCGTACCAATCTCCAATTCCTATTTAAAATGAAGGTTTCTCACAAAAAATACTTCATAACCGCAAAATTTTTCTATCATTTAAGAAGTTTTAAAAGGAAAATAGCAAAAAAATTTTGCGGTTTTATAAGAATTTTAATAAAATTATAAAAAGTCAGTCTTCATAGGGTGAAATGAGGAGAAGATAATCTATGCGTACAGAAGAAATTAATTTAAAACAGATCATTGAAATGAATATGCTATATGAAACTTTACTCAATGAACTCGATATCGGGATTCATATTATTAATGAGGAAAGTAAGACGATTATCTATAACCGCAAAATGATGGAAATTGAATCAATGGAGCGCTCAGATGTGCTATATAAAAGTCCTTTAGAAGTATTCGTATTTGAAGAAAATAAAAATAGTACTCTTATAGAAGCATTAAAATTAGGAAAAACAAACAAAAATATAAAACAAACGTATTTTAACAATAAAGGGCAAGAAATTACGACGATTAACGATACGTTCCCTATAATAGAAAATGGAAAAATTAAAGGTGCTATTGAAATTTCAACAGAGATGAATCATTTCAAACAAACAATGAAAACAAGCTTTTCTCGAAAACAAAATAATAAGTTTACCTTTGATCACATAATCGGTAATTCTAGCGCTATTCAATCCGTCATTACAGAAGCTAAGAGAGTAATTCGTACATCCTCTTCTATACTTCTCGTAGGAGAAACAGGGACCGGTAAAGAACTATTTGCACAAAGTATCCATAATAAAAGCCAGCGTTCAGGCAAACCATTTATTTCACAAAACTGTGCCGCTATACCTGATACACTCATGGAAAGCTTATTATTTGGTACGAACCGCAGTGCATTTACAGGAGCTATTGATAAAGCTGGTTTATTTGAAGAAGCAAACGGAGGAACTTTGTTATTAGATGAGATTAATTCGTTAAGTCCAGCACTTCAAGCGAAGTTACTGCGAGCTATACAAGAAAAAACAATACGAAGAATCGGAGGCACACAAGAAAAAGAAATTGATGTTCGTATTATAGCAACTATTAATGAAGACCCACTTGAAGCTATGACACACAATCGATTGCGGTAAGACTTATATTACCTATTAAGCGTCGTTACTTTATGTCTCCCAACTTTACGTGAACGAAAAGAAGATATTCCTGCTCTTGTTCAGCACTTTATCGAAAAGTACAACATTCAATTTGGACTCGGCGTAACAGATTTAGATATACATGTAAGAGAATTCCTGTATGCATATGATTGGCCTGGAAATGTACGAGAATTGGAACATGTCATTGAAGGTTCAATGAATTTAGTTGAAGATGAACATATCATTACAGCGTTTCATCTTCCCAATCGCTTTCGCGAACGAATAAAAAAAGAATTCAATATGCAACCTCTCCTAACTAATAACGATACTGATGCGCCAAAAACGTTAAAGCACACAATAGAAGAAATGGAAAAGAACTACATCAATCAAATTTTGAAAGAGTATCACGGTAATATTTCACAAGCTGCAAAGTTTTTAGGGTTAAGTAGACAAAACTTACAATATCGAATTAAAAAATTGCATTTACACATATGAGGTGAATGTTTCTCCAAGTGCTAGAAATGGGAAAATATGTTACAATAAACATATAACATACTAGAAAGGAACGATATATATGAGTAATGATAACAAATTAAAGTTATTACAATACTTAGCCTTCTTCCCTACCATTGTATGTATGATGTTACTCATTGATATGAATGCCTATCCTTATGCAAAGCTATTCGCAGCAATTAGCGGCTCCTTTGCGGCTATTATGCTTGCTGCTTTTTGGAATTTGAAACTACGTATAAAAAACGAAAAATCTTCGTAATACTAAAAAAATCGAGCTACTTAGCCCGATTTTTTTATTTGCCATTAAAACTCCACATTCTCCAAATACAAACCACTCGCCTCAGCAAGGCAATTAATCTGATTACGTTGTTTCGCCTCTAAAATCTGTGGAATCGCCTCTGCATCTAATTGTCCTAACCCAACTTCAATTAATGCTCCAACAATTTTTCGGACCATGTTATGAAGGAATCCGTTACCACTTACTCTAATTTGTACAAATCCTGCTTCTTCCATCACTTCAAGTGTATATACTTCTCGCACCATAGACTTTTTCTTTGATTTCGCGTTTGAAAAAGCAGTAAAGTCATGTGAACCAACTAAATGTTTCGCAGCCTCTTTCATGCTTTTCACATTTAATTTTTTATTCACATGCATGCTGTATTTACGCATAAATGGGTTCGTATGCTCTTCATTCCAAATTTTATACAGATATGTTTTTGCTTTAGAATTGTAACGAGCATGGAAGCGATCATGTACTTCTTCTACATTCGTAATACTAATATCATTAGGTAAATATTGATTTAAATATTTTTTCACTTTATGTTCCACTAACTTCTCATCACTTTGAAAGTTAGCAACTTGATTCAAAGCATGTACACCAGCGTCTGTTCTACTACAACCGATAATTTCAATTTCTTTTCCGACCATTTCAGAAATGACACTTTCGATTTTTCCTTGAATCGTATTATCGTTATTACCGAGACGTTGCCATCCTTTAAAACGTGCACCATCGTACTGAATCGTTAATTTATAATTGTTCATTTCATTCTCCTTCATAGAAAATATTCCCTCATATCGTGAGGGAATATAAATACACTTTACTTTCTAACAAGCTTCACTACATTCTCAACATGAGCTGTATGCGGGAACATATCAACTGGTTGTACATATTCCACTTCATAGCTCTTCATTAACGCTTGTACATCACGTGCTAATGAAGAAGGGTTACAAGATACGTAAACAACTTGTTTCGGCTTCACTTTTAAAATTGTTTCCAGTAATTTATCATCGCAACCTGTACGAGGTGGATCGACAACAATTACATCTGGACGCCATCCTTCTTTTACCCATTTCGGTAACCATTGTTCAGCTTTACCTGCTTCATATTTCGTATTTGTAAATCCGTGATGCTTCGCATTTTTTCTTGCATCTGCAATTGCTTCTGGAATTACATCCATACCACGTACTTCCGCTGCATCATTTGCAAGCCAAAGTCCGATTGTACCAACACCACAATACGCATCTACAATTTTCTCATTGCCTGTTAAAGCAGCGGCTTTTTTCGCTTCATTATATAATACAACCGTTTGTTCTGGATTCAACTGGAAGAATGCACGTGCAGATAATTCAAATGATAAATCACCAAGTGTTTCTTGAATTACTTCTTTTCCAGCTAATTTAAATGTTTTATCACCAAAAATAACAGATGTTTTACGCCAGTTTACATTTTGCATAATTGATTTAACAGCTGGCATCTGTTTTTGTACTTCTGTAATAAATTGTTCTTTATTTGGCAACTCTTCTTTTGTTGTAATCAGTGTAACTTGTACTTCCCCTGTTTGAACTGCAGTACGTGTCACAATTGTACGTACTAAACCTTTTTGTTTTTTCTCATTGTAAATAGAAACATTTAATTTTTCTAAAATACGTCTTACAACTTTTGTCGCTTCATTCGTTGCTTTATGTTGAATCATACAATGAGCAATATCAATTAACTGATGTGAGTTTTGTTTATATAGCCCTGTAATAACCTTTTCGTCTTTACGTCCCACTTGCAATTGACTCTTATTACGATAATGCCATGGATTTTCCATACCAAGCGTCGGACGAATTTTCTCTTCCAAACTGTTGTTCATATACTTCTCAAATGCTTGTACAACGATATCACGTTTTTGATTTAATTGTTCTTTATAGTCTAAATGTTGCAGCTGACAACCGCCGCACTCTTCATATACCGGACATGGTGCTTTCACGCGATGTGGTGAAGCTTTACGAACTTTTTTCACTTTCGCTTCAGCGAAGCCACGCTGAATTTTCGTCGTTTCTGCAACAACTTCTTCTCCTGGTAATGCTCCTGGAATAAAGACAACTTGTCTCTTAAAATAACCAACGCCTTCTCCGTTAATCCCAAGACGTTTAATTGTCACAGGAAACGTTTGACCAACTTCCAACTTACTCTCATGTTGCTTTTGTATCATTATTACACCTCTACTCTATACTTTTCCATAAATATAACGCTGCATAACTGCAGTATGGTTCACACTCTTGTTTCACTTTTTCTAAAAATGCATCATCAGGTTTATCCTCTAATTGAAATACACCTTGTACTGCACGCTGAATCCCAATATCCGCTTTCGGAAACATATTTTTCCGTCCAAGCCCGAACATTAAAAAATTTTGCACTGTCCATGTACCAATCCCCCTAATTGGTAACAATTGTGCTGAAACCTCTTCTTCCGCCTTGGTTTCTATACTCGCTAAATTTAATGTACCGCTAGCAATGCTTCGACCTAATCCTACTATATATTCAGCCTTTCGCTGACTAAACTTCTGCTCTCTCAATTCCTCTATTGAAATATTTGCTACTATTTCTGGAGTGGGGAAAAAGAATACACCGTTCTTCTCTGCTCCATATCGTTTCACAAACTGTTCTGTTAACGCAGTAGCAAATTTCAAATTTATTTGTTGATGAATGATACAGCGAAGAAGACAAGCAAAATAATCAAATTCTAAAATAATTGGAGTATAAGCATATGTTTCAAATAGTGGACGTAATGATGTGTTTAAAAAATGATTTTGTATATCTTGAAACGGTTCATTCCAATGAAAAATGGCCCTCATTCGTTTCATGACTTTCTCTGGATCTCCTGTCTGACTAGAAATCCAAAACTGTGGATTTTGAACAGTACCAATCCCTTGCAGGCGAACAACAATCTGTTCCTCGTCTATACAAAGCGGGACATAAATAACTTTCTCATCTAATTGAATGACGTTAAGAGGATCAAAAGATAAACGTTTTAATACTTCTTCAAAATGATACGGATACTCTAACGTAACATGTTCGCTCCACATACGTTTCCCCATCCTTTTTACACATCATTATAGCATGAGAAAACCGCAAGCATACATGCTTACGGTTGATTGCTTTTTACTAAGTCATCTAGACTTTTAAAATGATACCCTTTCTCGCGCAAATCATCAATGATTTTTGCAAGTGCTTCTGCATTATCTTTTGATATTGCATGAAGTAATAAAATAGATCCTGGATGAATCATCGTCATAACATTATTATGCGCATATTGCCATCCTCTTTGCTGATCTACTTTCCAATCCAAAAATGCAAGTGACCAAAATACATTATAATAGCCCATTTCTTTCGTAAGAGCTAACGTTCTTTCACTAAATACGCCGCGCGGAGGACGTACATATTTCACTTCTTTTTGCCCAGTTACTTTTTTAATTTCTTCCGTTACACTCGTTAATTCTTCACGAAGTTTCTCATCATTTACCGCTGTAAAATCAGGATGACTCCAAGAATGGTTTCCAATAATATGTCCTTCATCCTTCATTCTTAACAATAAATCTTTTTGTGTTTTAATGTAATGCCCCGTTACAAAGAAAGTTGCTGGTACTTTTTTCTCTTTTAATACGTCTAAGATTTTCCCTGTGTATCCATTCTCATAACCATTATCAAATGTTAAATAAATATCTTTTTTCTTCGTATCTCCTAAATAAAAACCACCATTTTTTTGTAATAAATCTGTATATAACTTTCCTGCATCTGGTACTGTTTCATTTTTAGGGCGCGGGATTCCCCAGTTATGTGGAGTATTTGTATAAGCTAATGCCGAAACTGGAACAAGTGCCATCATAATTGAAAAAATGAGACCGATATATAACCATTTATATTTCATAAATAGTCTCCTTTCCATATATAATCGTACTTGTAGTTTCTGTTGCCTTGCATTCTTTCATGCTGAACATGTTTTTCTATATATACCAAAAAAATACATCTCGAATCATTCGAGATGCATTTTTTATTTACTTAAATACTGGCTCTTTAAAGCTAGCTAATTTTTCAAGTGATGTTTTATCAACATCTGCATGTAAGCTATTACCGTGGGAATCCATTGTTACAACTGCTTTAAATCCATCGATACGTAAATGCCACATTGCCTCTGGAATACCAAATTGTAAGAAATCAACATCTTTCACTTCTTTAATACATTCAGCATAATATTGCGCTGCACCACCGATTGCGTTTAAATATACACCGCCGTGTTCTTCTAAAGCCGCTAATGTTTTCGCACCCATACCGCCTTTTCCAATAACAGCGCGAATACCGAATTTCTTCATAATATCGCCTTGGTACGGTTCTTCACGAATACTTGTCGTTGGACCTGCCGCTTTAATTTGCCAATTGTCATTTTCATCTTTCACAACAACTGGACCACAGTGGTAAATAATTTGCCCATTTAGATCTACTGGACAATCGTTATCCATTAAATGCTTATGGATTGCGTCACGACCTGTATACATCATGCCATTAATTGTTACAACATCACCAACGCGAAGTTCACGAATTTGCTCTTCTGTAATTGGCGCTTGTAATACAATCTCACGTTGCTCTGTTTTTTCTTGTGCTTCTTGCTTCAGTGTATCGTCACCTTCTTGATATAACCAATCCATAATTTCACCTGTTTCAGGATGGATTGTTACACCAAGGCGACGATATGCCCAGCAATTATACGCCACAGATACGTAGAAGCTAGCTGGCAGACGGTTATACACGCCAATTTTACAGCCAAGTAAAGTTGTTTCTCCGCCAAATCCCATCGTACCAATGCCAAGCTTATTCGCATTTTCTAATACGTACTCTTCAAGTTGTTGTAACTCTGGAATTGGATTGACATCATCTAATGTACGGAATAATTGATTTTTTGCTAATTCGTAACCTGATGTGCGGTCTCCCCCGATACCAACACCAATTACACCTGCACTACATCCTTGACCTTGTGCTTGATATACTGCATGAAGAAGGCATTTACGAATCCCTTCTAAATCACGGCCAGCTCGTCCAAGTCCTTCTAATTCACATGGTAAGCTATACTGAATGTTTTTATTCTCACAGCCACCACCTTTTAGGATTAAACGTGCATCAATATAATCTTTTTCCCATTGCTCAAACTTAATAACTGGTGTACCTGGTCCTAAATTATTTCCACTATTGTCTCCAAAAAGAGAATCAACAGAATTTGGACGAAGTTTACCATCTTTTGTCGCCCGCTCAAGCGCATTATAGATAGCTTCCTTCAACTTTAATTGATTCAGACCAACTGGTGTATAAATTTTAAACGTTGGCATCCCTGTATCTTGGCAAATTGGTGAGATGTTATCATCAGCCATTTTAATATTATTTGTAATTGTGCCAAGTGCCATCGCAGAACGAGTCCCTGCATTTTCTCGCTCTTTCGCTTGTTGAATCGCACGACGAACATCTTTCGGTAAGTTCGTTGACGTTTCAACAATTAGTTGATACATGCTTTCTTGAAGCTTTTCCATTGTTACTTCCCCCTCAATTGTGAACGCTACCAAAACGTTATGAGCTGAAAATTTCATTGTTATGCTCTTTAGCTTTTTATTTGTTTCAAGCTATTCAAGCATAAATGAAATTTTTCACAACTTGATTATACCTCTTTTTCTATCGTCCTTCTATTATCCGCACAGAAAAAGGCTACCAAATTGGAATTGGCAGCCTTTTTAATATATTATTCGTCTTTTTTAAATTGCTCACATTTTAATTCTAATTCATCTAACATTGCAAGAAGACGATCTACATCTTCTAATTCTACTTCTTCAGGTTCAATTGTATCAATTACTTCAATGAACATATTTAAACGTTCTTTTAAATATACTAATTGTGTATCTTTATCTTGAATTGCTTTTCCCATGAAGGCACTCTCCTTTTAATTCGAGTTGCTTTTATTATACCGCAAAAATGATTACAATGGGTATGTAATTTCATCAATTTTGTCACGGTTATTCGCTATAATGTAAGCCCTCTCTCTTTTTCCTCTAAAAAGTTTCGCTTTATAAAAAGCACATATTCTTCTATTATAGAGAATGGACAAATTGTTATTTCAATAGTCAAAGGAGTATTTCATATGACGATATCACAAAAAATGAAGCCGATTACTCCTTCTTACGATCCATGGGAAGCGTATATGGACCTTGAAGAGTACGGCAAACTACTATTAACAAATGTTGAATTTACAACGACGACGTTATGCAATATGCGCTGTGAGCATTGCGCTGTTGGTTACACGTTACAGCCGAAAGACCCGAATCCGCTTCCGATGGATCTTTTATTAAAACGATTAGATGAGATTCCTCATTTACGTTCTTTAAGTATTACTGGCGGAGAACCTATGCTTTCAAAAAAATCCGTCGACAACTATGTAACACCACTCTTAAAATA
>WPCH01183029.1_pt1 | contig 23903 bp, 23 predicted proteins | sample 5399881 | NCBI WGS metagenome assembly WPCH01 (sample SAMN12869468, study PRJNA574797) | sludge metagenome | isolation source: wastewater treatment of pH5 | place: China:Beijing | collected 2019-05-20
AAATATATCCTTTTAACTCCATCATGATGAGTGTAGCAGAAACGTCACTGATTGGTAACCCAGTCAACACGCAGATCTGATCAATGTGGAGGGGGTCTGTAGAAAGATGCTGCAATAAGTTCATTTCCGCTGGGTTCATCGGATTTTGTCTGCGCATTTGTTGTTTTTCTGGGATTTGTTCAAGTTTGAGTGATTCCAAAATTTCACTCATCTTCAGCAGTGGGCGTGCGCCTTGCTCTATAAGCTGATTGGTACCAGTGCTTTGCGGCGCCAAAATACTGCCCGGTACTGCAAAAACATCTCGCCCTTGCTCAACAGCAAATTCAGCCGTAATCAGAGCACCGCTTTTTTCTCCCGCCTCCACCACAACAGTAGCCAGCGATAAACCGGAGATTATCCGATTGCGCGGCGGGAAGTTCACCCCATCCGGAGATGTACCGACGGCGTAATCGCTGATCAGCGCGCCTTGCTCTGCAATTTCGGCTGCCAGTTTCCGATGCTCAGGCGGGTAGATTACATCCACCCCGCTGCCTAAGACAGCAAAGGTTCTGCCTCCGGCACGCAGCGATGCCTGGTGTGAGATTGCATCTACTCCGCGGGCTAACCCGCTGACGAGCGTCACACCGTTTTGTGCGAGGAATGTGGCAATTTCATTGGCAACCTGCCGCCCATAAGGGGTGACCCGTCGTGTACCCACAACGGCTACAGCCCAGTCATCCTCAACATTTATTGATCCCTTGATATAGAGCACAGGCGGAGATTGGTTGATTTCTTTCAATCGGCGTGGATAATCGCTATCCGACCAGATCATCACCCTCACACCGCTGTTGACAATTTTCTCCATGACCTTGTCAAGGTCAACCTGGCTTTTAGCCTTAATGAAGTTTTCTACTACTTTTGCAGGGAGTCCGGCAGAAACCATTCCACTTGCAGGAGATTCCCAGGCTGTTTCCAAATCTCCAAAGAAATCCAGAATTTGTTTGAAGCGAACGGAACCAATTCCCTTCACCAGGTTGAACGCCACCCAGTATTTTTTCGCTTCCAACGAGTCCATCTACAGCCATTCCTGGAGACGAATTATCATGAGGTTCGCCTCACGATCCATTTTCAAAATCACGGATTTAATTGCAGGTATGAGAACTTCTTCGCCGCTCTCGCTCCGTATAACATACACGTCATTGGCGCCTGTTACGATAACCTCGGTTACCGCCCCTATTGATTGTTCGCTTTCATCTAAAACCTGCATTCCTATGATTTCATTTAAATAAAATTGACCTTCTGGCAGCGGAGCTGCGTCGCGAAGATCAATTTGTATCATCTGGTTAGTAAACCCCGCAACAGTTTGGCTGTCTCCATACCCTTCAAACCGGATCAGCCAAAACTTATCTGCCTGCCGAACTGAAGCCAACACGCAGCGGATGAGTTTTTTGCCCACAAATACCAAATTACCCGGCTTAAGGCTTGCTGAATGTTCTTCCAACACTTCAGCGAGGACTTCGCCGTTCAACCCATGTGGCCGCCGCAGCTTGCCAATCATCAAGAACACAGGCTCGCCCGTTTGGGGAGAGCCTGCATTGTGTTCTGTTTTTCTTTTTCCGGTGGAACTGCTACTCATCTTGGCTCGGCTACATCCAGATTTGCCTGTACACCTTCACGCGCGGCCGCAACACGGAGCAAAACGCGCATCGCATTCGCGATTCGGCCGCCTTTGCCGATTACACGCCCCATATCTTCTCTTGCGACATGCAATTCGAGATTCTCCCTGCCTCCGGAGCGGTACTCTCTGACCACTACCTGGGATGGATCATCCACAAGCGAAAGAGCAATATACTCGATCAACTCTTTGATATGAATTTCCTGCTTGGGGCTGCCTGGATATTGATGGTTTGTTCTGGTTGAAGACTGCATAATTATCCGTTTCAGGCTTTGATCTTGGCGTTTCGTTCTTCGAGTGCTTTCTGGGCTTCAGCAAGCAGGGTATCGAGTGCTTCGCCATTCTTGTAACGTTCGTACCTGTCGAGCACTCCGGTGATCTTGAAAAGCTTCATCACAGAGTCACTGGGTTGAGCGCCTTTGCTCATCCACTCGTATGCCCGATCTTCCTTGATATCAAAGGTGAAAGGCTCGGTTGTGGGAATGTAATGCCCAAGGATTTCCAAGAAGCGGCCATCTCGAGGGCTTTCAATATCTGCCACGGTGACCCGGTAGCTGGGTTGGTGCCTTTGACCTGACCTGCGTAATCGAATTCTTACCATCTGGTTATTCTCCTGTTTCGTAAAAAATGATCAAATATGATGTGAATCCAAAAATTTCGCTTTGGCGAGGGGCGCTGAAGGGAGCGCTTACCGCTGGTTCATTTTTGATCACTTAAACAATCGGGAAAGTCCCTTCCCGCCTGTTTTTTTCATCGTTTTCATCAACCGTTGCGCATTTCGAAATTGCTTTATCAAGCGGTTGACTTCTTGTACATCTGTACCCGAACCGCTGGCAATCCTGCGGCGACGTGAAGCGTTCAACACATCCGGGTTTCGCCGCTCCTGCAGCGTCATCGAATTAATGATCGCTTCTGTCCTTTTTAAATTTCGTTCAGCCTCATCAGGCTGAATATTGCGCGAAACCTGCCCCAACTCTCCGGGCAGCATGTCCATTACCTGCGAAAAAGAACCCATCTTGCGCAATTGTTTTAACTGGTCAGCAAAATCTTCCAGGTTGAACTGACCTTTAAGCAGACGTTCAGCCTGATCCTTTTGGGTCTTTTGATCCAGGACGGCTTCAGCCCTCTCAATTAACCCTATCATATCACCCATTCCCAGAATGCGCGATGCCAATCTTGCCGGATCAAAAACTTCGATAGCCTCAATTCCTTCACCCGTGCCAAGGTACTTAATCGGCACACCGGTCACACTGCGTACGGAAATTGCGGCGCCACCTCGAGAATCGCCATCCATTTTGGTGAAGATCAAGCCAGTAATGCTTACAGTATCACGGAAACCCTCGGCAATATGCAGCGCTTCTTGCCCAACCATTGCATCTACTACCAGCAGGGTTTCTACAAGTTTGATTTTCTTCGTTATTGACTGCAGCTCATCCATCAAAGGTTGATCGAGCTGAGAGCGCCCTGCTGTGTCAATAATTACCACCGAATAACCGCCTTTTTGGGCTTTATCGAAGGCAAATGCTGCCAGCGCGGGCGGCTTCATAGAAGTATCTGCGACGACCTCAACCCCAATCCTCTCGCCAAGTGTCTGCAGTTGCTTCACCGCTGCCGGACGGTAAGGGTCAGCCGCAACCAGCAGCACCCTTTCGCCATCAGAACGCAGACGTCTTGCCAGCTTGGCTGCGGCTGTGGTCTTTCCTGAACCTTGCAAACCTACCAGCATAATGGCATAGGGTTTAACTCCGCTCAGGTTAAGCCTGGCGGGTTCGCCAAGTGTTTTGATTAATTCTTCGTGAACGATTTTGATAACCTGCTGAGCCGGGTTGAGCGCCTTACTAACCTCGTGCCCCACCGCCCGTTCACGCACGCGTGCGGTGAAATCCTTCACGACCGCGTAGTTCACGTCAGCTTCCAACAAGGCCAGACGGACTTCGCGCATCATTGCGTCAACATCTTCAGCAGAAAGTTTTCCCTTCCGCCTCAGTTGGGTGAAAATCTGGTCAAGTCTTCCAGTCAGGTTCTCAAACAAAGTAAGGTTTCCTTCGTTCCATCCAATAACTTGCACAATTGTGAATAACGGCGAAATTTTAGCCTTTATGGCCAGATTGGTCAAGATACGACCTGCAATTGTGTTTGCCGTGCAACCACATCGCCGTTGCGGGGTTATTTAAGACAATATAAATATTGTTAGCAGTGTAGGAGGTCTTAAAATGAGTAAAGTAATGGTTGTAACTGACAGCACCGTGAATTTACCGCCCGAATTGCAAAATGGGCACCCAATTGTCACCGTACCCTTACAAGTAATTTGGGGGAATGAAGTCTTACGAGATGGAATTGATATACAACCCAAAGAATTTTTTGAGCGCTTATCCACAGCCAAGGTCATGCCCTCCACCTCTCAGGTAACCCCTGAAGATTTCAAGAAAATGTATGCGAAATTACTCGACGAAGGATACGACATCATCAGCATGCATATATCCGGTAAACTTTCCGGCACGCTGGATTCAGCAATCCAAGCCAAGCGAGATTTTCCGGAAGACAGAATCAAACTGGTGGATACTTTGAGCACCAGCATGGCGATGGGGTTTCAGGTGCTCAGTGTCGCGCGCATGGCTGAAATCGGAGCAACATTGGAAGAATGCGTTGCAGTGGCAGAAAAAGCAAAGCAAAACACAGGCGTATATTTTGTACTCAACACGCTTGAGTTTCTCCATCGTGGCGGTCGAATTGGCGGGGCGCAGGCGTTTTTAGGCACCATGTTGGATATGAAACCGATTCTCGAGCTGCGTGATGGGCGAATTGAAGCGGTGGAACGGGTGCGCACATTGAGCAAGGCTACTACCCGCCTGCTCGATCTGGCAGAAGAGAAAATCAGCAAAGAACATGGACCCATCCGCTTGTGTGTCATACAGGCAAACGCAGAGGAGGAAGGCAAAAAGCTGCTCGAAGCTGCGACGAAACGCTTCCCAACCTCGCTGGTGGCTGACGCCGCGATGAGCGTGGTGGGGCCGGTACTCGGAACCCATACAGGTCCCGGCGCACTTGGCTTAACATTTATGTACAACATGTAGGCTTTATTTTTCTCTGGATAATCTAACCTCCCAAACTCCTTGGGAGGTTTTAATATAGTTGAAGATTTCATTCTGGTAAAATAGTTTTGAAGGGAGACAGACAATGAAAAATTATCCGCAAATCGGTGTCCAAATACCTGCCATTTTACTTCCGGATGCTCATGTAGATCTTACAAAGTGGGCAGTCGTAGCTTGCGATCAGTACACCTCACAACCTGAGTATTGGCACCAGGTTGCAGAAATCGTAGGTGATGCTCCTTCTACCTACCATCTGGTTTTACCAGAGGTTTATCTGGGTTCAGAAGAAGAAGCCCGCCGTGTAAAATCCACCCACGTGAAGATGGAGCAATACCTTTCCAAAGGTGTCCTTCAACCTTTGGAACGCATGATTTATGTGGAACGGACCGTAGATGGCAAAACCCGCCGCGGAATAATTCTTGCGCTTGACCTTGAATGTTATGATTTTTCTGCTGGTTCCCAAAGCCTCATCCGCGCGACAGAAGGCACAATTATCGACCGCCTGCCGCCTCGTGTACGCATTCGTAAAGAAGCCCCCTTGGAATTGCCGCATATTCTCGTCTTAATCGATGACCCCAAAGACAAAGTAATCGGCACAGTCGCCAAACAGCATCAGAAGCTGCCGCTTGCGTATGATTTTGATTTGATGATGAACAGCGGCCACCTTTCAGGGTATATCGTAGACGACAATCGTCTGGAAAAAAGTGTTCTTGCCAACCTCGAGTCGCTGGCTGATCCAGAACGCTTCTACAAGAAATACGGTGTTTCGCGGGACAAAGGGTTGCTGCTCTTCGCCGTTGGTGACGGCAACCATTCACTCGCAACCGCCAAATCAATCTGGGAATCGCTCAAACCGACCGTTGGCATGGACCACCCTTCCCGCTATGCCCTGGTGGAAATTGAAAACATTCACGATCACGGGCTTGAGTTTGAACCCATCCATCGCGTTTTATTTAACGTAAAAATTGACATAGAAGCGGATTTACAAAAGCATTTCGGCGAGAATCTTATTTTCACCAGTATGCCCACCAGTGGTGAATTAGCCGAGAAGGTAAGTCAAACCTCCGGTAAAACCCAACGCTTTGGCTTGGTAACTCCCCGCGGTTATAGGCTGGGAGAGATCTCCAACCCTCAGACTAACCTTGTTGTCGGCTCACTCCAACCTCTCCTCGATAAGATGGTTCAAAGTTCTGCAGTCGGCGAGATTGATTATGTGCATGGGGCTGATGCGCTTTTTACATTGTCAACCAAACCCGGCAACACGGGGGTTTTCCTGCCAGCAATGTCAAAGGATGAACTAATCCGTACAGTATTGCTTGAAGGCGCGCTGCCACGTAAAACCTTTTCAATGGGCGAAGCGCATGAAAAACGCTTCTATATGGAAGCCCGCAAAATTACCGCCTGAGAGTGGAACCACCGATGCAGGCACCCTCAGCCCCCACACCGGCAACCTCCAGCCCGCGCATAGAGAATCTGCGCGCAGCTCTGCTGCCAGATCATCGGCGGGTACAGGTTTGGTTGAAATTAAACGATCCCTCTTCCAGACCCACGATTGATTTTAAATTGCTTGATGAGCACCACGAACTAATCAGCGAATCGTTGATGATAGGCGTCTTTATCGATACCATTGAGTTCACCCTTCATATTAAGAATAATGCACCTGTCAGCCAACTCTACGTTTCATGCTCAGTCATCCTTAATGAAACCGAAGTACAAGATAGCAAACTCGTCAATGTGGGAGCTGAATGCTGAAACCACTCACATTAAGACGCAACACCGCGTTAAGAAAATTGATTTCCACTTTTACTCTGCTTGTTCTCTGCGGTTGTACTACCTTCTCCTTAGTTCCGACCAGCTCCGAGCCAGTTGAAGCGACCAGTCTGCCAACCGAAACACGAACACCCACACTTGCGGCATCTCCCACCGCAACTTTGAAACCCAGCCCAACTGCAACCCCCACCGCTGAGATGGTCGACCAGGTTTGCTCACCATTAAAGGATATCGAGCTGCATGACTTGCACAGCATCACCTCACAAGGTTTCACTCCGCCTGCGCCATATCAGGATGATGGTCACCCAGCTGTCGACCTGGCGTTCTTTACCTTCGAAGAGATGACCTCCATGCTCAACCACCCGGTACAATCGATCCTCAGTGGCAGGGTGGCAATGGTTATTTCAGATCGCTTTCCATATGGCAACGCCATTCTCATCGAAACCCCTCTTGAGAGGATTTCGCCTGCAATGCTTGGATCGCTTTCGCTGCCGACTCCGATACCACAGCAAAACATCGATATCATTCAACCCTGTGTTTCAAACCCGCTTTTCAAGGATATGGAGCCAATCAGGATGTCTGATTCTGAAAAATCGATCTACATTTTGTATGCCCACCTGATTGAACCTCCAACGTTTAAGGTTGGCGATGAAATTACATGCGGAGAAGGGATCGGTAAAGCGGGCAATTCTGGCAACTCAGCTGCCGAGCATCTGCATCTCGAATCCAGGGTCGGACCCTCAGAAGCCCAATTTACCCTTTTTTCGACATACGACCCTGAATCTACCGTAATAGAACGCTGGAATTACTGTATCTGGGTTTCTTCAGGCAAGTTCCAGCCCATTGACCCGACAATGCTCTGGCAGTATGCCCCATAAATCCAAAGTCTGCTTGTGATGCTCTTCTTCTATCCGCACTTGACAATACCTTAAACTTGCCTGACAATTAGTGGCTTCAAAACTTATTGGAGGCATAGAATAATGTGCAAAAAACAAGCAATCATTAGCATCCTGGTAATCCTCGCGGCAGCCCTGGCCCTTTCAGCCTGCGGCAGCAAACCCACCGCTGACACGAATCAGAAAATGACAGAAATTGCAGCAACAGTTCAGTCGCAGCTTACCCAATCTGCAGCCTTAGTACCAACGGCCACGTTAACCTTCACACCATCCCCAACAGCCACGCCCAGCCCCTCTACGCCAACACGTATGGCGACTCAACCGTCTATAAAAACGACAACCCCGCCCTCGAACACCCAAGACAATGCTCAATTTATTTCTGATGTGACCATTCCTGATGGGACAATCATGAAACCCGGTGAGAGTTTTGTAAAGACCTGGCGCCTGCTCAACACTGGAAAAACCACCTGGACGAAAGACTTCTCCATCCTTTACCTTGAAGGAAACCTGAAAGGGAAAGATGATCGCATGAACTTTAAACTCACGGCTGAAGTCAGACCTGGCGATTATGCAGATGTGAGCGTTCCATTCACCGCGCCGATGACAAAAGGCAATTTCAGTAGTTATTGGAAAATGTACAACGCCAGTGGTTATGTATTCGGCGATGTTATGAACATCTTCATCGTCGTATCGGATTTAACGCCAACAGCCGGAACAGCCACCCCCACCATCACCATTACTGAAACCCCAAGCGTTACGCCTTCTCCGACGCCGTAATCAACCAGCAATCAGGAATCACCTCATCCGCTGATCAAAGTGACTGACATAGCAAATTCACTCGAATCCGAAATCAAAGCCATGGCTGAAAGCCTTGGCTTTTCGTTATGTGGAATCACAACCGCATTTGAAATGAAGACGCACTCTGCATATCTATCCTGGCTGGATCGCGGCATGCAAGCGGGAATGCAGTATCTGGCAACCCAGTACCATATCGAAACTCGCCGTGCGCCCGAAAAGCTATATCCCAACCTAAAATCAATCATCGTATTGGGGCTGCCCTACTCATTGCACCCAATCGAAGCGCTGCGGCAAAATGAAACTGGGTTGGTTTGCGGCTACGCCGCAGGTGAAGATTATCATGCGCGCATTCCCCGCTTGCTTTCTCCCCTGATCAGCTTCCTTACAGAAATAGATCCATCTCTCCCGCCGCCACGCGTTTATTCTGACAGCGCGCCTATCCTCGAGCGGGAGTTAGCCACTCGCGCCGGGCTTGGTTGGGTTGGTAAAAACTCATGCATCCTCTCACAATCTCATGGCTCCGCCTTTTTGCTGGCAGAAATTTTTACTGCGTTACAACTCGAACCCGACAAGCCCTTTGTCGGCGATCATTGCGGCACTTGCACCCGCTGCATCGAAGCTTGTCCTACGCATTGTATCCTCCCCGGTCGGGTTATCGATTCGAATCGCTGCCTCAGCTATCAATTGATTGAAAATAAAGGTGACATTCCAGCAGAAATCCGAGAGCAAATGGGGGTATGGCTCTTTGGCTGTGATATCTGCCAGATGGTTTGCCCATGGAATACCGCGCCTGCAAAATTTAAATCCCACCAGAACGCTGAGCAGTTCAGCCTTATAGAAATGGAAGAGATCTTGATCTTCAGCCAGCAGGATTACACCGACAGGTTCAAATCAACTGCATTGGCGCGAACAAGGTGGAGGGGCTTAATTCGTAATATTCTAATTCGATTGGCAAATATGAAATCGGTTAATTCAGTGGAATTAATCCGGCGCACCCAAACAAACTGCCAGGACCCAGTCGTACAGGCAACTGCTCAATGGGCGCTTGAACAGCTTAACCAGGCATAATGAGACCTCCTGTCAAACATGACAGGAGGTCATTTTTGTAATCTTCAGTAAGTGATGCGCTGCGCGATTTCTGCAGTCAGAAAAAAGCTTTACAGGTTTATTACCTTCTGGGTGTTGGCGTGGGTGTGATGGGCAGCGCCAGAGTGCTGGTTGGGCGTACAGTTGGGGTGATCGTAACCAGGTTCACCCTGACTTTAATTCGCTGACCGACAAAGATAAGATCCACGTTTGTGATCTGGTTTTGGCGCATCAAATCTTCAACCGTGGTGAAGAATCTGGTGGCGATATCCTGCAGGGTTTCGCCTTGCATGATCGTGTACAAAATCTCGGTTCCCCTTGGCAAATTATCTGGCAGCGGCGTTGCGGTTGGCAGCTCCTGACCTGGCGCCGGTATGATGATGTCCGTTCCAGGGACCAGCGGACAGGTACCATCAGGAAAGTTGTTCATTGTCAGCAGTACCATCAAATCAACATTAAATGTTGTGGCCAGCGACCAGCAATCATCGCCTTCTTTCACTGTGTAATACTGAGGCCCAGAGGGTGTTGCAGTTTGTTCAGGGGTTGGAGTTTCCGTAATGGTGGGAGTCATCGATGGCGTCGGAGAAGGCACCGTTGCCGTTGGGGTGAACGTAACTGTTGGGGTCGGTGTGCGTGTGGAAAAGAGGCTGCTAAAAGGTTTGCCTTTTCCCATGGCAAAATTGATGATGAGAAAAATGCCGCCAACCGCGAGTAACCCTGCCAGGGCGCCAAGAACATAAGGCATAAACCGCTGCCTTTTTGAGTACTTATCAATTACATCTTGAGGGTTGTCTTTTTCCTTCATATGTATCCTATACAATATCTTTTAATTTTTATTCTTTCAGCAATTCCATGTTTATATCGAGTTGATTAATTTCATCATACCACAAATAAATCCTGACCCGTATAACTTTTTTACATAATACTGGCGTGATATAATCTTTTAATGGAATTTAATCAAAATGGAGATAATATGGAAATCGTAACCACTCAATACAAGCATTGTGACGTCCTAAAAGTTACAGGCCGCGTTGACAGCGCCACTTCACCTCGGTTGGCTGAAGAATTGTCCGAAATCCATGAATCAGGTCGATACAAGGTGGTGATGGACTTTTCTGACTTGGAGTTTATCTCCAGTGCTGGTATGCGGGTGCTGATTTCAAGTTTAAAAAGCAGCCGCCGGTATAACCGTGGAGATTTGGTGTTGGCAGGCTTACCTGAAAATATCCTCTCGGTGTTCAACCTCGCTGGTTTTGATAATGTTTTTAAAATATTTGATGATGTTGTGTCGGCTGTCGGATCTTTCTAACAAATTTGTCCTGAAATGAAAAAGCGCATCTTCCCTGGCAGTTATGAGAGCCTGGCGGAAATTGCGAATTTTGTTCAGGTTGAAGCAAAACAGACAGGTCTTTCATTCAAGGAAATATTCGAATTAGAAACAGCCGTGGATGAGGCTGTTTCTAATATAATCGAACACGCCTATGGAGGTGAAGGCATGGGTGAGATTTCCTGCACCTGTACCCGGTTGGAAGATGGCATCAAAATTACCCTTGAAGACACCGGCATTCCCTTCGACCCAAGCAGCGTACCTGCCCCCAATTTAGGTTTTCAAATTCGTAATCGTAAAAATCATGGTTTAGGCTTTTATATGATACGCCAACTTGTAGACGATGTTCAGTTCGTATATTCCGGTAATAAGAATATTCTACAAATGGTAAAAAGAATTAGTGCATGAGTTCTGCATCCGATGATTTCTCAGCAATGTGGAGCGAGGTTCTCGAGTTAGGCGAGGAGCTTGTAAAGCAGCCGGATTCTATCCACCTGCAGCGAGTATTGGAAGACTTTGTCTCTGCAAAATTCTCATGCCAAACTACTCTTTGGTTTGCAGAAGCCCTCTACCCGCTGCCCGGTGAAGAACCCGTAATCAACATCCTCAACGACAATGCACCTCTGATCGTAAAAAGAGCTTTTTCAAATAAGCATCTCGTTCAACGATTCCGGAATCATCAAAAAGATCTACGAAGACCAACCGCGATTGCATTGCCCATGATCACCCAGGGCTATCAACTTGGGGTTATTCAGGCAGAAAAGCCGCCGTCTGAATACTTCTCCAAAGATGAGATTCGCCTACTTGAAACCATCTCTTCTTTGGCTGGCCTCTCCATGCAGGTGAACCGGCAGGCTACACTTAAGAATTGGCGCTTTGAACAAATCCAACTTGTACGCTCGGTGAGCTCACAAATTGCCACCGTATTTAATCTCAACGAACTCTGCGCCCGTGTTGCAAACCTGATTAAAAGCTCTTTCAACCTTTATCACGTTACAATTTTCACCATTGATGATGCCACCGATAAGTTAATTTTCCGCGCCAGCTCACTCAAACTCGGGCCCAATACAGAGAACCCGTTTGTCAAGGCGGAATCTGGCAAAGGGCTAATTGGAGAAGCCGCCCGTACCGGTCAGGAGTTCTTGATTACCGATGTTTCGGACAATCCGATATATCTCCCATACGATGTGCTGCCCAATACAAAAGCCGAATTTGTGCTTCCACTCAAGGTGGAAAACCGCATTCTCGGCGTACTCGACTTGCAAAGCAACAAAAAAGGCGGTTTTCACGAAAACGATTTGATAGTATTAAGAGCACTGGCCGATACGATCGCGATCGCCGTCGAAAATGCCCGCCTGTTCAACAATCTTGAGCAGCGTGCTGCCCAAGTTAAAGCTGTGGCAGAAATCAGCAGCGCAATTTCCTCCATTCTCGATCTTGATCAGCTGCTGCGAGAAGTGGTACAAATCATCGTGAAACGCTTCGGCATTCCGTATACCCACATCTTCACAGTTCATTCCAACCGCGGAAAAGTAATTTTTGAAGCCGGAACCGGCCCAAAAGCGGCGAAACTTAAACCTAATTCGTGGGCATTTGACCTCGATTCTTCGATTGGGATTATCCCGCATGTTTCGCGAACCGGTAAAACATACATCTCAAATAATGTTGAAGCTGACCCATTGTATTTTCACTCAAGAAATTTTTCTCAACAGGTGAAATCTGAAATTGCCGTTCCCCTACTGCATGGAGACACCGTGTTAGGCGTGCTTGATATGCAATCAGACGTCCTCAACCGGTTCACCGAGGATGACCGCAGCATGCTTGAAACTCTTGCCACAGGCATTGCTCAAGCCATCCGAAACGCCAGGTTATTCCGCAGCGAGCGCTGGCGCAGCAGCGTGGCAGACAGCTTTCGAGAAACAGCAGGTTCACTTAACAGCAACCTTGCACTGCCAGATATGCTGAATCAGGTGCTCGCAGCGCTCGAGGCGAACCTCCCTTGCGATGCATCAGCGATTTGGTTATTGAACGGCGATTCAGATCGTGCCATCATTGATCGACCCTTGCAGTTGGCTGCAGTCAGAGGGATTTCAAGCACAGTAATCAAGGAAACTTTTGTCAAATCAATAACCATCCAGAGCTTACTCAATACAGATCTTGATGATGAACCGGTTAAAATCCGTAAACCGTCAGAACCTATCGGTCCTCTCGGAACCGCATGCAAATTCAAGCGCAATTATTCTTCCATTGCAGTTCCGCTTCGATCCGGAGATGAAATCCTCGGCGTCATGACGCTTGCACACCGTGCAGCAGGGCGCTATGGGAAAGAGGCTGCGACAATTTCATTAACCCTGGCAAATTATGCCGCCGTCGCCATTCAAAACGCTCGCCTGTATTCCACTGCTCAAGAAGAAGCCTGGTCATCCACAGTGCTCTTGCAAGTGGCAGAGGCTATGCAATTCATCACTTCAGTCGACTCTCTTTTTGCGACGATAACGAGACTTACCCCATTACTGGTAGGCATTGACCAATGCGCCATCTATCTGGGGCGGTCTGATAATGAAACCTATGATTTAAAAAGCTGGTACGGCTTTCAACCTGCAAGTACTGAAAAAATAGTATCAGATGCGGATGCAATTGCTTTATTGAAACTCAAAGCTACCCTGTCGCCTGTTTTCATCCACAACCCGATCGATGAGCTGGGTTTAACCTCTATGGCTCAAATGGATGAAAAACGCACGCTTGTGTTGGTTCCGCTCTTAGCACATGGTGATTTGCAGGGCGGTCTGCTGGTCTCGCATAACAGCCAAAACAACGCCGGTCTTGAGGTGAAATTCACAGATCAAACCCTCGCCATTTTACAAGGAATAGCGCAGCAAACTGCCGTAGGTCTTGAGAATATCAGGCTTCTCGAAAACAGGCAGGAAGAAGCTTATATTACCGCCGTTTTGTTACAAGTGGCGCAGGCTGTTGTCAGTCAAAGCAACCTGGATAACATCCTTGATACCATCGTGCAGCTAATGCCCATCCTTGCAGGCGTAGATACCTGCGCAATCTACCTTTGGGACAAGCAAAACCTCAGTTTTACTCCCGCCAAAGCTGTCGCCCCAAGCCGTGATGAAGAAAACCAAATCATCGAACAGATGTATTTTTCCGGCGAGTTTCCGCTGCTTGATAAGCTAATCGAAAGTGATCAGATGGCTGCCTGCCGGCTGGACGACCCTGAACAGTCCAGCAAACTTTGGAAAACGCTCGAATGCGATCAGGAATACCCCTCAAGAACAACAGAAGGGTCAAGCTGGCTGCTGGGTTTTCCGTTGGGGATTCTGGAAGAGAAATATGGCGTGCTGCTTGCGCGTGAAACCAATATCCAAACCGCTTATCATCAAAAACGCGTTGAATTGATTAAAGGTGTGGCTCAACAAACCTCGCTCGCCATCCAAAATGAGAGATTAAAAATCGAAATGGTCGGACGCGAGCGCGTGGAACGCGAACTTCAGCTTGCCAGGCAAATTCAAAAAGCCTTCCTTCCGCATACTCTGCCTACCCTTCAGGGATGGGATTTTGACCTGCGCTGGAGAACAGCACGTGAAGTAGGCGGAGATTTTTACGATTTCTTCAAAACCAGAGACAACCGTCTGGGCATCGTTATCGCGGATGTCGCCGATAAAGGGATGCCCGCCGCACTTTACATGACCGTCACCCGAACTCTGATCCGCTCGGCAATCCAAACGCTTGATTCACCGGCAGAAGTGCTCAAGCGGGTGAATGAGTTGCTCGTTGAAGAATCGCAAAATGGTATGTTTGTTACGGCAATTTTCGCACTGCTCGACCCCGTAACCGGGATTATGGAGTATGCCAACGCTGGTCACAATTTACCGCTGCTCTTCAGAGGGAACACGCAGAAAATTGAGCATTTAAAGAAAGGTGGAATTGCGCTGGGCGTGGTAGAAAATGCCACATACGCCAGCCATAAACTAAAAATCAAAGAACGTGACACCATGCTGTTATACACCGATGGGGTCACCGAGGCTTTCTCATCAACAGGAGACTTGTTTTCAGAGTCACGCTTGGTTGAAGCATTAAGGGAGAATTCTTACGAGGCAGCCAGTGATTTGCTGCAAAACTTGGAGGAGATCATTGATCGCTTCCGTAAAGGTGAACCGCCGTCAGACGACCTCACTATGCTCGCGCTGCACCGCCTTCCAACAAGCCAACCTCACAGCAGGAGATCCTCACCTGCCGACGATTAACGCAAACCAAACTTCCCAGTTTTGAACAGGTGGGGCAATCTGCGTGGGAATTACAACCGGCTGTGGTGTGGTACCTGGCGGCGAAAGTGGAATCACCAGAACCTCGCCTGGCCTGACCATTTTTCCTTCAGTATACGCCCACTCTTCTACCGCCCCATCTGACCTGGCAAATTCCACCTGTGTGCTGAGCATGGCGTACGTGCTTTCAAGCTCGGCAACAGAAGTAGCTACTTTATCACGCTGCGCCGTCAGGCGTGACAATTCGTTTAATCGGCTGTTGAGATCCATCGCCAACAGAAGGAGGATAATTGCCGCAGCAATCAGCCCGATTTTCTTCAAATCCATTGATGCTTTTATTTTCTGTAAAAAGTTTTGCATTAAATTAATCTTACCTTATTCTTGAGGCAGGGACAAGAGAAAACCCGCAGGGTTTCTGCGGGCTTTTGAGGTGCCGAAGGAGGGATTTGAACCCTCACGAGCGTAAGCTCACTACGCCCTGAACGTAGCGCGTCTGCCAATTCCGCCACTTCGGCTTTCCAGAGAGATATTTTAACAGACTCTTGAAGAATGTCAACCATAATGACTGACATTGGTGCTGTCAACATGCGAATTATCAGCCAGCCGCCATTTGGAGTAGAATTGCCTGTATGCGAAGGCAAAAATGGGTCATCCTTATGGCAGTGTTAATCAGCATCATTGGCTGCTCAATCCTCCCAAGCTTCAGTAGGAATAATTCCACTCAACTGCCTGACCCAAACCATTTCACCGCCACCCCCACCCCTTTTCTTCCTCAAGCTCATTCCACCGATAATCTGCCTACTTTAACCAACACACCCAGCGCCACAGTATCGCCGACTATAACACCGCAAACAGGAATGATTTCACTTGGCCTGCCTCGTCCTGAAGACCAGGTAAATATCCTGCTGTTGGGTTCCGACTGGCGCCCAGAGGCAGGTTTCCGAACTGATGTGGTGTTGTTATTGTCATTGAACCCGGTACAGAAAACCGCCGCGTTGCTTTCATTCCCGCGTGACCTGTATGTTTATATCCCTGGTTTTGGCTACGAGCGAATTAATACCACCCAGGCAAAAGGAGGGTTTGATCTAACCGCTGAAACCCTGCTCTACAACTTTGATGTGCCAGTGGATTATTACATGATCACCAATTTTAACGGGTTTACACACATCATTGACGCGCTTGGGGGTATTACGGTAAATGCTTATTACGAATTGTATGATCGCTGCGACCTGCCCCAAGCGGTTGACAAAATGTGCTACATACCCTCTGGTTTAAACACAATGAATGGCAAAACTGCCCTGTGGTATGTTCGCTCGCGCTCCTCCACCAGCGATTTTGACCGCACCCGTCGCGCGCAAGAAGTCGTTTATGCCATTGCAAAGAAAATGATCAGCCTTAATGCGGTCAGCCGAGCGCCTGAATTATTCAACCTTTTCATTAACAGCGTTGAAACCAATGTTCCGCTCGACCTTGTTGTGACGCTGATGCCATTGGCTGCCGATATTCTGGCAAACCCTGAACTTATTCAACGTTATGCGATCACAGAAGATCAAACTACGCCATATATCGTCCCTGAAAATGGATCTTGGGTCTTGATTCCTGATTTTGAAGCGATTGCTGAAACCATTCGCCGCGCGATTTACCCCTGATTCGGCATAATTATTGCATATTGACAAGCATTGAATAAGCTTGTATAGTATGAATTAATAATACTATGCGCATTTTTCCGCGAAAGATGAGCTAAAAAGATGAATACACTACCTGAACTGCATATCACTTCCGAAACTCCGCTTTCCCCTGCCTTACGCTCGTGGGAGATTTATCTGTACGATCAGGGGCGCTCGCATTTCACCGTGAAAGCATTCATCGGCGATATGAAGCTTTTTGCCAGCTATTTCCCTCCTGACACCAGCATAGGCAGTATCACAACTAATGATATAAACCGCTTCCTCTCCTGGCTCGAAAACGACCGTCCGGTTAGTTGCAGCCCAAAAAGCCTATCGCGCCGCATTACTTCGATCAAATCATTTTTCCGCTGGCTTACCCTTTCCGGTCGGCTGCCAATTGACCCTTCCGAGAAAGTCCTTTACAAAAACGTCATCAGTCCTCTGCCATTGGTGCTCACCCCTGAAGAAGAAGCGCTGGTACTCGACTCAGCCAGAAATTTGCGCACAGCCGCCAACCCCGACTCCCGGCCGTACACTTTGCTTAGCTTACTGCTGACGACTGCCATAAAAAAGGGAGAGTGTCTTGCATTAACCCTCAACCATATCGACTTGGTGAGTCCCAAAGGCCCGCGTCTCTTTGTTCGCTACTCGGCCAGCGGCAGCCGCTACAAAGAGCGCAACATCCCGCTAACCAATGATTGGGTTGATGCCTTTCACGAATACACTGCGCAGTACTTTCCGCTTGAAACGGTTTTCCCCTGGTCACCGCGCCGCCTGGAGTATCTGCTCGAAGAAATAGGACAAGACGCGGGCTTATCCAAACACCTTTCTTTCAATATGTGCCGCTGGACAAGCGCCTTGAACGATTGGAAGTCGCCCATGGATAAGGATATTTTGCGCCAAAAATTGGGGATTTCCAAAATTCAATGGCGTGAATTCAGTACCAAACTCCGCCAACTTGCCGGAGAGTAACCCCCTTCGTCAATTTCAACCGCCGCTTCTAATGCGGCGGTTTTGCTTTATATAATATCACTCGGATGATTTTTTCAGTCGTTTCACTGACGCGTAAATCCTGCGCAATCCGAAAACCCGGCACCCAGGCAAGCATGTTGCCGCAGCGAAGCAGTGGCCATTTTCCTCTGGCTCGAGCAGGCAGCCCTTGATTTGTCCAAAAATCTCCTAATTTTAGTGTATGTGATTGCGCGCCAAAGGGGGAGAAACGCTCCCCAGGTTTGAAGCGGCTGAGCAATAAACTGCCTGGCAATTTATCGGCGTCAAACTGCGCGATGTAAGCATCATCAGTTTTCAGGTAATTGTCTTCAACTGAAGAGTGAAACAACCAAGTTTCGTTGAGGCGCGTAATGCCCGGCAGCGTGATAGGTGTATCTTCATCCCCCGCAGCCTGCGGCCAAAGTTCATGTAAAGCATCCTCCCTCAGGGCGATAACCAACCTGTCTTTTAGGTAATAAAACATTTCGATACCAGCGGCCAAATCAATGTGGTTCGTTCGGGATGGAGAGAAACAAAAATTACTTGCCCTGGCGATAAGGGTAAAGTCAATGTCGCGCAGTGATGCGTTGATTGTTTTCAAGGCTTTGCGCAGCAGGCGGCGTAAAATCGCCGGACTGAGCGCAGTGATGGCTTTGCGATCAAACACAAGATAGGCAGAGCCACTTTCCAAGAGCGCAGTTTTCCAGGCAGCCTCAGTCATCTCCAGCATGAAATCATCTTCCAGCGTCACTACCTCAGCAGTATTGCTAAGCCGTTCGCGAAATTGCGGATTGTAGGTCTCGAGTATCGGGAGAAGTTCATGCCTGATCCGATTTCGGAAAAACCCCGCATCAAGGTTGGATTCATCCAGAATTGGCTGGATCGGCACCGATTGCAGGTGCCGGTCGATTTCTGCCTTGCTGATGGACAGCATCGGTCTTACTAAGGGAATGCATTCGCTCCAAGGATTGGGCAACGAAACCATCCGCATGCCGGCAAGCCCACTGAGCCCGCTTCCGCGCAGCAGGTGCATCAGCACGGTTTCTACTTGATCATCGGCATGGTGACCGGTGAGCACTGCCTGAGCGTTCTCAGCGGCTGCTGTTGTAAAGAGAAACTCGTAGCGTACCTCTCTTGCAGCTTCTTCAATGGATATGCGGCGGGTTAAGGCATATTCTCTTACATCCGCCTTTTTATTTACGCAGCGCAATCCAAGCTTTGCGCATATTTCCTCAACCTGAGCGCTTTCAAGCGCTGAATTGGGCCTTAAAGAATGGTCCAGGTGCGCCGCGATTACAGGTACACCGCTGGCAAGCAAAAGGGTTAACAGGCATACAGAATCCGGTCCGCCTGAAAAACCTAACAGCACCGGCTTAGAGGGGTTAATACGGCACAAATCGATCAGCGTGCTCTTGAATGCCAGTAATTCCATAAATAAATTATAGCATCAGCATCTCGCCTGCTTCTGAGCTTTGTTTTTGGGTGCTGCGGAATATGCTAAACTAAAGAAAACCGAAAAAATGGAAGATAAAAACAACCCCGCTATACACCAAATCGCGCAGCTCATCGCCCAGTCCAACCACTGTGTTGTATTTTCCGGCGCGGGAATCTCCACCCGTTCAGGCATTCCAGATTTTCGCAGCGCTGGCACCGGCTTATGGGAAACCTCGAACCCTATGCTTGTTGCCTCTGCCACTGCCTTTCGTCACCACCCCGAGAGGTTTTTCAATTGGCTTCGTCCACTGCTCGAAACCTCATTGCAGGCGCGGCCCAACCCGGCTCATCATTCACTGGTAGAAATTGAACAGATGGGTATCCTCAAAGCAATCATCACGCAAAATATAGACGGGCTGCATCAAAAGGCAGGTTCCGCAGTTGTGATTGAGTTACACGGCTCTATGAAGCGCTTTTACTGCCCTGTGTGCCATTTTCAAATACAACAGTTAAAACACGTTTACGCTGCCATACTTGCCGGAAAAATCCCTCTCTGTCCTCGCTGCAACGCAATTCTCAAACCGGATATCACCCTGTTTGAAGAAGCCCTGCCTGTGAATGCCTGGGAACATGCTGAGCGTGAAACCCTGCAAGCCGACTTGATGCTGATTGCCGGTTCCTCTTTGGAGGTTGCCCCAGCCTCATCTCTGCCGGCATTGGCGCAACATCATGGCTGTAAAATTGTCATCATCAACTTTACGCCCACTTTTCTCGATCAGTATGCAGAAGTAACCCTCAATATGGATATCGCGGAGAGCCTGCCGAGAATTGTTGAAAAGCTCAAACGGATGATTTAAAGAAGTTAACTGGACCGCGCGCCGCGGCGTCCAAACTGGCGTTCCAACAATTCCACCGAAAGATGAATCATCGTGGGGCGTCCGTGCGGGCAAGTTCTCGGCGACGCACAAGCCTCAAGGCTGCGCATGAGTTCGTTTTGTTCTTCAACAGAGAGCACAGACCCGCCTTTAATCGCCATCCGCTTGCAGATCCGCGCGATCATTTTTTCCTCAATTAAACCTGTGAGCGGCGTCTCATCCTCTTCGAAATCTTCTACCACGCTGCTGATGGCAGCGCGCGGGTCTCTCTGACCGAAAATCGCCGGCATGGCAGATAAGCGAAATGTATTTTGCCCAAATTCTTCGAGTTCAAACCCAATTTCATTGAGAAGCCTCAGGTTTTCCTCCAGAATGCTGGCGGATTGCGGCGGCATTTGGATTAATTCCGGCTCAAGCAATGCCTGTGTAGCAATTTTTCCTTTTTGACGACTCATTTTTTCAAACAAAACCCGCTCATGCGCCGCATGTTGATCAATCAAATACAGGCCGTCAGGTCCTTCTGCCACCAGGTACGTCGCACCTATCTGCCCGATCAGGCGCAGCAGCGGGATGCCAGATACAAGCTGCGCCTGCTCGCCATTCGCATCTGTGACTCTCTCATTTTCAGCCTCAGGCTGTTGCGAGAGTCCCTCAGGCGTTGAAGCGCTGATTTTTGTTTCTGTATCCATGCCAGAGGTTGAAAACCAGGGTTCGCTGCGCCAGGGTGTTGGGGCAATTTGGGGCACAGGCGAATAAGCCATCAGTGCCCTTCTGACCGCTCGCTGCACAGAAGAAAATATCTCGTCAGGTTTCTTAAAACGTACTTCTGATTTTGCCGGATGGACGTTTACATCCACATCTTCAGGGTCGATCTCAATGAATAAAATAGAAAGGGGATAGCGTCCGACCATCAGATAAGTCTGATAAGCTTTCAACAAAGCGCTGATTAAGGCGGTATCTTGCACCCAGCGTCCATTCACAAAGAAAGTTATGTCTTTCCGATTAGATCGATTGACTGAGATCGGGCTGATAAAACCCGTGATGGTTGATTTTCCTTCTTCAAAGATCACTTCAAGCAACTGCCGTGCCAGATCTACCCCATAAAGCTGCGCCAGAATCTCACGCCGATTGCCATTCCCAGTCGTCTGCAATACAGTTTTACCGTCATGGTCGAGATGAATGGCTTTATCTGGGTAAGCCAGGCTGTAACGAGTCACCAGGCCGTCGATTTGCTGTTTTTCAGTCAGATCTCGCTTAAGAAATTTCAAGCGAGCGGGTGTATTGTAGAACAGATCATTCACTTGAACTACAGTCCCGCTTACGCCTCCAATGGGATTAATGCTGATCGTCTTCCCTCCCTCCACCAAGACAACACTCCCAATCTTCTGACCGATATTCTGTGATGTAATTCTCATGCGTGAGACAGCGCCGATGGAGGATAATGCTTCTCCGCGAAAACCCAATGTGCGAATGTGAAAAAGATCTTCGGCTGCATTGATCTTGCTTGTTGCATGGCGCGCAACTGCCAGTGGAATTTCAGCGGGCGGAATTCCCGACCCATCATCACTCACCTCAATCAAGGTTCTGCCCGCGTCGCATATGCGAATGCTAATGCGCCTGGAATCGGCATCGATTGCATTTTCAACCAATTCTTTAACCACAGAGGCTGGGCGTTCCACAACTTCGCCCGCCGCGATTTGAGATGCCAATTCATCAGGAAGGATCTGGATCTTCATTCTGCTTCTATTATATCTCACCGCTTTTAAGGATATGTGTTTATCCTCTGGACAGAAATAAGGGTATACTAACCGCTATGAGTTTCGAAACCATGTTTTTCGATTTAGATGAAACGCTCTATCCTGCTACATCGGGAATTTGGCAGGCAATCGGCTCACGCATGGATACATTTATTATGGATTTGCTCAAGATCCCGCAGCAAGAAGTTTCCGAACTGCGAGAAGAGCTTTTTCTCGAATACGGCACCACCCTTCGCGGGTTAAGCACCCGTTATGGGATTGATGAAAAGCACTTTCTCGATTTTGTCCATGATATTCCCATCAACCGTTATCTTCAAGAGGATCTCGCCCTGGTAGATACACTGTCTCTCTATTCAGCCCGTAAAGTAATTTTCACCAATGCTAATAAAGAGCATGCTGAAAGAGTGCTTGCTGCGCTCGGAATTGAAGAGTTCTTCCCAGAGATTATCGACATTCTACAGCTTTCGCCTTACTGTAAACCGCTGACAGATGCCTTTCAAAAGGCGATTGAAATCAGCGGCATTGTTTCAACAGCTGATTGTGTCATGATTGACGATTCACCGCGCAATTTAGCTACTGCCCGCGAAATGGGCTTCTTCACAATTCAAGTGGGCACAGACGTACGCTGCCCTCACGCCGATGCGGCAATTCTCACCATTGCAGATCTGCCAGACGTGATACCCACAGACAAGCCGGCACCCGAAAGGTTCTAAAGGATGGGGAACTCAATTTCACTTTTCGGTTGGTTATTGATTCTTTTCGTAGTTTTCTTAACCATCGGCTTGTTTGTCTCCTTATTTACACATGCAAAAAAGAATAGCAAAGACCAAACCTGGATTTCAATGATGCAAAATGCAGGCACCACCTTGCGCGACCCGTTTGGTGCGGAGAACAAAAAACTCAATGAACTATCAACCAAAGTTCAGCAGCTGAACCCTGAGGCTGAAAAACTACAAAATATGAACAATGACCATCCCAACGAGGTGAATGAATGAAAAACAATAACACAGGTATTAAAATCCTGTTGATTTTCTTGGCACTCTTATTACTGGCTGGCTCATTTTCAGGCGGTGTGCTCCTGGGATGGCTGATTCCATCTCAATCGCCACTCGAAACACTTGTACCCAATTTCTCCACAAACCGAGAGAACTCGCCAACAGAAGGAACAGCCGCGGCCGCACCGGAAACGCGTGAAGAGCTGTTTAAACCCTTCTGGGAATCATGGGACATTGTCCATGATCAGTTTGTTGACCAACCGGTTGATGATGTCAAACTCATGCAGGGCGCAATTCGCGGGATGCTCGACTCGTTGGGTGATCAGCACTCAGCCTACATGACGCCTATAGAATACGAACAAGCCACCGCGCCACTTGAAGGATCGTATGGCGGTATCGGTGCCTGGGTGGATACCAGCGGCGAATACCTCACCATCATCAGCCCAATGCCGAACTCTCCAGCTGAAGCAGCCGGCTTGAAAAGCGGAGATTTAATCATTGCAGTGGATGGGAATAATGTAGTCGGAGTTGATCCGAACATCGTGCTGCAATCTGTTAAAGGCCCCGAAGGCACTACCCTTGTTCTGACAATTAAACGCTCCTCCCCTGACGAAACAATCGATATCACCCTTCAGCGGGCAATAATCAACGTCCCGAGTGTTGAAAGCCGTATGCTCGAAGGAGAGAATATTGGTTATATCGCCTTGTTTACCTTCGGAGATCAAAGCTCAAGAGATTTCAAAGTTGCGCTGCGCGAGTTATTGGCACAGAACCCTGATGGCCTCATTTTAGATCTGCGCAACAACGGCGGCGGCTATGTTGATACCGCCATTGAAATTATCTCTCAATTCATCGGTTCCGGTCCGGTGATGATCGAACGCATGGGCAGCGGGGAAGAAACAGTCCTGGAAGCGCTTCCTGGCGGGTTGGCAACCAAAATTCCATTGGTGGTCTTGGTCAACGAAGGATCAGCCTCAGCTTCAGAAATTACCGCCGGAGCGATTCAAGACTACCAACGCGGAAAAATCGTCGGCACCACCACATTTGGCAAGGGTTCCGTCCAAAACTGGATTCCGCTGGAAAACGACCAAGGCGCGGTGAAAATTACTGTCGCGCGCTGGCTCACACCCAACGGCCGGTTGATTCACGGCACCGGACTCGAACCCGATTTTGTGGTTGAATTGACAGAGCAGGACATCGAAGAAGAATTTGACCGTCAACTGGAAAAAGCAATCGAAGTGCTAAAGAATGGTTTTTGATCCTGAAAGCCTGTGTTTTCCAGCTTATTAAT